>Ga0207433_10005183_pt1 | contig 23470 bp, 23 predicted proteins | sample YelNatPaOPGAMG01_FD_187559 | JGI IMG/M metagenome (GOLD analysis project Ga0207433, IMG submission 187559) | Hot spring thermophilic microbial communities from Obsidian Pool, Yellowstone National Park, USA - OP-RAMG-01 (SPAdes) (version 3) | ecosystem: Environmental > Aquatic > Thermal springs... | reverse complement strand
TCTTAAGAACATAGAGGCAGATCTTAAGAGGAGACTGAGAGATGTAAAGTACTATTCAGATATATACGGTAACTATTATCTATCCTCCTATAAATTGAGGGACAACCTATTGAGTAAGAAGGTATAAAGAGGTCTATAAAAGAGAGCAGTATTTAAATGTTATATTGTCAGAGGAGGTGGATTGTCTTATTTTTTTATCTAATATATACTTTCTAACTAGGATTTTTAAGGTTTCTATAGTATAATATAGGTATCATAAAAAATCCAGTGTTGATAAAAGTATGATGATAGAAGAATTTCTACCATATTTTAAAATGGACATAAATGGGAATATACTGGAGGCAAATATTCCTTTTAAAGTAATATTTAATACCAGTAAGAACACAAACCTAAAAGATATATGCTTGGATTGGAATATATTAAAAGCTTTTATAGAACAGAAGATAGGGATAGAGGGTATCATATTAAGATTTTCAATTAATCGACAGAAGTTATATACAAAAATCTTCGCCAAATATATAGATAACAGTATTCTTGAAGGAGTAATTATCGATATTACTGAGTCCTATAAGGGAAAGGGGAGCGCATTCTCTAAATTACTTATAGAAGCCCAAGAGGAGGAGAGGAAAAGGATTTCGAGAGAGCTTCATGATGAGGTAGGACAAACTTTAATTGCTATAAAGATGAACCTAGAATTCTTGAAACGTCAGAAGAAGATTGCTGATTCTTTTCTTGATGAAAGTATAACACTAGTGGAAAAGACTATAAACCAAATAAGAGACCTATCCTTAGAGCTCAGGCCATCTATGCTTGATGATATTGGCCTTATATCCGCTTTAAAGTGGTATATAAGCAGGCAAAAAGATAGGTCCGGTATAAATATAAGTTTTGACTGCGATTTTTCTGAGGAAAATGTCTCAAAAGAACTTGCAGTAAATATATTCAGAATCGTTCAAGAGGCATTAACCAATATCGTAAGGCATTCTGAGGCTAAGAATGCCTATGTAGAGATAAAACAGAGGGATAAATCTTTAGATATATTTATAAATGACGATGGAAAAGGCTTTGATTTGGACAAAGTAGAGAAAGAACTTTACAAAAGAAAAGCTCTAGGTATACTCGGAATGAAAGAAAGAGTAAACCTAATTGGAGGAGAAATTACAATAGACAGTAAACTCAATGTCGGAACAACCATTAGGGTCAGGTTTCCTCTTACATCCTATGAAGAATGTTAAGGTCTTGATTGCAGATGACCATAGTCTGGTAAGGGCAGGTATAAGGTTAATCTTGGAAAGGTTAGAGGGTATAGAGGTGGTTAGTGAAACAGGAAACGGAAATGAGGTCGATAAACTTATAAGAGAAACAAACCCTGATATACTACTCTTAGATATATCTATGCCCGGAGTTAACAACCTAGAGTTTTGCAAAAGGATAATATCGAATTTCCCTGATATAAGAATAATTATTCTTTCTATGCACTCTAATGAAGAGTACATAAGACAGGCACTTAAATATGGAGCTAAGGGATATCTTTTGAAAGACTCGGCTATTACTGAATTAGAGATAGCTCTAAAGGCAGTCTACAGAGGAGAAATATATCTAAGCCCTAAAGTTTCCAAGATCTTAGTAAAGGACTTCCTGAAGAAAGATAGAGACCCATTAAATACGCTAACTGAAAGGCAGAGGGAAGTCCTCAAGCTAATAGGCGAAGGATACTCTATAAAAGAAATCGCCAACACCTTAGGAATAAGTATAAAAACGGTAGAAAATCATAAGACACAGATTATGGAGAAATTAAATATATATGATACTATAGGGCTGGTAAAGTTTGCCATCAAGGTAGGACTTGTAAAGTTAGACTGATCAAATCTGAGTAATTTCCCCTATTTCATACTGGGATTTTTCCCCTATAGACACTTCTAAATATGTGAGACTATAATTTCTAGAGGAGGACTTATGATTAAGGTATTTCTAATAGACGATAGCGTAGAATTTATAGATTCTGCTAAAAGGTTTTTAGAGGCGGAAGGATTAGAGGTAGTTGGCTATGCCTATTCTGGTAAAGAAGGTTTAGAAAAGATAAGATATCTGAAACCTGACATTGTCTTTGTAGATATAGTGATGCCAGAAATTAATGGGTTTTCAGTGGCAAAGGTAATTAAAGAAATGGAAGACCCTCCAAAAGTAGTTATACTGACCCTTTATGATAATCCAGAATATCGGAAAGCGGGGAAAGAGATAGGGGTGGATGATTTTATATCTAAATCTGAACTGGCTACAGACTTAAGTTCTCTTTTAGAAAGATTTTCTCACCCGAGTTCAAGGAGGGAAAGAGTGAAAAATATCTTGATAGTGGATGATTCAAAGACCTTTAGAAAGATGGTAATTTCTGTCCTTTCCAAGTTAAAGGGTGTTCAATTCGAAGAAGCAGAAACAGGTTTATATGCATTAGAAAAAATAGGGCTGAAGGCTATCGACCTAGTAATCTTAGATCTAAATATGCCAGATATGCATGGATTAGATGTACTAAGATTCTTAAGGTCTAGCGAAACATACAAAGATCTGCCCATAATAGTACTCACTACAAGAGAAGACGATGCGATGAAAAGATTAGCACTGGAAGAAGGGGCTAATATCTATCTAACTAAGCCGTTTAATCCAGTAGAACTCATAGAAAGGGTTGAAGAATTATTGGGACTCAAAGGCGGTGGGTCCAGTGACTACTGATGATGAATTCTTAGAGTCATTTTTAGAAGATTATTATGCGGAATGTGATGAACATCTATTATCTATAAGAAAAGCACTTCTATCTATAGAAGAATCATTGGGAAGTGGAGATTTGGACAAGGAGATACTGGAAAGATTACTCAGAAACTTTCATACAATAAAGGGATTATCTGCTATGGTAGGAATATCACAGGCAGAGGAACTCTCCCATAATATGGAAGATATCCTAAAAGGGTTAAAAAGAGGGGAGTTGTCCATAAATAAAGAAATCCTGGAGATTCTAAATAGAGGGATAAAGGAATTAGAAAATATAATTGTGGCTAAGAGAGAAGGAAATCCTTTACCTGACATAGCTAACATAAGTAGAAGATTAAAAGAAATAGTCTTGACAGGTAAAAGAGAAAAGGTACAGGAGGGAAAATCTGATGACGCTATAGACAAAAAGGTAGAAGAAGGCTTCGATATATGGATTGTAAGATTTACCCCTTCTCAAGATCTGATAGAAAAAGGGATAAATGTAGAATTGGTAAGGAGTAAATTGGAAGAGATTGGAGAGATAATTAGGGTAGAGCCCAAAATTGGTCTAGACAAGAAGATCTCCTTTGAATTCTTTCTAGCAACCAGACGGAAGGACGAAAGTAAGATCTCTCTTCTAAAAGATTATGGAATAGAGTATCAACTTTATAGGGCAGGAGCTGATCTTAGTAAAGCTGAACAGGTTGAGGGCAGGAAATCATTCTTTATCTCACCTTCCAACTTTGTAAGGGTAGATATCTTAAAGCTAGAGAATCTTATGCAAATATTAGGAGAATTAGTAGTTACAAAGTCAAGGCTGGAAAACAACCTGAAAGGTATAGAGGGGGTTATCCCACCTCAATCACAAAGAGAGCTAGAAGAAACCAATCATCTATTAGAAAGATACCTGAGAGAACTAAGAGAAAGCCTTGTAAATATGAGACTTGTCCCTATGAGAGAAGTCTTTGACAGAATGAGATTCGTGATAAATGATCTTATTAGAGAAAGTAACAAAAGAATAAACCTGGAGATAACTGGAGAAGAAACCGAGGTAGACAAGTTTATAGTAGAAAGACTTATAGACCCTATTCTTCATTTAGTCAGAAACGCTGTAAGCCACGGTATAGAACCCGAGGAAGAAAGGATAAAGAAGGGCAAACCTCCAGCAGGAAAGTTATCTCTAAGAGCCTATACAGTAGGAGAGACAATAGGGATAGAAGTGGAAGATGATGGAAGGGGAATAAACCCATCAATTATAGCCAAGAAAGCATTAGAGCTTGGTATAATCAAAGAAGAATCGGAGGTGAATGGTACAGATAAGATTATAGATATAATATGTTCCCCAGATTTTTCCACCAGAGAAGAAACAGATAGGGCTAGTGGTAGAGGAGTAGGAATGGCTATAGTAAAAAGTACTATTACTGAACTGGGAGGGTCTTTATCCCTTAAGACAGAGATAGATAGAGGAACTTGCTTTACCATTCAGCTACCAATAACCCTGACCATAATAGAAGCCATAATAGTTAAGGTGGGAGAACAAAGGTATGCGGTGCCTCTATCATCAGTAAAGGAAATAGTAGAGATATATCAGGATCAGATCATCGAATTTGGGAATGAGAGATTTGTACCCTATAGAGATAAGACTCTACCTGTTCTGTATCTCTCAGAGATATTCAATATGAAGGGAGATAATAATAGGAGGAAGAGATACGCATTAGTAACCGGTGAAGGAGAAAAAGTAATTGGAATAGTTGTTGATAGGGTACTTGCGATAAAAGAAACTGTTGTTAGGCCAATCGTTGATCCACTGGTACGAAATCCCGTTATATCGGGAGCTACTGATCTCGGTGATGGAAGATTAATACTGATTCTTAACCTTGAGAGGATAAGGAGAGGAGGGGAAAAGTTAAATGCTGGATAGGAATTACGAAGAGGAATCATTCATTATATTTCAGATAGCTGGAGTTAACTATGGTATAAGGAGCAAAATGGTCCAGCAGTTAGAAATGGTTGAAAATATTACTCCAGTCCCTAATCTTCCCCCATATGTAGAAGGTGTTATGCTTTCCAGAGGGAAGGTTATCCCTGTTATAAATATGAGAGTAAGATTTGGATTGGAGAAAATTCCATTTACTCTAAAGTCCAGGATAATAGTGGTTAATATAAACGAAAGAATAGTTGGAATAATTGTAGATTCTGCAAGGGAGTATATAAATATACCTAAAGAAAAGATACAACCGGTGTCGGACTCTTTCTTGGATATCTCAAGTAGATTCTTAGAGGGTATAGCAAATCTTGAAGGAAGACTGATCCTTATTATTAATCTGGAAGAAATATTAGAAACATCTGTAAGTACTCTAATTCAAGGAGGTATAGAAAAATGATGGAAAAAAATATAGATCTTATTATAGAGAAAGTCCTTGAAAAAGGACAGAAACAGATAAATCTGCTAAACAGTATACTGGAAAGCTTATCAGAGTTTTCAGAGACCTTCAAAAACATCACATCTCAGTCTGATTCTGTGGCAGATTCGAGTGAAGAGATCGTATCCTCAATTAATGAATTATCCGCTTCTACAGAAGAGATAAAGAATAGTTTAGACAGTTTTTCTTCTTCAGTGGAGGAAACATCCGCATCTATAGAAGAGCTAGTAAATTCTATCCAGAGTGTAAGTCTAATGGCTCAGGATATGGCTACTTCTTCAACACAGGTCACGGCAAGTATGAATGAGATGGCAAATTCTATAAAGTCTGTATCTGAAGATATAGATTCTCTCGCCTCAGCGGTAAATCAGACAGCTGCTTCTATAGAGGAGATATCAAAATCCATTCAGGGTGTTGCCAGTAATGCAAGTGAACTCTCTAATTCTGCCGAAGATAATACCGCCTCAATAAATGAAATGGCATCTTCTATAGAAGAGGTATCTGCTTCTATGGAGAGGTTGTCTTCTCTAGTAGAAGACATCTCTACCTCTATAGAAGAGATGGTTCGTTCGATAGAGGGAGTTGCCAGAAGTGGAGAAGAGATAAGTAATAGTGCCGTAACAGCATCCAGCAGTTCTCTACAGTTAGAGAAATCAATAAGGACAGTAGTCGATATAACAAAAAGGGCAGACGAAATATCTAAGAGACTCGAAAGAGAAGCGCAAGAGGGTGGAAATACCGTGAATAAAGCAATCCAAGGGATAAACAGAATAAGAGATGTTATGATAGATATATCTAGGGTAATAAAGGATATGGGTAAAAGGGCAGGAGAAATTACAGAAATAGTTGACACCATAGACCTTATAGCAGAAAGGACCAATCTCTTATCCCTTAATGCTTCTATCGAAGCAGCAAGGGCAGGTGAGGCTGGGAGAGGTTTTGCAGTAATAGCAGAAGAGATAAGAAATTTAGCGGATCGATCCTCAAGGGCAACATCTGACATAGCTAAAATAATAAAGAATCTCCAGGAAGTAGCACAAGAGGCTGTATCTGCTTCTAATGAAGGGTTAAAGGTTGCAGAGGATAGCACAAAACTTTCTGAGGAAGGGAGTAATGCACTAAAGAGGATCCTTGAAGGAGTGGGAGAAACCACAAAGATGATCTCACAAATTGTAGTAGCAAGCGAAGAGCAGTTAACAGCTGGGCAAAATGTAGTCGAGGCTATAAATATTACTGCTACACAGGCAAGAAATATAGCGCAGGCTACAGCAGAACAGACAAAGGCATCGCAAGGGATAATCCAGAGTATAAATAATATAAGACTTATTTCGAGGCAGATAGTAGATGCTATGAATGAACAGGCAAAGACCGCCAGAAATATCCTTAAAGCTACTCAAATTACATCTAAACTTGCAGAACAGTTAAAGAAGGCTACTGCAGAACAATCCAATGCTCTGTCCCAGATAACCCAAGCTGTGGAATCTATGAGAAAGGTGGCTTTATCAACCTCAAAGGCTATGCAGGAACAAAATACAGCAGGAGGTCAGATAAGTAAAGAGGCAGAGAGATTAAGCATAACAATCGGTAATGTAAGTAAGGCTCTATCAGAACAAGCTACCGCTTCTTCTCAGATAAGTAAAGCTGTGGACGAGATGAGGAGAGAGATCGAAAGTATAAGTAAGAGGATACAGGACAATGTACATACTAACAGGAATATTAGGAATGCTATAGATAATATCTCCAAGCAGATAAAACTGATAGCTCAAAATAATAAACAAAATGTGGATATTCTTAGGAGTATTATAGAATCCATATTAGAGGTCAAACAAATGATAGAAGAGAGCAACAAAAATACACAAGAGATTAAAGATAGTATATTTTCCATAGGAGGTCAATAGTTGGAGGCAAAGGATTATTTAGTAGGGGTCTTCACCACTGACAGAAATCTAGTTATCACCTTCTGGAGCCGATGGCTAGAAGAGGTTACCGGGATCCCTGCAGTCGAAGCAGAGGGAAAATTGCTAGAAGAACTGATACCTGAGATAAAAGAGAGAGGGATTGCTAAATATATTGAGGAAGTCTTGAAAGAGGGCAAACCAAGAGTTCTTTCCTCGACCTTTCATAAATATCTGATACCAGCAAAGCCGACTTATCCCTCTAAATATTTTGATAAGATGCAGCAGTTAGTTACAATTGCCCCTCTAATTGATAATAACTCGATTGTAGGAATAATCGTCACTATAGAGGACGTAACCAGGAGACTGGAAGAGGAGAAAGAGATATTAGAACTGTTAAGAAGCCCTAACGAAAAGACAAGGCTCAAGGCTACTAAATTACTTGCCGAAAGAGGCAATAAGGAAAACCTAATAGAGGCATTCTCAGATAATAGTTGGCGAGTAAGAATGTCCGCCATTAATGAATTGAAGAGGACTAGGGATAGAGAACTAGTATTAAATCTTCTGAAACGGATGAAAGAGGAGCATAATAATATAAGCGTCCTAAATAGTATCCTGCAGGTTTTAAGCTCCACTGATGTGGATATAGTAGACTCTCTAGAAGAATTACTCGTCGATCCTGATCCAGATATAAGGATATATACCACTCTACTTTTAGGTGATATGAAGGATCCTAGGGCAGAAGACCTTCTAATTAAAGCACTTTCAGATCCGAATCCAAACGTCAAATTCAATGCGATAGAGAGTCTGGGGAAATTAAAATCTGAAAAGGCTATACCTTATCTGATAAAATTTATAGAAGAAAGGGACTTCAGTCTTGCCTTCCCTGCTATCGAAGCACTGAAAAATATAGGTAACTCTGTTATTATAAATAAACTCTATCCTTTTTTGGAAGACGAATTTCTCTCTTCTTCTATTATAGAAGCCTTAGGGATTCTGGGAGACGAATCATCTATAACTCCTCTAACAGAACTTTTGAATAAGGACGAGAGGAATATAGATATAATAGTAAACTCTATAGCTCAGATCTATTACAGATACAGGAATATTTATGGAGAAGGTGAACATATCAAGGATATATTCAAGAGTAGGATCAAACCGTCTGGGATTCAAAACCTTATCAATTATCTGGCAAGAGCTGAAGAGGGGAATTTAAAAGAACTGGTTTTAGTTCTGGGCTGGATAGAAAACTCCGTGGTAGAAAGGGCTTTAACCAGGCTCATAGGTAATCCTGAGATAAGGAATGAGATTATAGAAATTATTGTAAGGTACGGTGAACACATTATTCCTGTACTTATAGAAAAACTCAGGGACGAAGATATAGAAACAAGGTTCTCTGCTATTGTTGCTCTTGGCAGAATTGGAGATCCTACAGCAGTTCCATATCTTGTAGAGGTATTATTGAACGATAGGGAACTTTCTGCAGTCTCTGCCGGTGCTCTAGCCAAGATTGGAGATAGAAAAGCATTCGAACCTCTTCTGAGTATGTTGGGAGACACGGACCCTACCATAAGACAGGCGGTTATCTCTGCCCTAAATTCTTTAGGCCATCCAGAAATGCCTAAAAGGATAAAGGAACTTCTAAAAAGTAATAACCGATTCGAGAGAGAATCTGCAGTAAAGATAGCGGGCTATTTTGGTTATGAAGATTGTAAAGAGATGATTTTTGAACTATGCACAGATGAAGAGGAAGATGTGAGAAAGGCAGTTTATGAAAATCTAGTATTTTTTGAAGATCAAAGGATCCCCTCTATATTATCCTCTGGACTGGAAAAAGAGAGTAGAAAGGTAAAAGAAGCTATAGCTCGATCCATAGCATATCTTGAAGACAGATATATTCTTCCTGTCTTAGAGAAAGCCCTTTCAGATAATGACCCCTGGGTAAGATACTATGCGGTAAAATCTCTGAAATATCATAAAATACCTGATATGCTGGATATTCTCCTAAATCTCCTAAATAGAGACCCATCCAATTTAGTAAAGATAGGGATCATAGAGGTTTTAGGGGAAATAGGAAATGGGTCTATAATAAACCATATTACCCCTATACTAAGATCAAAAGATGAAGACCTGGTAAGAAGTACAATAGTAGCGTTAGGGAAAATAGAACATCCTAACGCGATACCACCGTTACTTGAAATACTGAAAACTTCAAATGATAAGATAACAAAAATAGAAGCCATCAGAGCCTTAGGGAATAAAAGTGGAATAGGGGTGGTAGAAACTCTACAATGGATTGTAGCTACAGAAAATACCCAAGAAATTATAAATGAAGCCTTAGAATCTTTGGCAAAGATATCCACTAAAGAGAGCATAAAGGCAATATTATCATTGACTATAGACTCAACTAAGAAAGAAAGATGTATATCTATCCTTTCTAAACTCCCTATAGATAAGATCGACTATCTGTTAGAAGACATAGATAAGATGCCAAAATTAATTAAATCTTCGGTGATTCTTGCCCTAGAGCGTATGAAATCATATGATGCGATGGAACGCATATTGAGGTTTTTAGAAGATAGGGATCCAGAAATACGAATACAGGTAATAAATTCTATAAAAAACCTTGGTTCTATAGAAGGTAAGAGAAGGCTATTGGAACATATAGATAAAGAAAACGACCCGACCGTAAAAGATATGATTTACAACTTACTGAAAGGGAGATAAGTATGCAATTCTATCTAGAATCCATATCGCTTCCGGATAATGTCTTCCTACTCCTTAGAGATCTCATAAAAGAAAGGATTGGAATCTATTATGATAGCTCTAAGAAAGAGATATTTTCTAGTAAGCTCTGTCCTCTCCTTATAGAAAAAGGTATCAATTCCTTTTTGGACTACTATTACTTTCTAAAATATGACCCTGAAGGGGAAAAGGAATGGGAAAATATAGCCAATGCCCTTTCAATACAGGAAACATACTTTTTCAGAGAGTTAGAACAGATAAAAGCATTGGTAGATGCAATAATACCAAGACTCTATGAAGAGAGTAAAAGACACCTTAAGATATGGAGTTCAGCCTGCTCAACCGGAGAAGAACCTCTCTCTATAGCCATAATGCTTGAGGAAAGAGGCTGGTTTGAAAAGATGGATATAAATATATATGGAACAGATATAAGCACAAAGGCAATAGAGAGGGCTAAAAAAGGAATATATACTGAAAGGTCATTCAGAAATACTCCAAGGGAATATATAGAGAAGTACTTTATAAAGGATAAAAACACATATAAGATATTACCGGAGATACATAAAAGGGTAAATTGGGCTATAGCTAATCTGGTTGATGAGGATGAGATCAAAGAATTTGCTAGGTCTTCGGTAATCTTCTGTAGAAATGTACTGATATATTTCTCCGATGATACTATAAAGAGATTGGTTAATGTTATCTCAAAATATATAGAAAATCCAGGATATTTATTTACTGGTTCTGCAGAATCTTTGCTGAAATACACTAATGATTTTGATCTACAGATAATTGGAGGTGCCTTTGTTTATGTCAAAAGGTAATAATATACCTGACAGGGTAATAAAGGTCTTAGTGGTCGATGACTCTGCTTATGTGAGAAAAGTAATGACATATATGCTATCTAAAAGCCCTTTTATAGAGGTTGTGGGGACTGCAAGAGATGGGATCGAAGCCCTAGAAATGGTGGAGAGGTTAAATCCAGATGTAGTTACCCTTGACCTTATTATGCCCAACCTTGACGGTATTGGTTTCTTGAAGGAACAGATGAAGAGAAAACCAATCCCGGTAATTATAGTCAGTATTGCTAGCGAAAGTGGGGAACTTGCCATAGAAGCTCTAAATGCTGGAGCAGTAGATTTCATCCAAAAACCAACAGCACTAGCAACTGAAAAGATATACGAGATATCTAATGAGCTTATAGAAAAAGTAAAAAGTGCCAGTATAGCTTCTATTTCTAAATTAGAAAGGACGATATCGAAAGAACCGGAAAAGATAATCATAGAAAAACCCCTTAAAAGAGGAAAGGTAGATATAGTTGTCATTGGAACCTCTACCGGAGGTCCACAGGCATTGAGATATATAATACCTAAAATTCCAAAGGACTTTCCAGTGCCAATAGCTATGGTCCTACATATGCCTATAGGATATACCGAACTCTTTGCACAGAAATTAAATGAAATATCCCAGATAGAGGTGATAGAGGCTAAAGAAGGAGACCTTGTCATACCTGGCAGGGCATTATTAGCACCAGCAGGAAAGCATCTGACCTTTAGAAGGAGGGACGATAATATCGTAATTGCTCATCTGGATAGTAAACCTTTTGATACTCTATATAAGCCATCGGTAGATGTATTGTTTGAATCAGCAGGAGAGATCTTTGGAGGCAGGGTACTCGGAGTAGTTATGACCGGGATGGGGAGTGACGGATTAAGAGGTGCTAGCCTTATAAAGTCTAAGGGTGGTATAATATTTACAGAATCAGAGGAGACCTGCATAGTTTTTGGGATGCCGAGATCTGTAGAAGAGGCTGGATTATCTGATAAAAGTATCCCTCTCTACAATATTGTAGAGGAGATTATCAATACTGTAATGGAGGCGAACGATGAAAGTTCTACTCATTGATGATTCAGCTTTAGCCAGAAGGATGCTGAGAAGGATACTGGAAAAGGGAAACTGTGAAGTCATAGAAGCAAAAGATGGAGCAGAAGGGCTAGAAAAGTTCTACTTGGAAAAGCCAGATATCACATTTCTAGATCTTACAATGGAAGGAATTTCCGGATTTGATGTTCTCGCCAAAATAAAAGAACTGGATCCATCTGCCATAGTTATAGTCGCTACCGCCGATATTCAGAAATTTACTAAAGAAGAGGTGGAAAAACTGAAGGCAGATGGGTTTATAAATAAGCCCTTCAAGGAGGAAGAGGTTCTCCAAATAATAAAGAATATTACTCCAGGGAGGTAGTAATGATTTTAACTGAAAAGCAGAGAGATTCTTTAACAGAGCTGATAAATATAGCATTCCATAGAACCACCGCTTCTCTAGCAGAACTTACAGGTAATAGAATATTGTTAGATCCACCCAAGATAGACATAATTCCCATTGAAGAAATTGGGGAAAAGTTGGGTAAAGAGCTTAATAGAGAAATAACTACTATACATCAGATATTTACCGGGCCCGTATCTGGAGATGCACTCTTACTTATGGATTATAAGGGTGCTATTAAGTTAGCCAGTCTGGTCTCTGGAGAAGAAGAATTGGAAGTGGACTACTTTAGCCTTTCGCTAAAAGAAGTCCTAATGGAAATGGGTAATATCCTTCTAAACGCCTGCTTAGGGGTATTTGGAAATCTGCTTGAGATACATATCTCCTTCTCCGTGCCTAAACTCCATCTGGAGGAATTAGATGCTCTTCTGGACACTTTGACTATTGTCAAAGAAGAACTCAGGTATGCACTTATTGCATTTACCAAATTCAGGGTAAAAGACAGCGCCATAGATGGGTATCTGGTCATAGTACTGGGGGTAGCATCATTAGAAAGGCTAATTGAGGCTTTAGAAAGGTTGGGATAGCAGTGGAAAATTTTCTGGCTGGTATTTTACAATGGCTCAGTAACTTTATACCTTTAGGAATATTTATAACGGATTCGAAACTTAATATTATCTTCTGGAATAACTGGATGGAAAAGAACACAGGGCTCAAGGATAAAGATGTATTGAACAGGAATATCTTCGAGTTATTCCCAGAATTAAATAGAGTGAGGCATTATTATGAACAGGCACTCCAGGGAAGCTCTTCTATCTTATCGCAGAGATTTCACAGATATGTCATACCCATAAAAATAGGTGATAAAGACTTTCAGTATATGCAGCAGACAACACAGATATTTCCTTTTGTTATAGACGGCAGAATAGATGGTACAATTACCGCTATAGAAGATGTTACAGAAAGGGTAAAGAGAGAGGAAGATTATAAAAGGCAGATAAGAACCCTTAAGACACTGAATGAGGTTCAAAGGTCTGTCCTTTCTCTGGATCTTGATAAATGTCTCGAAGAAATTTTAAATGGAAGTCTAAAATTAAGTAGAGCCCCTACATCTATGATATATCTCAAGAAGAATAATCATCTGGAACTGGTAAAGTGTAACTGTAACAGAAAGGAGATCATAGATATAGATGATAAGAGCTATGTTCCAACCTATGCGCTATCGGAAGGGAAGACTTTATATATTCCAGATATAAGGGAGACAGACTTTAAATCTCTAAATCCCAATGCGATTTCTATCTTAGCCATTCCTTTGGCAAATGATAGAGAAGAACTGGGAGTTCTAGCTTTAGAATCTGACAAAAGGGATATATTCACCAGAGATGACATTCTCAATCTAGAGACATTGGCACTTCAAGGCTCGATAGCCCTGGAGAATGCAAGGTTATTTGAATCTCTTAAAGAGTCTGAGGACAGATACAGAATACTTACCGAGCAATCCCAGGTTGGGGTCTTTCTTGTTCAGGATGGAAGGATCATATATGCCAATCCAAAGTTGCTGGAGCTTTCAGGTTATTCTTTAGAAGAAATGCTAGAGGTCTCTGATTTTAATATATTTGTTAATGAAGAGGATGCCGAAAGATTCACACAAAGTTATATGAACCTGATACAGGGAAAAGTGGATCTGGTAAGAGATGAATTCCGATGTGTAAGAAAGGATGGAACTGTCTTATATGCCGAGTTTTTTATAGCAAAGACAATGTATAAAGGGAAGCAAGCTTTACTGGGAACTGTATTAGATATAACTGATAGGAAAAAACTGGAGGATGAATTAAAGAATCTTTCGATAACAGATCCATTAACAGGGCTTTATAACCGCAGGGGTTTTATGACATTGGCTGAACACTCTATAGAACTCGCTAGAAGGGCAGAAAAGAAAGTATTGATTATGTTTATGGATTTAGATAATATGAAATGGATAAATGATGCCCTGGGACATAATATAGGTGATCAGGCATTAAAAGAGACAGCAGAGATCCTTAGAGAGACATTCAGAAGAAATGACCTGATAGCAAGAATAGGTGGAGACGAGTTTGTATTTTTAGGTCTCTGTGACGATGAAGAGACCGCAAACAGGTTACTTTCAAGACTCAATAAAATCATAGAAGAACATAATAATAGAGAAAAGAGGCAATATCAAATATCCTTAAGTATAGGGTATGTTTACTATGACCCTCAAAGACCTATCCCTCTGGAAGAGCTTCTAAAAGAGGCAGACAGATTAATGTATGAGGAAAAGAGGAGAAAAAAGCTCGGGGGAAGATTTTCCAATTTAAGATTATAACAAGTTTTTCTTTCTCGGGTCTGTTACACCAAAGTAAAGAACAGATAAGCCTATGATATTTGCTATGAGGGAAACCAGAAATACCGTTGGATAGCCAGAACTCTTTGCTATAAATCCCCCAATCAGCGGGCTGAGTGCCAGTGCTGGAGATATAAGTACATTATTTATCCCTATGAATGTCGGTCTTCTATCTGGAGGGGCAAATTCAAGTATTATAGGGAGACCAGAGATCATAAAGGCACTGTTCATAGCACCGGATAATGCAAATACCAGGTAGAAAGGTGTAGCTATGGGGCTGATTAGAGCTATAAGGTTTCCAATCAGATTGCAGGTAACACCACCAAGTAGTACGTTCTTGTGACCTGTCTTGTCTGCCAGTGGGCCCCAGAGAAGATTGGCTAAAGGCTGGGCACCGACAAAAAACATAGTAAAGGTACCTATGAATCTATCAGATAGAGAGAATTTTCCAACCGCATGGACTGTATAGAATGCAAGACCCATCACTCCAAAGCTGACAAAAAATCTTGCCAGTATATAGTTTCTGAAGTATGTATTATCCCTCAAAATTCTGGGAATTTCTTTCATATAACTCACTTTTTTATCTTCTCTTTTCTCTTCTATATGAGGTTCTTTTATGCAGAGAAGAATGACATATGCTACAAGAAGTATAAACATCGTGATCAAAAAACATATCCCAAAATTTTGAGGAAAAGGATAGATGCTGAGGATTCTACCAACAAGTATAGAACCACCTATTCCCAAAATACCACCAAGGCCATTTCCAAGGGCAATAAACTTACCCCTACTGGTTACCGGGATAATCCTGGCAACGAAATCCATCCAGCCTGGCATTATAAAACCTGTCCCAAAATAACCTATAGCCAGGAATATCAATGACAGATAAATCGTGAGCTGGGGATTAGATTTTGCAAGTGTAAAAGCCAAAAGAGAAAGGAATGGATATGGGCTCCTCTCTAACCAGGTAACAGTAATCACAAACCTCTTTACCGACTTTACCCTCTCGACTATGGGGGCAGAAAAGATACTGGGAAAAGTGAATCCAAGATTCACCAGGGTAGGTATAAGCCCTATCTCAACATCTGAGGCACCGAGCTTTTTCAAGAACATAGGGATTACTGTAGCTGTAGAGGCAAAAGTCAGTGCAAGACCCCATAATCCAGACTGTGTAGCCCCAAGTATAAAGTTCTTTCTATACTGTCTCGAAGAAAGACTCTCAGGGTCACTCATCTGCCAGTTCTAATCTCACTATATCTCTGTCATAGGTCGGCTGTATGGAATAACCCGGCGGTACAATGAGGAAATCTTCAGAATTCCAGAAACCATTGATGGCATCGAGGATAAGTCTCATATCTCCATCTATCTTTCGATAATTCCATCCTCTCTTCTCCGCCTCCTGTCTCACCTCCTCTTCGTAGGTGAAAGGGACTGGAAGTCCCATATCTATATATACCGCCTGGTTATAACGAGCAATCCAGGATCTTTCCAGCTCGAACAGGTATTTGGCATTTTCCTCTCCATACTTCTCTACGTACTCTTCATAGGTCTTTCCCAAACCATATCCACTGGCAGAGGTCCTGCCCACAGACTCGCTTCCTCTTTCAACCCATCCGGTTGTAAAATAATATGTCCCTGGATTTTTTGAAAATTCCCTGGCATATCTCTCCTTGGAACCCAGAAAGAGGGTTATACAGTCGTGCGCCCTGGGTATAACTAGAGGGATATCTCTGGCGATAAGTCCAACAGTACCATTACTGCAGAGTCCATATATCAGAAGAATAGCCTGATATCTTTCAGGGGAGGAGAAAGATATCCTATCTATCTCTTCCTGCAGTTCTATCCTCATCCTTTCAGGGTTATCGTGTAAGCCCTTAGTCTTAAATACGGGATGGACAATATTTCTGGTGACGAGAGATGCATAACAGACCTCTCTACACAAAACCTCACAGGCAATGATGGCAATCTTTCTCGTCTTTTCCTCTATAATCTTTGTTAATTCTGATAGACTTTCCTGTTGCTTCATCTCAGTTCTTCCAGTGTCTCTCTGATAGCCATAAGGTTCTCTTTTGGGGTCTCTGTAGGGACAGCACAGCCGGGTGCTACTATAAGCTTCTTTGCTCCAGCCTCAATTATGGTCTTAAGGACCTCTTTTCTGACATCCTCTGGAGAATAGTTTATAATCGCCTCTTCATTCAGACCGGTAGCAATACAGCCATCGTAAAGACTCCTGGCTAACTCCAGAGATGGAGGAGTAAGTCTATTACTCCAGGTAATAACCTCGGGATTAAAGACCTTAACCACATCAAACATCAACTGATATCCATGGAGATGGAGGATATTGAAATCAAGACCTCTGGCGGATTCCCATATAATCATATCGTATGGCATAAAATGCTGTCTATAGGTATCAGCGTCCATTATGTCCCTGTTAGCCCCCTGAAGAGCCATATATATACCGGAAACTCCTGTATCCTTAAAGGAAGCTATAAAATTAGACAGAGACCTTGCTATAACCTCTAAGCCATAATGGAGTGCCTTAGGGTTATCCTTGAGATGCCTCAAGGTTTTTCTGCCGGTTAATTTCTCAGCATAGGCGAATGTACTGAATATGGTATCTATGACAAATCCGTCATCGGGAAGATTTTTGACTATGATATCTAGAGCTTTACGCTGAGCACTGAAATTTTTTGTATCTGCACCAAGTATATCCAACCTGTACCAGTCTTCAGGATTCTCTATGCCAGAGACCCCTTCTGGTAATTCGTAAGGTATATCGTGCATAACCTTTAAAAAGTCAGGGTCATACATCTTATAAAACTTGAGTTCCTCCTCAGCTAGAGGTTCTCCTGAGGGGAACTCTAACCACCTGAAATGGTACCAGAGACTGAAGGGTATCCTATCGACAGGCTCTCCCTTTACTGCAGATAAAACCCTTTCCCTCTTGGTCAAGATTGATCGCCTCCTATCTTACTGTTTATAAAGAACAGGGCTTCTGCCTTAGCGATAGTATTATCATCGTTATCTCTAACCTCTGAGTAGGCCCTGGCAATCTTACCCCGTATCTTCCCGAGATAACCCATAATTCTGTACTCATTTCTGGGTCTTAAAGGCTTTAAGAATCTCACCTTAAGCCTTGCAGTTACTCCTCTATACCCATCAAACTCCAGGGCATAAGCCATAGCCTCGTCCAGGAGTGTGGTTACTATCCCTCCATGTACTATATCAGGATAGCCCTGATGAAACTCGGTAGGGGTAAATACTGCCTCCACAAAAGACCCATTTTTACTAAAACTCAGGTGAAGACCTATAGGGTTTGATTCTCCACAGGCAAAACAGTATGGGAATCTACTTCTTACCACTTCTTCTTGTCCTCTTTTTTGTCTCAGGAAGGACCTCCATATATCCCAGATGTTTTACAACTATATAGCTCTCACCGGTCTCCATTGTCAATGCCTTAGCCTTCTGTCTAGCCTGAGCAGGGCTATCGAATACATACGGATGATTATTCGGTATAACCGAATAAAGCTCAGGTAAATCCTTTGCCCCTCTACTTACATAACGAACCTTAACAGCCATAACAAAATACCTCCTCTCTATTAAGATAATTAATATTTTACCATAATCTTTCTAGCAACTTCATAGAGTATAATTCCACAGGCTACCGCCACATTTAAAGATTCAGCCTTTCCGAATATCGGAATTCTTACGATATCCTTACAGAATTTCTCAACATCTCTTGATAAACCCCTGGCTTCGCTACCAAATATCAGAGCCAGAGGGAGCTTCCATTGAAATTCATAGTATAAGGTTCCACTATGAGAACTGGTGCCAATAACAAGATACCTGTCCATTATCGTATTGAAGAAATCCCTGACTTCCTCTATCTTGACAACGGGAATATGAAAGATAGAACCCATACTGCCACGGACAACCTTATGATTGTATGGATCTATACTTCCTTTTAAGACAACTACACCGCTGGCTCCAGCCGCATCTGCAGTCCTTATTATAGTCCCAAGATTACCAGGGTCCTGAAGTCCATCGACAATTATCAGTATATCCCCAGATGGAAGACCTATGGGCTTTCTAGGAAATACGCCGAGTATCCCCGGAGGGGTCTCCAGTGTAGAGAGTTCTCTCATCTCCTTTGCACTTACCACGTATACCTCTGCCTTATTACTGACCTCACCCACGATAGAGGCGTATCTTTCAGCTTCCTCTTCACTGACCACAAGCCATCTGGGGAACCACCCGGCATCTATCCCCTCTTTCACCACATTCAACCCTTCGGCAAGAAAATATCTCTCCTGTGCTTCTTTTAAGCCAAGTTTTAAGGAGTTTATCCTGGACCTTAAGGCTTTGGGTATCATCAGTGTGACTTAAATGAGAACTTATTCTCTTTCCCTTCAAGTAGTCTCTTTATATTGTCTCTGTGACGGACTATCACAAGTATAGCAATAAGTAGCATTATAAGTATAGAGAAGAAGTTATGACCTCTTATAAGGAGGAGAAATACCATAAAGATGACGCTAGCCATAGATCCCAGAGATACATAACCCCATAGGGCTATTAAGCCTCCCTCAATAAGAAGAGAGATAATTGCTACCACTGGATCGAAGGCAAGCATCATCCCGTAAGTAGAGCTAACACCCTTTCCTCCCTTAAAACCCAGGAAGGGAGAGAAACAGTGTCCCAGGACTGAGAGTGCCCCTGCAAGAAGGAATAGCTCTCTCGGTAGTCCCATAGCTCTTCCTATAAGTACAGGGAGAGCTCCTTTGAGTACGTCTGTTGCAAAGACGGTCAACCCAGGTATAACTCCCAGTATCCTTAAGACATTGGTGGCTCCAATATTACCGCTCCCTTTACTCCTTATATCTACGTTGTATATGTATTTACCTATGAGGTACCCAAAGGGTACACTACCAAGTATGAAACTGAAGATATACAGTAATACTGCTCTCAACTTTCCCTCCACTCTATCCTTATAGGATTTCCCAAGAATGGATAGACACTTCTTATCCTCTTTACTACCTCTTGATAAGTCCTCTCATTTACCCCCCTGATACTATTTACAAATACCAGAAACTTTGGAGGCAAGAACCCTGTCTGCTTTCCATAGTAGACCTTTATCAGTTTTCCCTCCTCCCCAGGGAAGGTCAAGCCTGCCAGAGCATTGTCCAGTTCTTTCTTCTTTAATTCTCTCCTGCCGGCATCTATAACCGAAAGAATGGTCTCCTTTAACCTCTTTATACCCTTCCCCGTAAGACAGGAGGTATAACACACAGGGGCATAAGGTATCATAGGAAAATTGGATGGGAGTGGTAATTTCTCTTCAAGAATGTCTACCTTATTCCATACGACTATTATAGGTTTTTCCATCTCCAGGATACTCTGGGCAATCCTTTTGTCAAAGTTTGTCAGACCTTCCCCTATATCCAGCACCAGTACAGCAACATCTGCCCTGTTTATGGCTCTCAGGGTATTCGACACTGCCACCTTCTCTACTATAGAACCCTCACGCCACCTCCTCCTTATACCTGCAGAGTCTATAAGCAAGACCTTCTCACTACCGAGGTCAAGCTCTTCCTCTATTGTATCCCTGGTGGTCCCAGCTATCTCCTTTACTATAGAACGGTCTCTACCAATAAGTCTATTAAAGAGGGATGACTTTCCAACATTGACGTTACCTGCCAGTATAACTTTTACCAAGTCTTTCTTCTCCACCACATCTTCAGTGGGGGAGAAGGATTCAACAGTCTTATCTAACAGCTCATCGATATTAATTCCATGGTAAGCAGAGACAGGTACAATGTCGGTAAAGCCAAGTGAGAAAAACTCTGCCAGGATTATATCTTTCTTTTCAAAATTATCCACCTTATTTACCACAAGGATCACTTTCTTACCGTAATCCCTTATCAACTCTGCAAGCTCTATATCATCACTGGTTATAGAGGTCTTTGCATCAACAACGAAGAGTATCCTGTCAGCCTCTTCCAGGGTCTTTTTAAGCTCCAGATTTATATCCTCCTGAAATGGGTCTTCATCCTTGGAGGTAAATCCACCGGTATCTACAAGGACAAAAGGAATACCATTCCAGTTACTCACCTCATACAATCTGTCCCTCGTAGTATGAGGTACAGGACTGGTTACTGCCTTTCTCTCTCCCAGTATCCTGTTAAAGAGTGTGGATTTTCCAACATTAGGCTTACCAACAATTGCCACTACTGGTAACATAGCTCTCTGATCTTATCAAGGACTTTCTCTATCACCCAGTCAGGGGTGGATGCACCCGCAGTGATCCCTATATTCTCTTTACCGATAAACCAATCTTGCAGGAGCTCATTCCACGACTCTATATGGTATACAGTGGCGCCTTTAGATTCGGCTATCTCAACTAATCTTCTGGTATTAGCGCTATTTTTCCCTCCAATAACTATTATAACATCTGTTTTTTCTACAAGCTCTTCCACCGCTATCTGTCTCTTCCTGGATGCATTACAGAGAGTATTAAAGATCCTTACCTCCCAGGACTTACTGACTATTTCACCTACAATCTCTCTGAATCTATCTATAGAAAATGTCGTCTGACCAACTATTCCTATCTTTTCACCAGATAGGTCGGGGACCTCCTCTGGAGAAGAGACAACGAAGGTTTTACCTCCCCCATAACTGACCAGCCCTCTAACCTCCGGATGCCCCTGTTCCCCAGCGATTATAACTGTATAGCCCTCAGAAGAGAGAAAATCCACCATACGCTGAGCCCTGGCAACCAACGGACAGGTAGCATCAACGATGTCTACGCCTCTCCTCTTTAATTCACTGATGACATCCAGGGGGACACCGTGAGACCTTATCAGAAGAGATTCTTCAGGATTCAGGTCATTGATATCCTCAATAACCCTAAGCCCCATACTCGCCAGCCTGGAAACCTCCAGGGGGTTATGTATTATCGGTCCCAGTGATGCTACCCTTTTACCAGACCTTAGGGCATCCTCTGCCAGGCTGATAGCCCTTCTTACTCCGAAACAGAACCCATACTCTTTTGCAAGTATAATCTCCATATCATCTCTTCTCCAGTACCCATATCATATATGGGCTATCTTCCCTGAATGATGAGAAATCATAGTCCCCATATAGTGACTCTATGTTGAATTTGTGAGACAGGAATAATCTCTCCATCTCATACCTGTAGAAATATCTGAGAAGCATCTCTCTGATATATCTGGTAACCCTGCCAGATTTATCTATGATATCATAAAATACATTGAGTTTTATAATCTGATGTACAGTATCAAAGTACCTTGTCTCATACTTCTGGAGATACCCATCAATCTCTTCTATAAAGAAGAGCGAGTTGTGGTAGTAATAGTATCTGGAAGAGATCAGTTCTGGAGTTATATTTGTAACACTGATTATAAGCCTACCTCCTGGTTCTAGATGTCTATATACAGAGGAGAGACAGTTATCCTGGTCCTCTATCGATATAAGATGCATAAAGGTATTAAAGGCTATCAATACACCACCGAAAGACTTCTTAAGGTCAAAATTACGCATATCACCTTTAACAAGATCGATACTATCCTTCAGGGAAGAATAGTCCTTCCTCAATTTCCTCCTGGCAATCTTTAACATCTCACCGGATATATCCAGTCCCAAGATCTTATGTCCGCTAGATGCCAGGGGAAAGATTAACCTGCCTGTACCGCAACCAAGCTCAAGCAAAGGAGAAGAAATGTCCTTGAAAGATTCGGTATAAAAAGGGATATCCTCTACTACATTCCTATATTCTATGTCATAGAGCCAGGCAAATCTGTCATACTCCGCCATTAATCTATTAGCTCTACACCCAGTGTATTTTCTAGTTCATTCAGGGCAAATCTATGGAGCTCTTCGGAAAATGAAGCCACACAGTTCCTTGGTATAATCACCTTATATCCGAGCATCCTTGCATCATAAGAGGTATAAAGGACACAGATGTTGGTCACAACCCCGGTTATAATGAGTTCATTGATACCAAGTTCTTTAAGGGAGATATCCAGGTCGGTACCAAGAAATCCGCTGTATCTCCTCTTTTCTATTATCCTCTCTCGATCGATAGGAGCTAGCTCATCAACTATCTGGGCTCCCCAGGTGCCTTTAACACAGTGAGGTGGAAACCTATCAAATTCCTTATCATCCTTCAGATGAGAATCACATATATAAAATACCCTTAAGCCCTTCTCTCTAGCGGATAACAATCTCTCCCTTATATAAGGGATGGTCCTGGCAGAAAGCGGTGAGTACAGGACACCATTTGGGTGGACAAAGTCATTAAGCATATCTATAATAAGGAGGGCTGAACTCATCTTACTGGATCAAACCTCCCTTTAAGTCTTCAAACTTCATAATCTCTTTATTAAATCCAAGTTTTATCGTCCCTGTAGGTCCATTTCTGTGCTTGGCGACTATAACTTCGCAGGTACCCTTTTCTGGCGTCTCTTTATTGTAGTACTCCTCCCTGTAGAGGAATAGGACGAGATCTGCCTCCTGTTCTATAGCTCCACTCTCACGGAGATCTGACAACTGGGGACGTTTATCCTGTCTCTGCTCCACAGCTCTACTCAACTGGGAAAGCGTAACTACAGGGACATTCAATTCCCTTGCCATAGCCTTAAGGTCTCTGGAGATCTTGGAGATCTCCTGGACCCTATTTTCCATCCTTGCACCGGAGTTCATAAGCTGGAGATAATCTATTATAATCAGAGATAGACCAACCTCAGACTTGAGCCTCCTTGCTTTAGCTCTCATCTCCAGAACACTAATATTTGGAGAGTCATCTATGTATATGGGAGCCTCTGCAAGTGTATTTATACTCGTAGTTATCCTTCTCCACTCAGTCTCTGAAAGGTCTCCTACCCTAAGCTTATAGTAGGGGATCCCTGCCTCGGCAGACAGCATCCTCATAGCTACCTGTTCCGAAGACATCTCTAGACTGAAGACAGCAACTGGAAGCTTAAGATTAACCCCCACATGATGAGCTATATTGAGACAGAAGGCGGTC
>Ga0207433_10005178_pt1 | contig 23479 bp, 27 predicted proteins | sample YelNatPaOPGAMG01_FD_187559 | JGI IMG/M metagenome (GOLD analysis project Ga0207433, IMG submission 187559) | Hot spring thermophilic microbial communities from Obsidian Pool, Yellowstone National Park, USA - OP-RAMG-01 (SPAdes) (version 3) | ecosystem: Environmental > Aquatic > Thermal springs... | reverse complement strand
GGATATATCTCGTCAAGAACATGCTCGAGGAAGGCGTCGCAGGGGAGAGGACGCGCCGCCATCTGGACCGCTGCCTCACCTGCCGTTCCTGCGAGACGACCTGTCCTTCCGGGGTGAAGTATGCCCGCCTGATCGACATCGGGCGCGCGATCGTCGACGAGAAGGCGAGGCGACCTTTTCTCGACAGGGCCCGCCGATTTGCCATGCTGGCTGTCCTCCCTCATCCGGGCAGGCTGAATCTCGCGCTGAAGTTCGCCAGAATCGCAAAGCCTTTCCTGCCAGCCCATCTCAAAAGGAAAATTTTTCCCCGCAGGTCGGCGGAGGCCTTCCCGCCGGTGCGCCATAAGCGCAGAATGCTGGTTCTGGAAGGGTGCGTCCAGACCCTTGCTTCCCCGAACACCAACCTCGCCGCATCGCGCGTCCTCGGCAGGATAGGCATATCCCTGATTCCGGTTTCCGGCTGCTGCGGCGCGATGCATCAGCACATGGGGAAGGAGGAGGCGGCACGCGCGGTAATGCGCAGCAACATCGATCTCTGGTGGCCCCATGTCGAGGCAGGCATCGAGGCTATCGTCCTCAGCGCGAGCGGGTGCGGCCTTGCCGTGAAGGAATATGGGCAGATGCTGAAGGAGGACGAGCACTACGCCGAAAAGGCGGAGCAAATCAGCTCGCTCGTCCGGGATCTTTCCGAGATTCTGACGAAGGAGGACATGACCCTTTTTTCCGGAATCGGAAAGGGAAGGCGCGTGGCCTGGCATTGCCCCTGCACCCTGCAGCACGGGCAGAAGCTCGGGGGCGCTGTGGAATCCGTGCTGAAAGCCTGCGGCTTCGATCTGCCCCCGGTTGCGGATTCCCATCTCTGCTGCGGTGCGGCGGGAACCTATTCCCTGCTTCAGCCCGGAATTTCGGAGCAGCTGCTCGAAAACAAGCTCGCCGCCCTGCAGGAAGGCATGCCGGAGATCATCGCCACGGCCAACGTCGGCTGCCAGATGCATCTCGAAAGCGGGACCAGGCTCCCGGTCAGACACTGGATAGAACTTTTTGATCAAACCTGAAGGAGAAAACATGAAAATCGGATCTTTTCATCCCCCGCAGCGCACCCTGATGGGCCCCGGCCCGTCCGATGTCAGCCCCCGCGTCCTGGAGGCGATGTCCCGGCCCACGCTGGGCCATCTCGACCCGGTTTTCGTCGCCATGATGGACGAAGTCAAGGCGCTTCTGAAATACGCCTTCCAGACCGGCAACGAATTGACCATGCCCGTTTCCGCGCCGGGCTCCGCGGGCATGGAAACCTGTTTCGTCAATCTCGTCGAGCCGGGAGACAAGGTGATCATTTGCCAGAACGGCGTTTTCGGCGGCAGGATGAAGGAGAACGTCGAGCGCTGCGGCGGGATCGCGGTGATGGTTCAGGACGAATGGGGGCGGGCCGTCGATCCGCAAAAGCTGGAAGATGCCCTGCAGGCCAACGGCGACGCGAAAATCGTGGCGTTCGTGCATGCCGAAACGTCGACCGGCGCCGTGTCCGATGCGAAAACCCTGGCGGAGATCGCCCACAGGCACGGATGTCTCGTGATTGCCGATGCGGTCACCTCCCTCGCAGGCTTTCCCCTGAAGGTAGACGAATGGAAGCTCGATGCGATCTATTCGGGCACCCAGAAATGCCTTTCCTGCACTCCCGGGCTGTCCCCGGTGAGCTTTTCAGATGCCGCCGTGGAGAGGATCAAAAGCCGCAAATCGAAGGTGCAGAGCTGGTTCCTGGACCTCAATCTCGTGATGGGCTACTGGGGCGGCAATGCCAAGCGCGCCTACCATCATACCGCCCCGATCAATGCCCTTTACGGTCTGCACGAAGCGCTGGTGATTCTGCAGGACGAAGGGCTGGAAAACGCGTGGGCGCGCCACAGGAAGCATCATCTTGCCCTGCGTGCGGGGATCGAGGCGATGGGGCTGGCCTTCGTAGTCCCGGAAGCAGAGCGCCTTCCCCAGCTCAACGCGATCGCCATTCCGGAAGGAGTCGACGATGCTGCCGTGAGAGCCATGCTGCTTTCCGACTGGCAGCTTGAAATCGGCGCAGGCCTCGGGGCGATGGCAGGCAAAGTCTGGCGCATCGGCCTGATGGGGCATGCCTGCAATGCCCGAAACGTGCTGCTCTGCCTTTCCGCCTTGGAAGATGTCCTGGTCAGGCTGAAAGCCCCCGTAAGAAGCGGAGAGGCCCTTGCCGCCGCCACGAGGTCGCTTATGGCATAATCAGGTTTTCAGGAGAGGGGCATGAAAAAGAATCTGCCGAAGCTTGCGAAGCATGAATACGGGGAAAGCCTGCATCTGCTGCAGGTCGAGCTCACCAAGCTGCAGCGGCATTTCATCAAGTGCGGCGAGAAAATCCTGATCATTTTCGAAGGAAGGGATGCTTCGGGAAAGGACGGGACGATCAAGCGCATCGTCGAGCACCTCTCGCCCAGGGAGACGCGCGTCGTCGCTCTGGGAAAACCTTCCGACAGGGACAGGGGCTCCTGGTATTTTCAGCGCTACGTGCCTCATCTTCCCGCGGCCCAGGAACTGGTTCTTTTCAACAGGAGCTGGTACAACCGGGCGGGGGTGGAGCGGGTGATGGGATTTTGCAGCGATGCCGAATACGAGGAGTTCATGGGGTCGGTCTGCGAATTCGAGAGCCTTCTGGTGCATTCCGGAATCAAGCTGTTCAAGTACTATCTCGACATTTCCAGGAAGGAGCAGGAAATGCGCTTGGAAGATCGCAAGAAGGATCCCCTCAAGCAGTGGAAGATCAGCGACATCGACGAAGCCGCGCTCGTTCGCTGGAAAGCCTACAGCAATGCGCGCAACGAGATGTTCGCGCGCACGCACAATATCGTCGCGCCCTGGACCGTGGTCAGGGCGGACGACAAGCCGCTCGCCAGGATCAGCGTGATCAAGGATATCCTGACCCGTCTGGAGTACGACGGCAAGGATGAGGAGATCACCCTGCCCAATCCCGACGTCGTCTTCGGCTACCATGAGGATTGCCTGAAGAAGGGGCTGATCGCCCAGTAAGTGGCACAGTTATGGTGCATTCCGGCTCAAGTCCCCGCTGGGGATGCCGCTATATCGACCGAAGGGAGGAGCGGGTACGGTTCATGCTTGAATTTCATCGAATCTCAAGGAGTCGATCATGGCCAATGCATTGCATATTCCCATAGCGGACTACAAGTCCATCTACAGCGTCGCGGACGTCGACCGGGCGATGGAGGAATCCGCGCCACGGAACAACGAATCGCTCAATTCCGTCTACCAGAAGATGAAGCTGGCGGGCGGCGTGCGCTACATCGTCAAGCCTTCCAGCGATGAAGGGCTGGATTCCCTCTACGAGAGCGCGCCGAATTTCGGGGAGGTGATAGGGGACTTGCGGAAGCAGATGGCGCTCGCCGTTTTCGGCAACGAGCCGGTGAGCTTCACGCCCATTCTGCTGCTCGGCGAACCCGGACTCGGCAAGACCCACTTCGCGAAATGCGTTTCCAAGGTGCTCGGCACGCATTTCGAATTCATTTCGATGAGTTCGCTCACCGCAGGCTGGATATTATCCGGCGCATCTTCGCAATGGAATAGCGCCAAGCCCGGCAAGGTCGCGCAATCCCTGGTCAACGGAGAATTCGCCAATCCCCTCGTCGTTCTCGACGAAGTGGACAAATGCGGCGGAGATTCCAGGTACGATCCGATGGGCGCGCTCTACGGCCTGCTCGAGCGGGATACCGCCGAGCATTTCAGGGACGAATTCATCGAAGTCGATATGGATGCGAGCCATATCCTGTGGATCGCCACCGCCAACGACGAAAGCGCCATTCCCGAACCCATCCTCAACAGGATGAACGTCTACGTCATCGACAGGCCGGACGCGGAGGGGGCGATGAAGATCGCTCTGGCGGTCTATCGCGACATTCTGGACGATCACAACTGGGGCTTTCCGGACGAGCCCGCAGAGGAAATTCTTGCCGCTCTCGCGGAAATTCCGCCGCGCGACATGCGGAAGCTGCTGGTCGATGCCTTCGGCAATGCGATGCTGGAACGGCGGACCCACCTGCTTTCCAGGGATCTCGATGTCGGCAGGCTTTCGAGGAGAAAATACAAGATCGGGTTCTAGGGAAACCGATAAAGGTTTCTCAGGCAGCCTTGAACTGGCTTCCCGGGATGACTTCGGAAAAGATGCGCATCAGGTGCGGATCGAATTTCCTTGCGGTCTCTTCGTGCATGATGGACATGATTTCCGAGTGGCTTCTTGCCGCATGGTACGATCTTGTCACGGCCATTGCATCGTAGCTGTCCGCGATGGAGATGATGCGCGAGCAGACCGGAATGCTTTCCCCTGAAATGCCGTCAGGGTAACCCCGCCCGTCGTAATGCTCGTGGTGATGGCGGATTGCCCGAGCGGGCTGGATCGAGTCTTCGAGTTCGGTCGCGAGCATGATTTTCTCGCCGATTTCGGAATGCTGCTGCATCACTGACCATTCGCCTTCGTCGAATTGCCCGGGCTTCAGCAGGATGCGGTCCGGTATGCCGATCTTGCCGATGTCGTGAAACGATGAGCTGATCCGCAGCGCTTCGAGTTCATGCTTGTCCAGGCTGCATCGCCTTCCGATCGCTTCCGACAGGCCATGCACGCGCTCGGAGTGGAGCCGCGTCAGAAAGTCGCGGTAGCCCAGGGCAACCGACAAGGCCTTCGTGTATTTGTACAGCGCATCGTAAATGCCGCCTTTTGATTCCATGCCGGTTTTCCCAGAGGAATGCGGCGTCGCCGCTCTCGCGCAATCCATCAAAGAATACTAGACGCAGCATGATGCAATGTCAAAAAGGCCTGCCGAGATTCGATCGTTCGGCATGAAAAGGGATCTGGCTTGATCTGGATCAAGACGGGAGGATTCTGTCCGATCTATGCTGGCATATCAGCTTTTCATGATGAAGACGCCAGGAGTCCAGCATGAGCCAATACGTTCTGCCTTCGCTGCATCTGAAGGGAAAAGCGCTGCTCCCCATCGTGCAGGGGGGAATGGGGGTCGGCGTCTCTGCGCACCGCCTTGCCGGAACGGTGGCCGCCTCGGGGGCAATCGGCACCATTGCCAGCATCGATTTGCGCCACCACCATCCCGACCTGATGGCGCGTGGCGGAAAGGACAAATCCGCGCTCGACAGGGCCAATCTGATCGCGCTGGACCGCGAAACGCGGGCCGCGCTGGCACTTGCCGGTGGAAACGGGCTGATCGCGGTCAACGTCATGAAGGCGGTCACCGAGCATGCCGCTCTGGTGCGGCAGGCATGCGAGAGCGGAGCTCAGGCGATCGTGATGGGAGCCGGGCTGCCGCTCGATTTGCCCGATCTTGCTGAAGACTTTCCCGAAGTTGCCCTGATCCCGATCCTGTCCGATGCGCGCGGCGTGAATCTGGTGCTGAAGAAATGGATGCGCAAGAACCGGCTGCCGGATGCCGTCGTGATCGAGCATCCGCGCTATGCCGGCGGGCATCTGGGCGCGCCGAAGCCGGAGGAAATCGGCGATCCGCGTTTCGATTTCCCTTCGGTCATCGAAGAGGTGCTCCAGTCGCTCAGAATTCTCGGCATCGAGCGCGAACGCATTCCCCTGATTCCGGCGGGAGGCATCAACACCCACGAGAAGATACGCGAGCTGCTTGCTCTGGGGGCGAGCGCCGTGCAGATCGGCACGCCTTTCGCCGTGACGCTGGAAGGGGATGCCCACCCCAACTTCAAGAAGGTCCTTGCGGAAGCGAAGCCCGAAGAGATCGTCACCTTCATGAGCGTCGCCGGGCTTCCTGCGCGCGCCGTAATCACGCCCTGGCTGAAGAATTATCTGGGCCGGGAGAAAAAACTGCAGGCTTGCGCCAGGGCGGAGAGAGGACGCTGCGCATCCGGCCTCGGCTGTCTGCTGCATTGCGGGCTGCGGGACGGCATTGCAAGGGCGGGGCAGTTCTGCATCGATGCCCAGCTCGCGGCCGCCCTCAAGGGGGACGTCAGGAAAGGACTTTTTTTCAGGGGGAGCGAGCCTTTGCCGTTCGGCAGCGCCATCAGGACCGTCGGGGAGCTTCTGGAATACCTCATGACGGGAGCTGCCGTCGCGGCAAATTGACGATGCGCCGGTGGCTGCGCCGTTTTCCGCGGGATACTGGCACATGGGGGCCACCGCGATGCGGTTCGGCAGGGCCGGATTCACCAGAAAAAGATCGGCTCGTGCGGCTATTCTTCGAGCAGGCTCCTCAGCATCCAGGCGTTCTTTTCGTGAATCTGCATGCGCTGGGTGAGCAGGTCGCAGGTAGGCTGGTCGTTGGCCTGCTCGGCGACCGAAAAAGCGCTTCGCGCAGTCCGCACCACGGCTTCCTGGCCATCCACCAGTTGGCGAATCATGTCTTTCGCGGCAGTCGCGCCATGGCTTTCCTGGATGGAGGAAAGCGCCGTGAACTCGCGGTAGGAGCCCGGCGCGGGAAATCCCAGGGCGCGGATGCGTTCCGCGATCAAATCCACCGCCATCCACTGTTCGTTGTAGAGATCCATGAACATCAGGTGCAGCGTCTGGAACATGGGGCCGGTGACGTTCCAGTGAAAATTGTGGGTCTTCAGGTACAGCGTGTAGGTATCCGCGAGCAGGCGGGAGAGCTCGGATGCGATCGCCTTGCGGGTCTTGTCGGAAATGCCTATGTCGATCTTCGAAACCGCCTTCTTCCTGTCTGCCATGATGCTTCTCCCGGTTATGGTTGATGCCAGCGCATCTTCAAAATCTTTCACAACTCCCCTTCCGAAGCCGTGTCACAAAATTTAACCGGATTGAAACATCCCGATTACATGACTGCGCTTCAATGGAAGGGTGAAAATTCTTGAACAGGGAGAGAACTCATGAAAAAAGTCGGCAGGGCATTGCTCGCCATCTTCGTCATCGGCCTGGCGGTTCCGGCTTATGCCTACGGCCCTTGCGGTCCGGGCGGGAAAATGCAGGAAAGAAATCCGGAGGCGAATCTGGACAGGCATCTCGCCAGGATGAAGGAGGCGCTCGGCATCACGCCTGACCAGGAAGGCGCCTGGAGCGAGTATGCGCAGAAGGCGAAGGGCGAAATGGAGCAGATGCGCGAAGCCATGCGCGAGGCGAGGCAGAACATGCCGCAGACCGCTCCGCAGCGTTTCGACAGGCGCATCGAGATGATGAAGCGCCGCATTGCCTCCCTCGAAAACATGGACGAAGCGTTCAAGCGGCTTTACGGCGTGCTGACGCCACAGCAGCAGGCTGCGGCCGACAGGCATTTCATGATGATGCATCGTCGCCCCTGACGGAAATGGCATGAGAATGTTCCTCGTGGTTTGTCTGCTGGCCCTGCCGGCGCTGCCTGCGGCCGCATCCGGTGGCGGCGGAGCGGCCCATTGCAGCAGGACCAGGGTGAAGCTGCCCAATGGCCCCGGACTGCAGGCCTATTTCGCCGCGCACTTCGCCCTCCAGGCGGAGCTCGGGCTGTTGTAGACAGTTCGTTCCCGGGAACTGCCTACTTGAAGCGGGTAGCGATGCGATCGAGCGTCTTGCGCATTTCATCCCAGGACTTCTCGATCCCGCCCCTCAGCTCCTTCCATGTGCTTCCAGTATGCGCAAGCAGCTCGTGCAGCCGGGATTGCAGCGCGTCCCGCTTCTCGGCAAGCGCTCCGGCCTGGGCGTCGAAGTCGGCCCTGATCCCGCTTCCGGCTTCCCTGGCTTTGTGCCCGAGATCGGCGAGCCTCGCGTCCCATTCGTCGAGCTGCGCTTCGATCCTTTTCCGGAAGGCTTCCTTTTCCTTCATCCTGCGCGGTTCGATGAGCACCCGGTCGATCTCCTCCTCGGCTTCGATCCAGTCCTCCATGGCATGATCGCCGTCGAAGCCGCGCTTTTCGGCCCGGAAATAGGCGGCTTCCGAGACCATCCTGAAGCGCTCTTCGGCTGACTTGCTGTGCGAGTGGGTCCTGGGCATGGCGGCTCCTTGAGGAATGCTTTTTCCAGTTATAGACCACCGGGGGCGAGATTCAAGGCGCTACCCAAAAGCGCGGTCATCGGTTAAGCTTCCGGGATTCGACATCTTCAAAGAACGGCCATGGCACAATACGTTTTCACGATGAACCGCGTGGGCAAGATCGTCCCCCCGAAGCGTCAGATCCTCAAGGATATTTCGCTCAGCTTCTTCCCCGGCGCCAAGATCGGCGTGCTGGGGCTCAACGGCTCCGGAAAATCCACCCTGCTGAAGATCATGGCGGGGATCGACCGCGACATCGAGGGGGAAGCCATCCCCATGCCGAATCTCAACATCGGCTATCTTCCCCAGGAGCCCCAGCTCGATCCCGGCATTTCAGTGAGAGCGGCAGTCGAGCAGGGACTGGGAGAGATTTTCGAAGCCCAGCAGAAGCTGGAAGCCGTCTATGCAGCGTATGCCGAACCCGATGCGGACTTCGATGCGCTCGCCACGGAACAGGCGAGGCTGGAAGCGATCATCGCGGCATCCGACGGCCACAATGCGGAGTTGCAGATGGAAGTCGCCGCCGACGCCCTGCGACTTCCCGCATGGGATGCGGTTGTCGGCAATCTTTCCGGTGGGGAGAAGCGCCGCGTCGCGCTTTGCCGCCTGCTGCTCTCCAAGCCCGACATGCTGCTGCTGGATGAGCCGACCAACCACCTGGATGCCGAGTCCGTCGAATGGCTGGAGCAGTTCCTCACGCGCTTTCCGGGAACCGTGGTCGCCGTCACCCACGACCGGTATTTTCTCGACAATGCCGCAGAATGGATACTGGAGCTCGACCGCGGCCACGGCATTCCCTGGAAGGGCAATTATTCGAGCTGGCTGGAGCAGAAGGAAGCGCGGCTGGAGACCGAGAACAAGCAGATCGACGCCCACATGAAGGCGATGAAGCAGGAGCTGGAATGGGTGAGGCAGAACCCCAAGGCGCGCCAGGCCAAATCCAAGGCGAGGCTTTCCCGCTTCGAGGAGCTGAGTTCGCAGGAATACCAGAAGCGCAACGAAACCCAGGAAATCTTCATTCCCGCCGGCGAGCGCCTCGGCAACGAAGTCATCGAGTTCTCCCACGTTTCCAAGGCCTACAACGACCGCCTGCTGATCGACGACCTCAGCTTCAAGGTGCCGCCCGGGGCGATCGTCGGCATCATCGGCCCCAACGGCGCGGGAAAGTCCACCCTGTTCAGGATGATCACGGGCAAGGAATCCCCCGATTCCGGCGAGGTGAAGAGGGGAGCCACCGTGAAGCTCGCCTATGTCGACCAGTCGCGGGACGCGCTCGCCGCAGACAAGACCGTGTTCGAGGAGATATCCGAGGGCCGCGACATTCTCACCGTGGGCAAGTACGAGACGCCTTCGCGCGCCTACATCGGGCGCTTCAATTTCAAGGGCTCCGACCAGCAGAAGATCGTGGGCAACCTTTCCGGCGGCGAGCGGGGCAGGCTGCATCTCGCGAAGACATTGATTTCTGGCGGGAACGTGCTGCTTCTCGACGAGCCTTCCAACGATCTGGACGTCGAAACGTTGCGCGCGCTGGAGGATGCGCTGCTCGAATTCGCCGGCTGCGTGATGGTGATTTCGCACGACCGCTGGTTCCTCGACAGGATCGCGACCCACATCCTCGCTGCGGAAGGGGATTCGAAATGGGTGTTCTTCGACGGCAACTACCAGGAATACGAGGAAGACAAGAAGAAGCGCCTCGGTGTGGAAGGCGCGAAGCCGAAGCGCCTCAGATACAAGCCGATCAGCCGATGATGTAGATGGGAGTCAGCACGAAAATATAGTCCACGCTTAAATATTTATCGAAAGGGATCGGTATGACAAGCAAGGTGAAAATCAAAATGGGTGCAATTGAAATTGAATATGAAGGTGCAGAGGCATTCCTGAAGGAAGAATTACCTGATCTACTTAAGGCCGTTTCTGATTTATATAAATCTTCAGCGCCCTTGATTGCAGCTATCCCGATATCTGCTAATTCAACTGCCACTATTACTAACGACAAGAAAATTGAAGGGACAACCGCAACACTTGCAGCAAAACTTGGCGGGAGCACTGGCCCCGAGCTAATAATGAGTGCTGCAGCAAGGCTTCATTTTGTTTTAGGTAAGGAGAAGTTTCACAAAAAGGACATATCAGAAGAAATTCGGTCAGCTTCCAATTATTTCAAGGCCTCATATGCTTCGAATTTAGTGTCTCTTCTGAATGGGATGGTTAAGTCAGGTAAATTAATGGAGCCATCAAAAGACAACTTTTCATTAAGCGCTGATAGTTTAAAAGAAATCGGTGCCAAGCTTGCTTGACATTAATGCATTGAAGAATTTGCTACATCAATCTGATTTTTCACAGATTGATAAATTACTGCTGTGTGTATCTTTTGATGTAGACACACCCAAAGCAGTCAACACAATAAAATCGATAGCAAAACAAGCTGGGTTTCGTGTGCCTGAAAAATGGAATATCTCATCACTGCTCTCTAGAAGTGGTGGGTTAGCAATAAGGACTGACCGTGGTTGGGAGCTTACAAATAGCGGAAAAGAAAGAGTTGCACAGTTGGCTGGTACAACTTTATCGAGTATTGCCCCCAAAGTTGCTTCTAGCCTACGTTCTCACTTGGCAAACATTAAAGACCCAGAGACTTCGGCATTCTTAGAGGAGGCGATAACGTGCTATGAAACAAAACTCTACCGTTCCGCTGTTGTTCTTACTTGGGTTGGTGCAATAGCTGTGCTCTATGAACATGTTGTGGCGAATAGACTTGCTGACTTTAATGCTGAGGCATTGAGTAGAAACGCAAAGTGGAAGACGGCGAAAACCAAGGACGATTTGGCAAACTTGAAAGAATACGATTTTTTGCAGATTCTTCACGTCATTTCTGTAATTGGTAAGAGTGTTAAAGATGAGCTTGAGGGGTGCTTAAAATTTCGAAATGGTTGCGGGCATCCGAACTCGCTAAAGATAGGTGAAAGTCGCGTTTCTGGGCATATTGAAACGCTAATGTTGAACGTATTCTCAAAATTTTAACCAGCAAAGCATGGGGTCAGGTCTTGCAATACAACATTCTCTTTTTGGGGCCAATTGGGGACAGACCACGTTTTCTGAGCAAGCATGACAACCGCCACAAACAACAAACGCATCGTCATCATCGCCGGGCCGAACGGCGCGGGCAAGACGACCTTTGCGCGCGAGTTCCTGCCGACTGACGCGGAGCTGCCCAATTTCGTGAATGCCGACCTGATCGCAGCCGGCCTTTCTCCGTTCGCGCCGGAGCTTGCAGCTTTCAAGGCCGGGCGGCTGATGCTGGAGACTATAGCGGACTATGCGAAGCGCGGCGAGAGCTTTTCTTTCGAGACGACGCTTTCCGGCCTGACCTACGCGCAGATGATCCCGGTCTGGCGCGCATCGGGTTACGCGGTGAAGCTGATTTTCCTGTCCTTGCCGGAGGCCGAGATGGCGATCGATCGCGTCGGGATTCGCGTGAAGCAGGGCGGACACAATATTCCGGTCAATGTCATTCGACGCCGCTTCGCGCATGGCATCGCCAATCTTGAGCGTTACAAATTGCTGGTGGATGCCTGGCAATTGTACGATAATTCGCAAACGCCTCCGTTTCTCCTTGATGAGGGGATGAACAAATGAAAGCTCCCGTTTCAAAATTGAACGATCCCGACCTGCAGAAGGTTCCGCAGGCCCTGATGCGCGCAGCCGAGAAGGCGCGCCAGCTGGCCGAGCAGACCGGCACGCCTTTCATTTCGCGCCCGCCTCGCGCGGAAGCCAAGAAGACCAAGTAAGGCACCTCCTCGGCGGCTTGGGACTCGCCGCCGATCCCGTTGACGCGCCCATTCCGAACCCGTATAGTCAGAATCATGAACCGGCATCTTTTTCGCGCACCGCGCGCATTCAAACGACTGTGGACGGGTAAACCTTCCCCCCGCCGCAGCGCCTTTCTGTTCTGATTTTCAACTTGGCAAAGCGGGTCCGACCGCGTTGCCCGATCAGCCCAAGACCCGAATGAGCCTTTATTCCAGGGGTCCGACATGGCAAACAATTCGCGAAACAGCTTGGGAAACGGGGAAGCGCCGCTCGGCATAGTCTTCGCGCTGCTTGCTGCGGTCGGCTTTTCGGCCAAGGCCATCCTGGTGAAGCTCGCCTATCGCTACCATGTGGACGCAGTGACGCTGCTCGCCTTGCGCATGGCCTTCTCCGCGCCTTTTTTCATCGCGGTCGCGATCTGGTCGAAGCTCAGGCATGCCGAGCCGCTTTCCTGGCACGACCGGTTCCTGGTGATCGGGCTCGGTTTCGTCGGCTATTACCTTTCCAGCTTTCTGGACTTTCTCGGGCTGCAGTATCTCTCGGCGGGACTGGAGAGGCTGATCCTGTTCCTCTATCCCACCATGACGGTGATCTTGTCTGCCCTGGCTTACAGGCGCGCCATCGGCGGAAAGACGCTCGCCGCGATGGCCCTGAGCTACGCCGGGATCGTGCTGGTTTTTCTGCACGACGCCGGCGCGGGAGAATCCGGCGGCTTCAAGCTGGGTGCGTTCCTGGTATTTGCCAGCACCCTGTCCTACTCGATCTATCTGGTGGGGGCGGGGCATGCCATCGGCCGCATCGGCACGGCCCGCTTCACCGCCTATGCGATGGTGGTGGCAAGCATCGCGAGCCTGCTGCAGTTCGGCGCGACGCATCCGCCGGGCAGCCTGGAGTTGCCGGCGCGCGTGTACGAACTCGCCCTCGCCATGGCGCTTTTCTCCACCGTGCTGCCGGTGTTCATGCTGTCCTACGCCATCCGCCGCATCGGATCGGGAAGCGCCTCGCTGATCGGTTCCATCGGGCCGGTCAGCACCATTTACTTGGCCTACCTGTTCCTGGGAGAGAAAATGGCGTTCCTGCAAATTCTGGGGTCGATGCTGGTGCTGGCCGGGGTGCTCCTGGTCAGCGCGACGAAATGAATCCCCCGGCCGGGCTTGTCCGGCCTGACAAGAACCCATAAACTGTGGTCGATGCCAATTCATGGAGAAAACATGTTCATCGCAATGAACCGATTCAAGATCGTCAGGGGGATGGAAGACGATTTCGTCGAAATCTGGAAGAAGCGCGACAGCCATCTCGACGGCGTGCCGGGATTCAGGGAATTCCATTTGCTGCAGGGACAGAGCTTCGACGATTACACGCTGTTCGCCTCCCATTCGGTATGGGAATCCGCCCAGGCCTTCGAGGACTGGACGAGATCGGAGGCTTTCAGACGGGCCCATGCCCATGCCGGATCGACCAGGAACGTCTACATGGGGCCGCCCAACCTCGAGCTTTTCGAGGCGGTGCTCTGATGCAGCAGACGCCCTATCAGCGCATCGGGGGCGAGGAGGGGGTGAGGCGGCTGGTGAACCGCTTCTACGACCTCATGGAAGACAAGGAAATCATCCGGAAATTGCACCCGGAAGATCTTTCCGAATCCCGCGAGAAGCTCTTCCTTTTCCTTTCCGGCTGGCTGGGCGGACCGCAGCTCTATGTCGAGAAGCACGGGCACCCGATGCTGAGGCGGCGCCATCTGCCCTTTCCCATCGGGAACGAGGAACGGGATGCCTGGATGGACTGCATGAAGCAGGCGATGCTGGACGCCGGCCTGGACAAGCTGCTTTTCGAGCAGCTCCTGATGTCCTTCTCCCAGACTGCGGATTTCATGCGCAACAGGGATTCATAGCCTATATTGGGATTGTTGACAGTCCCAATATCAGGAGGTCGGAATGAAAAAGTCTCTCGTTTTTCTCGCCGTGCTCGGTCTTCTTCCGGGCGCATCCTTCGCGGCAGACGAAGCGCAGCAGCAGAGCCAGGTTCAGCAGCAGAGCCGGCAGCGGATCTATGGCAGCCAGCTGATGACGCCCGAGGAGCGCGCCGAGTACCGCTCCAAGATGCGCTCGATGAAGACGCGGGAGGAGCGCGAGGCCTTGCGCCGCGAGCACCATGAAAAAATGCAGGAAAGGGCGAAGGCGAAAGGCATGCAGCTGCCCGACATGCCGCCTGCCGGGATGGGGGGCGGCATGGGCCCCGGCATGGGCGGAGGCATGGGGCCGGGAGGCGGGGTGGGCGGAGGCATGCGGGGCCGTTAGGCCGAGGCGGGCTTCAGGCGCTCCAGGATCACCACGGGAAAGTCGCATTCCTGCTTCAGGGATTCGAGCTGATCTTCGCGTATGACCCTGACCCAGCTTTTCGGGAATTTGGTTCCGGTTCTGCCCCCTGGGGATTCCCAATTGAAGCGCTTCGCCTTGGCTTTTTCCCGCTCGCTGAAGCCGACTTCCGCCTTGACGACGAGTCTCGGGTTGCTGGCGTTGGCGATCACGTTTGCGATGTCGTAGCGGGACAGGACGGTCAGCATGGTCAGCACATCGGTGACGGCCCGGTGCGGAAAGCTGTTCAGGATGCCGTGGAAACCTGCGAGATAGGTGAGGTTGCGGCTGGTGCAGTTCCTCGGATAGTCGACGTCGTACAGGGTGTCGATCCAGGGCTTGGCCGGCATCCTGTGGCTTTGCTGGCTGAAGAAAGCCTCCATCAGCGGGCGGTCGAAATCCCGCCCGTTGTGGGCCACGACATAATCGGATTTTTCCAGCAGCGCCTTGACCGGATTGAGCACCCTGATGTCGGGTTTCGATCCGTGCTTCTTCAGGAGCGCATCCGATATTCCGGTGTATTCCGCAGCTTCCGGCGATATCGGACGGTCGTTGTCGATGAGAACGGAATAAATCTCGACGGGCTGCCCGAAATCCGTGTCCCACAATACCAGGCCGATTTCGATGATGAAGTTGCGGTCGCCGGGGCCGTTGAATTCGCCGCCGGTTTCAAGGTCAAGGCCGAGCAGGAGCATGTTTATCCTTTTGCAGAAAGCCGATTGTATACCGAATTGCCGCCCGTTTCATGCAATGCGCATGCGTCATGAAGGGTTGCCTGCATCGACCGCTTTTTGTTATAAAGCCTGATGCGCAAAATTTCGGATATTCCCGCCGTGAAGGAAGGCGGCCTGACTCATGAAGAGGTCGCCCAGAGGATACGAGACGGGCAGACGAACTGGGTCAAGAAGGCCACTTCCCGCCCGGTTTCAGGAATCCTCGGCAGCAACATCGTCACCCTGTTCAACGGCATCCTGGCGGGTTCGGTCGCAGCGCTGCTTTCCATCAAATCCTACAGCGACGCCCTTTTCCTTTCCCTGGTGACCTTCGGCAACATGCTCGTCGGGATAGTCGGCGAACTGCGCGCCAAATGGGCGCTGGACAGGATAGCCCTGCTGCGCAGGAAGAACGCGGTCGTGATCAGGGAAGGGCTGGAGCTGGAAATCAGGAGCGAGGAGGTCGTCAGGGACGACCTGGTCGTTTTCGGCCCGGGCGACCAGATCGTCGCTGACGGCATCCTGGTCTCTTCCGTGCCGGCCTTCATGGACGAATCCCTGCTCACCGGAGAATCGCATGCCGTGGAGAAGCGGCGCGGGGAGGCGATCTTTTCCGGAAGCTATTGCATGAGAGGATCGGGGCGCTATGTCGCAACCGGCGTGGGAGCCGGCTCCAGGGCCAACGCGCTTTCCGAGCAGGCGAGGAAATACAGGAACATGCGCTCCCCCCTCCAGCACGATGTCAATTCGATCATCCAGGTTCTGACCGCGGTGATGATCCTTTTCGTGCTGCTCCTGCTGCTTGCGAATTTCATCAAGCAGGTGCCGATCGCCGCGAACATCCTTTCCATCGTGACCGTGATCAAATCCCTGGTCCCCGAGGGGCTGGTGCTGATACTGACGCTCGCCTTTGCGCTCGGCTCTTTGCGCGCTGCAAGGCGCCATGTGCTGGTGCAGCGGCTTTGCGCCATCGAATCCATGAGCCACATCACCACCCTTTGCATGGACAAGACCGGCACCCTCGGCACCAACAGGCTGAATTTCGAGGAGCTCGTCTTTCTGGGTTCCTCCTACGACGAGACGGTGCGCAGGATAAGGCTGCTCACGGCGTCCGCGGGGGAAAAGAACCAGACCCTGCTCGCCATCGAAGCGAAGTATCCCGGCATGGCCTGCGAGGTGCTCGACGAATTTCCTTTTTCTTCGGGCCAGAAGATGAGCGCCGTGCGGGTGAGGGATCAGGACGGAAGCGAAATTTCCCTGTGGCTCGGGGCGCCGGAAGCGCTTTTCGGGAAAAACCTGAGCGCTTCACAGGAATCGATGCTGACGGACTTCAGGCAGAAGGGATTTCGCGTGCTCGCATTCGGGGCGACGCCGCAGCCCATTCCCCACAGGGAGGAGTTGACCCTGCTGGCCTTCATCGTGCTGCGCGACGAACTGAGGCCGGACGTCGCGGATGCGATCCGTTTTTACGAGTCGCGCGAGGTCAGGCTCAAGATTCTTTCCGGGGATCATCCGGAAACCGTTGCGGCACTGGCCAGGGAAGCCGGCATGTCGGTGCATGGGGACCTCTTGAGCGGCGAAGATTTGCCGCCCGCAGACTCCCCGGAATTTGCCGCGGCAATTGCGCGCGGCCAGTTCTTCGGGCGCCTGGACCCGCAGCAGAAGCTGCAGATCGTGAAATGCCTGCAGGAATCGGGAGAATTCGTCGGCATGGTGGGCGACGGTCTCAACGACATCCCCGCCCTCAAGCAGGCCGATATCGGAGTCGCCATGAACAGCGGATCTGCTGCGGCAAGAGATGTCTCCGACATCATCCTCCTGAAGGATGCGTTCACCTATCTTCCCGCAGCTTCCGAGGAAGGCGACAGGATCATCTACAACATCAGGCGCGTCTCCCGGCTGTTTCTCACCAAGAACATCTACACGCTTTTCTTCATTCTGTTTTCCGGCTTCGTGGGGCTGGAGTTCCCCTTGAGCCCGCGCTACATCACCTGGATAGACATGCTCACCATAGGCATTCCCACGACGATCCTGACTTTCATGACCCCCGTTTTCGAAAGGCAGTCGCTCAAGCATTTTTTGTACGACACGACCAAGTTCGCCCTCGTCGCCGGATTTTCCATCGCCTTCTTCTCTCTCTTCGTTTACGTCAATTTCTATTTCATGGATAGCGATCCCATGGAAGGGAGAACCGGGGCGGTTTCTGTCATTGTGTTCATGGCGCTCTATGCCGTATTCCGCGTCTCCGTCATCGAAAGAGGGGCTGCCGCCACCTGGCGCCAGCGCTGGGGCGTATGGGCGATTCTGGCAGGCGCGGTGATTTTTCATGTCTTTGCGGTTTACAGCTCGCTGATGGACGGCTTTTTCGGCCTGACCTCGCTGGAGCCGCTCGAGTGGATCGTCGTGGTCGGGATTGCCTGCGTCGGGATGTGGGTGATCCACCGCCAGCTGCTGCGCGCGGGCGTTTCCGATGTCGGCTAGCAGGCTCGCCGGAGTCATTCAGAGCTTCCTGAAACTCTGATATACTTGGCCGATGCAAAATCGCTTTTACCGCCGCTCGAAATACATCTGGTTCTCGACCAGTTACTGGAAGCGCAGGCTCATATTCTGGGGCGGGGCGGTCTGTGTCGGGATGATCGCGGTGCTGTTCGCAGTCGCGAGCACCTATGCCAACGACGTATTCCACGACCTGATCAACGTTTCTCCCTATCTGCCGCTGCTCATCAGCCCGCTGGGGCTTGCCCTGGTGGTCGCCATCACCCGCAGATACTTTCCCGGATCCCAGGGGAGCGGCATTCCGCAAACCATCGCCGCACTCAAGATTTCCGACCCCGATGCGCGCGAATCGGTGCTTTCACTCAAGATCGCCGCAGGCAAGGTTTTCATGACGCTGCTCGCCCTGTTCTCGGGCGCTTCCGCAGGGCGCGAAGGGCCGACCGTGCAGATCGGCGCATCGATCATGCATGCCCTGGGCCGCCTAGGCTTCTTTTCGAGGGTCGACGTCGAGCGCAGCCTGATTCTGGCGGGAGGGGCGGCAGGAGTCGCCGCGGCGTTCAACACGCCGCTCGCCGGCATCGTTTTCGCCATCGAGGAGATGAGCCGCTGCTTCGAGGAGCGCACCAGCGGCGCGGTCCTGACAGCCATCATCGTGGCAGGGATGGCCTCCCTGGCGATGCTCGGCAACTACACCTATTTCGGCCATACCAACGATTCGCTGGGGTTCAGCCAGGGCTGGGTTTACGTTCTGATTTGCGGCATCTCGGGCGGCATCATGGGCGGGATCTTCAGCCTGACGCTGCTCAACGCGGACAGGATGCTGCCGGCCAAGGCGAGCGCTTTCATGAAGGAAAAGCCCATCCAGTTCGCCGCAGTCTGCGGCTTCGTTCTCGCGCTCATCGGGATTCTATCCGGGAGCTCGACCTACGGCACGGGTTACAGCGAGGCCAAGCATATCCTGGAAGGAACGGCCAGCATGCCGCAGGACTACGGCATACTCAAGATGCTCGCCACCATCGTCTCCTACGTGAGCGGCATACCCGGCGGAATATTCGCGCCCTCCCTTGCGATAGGCGCGGGCTTCGGTTCCAATCTCGCCGCCGTGTTCGCCGATGCGCCTGCCGGTGCGCTCGCAACCCTCGGCATGGTCGCCTATTTTTCCGGCGTGGTCCAGGCGCCGATCACGGCTTTCGTCATCGTGATGGAAATGACCGACAACCATAACATGACCATCCCGCTGATGGCGGCTTCCGTGATCGCTTACGCGGTTTCCCGCATCGTCTGCCCCACACCCCTCTACAAGACGATGGCGGCAAGTTTTCTCGCCCGCGCGAATTCGAGCGGCGGCGCATCGGGGCAGGCTGGATCGTCCCTGAAAAATGAGGTTTAATGGAATAAACTGTTCGGGGAAAGCATCATGCCGGCGCGCTTTCTGCTGCTCATCGCAGCTTTCATGTTCTTCGTCGCATTCGTCCAGATCGGCATACTCACGGTCGCTTTCGACAAGCTCGGGCTTTCCGCCGAGTCCGCCTATCTGCTCTTCATGACCATCCTGATAGGGAGCATGATCAACCTTCCGCTCTTCGACATGAAGGCGGAAGCGGACGAAGGTGCGACCCGGATCATGGTCAATGTCGGGGGTTGCGTCGTTCCCGTGGCATTCTGCATCTATCTCCTGAAGCATCATTCTTTCGAGCCGACTGCCCTCCTGGGCGCAGTTTCCGCCGTGACCCTCCTGAGCTGGAAGGTGAGCCGCCAGCTTCCTGGAATTGGCATAGGGATGCCGGTCTTTCTCGCGCCGGTTACTGCGGCAGCCGTATCCTATCTGCTCGATGCCAGGCAGGCCGCGCCGCTTGCCTACATCAGCGGAACCCTGGGGGTGCTGATCGGCTCCGACCTGCTGCATTTGAAGGAGCTGAAGCGGATGGGAGCGCCTTTCGCTTCCATAGGCGGGGCGGGAAGCTTCGACGGCATCTTCATTACCGGGATCGTGGCGGCCCTTCTCGCCTGATGCTATCATCCGACAATGAATCGGATCCGCATCGCATTCCTGTTTTTGGCTCTGGTGGTCGGCGCGCCGGCTGTCGCGGGAGGCTCCCTTCTCGAAAAGATCGATGCCTTGAAGGCGCAGGGCAAGCTCCCCGGACTTGCCCGGGACGGCATCGTCCTGCCGCGTGCGCTGCTGCTGGATGAACTGAGGAAATCCGTCGATTCGAAAAAAACCGAAGTGAAGGACCTGATCCTGACCCCGGAAAAGGGAACCGTTGTCCTGGTTACCCGAAATTCGGTGGATACTGAACTCAGGGTGGATTTCAAGTTTCTCGAGGTGGACTGGCCGAACCGCACTGTCTGGATGCAGTATTCCGAGGAGGCCAGTTCGGCGAGCGATACCCTGCTCGGGCGGGTTTTCGGCACCCTCGCGATTGCGGTCTTCCGGGCGGCTTCGGGCTCGGATCGAATCGAGTCGGCCATCGATGAAAAACCCTACTTCAAGTCCGAGGGGAATCGCATCGGGATCATGCTGGACAAGATTCCTTCCCTCGAAAAGCCGCTCGCCACCCGGGTGGGGCGCTTCAGGCTGTTCGATCTGATCGGGATCAGGCATCTCGATACCGAAAAGGACGCGATACACGTCGCCCTCGGGCTGGTTTGAATTTGTCCGGTACGCATGGTTTAATCGCACCCATGGCAAACCATTTCAAAACCGTCGCGCTGATCGGGAAATACAAGAGCCCGGAGATCGCCGAGCCGCTTGCCCGCCTCGGGAAATTTCTCGAGAGCCGCGGCATTTCCGTGATACAGGACAAGCTGACTGCGGAAAACGTCGCCGGGTGCGATTTTCCTGCCCTCGGTCTCGACGAGATAGGCCGGGCCGCCGATCTTGCGATCGTGCTGGGCGGCGACGGCACCATGCTCAACATTGCGAGAACGCTCGCCCCCTACGGCGTCGCCCTGGTCGGCGTGAATCAGGGCAGGCTGGGATTCCTCACCGACATTTCCATCGATTCCATGCTGGAAACCATAGGCGCCATGCTCGACGGCAGCTATGTCACCGAGAGCAGGATGCTGCTGGAAGCCTGGGTCGTGCGCAAGAACGAGAGGGTGTTCAGCGGACTCGCCTTCAACGATGTGGTCGTCCATCGCGGCGTGACGGGAAGCATGATCGAATTCGAGGTCAGGATAAACGGGCTGTTCGTCTATGCGCAGAGATCCGACGGGCTGATCGTCGCGACCCCTACAGGATCGACCGCCTATGCGCTTTCCTCCGGCGGACCCATCCTCTATCCCGGGCTTCCGATGATCGCGCTGGTCCCGGTCAACCCGCATACCCTGAGCAACAGGCCGATCGTGATCGGCGGAGATTCGCTTATCGAGATCATCATGAAGAAAAGCGGCGATTCGCGTGTGCATTTCGACAGCCATTCCCATTGCGATCTCGGGGAAGGGGACAGCGTCTTCGTGAGGCGGTACGAAAAAATGATACGCCTGCTCCATCCTCAGGGACACAATTATTTCCATACGCTGCGGGAGAAGCTGCACTGGAGCGAGAGCTTCTGATGCTGCAGCGGCTCGTAATTCTAGACTTCGCCATCGTGGAGAAGGTCGAGATCGATTTCAAATCGGGGTTTACGGTTTTCACCGGGGAGACCGGGGCCGGGAAATCGATACTTGTCGATGCGCTCGCCTTCGCCCTGGGAGAGCGTGCGGATGCGGGCGTGGTGAGGGCGGGTGCCGAGCGCGCTGAAATCAACGCGGAATTTCTTGTCGAGGGCATTCCTGAATTCGCCAGCTGGCTGAGGGAGCTCGACCTCGAAGGCGACGACGGACTCTGCCTGCTGCGTCGCATCGTCGACGCTTCCGGGCGGTCGAGGGCCTATGTCAACGGCAGGAGCGTCACGCTGCAACAATTGCGGGAGGCGGGAGAATATCTGGTCGACATCCACGGCCAGCATGCCCACCAGTCCCTGCTGAAGCCCGCCATGCAGCGGGAAATGCTGGACGGGCTCGCCGGAGCGGAAAAGCTCGCCATGGAAGTCTCGGAGGCTTACAGGGCATGGTCGCATCTCATGAAAGCCCGCCTCCAGTTCGAGGAGAACCGGCTTGAAGCCGATGCGCAAAGAGAGAGCCTTTCCTGGCAGGCGAACGAGCTATCCCGTCTCGCTTTCGATTCCGACGAATGGGAAGAGACGCTCCGCGAGCACGGCAGGCTGTCCCATGCGGTGAGCCTCCTGGAAGGGGCGAGATTTGTCCTGGATATTCTTTCCGAGTCGGAAGGAGCCTGCACTTCCGGGCTGAGTTCGGCCGATTCCCGTCTGGCTTCCATCGAATCGTTCGACCCCGAAATCGCGTCGATCCGTCCTTTCATCGATGCCGCCCAAATTCAGATAGCAGAGGCGGTCCACGCGCTCAGGCATTACGTCGACAGGCTCGACCTCGACCCGGAAAGCCTGCAGGCCTTGGATGCGAGGATCGATGCCGTGCATTCCATGGCGCGCAAGTATCGCGTGCCTCCTCACGAGCTGCCCGCCCTGCTGGAAAAGGCGAAATTGCGCCTCCTTGAACTGGAAAGCGCGGGCGACCTGGACGCGATGCTGGAGAAGGAGAATCTGGCGAGAAGGCATTATCTGGAGCTTGCCGGAAGGCTGAGCGAAAAAAGACAGGAAATGGCGCGGCAGCTTTCCGTCGGGGTGACCGAATCGATGCGCCAGCTGTCCATGGCAGGCGGCGCTTTCGAGGTACATCTGGAAGCGATCGAGGAAGGAGATTCTCACGGCACGGAAAAGGTGGAATTCCTGGTTTCGGCGAATCCGGGAATGCCGTTGCGGCCTCTTTCGAAAGTGGCTTCCGGCGGCGAGCTTTCCAGAATCAGCCTCGCGATCCAGGTGATGGGAAGCCGCGCGCAAAAGGTCCAGACGTTGATTTTCGACGAGGTGGACGTGGGGATAGGGGGAGGCGTTGCCGAAATCGTGGGCAGGCTGCTTTCGAAGCTGGGGTGCGACAGGCAGGTGTTGTGCGTGACCCACCTGCCTCAGGTGGCTTCCCTTGCGGATTGGCAGTTTTCAATATCCAAGGAAAACGGCAGAAGCCGGGCGCAGCTTCTCGATGCCGAAGGCAGGGTCGAGGAAATCGCGAGGATGCTGGGCGGCGTCGAGATCACGGATACGACGCGCACTCACGCAAGGGAAATGCTCGGGCTTTAGGATTTGTGGGGGCAGTTGGGCTTGATGCAGTCGGCGTAAAGGTAGAGGGAATGGTCGGAGACCTGGAACCCTTTTTCCTTCGCGATTTTGGTCTGTCTGCGCTCGATCTCTGCGTCGTAGAATTCTTCCACCCGCCCGCATTGCAGGCAGACGATATGGTCGTGATGGGTTCCCTTGTTGAGTTCGTAGACCGCCTTGCCCCCCTCGAAATGATGGCGCACCAGGAGTCCTGCCTGCTCGAATTGCGTGAGCACCCGATAAACCGTCGCAAGACCGGTGTCCATGCCTTCGTTGATCAATAGCTTGTACACGTCTTCCGCAGTCAGGTGGTGGACCGGGTTGTTCTCGAACAGGTCCAGTATCTTGATCCGGGGAAGCGTTGCCTTGAGGCCGATGTTTTTGAGATCGCTCGCGTTGCTCATAGCCTTATGCCAGGTTGTCTGTTTTCCTGTATGATATAGCGTTTGAACGTCTTTTGAAACAGACATGCGCATATCCATCGTCCTGCTGCTTTTCCTGCTGGCTTCCTGTTCCGCGCTCAGCGAGTATCATGTGCCGATTCGGCAGGGAAATTACATTACCCAGAAAGAAATCGACGAGCTGAGTCCGGGCATGAACCGTTCCCAGGTTCAGGCCATACTCGGCAGCCCGCTGGTGATGGATGTGTTTCATCAGGACCGTTGGGACTATGTCTACCGTTACGACGACGGCAAGGGAAAGTTGACCCAGAACAAGGTGACGGTTTATTTCGACGGCGACAGCCTGACCAAGGTGGATGGCAAGGGGCTTCCGGAAGCGCCGCTGCTGTTCTCGACCCCGGAGAAGGGCTTCTTCTCCAGAATTTTCGACTGGCTCTGACATGAACAGCGTGGCGATTGCGGGTACTTCGGGACGGA
>Ga0207433_10005174_pt1 | contig 23493 bp, 15 predicted proteins | sample YelNatPaOPGAMG01_FD_187559 | JGI IMG/M metagenome (GOLD analysis project Ga0207433, IMG submission 187559) | Hot spring thermophilic microbial communities from Obsidian Pool, Yellowstone National Park, USA - OP-RAMG-01 (SPAdes) (version 3) | ecosystem: Environmental > Aquatic > Thermal springs... | reverse complement strand
CAAAAAGAAATACATCTTACCGCCAGAGTCCTCTATCTGAAAAAACCCATCTGGCACCACTGGCAGACGCCTATTCCTGCCTCCCTCTATGAAATGGACTTCCTGCTTTATCTCCTTCCCGCCATCGTTTAACCATTGCAATCTGATCTCAGGTTTGCCCCTCAAAGCCAATGTCAGACATGCCCTAAAATCTGACACCATCAAGGTGTGCTGGATATATCTCTCGCCTACCTCCCTGTTCTTCTCATGCCAAGAGATCTTCCCCCTGTCGATCCCATATCTCTCTGCTAAAAGGTCTGCCCCTCTGTCGCCTAAACCGTAGACCATCTTCTTCAGTCCAAACAACGGGTTGGAAAACACTATCTGGCTGATCGGTCTGTCAAGATATCCGTGATGATAGAGCTTCTGTAATCGCCTCAATATGGTCTGATCCGAACCACTAACTAATGCCTGTATCTGCTCCGAGTTCAGAAACCTGTATCGCCAGACCAAATCTATGATCTCCTTATCCCTCGGCTGTATTATGATACCCCCTATGCTCTTGGGGTCCCTTGTATACCTCGGAGACCTTCTCAAAGGTCCTCCCTCCTATCCAATCTCCCAATACATGTGGTCTTTTGCATGCGGTCTTTATATGCGGTCTTTTATCCGTCGGGCGCCGATCCCACCCAAGAAGGCAAGCCTCAAGCAATGCCTGATTGGCTCGTGGGATCGTGCTCCCGACCCATCTCTTTTTGGTGATGCCTCAAGCGAACCCGTAGCCCAAAATCCCTTTTGGGCTACGCCACACCCACTCCTCTATAAATAGCCTTTGGCGGAGGAGTGGGTGTGGAAAAAGAGATGGGTCGGAAGGCATCCCGCCGAACCGACGGATAAAAGACCGCATATCACTTATTATTGGTATACCAAAAGTTTTATGTATATTCCTATGTATAGCCTCTGATCACTCAAAATCCTCCGGTGGATCCTCCGGATAATTTTGCGATAGATACTCCCACCTCTCCTCATCAGTCTGAGGTAAGCCATCTATCAGCTCCTGCTTTTTAACTTCTATTTGTTCTAATGTTGGCTTCCTACCCTTCATCGTCTCACTCGCTATCCAAAAACTTAACCTGCCCTCTATCCTCCTCTCTGGCGATACTTTATCCCAATTATTTGTATTCTGTCTTATAAGTTCCTCCCTGTATCTACGCCAGCGTTCCCGTCTGTCTTCTTTTTTCTGTTCTTTGTCTCTCTTGTCCTTTTGTTCAAGATATTCCTTCGGTGGCTGGTAGTTCTCTTCAATAGCTTTACGCAAAAATCCCCCCGGGTTCCTCTCAACTAACGGACTTTTCCTCTCTTTGAGCCAATCAAATACCTCTATTTGTCTGAGTATATGTTCAGCTGGATGAGATTTAGCTAACATCTTCGCAGTAGCTGCTGTTATTCCTCTTTGTGTCAGCTGTTCAACCACATTGAAATCCTCAGCAGATAACTCCATTCTGCTCTCTATTATCTCTTCATCTTTAGGTGGCGGTAGCATAAACTCTAACTGCTCTTTCCCCCTGAACCTTTCAATCTCCTCTCTCGCCCTTCTCCCCGGGTAGTATCTGATGAGCCAATCCTTTTCTTTGCTTTTTTGTGCTACTTCTTCCCAGCTCCAATTACTGATAAATCCTGTTTCCTTAAGCTTCTTATGTGCTGGATCAAGGATTTTCTTTGCAAGTGAAAAATAGCTTTGCCGTGTAAGTGGTAAAAGATCACAGAGAGTCGAGTATCTGTAGGAGATACAGTTCCCCTCTTTTAATGCTAACCCGTAGAACTTGACGCTCAAAAGTTCATAGAGCCTTTGAGCAACAGGAGTCTCGAGAAACTTATAGTAACTCCAATCAATTGGTTTTACATAGTTAGCATTGATATTGCTAAGATACCAGCTGTTCAAATACAGGTAATTATTATCCGCTATCTCACCATTTGGCAACTCTCTCCCTTTAAATACTACACGATCGTATAAATGGAAGGTATCTTCTACCCACTGCCTTTTTAGTTTGCTGTAAAAGGCACTCTTAGAGATTATCCCTGTGAGTGTAATTCTTTGTAATGATTCCTTGATTTTTCTGTATTGCGATCCGCCATATTTATCAATTCCCATTCTTTTGCAAAGATTGCGTAGAGACCCCAAAGGAATCGGATTTTGAATCGGCAATGGAAGTTCGTTGATGATCTGCTCAATTGCTTTGTGGACCTCCCTATCAAATGGTCCAGGGTACCCAAATCCGGAACTCGAAAACACTATCCAGGCAATTTCCAATTTCTGCATTCCTTTTGTTATTACTGCTCTGTACTCAGTTTTGGTCCTTCTTTTAACATCATTGTCCCAAAGCGTGAAGAAGGGAAGGGTGAGGAGGTTAACCTCGGATCTTATTACTTCGGAGATTGGAATTTCTTCTTCTCTAAATGGTTCTTTGGAGTTTTCTAGCGTATTGTGTTCATCGCCAGTATACGAAGGTAATGGCATTTTTATTTCTCCTCTCATCTTTCTGTTAGTAATTGTCTCCTATTTGTAGGGGAATCCTCTGGTATATTCTGGTATATAAAGAAAACAACAACAAAGAGACTACATTCTGGTCTATGTGTTTACTGGTTATTATTGTTTCGAACGTACTGTTGTTGTTTAAATATGTTTAAAATAGTTAGATCCGAAGTTTTCCACAAAGATAATAACTGCCAGAACCTTATAAATAAAAGGTTTAGCCAAATTTTAAGAATTGTTATTTCTTTACTGCAGTGCCACATTTTCTTTACTGCAGTGCCACATTTTCTTTACTGCAGTGCCACATTTTCTTTACTGCAGTGCCACATTTTCTTTACTGCAGTGCCACATTTTCTTTACTGCAGTGCCAATATTTCTTCCATAGAGTGCCAATATTTTTGCCCCGGATTACGATACCCAAAAACTTAATAATGGCCCCTTATAGATTCACATCACTAGACGGTAACATTTGTGAATTAAAACAGTCAACGGAAAAGCGTTAGGTTCAAAAACTCTCAATGGAAAAATTGACAAGAACAAGCAGATAATCACTGAAAACCTTATATCACAGAGATGTATAGTGTCTTGATGTTAAGAATTCCTGGAATCTGAAAGCAATATTTTTGAACATATCGTAATCTTTGGTTACCTACTTGAAATTTCCAGAGCAAACTTATACAGCATCGTCTAAACCATGTTGATAGAGATACGTCCAGAGCAAACACTGAGGATCAGGTTTGCCACCAAAACCAAACAAAGATTCAGGTTTGTTCCATTTACCAATCTCTTTATAAGCCTTGGCAAGCTTCAAAGCTACAAAAGGTGTAGCAGCGTTAGGTATGCGCTGAGATGTTGCTTTCTGACCGCGGTATCCACCCGGTGAAAGCAAGTAATTAACTGCATGACCTATTCTGTTAGTGTCCACAGAACCATCTTCGTTTCTGTAGGGTGCTATCCATGTGGATTTATCCCGTATATCACCGACGTAAGCAAAACAGGAGTAATGAAGTTTGACGCCGTGGTGGTTCTTATACAAACCTTCATCTTCGGATGCATCATAGGGTATAGCACACAATACATTAGTAGGATGCCGAAAAAGACCATAATGCGTAAAAAAGAAAAGGTCTGGTGGTGCTTGATCGCATTTTATATTAACCGCAAGATGAACATTTATTATGTTCGAAGGGTCAACTCTTGCTAGGACAATTGTCTCACCATCGAATGCCATGATATACGGAGTCCGATGTCTATTTGCATAACGAGCCGCTTGCACTAATGCTGACTGTAGATGTGGACATTCTATATCATTGGCAAACAACCGGAATGACTTAATCTCAATTATTGCTAATTTCAACCCGCGATCAATAAGGGCGTAATCGGCGTAATTTTGTTGAGTATTCAATTGCTCAATTTCGTATCCAAGTGGACCTTCTGCTAGTGCTTGAAATATTGTCTCAACATCTTTCTCATGGAGTCGCATCCCACTTTCTAGCTTGGAAGCTATACGTCGGTATCGATCCTGAAAGTCCGACCATTTCATGTCAAGATGATCTCTTATGTCCTTCTCGATTTTCGTGCTGTAGCCCATCTTTCATTCTCCTGTCCATTTATCATAGGCATCTGCACCTTCTAATTGTTTGCATCTATTCAAGCGGTGTCTAAAAAGTGATCACTAGCAGTGTGCTGAGATCTGTTGTTTTTGTTCAAGCCTTATCCTCTTCCTTTCCTTTCCCCAATCTTAATCTTCTCCACCACGGTGATTTGTGGTGTTCAAGAGCTTTCTGGGCATCGCCAAGCTGGCGGGTGAGTTGCATTATGATTGTATCTGAGCGCTGACGTGCTTCCTCTACTACCCGATCCTTTTCTGCTATCTGCTTATCTTTGTCCATTAACTGATTCTGGAAATTCTCAATCTGTCTATCTTTTTCCTCTATTTGTTTCTTCAGTATGTTGACCATTTCCTCTAATTTCTCTATTTCCTTTTGGCTTCCCTTAGGAATCCTTTTGGCTTTCCCAATTTCCGATGACAACGAACTATGGACAAGCCATGATCTACCATCGCGCTTAGCTTTAAGCTGTCCTGCATGTATCTTATTTCTGATGTGCCTTTGGGAAATATTGAGGATCTTTGCGGCTTCCTTAACCGTTATCCATTCTTCCATAAAATCACCTCGCTAAAAGATACCATTTATGGAAGAGAATTGTCAACGAAAAATGTCTTGTAGGCATAATCAAGTGCGATCTCCGTTGGTAAACTGAGATTTGTAGTATATAATCTGCTGAAATATACTGGGTTGAGATGAAAATGTTTTCAGACATTTTTCAGCATAAGAGAGACTCCAGTTCCCAGTTCTTCATCAGTTGAAAACGAATTAAACCGCTGCTATTGTATAATCCTATAATACTTTTTTTCTATCCCTACCCCCTCAGTTCTAGTGGCAATAAAGAATAAAAAGCGCCAATATTCCGATGTCTTTGGAACAAAGGTGCTGAAGCTTTTCCTTTGAAATGTTGTGCTCTGATGACATTATTCCCCACAGAGATGACCTGCCATGCTGTTCTTGCTAATATGAATATCTCGTCGAACGTACCTGCTATAGTTCCGATCTCTCTTCCTGAATTAACGTCCACTACCTTATAGCTCTGCGAATCAGGAATGTTAGAATGGATACGCCCCTCTTCGCCCATGTCCATTAGCCTTGCAGATGCAAACCAGAACCCTGCTCGCCACTCGATCCAGCCACATTTTCGTAGGTACTTTAAAATGAGTCCTAAGTCTTCCTCTAAGCATAGAGGAGAAACCAATCTTACAAGTTCTGTTTCCGGGACGCCTTCGGTATGTTGGTATAGATAGGAGAAAATCTGTTGAACTGCAACGGATATATCAGGCTTATAAGATTCCACTGGTAGTTTGCCAGAGATCGCTGTCTCAAACATGGCTTCTATAATAGATCTCTCCTCCGAAGAAGTTACGACGGCAGCTGTGTGAATAAGACCTTCTCGACGATTGCCACGTCCAATGCGTTGCATTAGTGATGAAACGCTCCAAGGCGGATCAACAAGCACAATCAGGTCAATATCGCCTATATCTATACCGACTTCTAGAGTAGATGTTGCAACACATACACCAACACCTTTTTCTTTCATTGCTTTTTCAACTTCTTCGCGTACTTGGCGGCTGAGGCTTCCATGATGGGCAAAAACAGGATAAGGGTGCCACAATTGGGCGAGATCGTTTGCCACAGCCTCGACTGATTCACGTAGATTACAGAAGCATAATAGTTTATTCCATCCTTGTGTCCGCGCTAATTGATAGGACTCTTTGTAGGAATCAATAAAGTGATGGTCAATCTCTCGCCGCCCTGGTACCGTAACAATTTCAAACTCATTAATATACCTTCGAGCTATCTGATGTGGATCAGAAAGGGTGGCTGACATCAGGTAGGTAGAGAAATTACCACATAAAGCAAGATCTCGCAATCTCCATAGAAGAATCCGCAATTGGTCGCCTCGATAGGTATTATCCAGCAAGTGAATTTCGTCCAAAATTACGGCGTGCAACTTAGCAAACACTTGGGGTTTTCGACAAATAAGAGAGTCCAACGATTCAGGGGTAGTGATCAGAAAATTAGGAAGAACTTTTGGTAATAGGGGCTTATCCCCATGCTTCAGCGCAGTCATGATATTCATGTCTCGTAGCGGACCCTCAATGCGTGCAAATGTGTCATTCGCCAGAGCACGGGTGGGTACCACATATAAGACTGCCAATCCTTCCCATTGATCTAAGATAAATCTTTCCGCCAGAGGAGCAACAACTGCTTCAGTCTTGCCTGAGGCGGTTGGCGATGCCACAACAATATTAGCTCCATCTAGGATTCTTGGAATAGTTTCTACCTGAACAGGTGTTAGTCTGCCGAACCTTGTGAAAAATGGTGACCAGGCTCGTTTCAGGCGGTTACGGATAGCCATAATCTGTGCAACATCAGTCATTTTATTACCTTATCCGACGTATCCCCATGACTTAGACGAAGCAAATCCAAAGCTTCAACCGCTCCTTTTACAAGTGACCGTGTGCGACCACTGCGACCACTTTGGAATCTCACTACTCGGTAGATATAGTCAATTGTCACATCTTCCTCAAGGAAATTGTATGCACTGTCGTAAATCAGGCAAATATGCTCAAATACCTCTTTGAAAGCTGCATCCGTTAGAGGTTCTAGATCAATCCGCGGAATTGTTTGAAATCCAATTAGCCGATAAAGAGGAGAGAGATTTGTAAAAGCGAAAAGCAGCTTTAATCCGCTTGGTTGCTTGTAAATGAACGGGATATTGGGACCTTCGCCCGTTCTGCAGTAATCGAACCCTATACCGCTTATACCGTTTGGTTTTCTAAGCAATTGGCTATCGTTATTTGCTACACTGATCAATGCATTCATAAAATTATAGCCCTTATCAATCTGATAAGAAAAAACCCTGTTCACTACTTCTGCCTCGTCAAAAATCAACAATAATCCTTTCAATCCTAGAATCTCTTTTGCTGCCCATCCCAGTGCACTCAGAAGATAGCAGTAAATGTTCGCAGCTGTAGAGTAGTCATACAATCCTGGCAGTGAAAAATAGTTCAAATTACGGAAATCTGTATCCCATGGACGGATGCTAGATTCGCTTGCTTCAATCCAATCCCACAGATTCTCGTCCGACATTTTACCGATCAGGTGCCTGAAGTATATATGGTTCTCGAAGCTACCACGATCGATTGCTGCCTTTAAAAAATCACGAAAGCCCTTCAACTGGTTATCCTGCACGAAACGAAACCGAAGGGTTCGCACAAAATGGCTATAAACCTGCTTTGGTTTGTAGAATGGAGATTCATTGGGATCCATCTCAATATAGGCAACAGCGAAACCCGACTGTAGCGCACGTCCATAGGTGTAATGCAATAGATGACTTTTGCCTGTTCCATATTCCCCTATCACTAACAAGGTGCTCTCTTCAGAATTGTTGAGCCAATCCATAAGGATGTCTGTCTCCTTCTCGCGTCCAAAAGTGAACTCCTCAATACAATCATAGGGCACAATGCCTAGCCGGAAGGCTTCGATCATACGGCGGGACTTGAAGCGCTCGTCAGAAAATGCCGGTAGAGTGTTTGGTGTAACAGTTGTAACATATGAGGTAGAAGAAAGTATTCCTTTTTCTGCTAATTCATCCCTACGCACCCATCGTGGTATTCCGTCGTCAAACGCGACTAGCAACTTAAAATCTTTATGACGCGTTTGCTTCACTACACCACGTCCATATCTAGGATGAATAACTATATCAGACATTAAAAACCCCTTTACATTTGTAAGTTTTCAGCTGACGGCGGTATCCCTTCCTGACGTAGAAAATGAAACCCTTGAATAAGCTTTTGCACAAAGAGACGTTTGTAGCCAATATCGCCAAAATGCTGCTCATAGGCAGCTTCTGCTACTATTCTTATTGTTTTTTCGAGGGCCGTCTCGTCGAAGTGATGGTTGTGAGCAGTTTTATAGACTTCTGCTAATTTATACCCAACCTCGGACAAGAAGGAAATATGTTCAATAACAACTTTTTCTAGCTCAATCTTCACCCCTGATGGGTTCAGTTTATCAAAGACAGTGGACAGCCGTTGTCGCAGTGCTTCGTAGATCTGTGTCCGTCCTTCCAGGAAGTTCTCATTAGGGACGGCATAGAAAATCATTACTCCTTGGAAGTTCGTGTGACCACATTCGTCAATCACTTCTCGTAAATTACTTAGATGCTGTTCCTTCTGCCTGGTGCTCAAGCTTGGGACCCGCTCCGCTTCGTCTAAAAGGACTACCAAACCTGAATAACCAATTTGTCTGATCCACTGCACTAGCGACCTCAGCATAGTAAAAGCTGTTGTCCTATCGATACGCTGAAGGATACCATGCCGTTCGTGTGTACGACGATCATAACCTTCTCCACTTAACCATTGACAGATCTTGTCAAACTCATCTTCTTGATGATTCATTAGGGCACGGAAAGCAGCTTTAACTGCTTTGACAAAACTAATGCTCTCGATGCCTTCGATATTCTCTATGTAATTTAACAGCTCTTCATGTAAACTATCTTCTGATAATCCTTTGCTTTTGAATTCTTGAAATTTCTGGCTATACCAAGTGCGCAGGAAACTTATGATACCTTGCTCATATCCCGAGAGTAATTCTTCGGCTGTAAGGGAAGGAGTGATGCCTTTCACAATAGCTTTGTATACCTGCTCTAACCGGTGAAATGGGCTCTCATTGGGACTTAGCCTAACGTAGGACACTGCGAAGTTGTTTCTCCATGCAAGGTCGCGCACACAATAAAGGAAATGGGTTTTGCCGCCACCATAGATCCCAACAACCATTTTAAATGCAGATCCTCCATCTTTAATAAAAGACGACAAATATTCCTTTTCAATGATGGTCAAATAAGGATCTAAACCTGTTGTGAAGAACTGGAATCCATATTCTGGCGGGATACCATTTGCTCCTACTATATCAATGATACGTCGGGCAATGTTCTGGCTAAGTTCATTCATTCTTGCTTCTCCTCGAAATACAGATGCGAGTATGTTGTACCTTCGCCGCTTTCATTGTCGGGCACCCAAAGAAAATCCATTCGTTTCTTTGTGTGATCTCTCGTAGCAACTTTGAGGCGGAGACCCTTAATCTGACGAAATTTATAAATGTCATAGCTGAAATCAGCACGACTGTAACTTCTATAATTCTCTTTCCTCGGATCCTGACGAAATCGTGAATCCTGAAGTAGATAAGCAAGCTCAGTTAGCACCGCTATAATAGGGGCGGGTTCACCGCGATTGATACCCATCACGCGGGAATAAGCTTCTCTCAGTCTCTTTAGAAATTCATCCTCACTTAACCCCGATCCTATCTGTTGCCTGAATTTTTCGATACGATTTACTATTTCTGTTACTGACAAGTGACACTGACCTATTCTCTCTTGCTTGGGGCCATACCATAGCACCACCCGTTCCCCATCAAAGTCAAGTTCAATCGTATACAGGTCTGATTTGAGATCAGGATATTGCCCTGAAAGAGAAAGATTATGCGCTCTCAATTCTCTTTCAAGTTCCACTCCGAAATGTTTCTTGAAATGCTCTTCAGAACGAACGAGATCTTCTCTATACTGACTGGCCCAATTACGTAGAACTTCAGATTGACTTGCACATTGGATAAGCTGACCCATTGTTTTGTCGACTGTGGCTAATCGTGCTTTTAGCCTGGGTAAATTTGCCATTCGATCTTGTTCCAAATAGGAAATTTCTTTCAGCTGTTTGAACAGCAAGTCAAAGTTTTTCTTACACTTCTTAAGCTCATTCAAAAGTTGATTTAAATCCATATGTATTTACACCTCAGGTAGATAAGTACTGCAACAAAGTTATTTTTCATATTTTCGTTCTCGTAATCATTATCGGTTCTTTGGCAATAAATTCAAAAAAATCCCAATCCAAGCCTGCAATTGGGTTTCATCAATTTACCAACAGGCTCAAAATGCCAATTCCGCATTTTTATTGCCTTTTATAATGAACTTTTCATATTTGTCACCAAAGAACCATATAACGAGAACTTGTATAGAAACTATTGACAAGCTTTCCTTACTGCCAACTTAGATACTTACATAAACAAAAAAGCATAGCTGAACCCCCTTGTCTTTTTAAGGATTATTGATGAGTATAAAATAGTGAGATAGAAAAGTCAACAAAAATTTATGAAAAAGAAAAAGCGTCAACGACATTAGCCATTGACGCTATATAAATCCATCATTGTTAAAGAGCTAAAATATTATGAGCTATTGTTATTATGAACTATTGTTTGTTTCCGGACTGACATCTGCACATCTAAATGGAGATAGCTCATAATGTCCATAGTGTTGATGTGCAGGTGTGAGTTCAGAAAAAAATCCTTTGATGATCAGGCGAGTTGGTGATAGAATATCAGTGAGAGCTTTTTAACATAGATTTTGGAGGTGAGGTTAGTTGATAAAGACAATTAAGGCAAGATATAGGAATGGTGTTATTGAGCCATTGGAGGATATTGATATTGAGGATGGCACGGAGATCACCATAACGGTTTCAGAGCCCATTGCTGATGCTGCGGAGGGGATCAAGAGGAGCTTTGGCGGATGGAAGGGGTTGATCGATGCTGACCAATTCTTGAAGGATATATATGAAAGTCGCAGGATTTCAACACGTCCGGAGGTTAAGCTTTGAAAATTTCATATCTCATTGATACAGATTGGGTTGTGAGTAACCTTAATGGAGTTGAGAGAGTAAGGACAAAACTTTTAGAACTGGAACCTTATGGGTTAGGGATAAGTATCATCTCTTTAGCTGAGTTATATGAGGGGGTATATTATTCACGAGACCCTGAGGTCAGCATGGAAAGGTTAAGGGATTTCCTCAAAGGTATCGCTGTATTGGAAATAGATGATGGGATATGCAGGGTATTTGGTCAGCAGCGTGGGTTACTTCGTCGTCGGGGATTACTGATCGGTGATCTTGATGTTATGATCGCTGCTACTTGTATCTATCATCAGATTCCGCTTTGCACAAATAATATCGAGCATTTCAAACGAATTGATGGTTTGGAGATTATATCTATCTAAGCGAATAATAGTCCATAGCACTCACAAGGACAGGTTAGGGTCTATTTGCAGAATACGGGGAAAACGCTTCAGAATGGCTTATAAGGCGTCTATCTCAGGTTGCCCTATTAGTATAGCCATATGATAGAATAAATGCGTTTTAGGGCATTTTAGAGGGGGTTTAATTGGTAACGGGTGTTCTCTAAATGGCATCCATAGCGTTTCCGTCTGTCACTGATCAATCATTACTTGTCGCTGATGCTTGCCATAGACATGCCAGAAAGTTCATAAATATTCATTTATTTGACATTTTCATGCTGGGAAAATGGGCAAAGGTGGGGTATAGTTGGCATAGTTTTGTTATAGTTATTTTATTAAAGGGCGGAAATAGTTTAATCTATTGATTTTACATATGTTTAGGGAATTTGGTGGTGCGGGTAATTGTTCTGCATTATATCTATTATGAGGCATCTAAATACGCAACCCGTCAATAAAATTTGACCTTATATAAAGATACAACCAAACAAACATATCTATCAAGCAGGGGAGATTTGACTAAAAAGGCAAGTTGATGATAAAAAATGAGAGAATATCAAAGAAGTAAGATAGCATCCTATGTGACTCTGGAAATGGAGGCGGAAGATATGAAGTATAAACGGAAATATCAGAGCGATCTTTCATTCAAAATTGAGAGACCTGCTCCGCTCTATCCTTATGATGAATGAACAGACACCATTTCTCTGCCACCAGAGATTGAAAAAGAGGTTAAAGACATCGTTCTATCAAAAGGTGTGCCATCAGCTGTGAAAAGAGTAATGGACCTTACAGGAGCAGGATTGAAAGTGTCAAAGGACTATATTGATCGCTTATGTGAGATGCCTGACATAAGGAGCATCCATAAAACCAATGGCTAAAAGCATGAGGAAAATAGCATGATCTCTGCAACTCCTAGGCATAAAAATGTCTTGAAAAATGGGGTGCAGTACACCTTCCAAGCCCTGTCCTGAGTGAGATAGACCTTAAGCTCAGGATATTTTAAGACGATAACCTCGCTCAATGTCCTCTTATCCGCCCAGCTATCGCCACATATGAACTTCCTGACAATTGTCGGTGCATAGCTTATGACCTTCAAGCCCTTCCTCTTGCCGATGGAGGTTATCTCATCAAAGAACACATTCAGCAGTGCGGAACTCTTTATGAAAATCTCACCTGTTACTCATTACTCGTCACTGACACTATCTTAAATACACCAAAGCAACCATACCGAATAAATCATACCAAATAATTAGTCAATATTTGACGAAAAGACAAATTACGAAATAAAGCAAGATTTTCTTGTTGCTTTTCTTATTCTTTTGTTTTATTCTTTTCTCAACTATGGTCAATTTTCTCTAAAACAGAAATGTTTTTCATTGAACGAGATTTAAATCATATTACTACGTTATTTTGTCTTGTCCGTCTTTTTAGAATACATTCAAAGTTATATAGCAAAGATCATGCAAAAGGGTGAGATGCTCGTAATCTCTGGGGGGTAAATTATGCAGATTCAGCCAGATAATATACTTAAAGGGTCATTTTGGCCAGAAAAGGTCAGAGTAATTTCAGTTAAAAATATCAGTGAAAATCGGTTCAGGATTGAAGCTGTTGGGCTTGAAACCCAGCGATTTTATAATCCTATTCTTTCTTATGAAGATATAGAGAGCGTTGAAATCGCTGAGGAGAAACCGTTTCTTTTTTCAGCTGATGGAGAATCTCTCTTCTTGTATCTTGAGTCCCATCGGATACGCAATGCTTTCCAGTTTGATCCGCTCTATGCGGTTAATGTCTCTCAAATTGACCCTTTGCCTCATCAGATAGAAGCAGTTTACCATTACATCATACAGAATCCTCGTATTAGATTTCTTCTTGCAGATGACCCTGGCGCCGGTAAAACTATTATGGCGGGGCTTCTTTTAAAAGAGCTGAAATATCGTGGACTTATAGAGAGAACGCTTATCGTCGCACCAGGACATCTTAAAGACCAGTGGTTAAGAGAGATGAAGGAAAAATTTCAGGAGAGCTTCATCATTGTTGACAGGGGTTCTATAAACTCATCTTGGGGACAGAATATCTTTACCGACAGAAACCAGATTATTATCTCTATGGATTTTGCCAAGCAAGAAGATGTGATGTTCGCCTTGAATGATTCAAAATGGGATATGGTAATCATAGATGAGGCACATAAGATGTCTGCCTATAAATACGGCGAAAAAATAGATAAAACTCAGCGATATTTCCTTGGCGAACTTCTTTCATCTATCACCAATTATCTTCTTTTCCTCACAGCAACTCCTCATCGTGGCGACCCTGAGAATTTTCGGTTACTGCTTGACCTTTTAGAACCTGATTTTTTTGCTAATACCGAGATGCTTAATGAGTCCATTCAAAACAAGGACAATCCCCTATTTTTACGAAGGTTAAAAGAAGATTTGAAGGGATTTGATAATGCTCCGCTTTTTCCGCCACGCAAAGTTGAAACACCTAAATACTATCTATCAGATGAGGAAAAAACTCTTTACAATGAAGTCACTGAATATGTCCAAAACCACTTTAACAAAGCTCTTGAGAAAGAGAAACGGAATGTAACCTTCGCGCTCACAATTTTACAGAGGCGATTAGCCTCCAGCACTCGCGCGATAAGAAAGTCATTAGAACGAAGATATGAACGTCTAAAGGAGCTATACGAGAAGGGACAACTTCTTGTTAAAGAAGTTAGTTATGAGGAGGAGTATGTTGAAGATTTGGAGGAAAAAGAGCGATGGGAAAAAGAGGAAGAGCTTTTAGAAAAACTTTCTTCTGCGGAAACTCTTGATGAGTTAAATGAAGAGATAGAAAAATTAGAAAGACTTGTCAACCTTGCCAGAGATGTTGAAAAGAGGGGCGTAGAGACGAAATTAAATGAGCTCAAAAAGGTTATTGAATCTGAAAAGCTTTGGGAAAGCCAAACTAAACTTCTCATCTTTACGGAATCCCGGGACACACTGGATTATCTGGTTGAAAACCTGAAAAAATGGGGTTATTCTGTGACATTCATTCATGGCGGAATGAGTTTAGATGATCGCATCAAAGCGGAAGCGAATTTCAGAAATCAATCACAAATTATGGTATCAACAGAGGCGGGAGGGGAAGGGATTAACCTCCAATTCTGCTGGCTTATGGTAAACTACGACATTCCTTGGAACCCCAATCGTCTTGAACAAAGGATGGGCAGAATTCACCGTTACGGGCAACAACATGAGGTTCATATTTATAACCTCGTGACAATAGACACAAGAGAGGGACAGATATTAAATAAACTCTTTGAAAAACTGTCCAATATTCGCGAGCACCTCGGTTCTGATAGGGTTTTTGATGTGATCGGAGAGGTCTTGACAGGAAAGAGCCTAAAAGATTTAATCGTAGATGCCATTGCCAATCGCCGAACTATGGACGAAATTCTGAAGGATTTTGAGAGAATCCCAGATGAGACAGCGATTGAAAAAGTAAAAGAGGCAAGTCTTGAAGCCCTTGCCACGCGACATATTGACTTAACTCGCATTTTGGGCGAACAAAGAAGGGCAAAAGAAAACCGCTTGGTGCCTGAATATGTGGAGGAATTCTTCAAAAGAGCTTCTTCTAAACTGAATATCAAAATGGAAAGAAGGCAAGGTCTGTTTGCCCAAAAAGGCGAGACATTTTGGCGAATCTCTCATGTGCCTCTCGCTATTCGGAATCAGCCCTATGATTTCAAGATAAGATTTGGTGAGGTCAACACAGAATACAGCAAAATCTCATTTGATAAAGAAAGAGCCTTTAAAGCTCAAGCGGAGTTTGTAGCGATGGGGCATCCGCTTTTGGAAGCGGTTATAGAAACTATATTAAAAGACTATGCTAACGACGCTTCCTCAGGCGCTACCTTCATTGACCCCGAAGGCAGGAAAGACGGCATAATCTGGTTTGTAGAAACCGAAATAAAAGATGGAAAAAACGAGACCGCTGGTAGGAAATTATTTGCTATCTTTCAAGATAAAGATAATTCCCTGTCATTTATCAATCCCGCTATTCTTTGGGACTTGAAACCTCAGACACACCAATTAACTGATACAACTCCACCATTGGACAAAGATGCGGTCATCTCTTTTGTCATAACTCAAGGGCTTGAGAATTATAAAAAGGAACTTTTAGAGAGGCGACAACGCGACGCCCAAATCAAAGAGAAATATGGTATCAGGTCATTGGATTCTATGATCCTTTTATCAGACGCAAAAATATCCGATTACGAGACCCGAAGAATGAAAAATGAGAACGTCCCCGAAGCTATCATTCAGAATGAAATGCGGAAAAAAGAGGATTTAGAAAGAAAAAAAGAACGTCTGAAAAAAGAAATATCTGCGGAGGTTCATCTATACCCCACTGACCCCAAAATATTAGGGGCAATTAGAGTGCTTCCTCAGAAATCAGACGATAAATCCCTTGAACAAGCAGAAATGATCCCAGATGAGGAAATTGAACTCATCGGGATAAAAACCGTGATAGAATATGAGATAAATAATGGGAGAACCCCTGAGGACGTCTCATCTCAAAATCTTGGTTATGATATCTGTTCTTCAGATAAAGATGGGAACTATCGCTATATAGAGGTCAAATCAAGGGCAAAGGAAGGGGCTATCGCTTTAACACCTAATGAGTGGTTTATGGCACAGAGGCTTAAAGAAGAATATTGGCTATATATAGTGGCTAACGCGGTAATAAACCCTGAACTTTATATTATTCAATATCCTGCTTTGCATCTTAAGCCTGAGGAAGAGATGAGTATCGTCAGATATATCATCAAGGATTGGAAAGAGCGATCAAACAAGGAAGGGCAAATATGAATAATCAAAAAACTTTTATTGAATCTGACTTCCCTGTAAAAGAGGTCAGCGAGGAATCAGCAAGAGAGAAGAACATAAGACACGGACATATCTCAACTTTGCACATCTGGTGGGCGCGCAGACCATTAGCAGTTTCCAGAGCTTCTATCTATGCTGCGCTCACGCCAGAACCAAAGGACGAAGAGGAGAGACTGAAACGATCGCAGTTTATCGCTAATCTTTCAAAATGGGAAAACTCGCTGAACAAAAATCTCATTCAAAGGGCAAGAGAGGATATTTTGCGGGCAAACAACGGAAAACCGCCAAAGATCCTTGACCCATTCACTGGTGGAGGCTCAATTCCCCTTGAAGCATTGCGATTAGGCTGTGAGACCTATGCCAATGATCTGAACCCTGTGGCTGTGCTTATAGAGAAATGCACGTTAGAATATCCGCAGAAATATGGTCAGCCGAAAGAGATAAAGATTGATGATCTTGCACACAAAAAAGAAATCAATCCACTGCTTGAGGATGTAAAAAAGTGGGGAAACTGGGTTTTGGAATCCGCAAGAAAGGAGATCGGCAGATTTTATCCTCCCGAGACTGACGGTTCAATACCTGTTGGCTACATTTGGGCAAGGACTGTGAAATGCAATAATCCTTCCTGCGGAGCTGAAATCCCTTTAGTAAGGCAGACTTGGCTTGCAAAAAAGGAGAATAAGAAGATCGCTTTAAAAATGATTCCATTAGGAAACAAAATTGAGTTTGAAATTAGGGAGGGAAGGGCGATTGATTTTGACCCTGAGATTGGCACAATTTCAAGGGCGAAGGTGATATGCCCGTGCTGTGGTTCTGGCTTGAGCGATAAAGAGGTGAGAAAACAGTTCCAAGATGGTAAAGCAGAGCAGAGGTTGGTTGCGGTTGTTTTACATCATCCGAACAGGCAAGGCAAAACCTATCGGATTGCTACAAAAGAGGACTTAGAGATATTCAGAGAGGCTGAAGAATATTTAGAGAAGAAAAGGCAGGAACTGTTTGACGAATGGGGATTTGACCCCGTGCCAGATGAACTAATGAACACAAAAGACCCCAACACAGTTGCAGGTCGTGGATATGGATTTACAAAATGGGGTGACCTTTTCAACTCCCGTCAGAAGTTAGCGTTGATAACCTTTGTGGAGAAGGTAAGGCAGGCTTATGCAGGGATTAGGGAACAGGGATCGGGGATTAGTGGTCAGGGATTAGAGATTAGGGATCAGGGATTAGAGGAAAAAGAAAGACACCCCCTAACTCCTGACTCCCATTTCCCGATCCCTAACCCCTATCCCCCAACCCCTGCTGATGAGTATGCGAAGGCGGTGGTGAGTTATTTGGCTTTGGGAATAGATCGACTGGCGACATATTTGGTTGTATTAACAAGATGGAGACCAGATGTTTTATCATTTGAAAGGGCATTTGATAGGCAGGCTCTACCGATGGTTTGGGATTATGGGGAAGTTGGACCATTTAGTGATGCAAGAGGTCAATGGGATATGGAAACAATATTAGAGGCAATAAACCATATCTCCGCATTTCCTAATCACGCCACAATCACCCAATCTTCCGCTACCTCTTTGCCCTATCCTGATAACTACTTTGATGCGGTCATCACTGACCCGCCGTATTATGATAATGTAAACTATGCAGAACTCTCTGACTTTTTCTACGTCTGGCTAAAAAGAACTGTCGGAGATTTTTGTCCTGACTTGTTTTCCACACCAATGGTGCCTAAAGCAGAAGAGATAGTTTCTAATCCAATAAGGCATGGTAATGATAAGAATGCAAAGCAGTTCTTTGAGGAAATGATCACCAAAGCTTTTCGTGAAATCTGCCGTGTTTTGAAGCCGGAAGGTATCGCTTGCATCGTCTTTGCCCACAAATCCACAGATGCTTGGGAAACAATTATTAATGCTTTACTCAATTCAGGATTATATCTAACAGCAAGCTGGCCTGTCCACACGGAGATGAAAGCACGATTAACAGCACAAGAGAACGCTTCTTTGGCTTCCTCCATTTATATGGTTTGTAGGAAGCGGACTGAAAAAAGTTCAGCATACTTTAACGAGATCAAGCAGGAGATTGAGACAAGGATAAAAGAGAAGTTAGACCAGTTCTGGAACGAGGGCATAGGAGGTGCGGATTTCTTCATCTCTGCCATTGGTCCAGCGATGGAGGTCTTCGGGAAATATGAAAACGTTGAAAAACTTTCAGGCGAAAAGGTCACAGCAGGAGAACTGCTTGAGTTTATTCGTAAAAGCGTAAGCGAATATGCCCTTACAAAGATTCTCAAAAGCCCGCAATTAGGCGGTATTGACGAGGAGACAAGGTTCTATCTTCTCTGGCGATGGACTTATAACTCCGCAAAGGTGCATTTTGATGATGCAAGAAAGCTTGCTCAGGCAGTAGGCATTGAAATCACAGAACAATGGGGCAATGGATTCATCAAGAAAGAAAAAGAGTTTATCTCTGTATCAAGCGCCAAAGAAAGAGGCAGGAATTTTTTAGAGAGAGGCAAATTTACAAGTATGTTAGACGTGCTTCATGCCTGCCTTCTCTACTGGGAACAAAACAACAGGAAGATGATAGCAGAAATCCTTGAAAATAGCGGGAATTTGAATAATAATAACTTCTGGCAATCCGCACAGGCAATTTCAGAAGTTTTGCCAGAAGGAGACAAGGAAAAGCAAATGCTACAGGGCTTCCTTTACGGGAAAGAGAGTTATGGCAAGATAGAATTGCAAGGAATTCAAACGGAACTTTTTAAGAATGAACAATAACAGGATAACATATGTGAAGATGTAAACAGAAGATTTAGACAAAGGGCTTGTAAATGTGATATTTGGTTATTTAGTGCCAAGAGGAGATGATAAAAATTAAAACAATTGAGGAAATAAAAAAGATACTGGCGGAATACAAAGAGGAGATAAGGGAAAAATATGGAGTTGTGATTATCGGCATATTCGGTTCTTATGCCAGAGATGAACACAAAGAAGGAAGTGATGTTGATATTCTTGTGGAGACCGAAACACCAATTGGGCTTGAATTCTTTGAACTCTGGGATTTTCTGGAAAAATTGCTTGGCTGTGAGGTTGACCTTGTAAGAAGAAAAACATTGAGAGAAGAAATAAGAGACGAAATCCTAATGGAAGTTGTACCAATATGAAAAGAAAATCAAGTTTATACATAAAGGACATAATTGATGCAATTGAGAAGATTGAAAAGTTCGTTGAAAATATGAGCTTTGATGATTTTGCTCAAGATGATAAAACATCAAGTGCGGTTGTCTGGAAATTAGGAATAATAGGAGAAGCAGTAAAACAGCTTCCGCTGGAAATAAGGGATAGATTTAGCGAAGTGCCTTGGTCTGCAATGGCTAAAACTCGCGACAAGATTATACATTTCTACCATGGAATAGACTACGAAATTGTGTGGAAGATAATAAGAGAAGAATTGCCAGCTTTAAGACATGCGCTATCATATATTCACAAAAGAATTGAAGAGGAAGAAAAATGAATTTAGTAAATACCCATTACACAGCAACAAGCAAACATATTTGAGGAGAGATAGATATGGATATATCATTACCATCATGGTGGCAAGTAACTATGCCACACAAAGATATAAGAGATGGACGTATGAACGAGTCGGTTTTCGCTGCTGACTTGGGCGATGTCATCTATGGGAAAGCCCCTCTGGAATACCGAGATACGGTTACTTTCTTTCAAAAGACCTATTTGACTGGTGGGCTTAAGTCTCTGCTTTCCAATGTGCTTTCTCGCTTATATAGTGAGAAGGGCGATCCTGTAATTCAGCTCCAGACGCCGTTTGGCGGGGGAAAGACCCATGCCCTTCTATCGTTATATCACGTTGTAAAGCATAGAAAAGAGATAGAACATCTCTATGAAATCTCAAAACTTCCCAAAGTAGAGGGTGCGAAGGTAGCGGTATTTGTCGGCACACATGCGGATGCTATTTTAGGGAAGACGCCATGGGGAGAGATCGCCCAGCAATTGGGGCAGTATGAGATCATTAAGGAACACGACGAAAAACGTATTGCGCCAGGGAAAGAAAGATTAGGAGAGTTGCTCTCCGCATCAGGTCCAACGCTTATTCTAATGGACGAGATTTTAGAATATATCGTCAAAGCTAACCGCTCAGAAAAGGTTGAGAAAACGCCGCCGGGACAGACGCTTGCCTTTTTGCAGGAGCTCTCTGAAGTAGTCGCGACATCTGAGAATTGTTGTTTAGTCATTACTTTGCCAGCAAGCATCCTTGAAAGATACGACGAAGAAGCTGAAAGGTCACTCCAACAGTTGCAGAAGATTTCGGGGAGAGTAGAGGCGGTTTATACGCCAGTGGAAGGCATGGAGCTTTACGAGGTAATTCGCAAGAGGTTATTTGAGGACATTGGCAACGAGGAAATAAGAAAAAGGGTAGCACAAAGTTATTTTGAACTCTACCAAAAACTCGGCACAGATGTGCCATCAGAGGTAAAAGAAGTGGAATATAGAGAGCGAATAGAACATGCCTATCCATTCCATCCTGAACTGATTGATGTGCTTTACGAACGATGGGGTTCTTATTCCACATTCCAAAGGACAAGAGGGGTCCTAAGACTTTTAGCAGAAGTTGTAGCAGACCTATATAAGCGAAAAGTTACCTCTTCGCTTATCCAGTCATCAATTGTGAATCTTTCAAATCAAACTATACGTCGGGAGTTTGTTAAACACATTGGCAATGAATATGACAGTGTTATCTCTGCGGATGTTGCAGGTGAAAACGCCAAAGCCCCAAAAATAGACAAAGAGATGGGCAGTGAATATGAAAGGTATAGTATCGCCAAAGGGATAGCCACTTCGGTATTTCTCTATTCTTTCAGTGGCGGAGCAAGTAAAGAGACAACTTTGCCAAGAATCAGAGTAGCTCTTTTAAGGGAAGGCATTCCAGCGACCATTGTCGGTGACGCGGTAGCCAAATTAGAGGAAGAACTATGGTATTTCCACTCAGAGAGAAATCAATATGCCTTCCGCAATCAGCCAAACTTGAATCGTATTATCGTAGATAGAGAAGAGACTATTTCTGGCGAAAAGATAAAGGAAGAATTCAGAGATATTATTCAAAAAAATGCGGGCAAATCATTTGATATTTATCTTTGGCCTGAACATTCATCAGATATTCCAGATAACAAAAATCTTAAACTTGCTATTCTCTCACCAGAATTCTCTTATGGATCAGATAAGGGGAAAAAACTTTCAGCCGAACTTTTTGAGAAAGCAGGCATTGGATTCAGAGTGCATAAAAATACGCTTTTTATCCTGCTGATAGACGATAATCAATATGTTTCTCTTAACAAGTCATTGAAGCATCTTTTGGCTTTAGCAGAGATTCAAGATGACAAGTCACTGTTTGAGACATTGGCTAGGGAAAGCAAAGATGAGCTCAAAAGAAAATTCCAGGAGACACAAAAGGAGATACCATACAAAATTCTGACCGCCTACCGTCATTTGGCGATGTCCGGGAATGGTTTGGAATGCGAAGACCTTGGTATTCCAACAGTTGGAGCAAACCTTACAATTTCAGAACGAGTGAGAAAATATCTGAAAGAACAGGAGAGATTGCTTGATAATATTTCCCCAAAATATATTTTAGACAAAACCTTTAACAAGGACGAAAACGAGAAGCCATTACAGGAAATATATGACCTATTCCTGAAAACTCCCGGAATGCCACTTCTTGAGAACGAAAATGTCTTGTATGAGGCAGTGGTTAATGGTGTAAAGAATGGAATTATAGGGATTCAGAAGGATTCAGAGATTTATTATGCTGAGCAGATTTCAAATCCTGCGATGGATTCAGTTATTTTGCGAAAAGGGATAGCAGAACAAAGGAAAAAGGAAGAGAAAGAAGAAATAAAAGAAATAGGAAAGCAGAAGGAAGAAAAGGAAAAAGATGAAAGGGAAGGGACAGAAGATCAAGAAAAGAAAGTCGCAAAGGTAGTTAAGAGACTTACTTTAAGAGCCAAAATTCCATGGGATAAATTCTCCGATGTTATCAGTGGTGTCATAAGACCATTAAAAGATAAAGGCAATATCTCTGAAATTATAATTGAACTTAAAGCAGATTCAGAAGCAGGATTTGATAGAACCACATTAGATACCAAAGTGAAAGAGACACTCCAACAAATAGGCGCGGAAACGGAGAAATGGGAAGAGGAATGATCGCTGTTAATATTACTTTTTCAAATTGATAATCTGATATCTCACTAAATTGGGAAAACTATTGTCCTTACATAACTATTGGCTGTATAATTTATTGGGAAATCTCCTATCAGACACTTGGAGGTGATCGTTATGACCGCAAAATCTGCAACAATAAGGGCAAGGTTCAAAAATGGAGTTATAGAGCCACTTGAAAATGTTGATCTCAGAGATGGAGAGGAAATTGTCCTGACTATCGTAAGACGCCCTGAAACCAATAGAACACAAGACGCTTTCAGAAAAAGTAGGGGTGGATGGAAGGAACTCATAGATTGCGAAAAATTGAAAAAGGATATTTACGAAAGCCGAATGATAGAATAGAAGGGCTAAAAATGCTCTCTGTATGAGATAAACCTCATAAGCTCAGTGTATCTTAGAGACTATAACTTCGCTAAATATCCTCTTGTTTGTCCTACCACTATGGAGAAATTTTGATTGTAAGGTTTGCTCCAACTGTTGGAATATCTCAGACAAGTTACAATTTCAAGTCACTACAAACTTGATAAATAGAACGTCTAATTTTCATGCATTTTAACTAATTTTCACGCATTTTAACTAATTTTATATTGTCCAAAGTTTAGTAATAAAAAAAGAAAAATTTTCACATTTCTGTCATAGCTATCCAAAATAAGTTCATACTTATTCAAAATCATCTGGAGGGTTCTCTGGATAATTCTGTGACAGATACCCCTGTTTTTCCTCGTCAGTCCGAGGCAAACTATCTATAAGCTCCCGCTTCTTGGCTTCTATTTGTTCTAATGTTGGCTTCCTTCCATTCATCGTCTCACTCGCTATCCAAAAACTTAACCTGCCCTCTATCCTCCTCTCTGGCGATACTTTATCCCAATTGGCAACACCCTGTCCTATGAGTTCTTCTCTGTATCTACGCCAGCGTTCCCGTTTGTCTTCATTCTTTCGTTCTTGCTCTTTCCTTTCCTGTTGCTTAAGGTATTCTTTTGGTGGCTGGTAATCCTCTTCAATGGCTTTACGCAAAAATCCCCCCGGGTTCCTCTCAACTAACGGACTTTTCCTCTCTTTGAGCCAATCAAATACCTTTATTTGTCTGAGTATATGTTCAGCTGGATGAGATTTAGCTAACATCTTCGCAGTAGCTGCTGTTATTCCTCTTTGTGTCAGCTGTTCAACCACATTGAAATCCTCAGCAGATAACTCCATTCTGCTC
>Ga0207433_10005165_pt1 | contig 23529 bp, 16 predicted proteins | sample YelNatPaOPGAMG01_FD_187559 | JGI IMG/M metagenome (GOLD analysis project Ga0207433, IMG submission 187559) | Hot spring thermophilic microbial communities from Obsidian Pool, Yellowstone National Park, USA - OP-RAMG-01 (SPAdes) (version 3) | ecosystem: Environmental > Aquatic > Thermal springs... | reverse complement strand
CCGCCGCTTGCTCATTCTCCGCGGCCGCCCCGCGCTCCACCGCGCCGGTCAAGAGCCGGTATAACGCCTCCATCCGCTCGCTGCTCTCCGAACGCAGGTCGACTTTGGCGCGGGCTAGCGTCGGGATCGAGTTCACCCCCATCCCCCCTTCGATCCACCCGAAATTGTAGGAGCAACCCCCGCCGGCAGCCGTTGCCCCGGCCTGCTGTTCCAAAAAGTAGGCTATGGCCCGGCCCAGCGCATGCACCGGGTTGGCCGTCCCGAAATCGCTCCAACTGTGTCCTCCGGGGCCGGAGAACGAAACTTCGTAGCGGCGGCTCTCGAGCGCCGTGCTGGTGATGTGATCCAGGGCCGGACCGTCCAGCACCAGGAATGCCCGGGCTTTGGCCCCCAGCGGAGAATCCTCGCAGAAATGCCGCATCCCGTTCAGATTCCCCTCCCCCTCTTCGCAGACATTGGCCAGAAGCAGCAGCCCGCGGCGCAGCTCCGGCAACGGCGGCGATGCATGCAGCGCCGCCGCCACCGCCAGCAAGCCTGCCAGTCCGGCGCCGTTGTCCGACACCCCCGGCCCGCGCAAGCCCCCTCCGGAATCGGCCGTGATCTCCTCGGGGGTGCGGGGGGCGAGCACGGTGTCGAGGTGCGCCGAGACCACCACATACTCATCCCCGGAAGCCTTGCGGGGAAGGGCGATCACGTTGCCGGCCCCATCCTGCTGCACCTGGCAGTCCAGCTCACGGAACCGCTCCGCCATGTAGGCGGCTCGTTCCTGCTCAAAAAAGGTCGGCGCGGGGATGCGAACCACACGCAGGTGCTGTTCGTTGATCCACTGCTTTTCGCGGGTGAACCACTGTAGGCAGTCCCGCACACCGGGCATCTCGGCCAGCTCAGCCACGCTCCTGGCCCCGGCCTTTTCCAAAGCGGTCGGCATTGCTTGTCAGTGTACCGCGCCCGGAACCGGCCGGCGATCGGTTCCTTATACGCCTGCTCGATGAGCCGCAGGCAAGGGTATTCTCCCGCCCTTCTCCGGTCCTTTTCTATGTCCGCGTTTTTCTGGGAGCTCGGGCCCCAGGCCCCCATTGGCCGCTTCGCCTTATAACCGGAGGCTCCTCAGCACTTCGTCCCAGGGATGCCGGTAAGGCCGGACCAATTGAGCCGCGGCTTCCTTGTCCCCGATGATTTCTTCCTTATCGGGGTCCCAGCGGAGCTTGCGGCCAACGCGCAGCGAGATGTTGGCCAGATGGCACGCCGTAGTCACCCGGTGGCCATCTTCGACATCGGCGTTCGGCGCTTTCCTGAACTTGATGCAATCCAGGAAGTTTTGTGCATGAGCCAGGGTGGGTTCCGGGTCGGGCGCCTGATACTTCCGCGCCTGCGTTCGCGGGCTAGGCGCGGCGTTCGGCGCCGTGGGATGCCCCGGGGGCAGGGACCACGCCGGGATCTGGCGTTGAGCCGGAGTATTCATGTCCGGAATGACCTCATAGCCGCCCCGGCCAATGACCATGCTCCCGTTCGTCCCGAAAAGCTCTGTGCCGCCGCCCTGACGGCGGCCTCCGGATGCCTCCCGCCAGGAGACCAGGGCCGTAAAGCCAGGAAACTCGAAGACGGCATCCTGCGTATCGGGTGTTTCGCCATTGTCTTGCAACGCAAAGCGCCCCCCGCTGCTGGCGACGGCCAGGGGGGCCTTCACTCCCAGCAGGAGAAAGGCCCAGTCCAGGTCGTGCGCGCCTAGATTTGTCATCTGGCCCCCCGAATAGTCCCAAAACCAGCGGAAGTTGTACAGGGCCCGGTTGGGGTTGTACGGCCTTCTGGGCGCCGGCCCCAGCCACAGGTCATAGTCAAGGCCCGGCGGCGGATCGGAATCCGGCGGATTGCCGAACCCCGGCATGACGTTCCGGAAGCCGCCTACCCGGACCGTATGAACCTTGCCCAGGCTGCCGCTTCGAATCAACTCCGCGGCCTCGGCGCAATGGGGGGCGCTCCGCCCCTGCGTGCCCACCTGGACCACACGCTTATAGCGCCGCGCCGCAGTGACCATCCAGCGGCCCTCTTTTACGAACAGGCTCAAAGGCTTCTCAACGTAGACATCTTTGCCGGCCGCACAGGCCATGATCGTTTGCAGCGCATGCCAGTGATCCGGTGTCGAGATCACCACCGCATCGATGTCCTTGTCTTCCAAAAGCTTGCGGAAATCCCCATAGGCCTTTGGCGAGGAGCCGCACTGAGCCTGGGCGTTCTCCACGCGCGGGCGGTAAACGTCACAAACCGCGGCCAGCGCGGCATCAGGCAGCTTCTTGAAATCTGCTATGTGACGCAGCCCGATCAACCCGCAGCCGATGAATCCGATCTGAATCCGCTCGTTGGCGCCCAGAACGCGGCCGTAGGAAGCGGCCGTCAGTGCGCCCAAAAAAGCACGCCGGGATGAGCCGGCTGTCTGGTTCATTTTCCTTCCTCCCTGGAATGTCTGTAGGCGCCGTCCAAAACGCGCGCCCCCGGACCCCGGTTCCTCCGCGCCTGTTTCCCCCGCCGGAGCGCGACGTTCTCGGCCGCCGGAGAGCACCGTTCCGATTGGCTGGACCAATTAGACAACAAACCAATTCTAGAAGGGCCGCCGGCTGCCTGTCAAGGCAAATGTTTGCAAGGGTATTGACAGGCAGTCTGGCATTCGGTCCATAATTGGATGTGCCTTTAAGCCAAGCAAAACCCCAGCCAGCGAAAGGCCCGGTGGGCCGGGTCACCTCCAGCCTGATCGCCAGCATCAAACAACTGCTGGCTGACGGCACACTCGCGCCGGGAATGAAACTCCCTCCCGAGCGGGAGCTCAGCCGGCGGTTCGGCGTGAACCGGGCCTCGGTCCGCCAGGCGTTGAAGGTGCTGGAAATTATGGGCGTGATCTCGCAGCGGGTTGGCGACGGGACTTATCTTAACCCCAGCGCCGACTTCATCCTGCGCGAGCCCCTGGATTTCCTCATCCTTCTTGATGACATCTCTCACAGCGAGCTGTTCGAAACCCGGCTGATCGTCGAACCGGAACTGGCCGCCCGGGCCGCGCAAAGGGCCACGGCCGACGATCTGGCTGCGATGGAAGCGGCCATCACCGCCATGGCCAACAGCCGGAACCGGACCAGCCGGCTGGAAGCGGATATGGCCTTCCACGAATGCATTTACCGTGCCGCGGGCAACCGGATCTGCCAGTTGTTGTTCAGCCTGATCCACCGGACGCTGCTCACCAGCATGGCCCAGTTGGCGGGTCGGGTGGCTCTGGAACGGCCGCTCTCTTACCACCGGGAAGTCTACCACGCCATCTACCACCGGGATGCGGAAAGGGCTCGCCTCAAGATGCGGGAGCACATTTTGGACGCCGAGGCGCTGTTGCGCCCCGGTTTCAAGACTCCTGCCCGCAATGCCGAAAGGCTCCGGATCCAGAAGCTGAGACTCTGACCTCTGCGAGCTGTTCTGAACATGCAAGACCATTCCATGACCGGTATGAACACAACCGAGAAGACAGGAGTCCAGCTCCGAACCTCGATGGGGCTGACCGTGGACTGCTTCCCCTTCAGCAAGCGGCCCAAGACCGCCTTCGAGTTCCTGGAGTACAGCCATTCCCTGGGCGCGGGCGGCGTCGAGGCGCCGCTCGGCTCGCTGGACGCGGACAACATACGGCGCATCCGCCAGCGGGTCGAGACGCTGGGAATGTATCTGGAACCTTGGGCCACACTGCCGAAAGGAGACGCCTCTGCCTTTGAACAGACTGTGCGCGCGGCTAAAGAGGCTGGCGCGCGCTGCCTCCGCGCCTTCTGCCTGGGTGGGCGCCGCTACGAAGTCTTCCAAGATAGGGCCCAGTGGAAGCAGTTTGTCGCCGAATCCCGGGCCAGCCTCCAGATGGCCCTGCCCGTGTTGGAGCGCCACAAGATGGTGCTGGGTCTGGAGAACCACAAGGATTGGACGCTGGAGGAAATGCTCGCTCTGATGCGGGAGTTCGGCGGCGAATACTTAGGGGTCTGCCTGGACACCGGCAACAACATCGCTTTGCTCGACGACACCATCGAACTGACCGAGCGTCTTGCGCCGTACGCCGTCAGCGTGCATCTGAAAGATATCGCCGGCGCGGAATACGAAGAAGGTTTTCTGAATGTCGAAGTCCCGCTGGGGCAGGGGATGCTCGACATCAAGCGCATTGTGGATGCGATTCGCCGTGCCAGGCCCCATGTGAAATTCACCCTGGAGATGATGACCCGCAGCCCCCTCAAAATCCCGTGCCTTTCTCCCGGCTACTGGGCGACCTTCCCGGACCGAATGGGCTACGCCCTGGCGCGCACGCTGCGAACCATCCGCCAGAACCCGCCGCGGCGCCCTCTGCCCGAAGTGGAAAAGCTGGAACCAGCCGCCCGCCTCCAACTGGAGGAGGACAATGTCCGTGAGTGCATCCTTTACGCAAAGCAGCACCTCGATCTGTGACGGGCTTCGCCGTTCCGCTACCTGCGGTGACTCCCAGCCCAACAGTCCTCCCCCGCCGTTTAGCCCCGAGTTCCAAAGCATTCTCATGCGAGGAGTCAGCATGCCCATCTCAAGAAGACTCATCACCCTGGCCATCGCTCTTACATTCCTGTGGCCGGCGCCGGCGCCGGCGGCCAATCCCGAAATCTACGTCGTCCCGTTCTCCCACCTGGACCTGTTCTGGGCAGGAACCCGGGAGGAGTGTCTGAGCCGCGGCAACCGCATCATTGTCAAAGCGGTGCGCATGGCCCAGCGGTATCCCCAGTTCCGCTTCCTGATCGAAGACAACGTCTGGCTGGCGCACTTTGCCGAGACGCAGCGGGGATCGCCCGATCTCGGCTTATTGAAGCGGCTGGTGCGGGAAGGGCGGATCGAGATCGCGCCGAAATGGACCGGCATCCTGCAAAACCTTCCCCGGGGCGAGACCTGGGTGCGCAACTTGCTCTACGGGAAACGCCTTGCGCGTGAGGTCTTCGGAGTCGATCCCAAGGTGGCGAACTTGGGCGACTTGCCGGGCTACACCTCCCAATTCCCCCAGATTCTGGCCCGCTCTGGCGTGCCCTATATGATCATGACCCGCATGGGGCCAGTGGATAAGTCGTTGTTCTACTACCGGGCGCTGGACGGCTCCAAGACCCTGACTTGGCACACATTGAAAGGTTATGGCTGGGGAACGTTCATCACCTCTAAGCGGCTGACGGATGAGGAAAAGCGCAAGCGCCTCCAGAACGACCTCGCCGACGTGCGCAAGACCACCAATGGGCCGGTCCTGATGAACTGGGGGACCGATTTGTGGGCTCCCGACGATGATCTGGTTCCGGCCATTGAAGGATTCCCGTCCCCCGCGCCCATGATCTTCGCAACGCCTTCCGAGTTCTTCCGGGTCGCCCAAAAGACTCCTTCGATTCCCGAGACATCGGGCGAGATTCCACACGCCTGGTGGAATATTCTCACCTCAATCGTGCATCTCTGGCCGCCTACCATATCCGCCGCAGATTCTCTCGTCACAGCCGAGAAGTTCGCGGCTGTGAACCACGCCCTCGGATATGCGGACTACCCCCAGCAGGAGCTGGAGCGGCTGTGGAAGCAGGTTCTGGAGGCGAGTGATCACAACAACTTCGGCCAGGGCGGGGATGCCGGAGACGCCCGCAAGCTCGAACTTGCGGTTAGCGCCGGCACGGGTGCCCAAGCCATCCTGCGGGACATGCTCCGCAACATCGCCGAACGGGTGCGGATCCCCTTTGCCCGAAGCATGCCGCTGGTGGTCTTCAACCCGCTGAGCTGGACCCGCGACGATGTAGTGCGGGCGCACGTCAGCCTCTACGGCGACGCCTCCCCCGGAGACATCGACGACTACCGCAAAGGAGTGCGGCTGGTGGATGAGACCGGGGCGCCGGTTCCCTTCTACGTGGAGCAATCCAGCGGCACCGTCTCCCGCGCCCTGGAAATCGTTTTCGTGGCGCGAAGCGTCCCGTCCTTGGGTTACAAAGCTTACTTCATTGTCCCTTCCGAGAAGCCCGAGACCTATCCCGCCGCCTCCGAGATCACGCCCGATTCCGAGCCCGCCAAACCCAAGCGTGTCCTGGGTTCTGACCAGTTCGAAAACCGGTTCTACCGCGTGAGCGTCGACCGGGCCACGGGCGCGGTCACCGTGTTCGACAAGGAACTGGACCGGATTGTGTTGAAGGAGATGGAGATCACAGGCGCCGAGGAGCGCGGCGGCGACACGCTGAGCAAAGATGTTGTCAGCGGCCGGACGATTGTCAATATCCCTGGCCCGGTCGAAGTCGAAGAGAACAACCCGGTCCGGACAGTCATCCGGATTCCCGGCAACCTGGGCGGCATCCCCGTCTCGCAGCGCCTGACGCTTTACGCGGACCTCAAGAGGCTGGATGTGGAAAACACAGTGCAGTGGCCCGGCCAGCGGCTCATCAAGATCGAGCAGACCTTCCCCTACCAGCACCCCAGCGCCGAGGTCCAGTACAGCATTCCGTTCGGCGCTGTCTCGGGCTCGGACTTCATGCCCAATTCCGAACCGTGGCGCAACGACGAGATCACCAAAGAGGATTGGAAGAAATGGCGCCAGATTCAGGACTGGATCTTCGCGGGCGGCTCCGACTGGGGCGTCACCGTCGCCGCCGACCGGCAGGTCGTATACCTCGAACCGGGCGTGATCCGCGCCGGAATGTTGCGCGGTTCGTACTCCTCCGTCGGCATCACACGGCACGGCCAGCCGTATCTCCGCCATTTCCCGCCCGCCGGGACGTATGTGTTCCGCTACTCGATCTCCTCCGGCCGCGGCGATTGGCAGGACTCACGGCCCTGGCGCGCGGGCTCTTCCCTAAACAACCCGCTCGTCCCAGTCAGCGTGGCGGACGATCTTTCCCCGAAGTCTTTGCCGCCCTCTTATTCGTTCGCGTCCGTCGGCGGGGAGAATCTCGTCGTGACCGCACTGAAGAAAGCCGAGGACGGCGACGCCCTTATCCTCCGGCTATTCGACACTGCCGGGCGGCGGGCCGAGACGCCCGTTGTGCTGTTCGGCCGCAGCCGCCCCTTTCAGGAAGTGAACCTCCTGGAGGAGAGAGTGGCGGGCGCCGGCGGGAAGACGCTGCGGGTCTCGCCCTTCGAGATCAAGACAGTCCGGCTGGAACTGAAAGACGTTCAGATGCAGTGACCGGCGCCTGCGCCTGCGCGGCCTACATCCCTCGAAGACAGCTCCGTCGCGCTGGGCCGTTGTTAACCGCCCCTCGGCCACCTTCCGATCCTGGCGGCGCAGCGCCGCGCGGCTGAACCCAGAGCCGCGGGCACGCATTGGCTGCCACGAGCCGTCGGGGAAAACCGGAACGCCAGGCTGTCCGGGCGCTGATCTTCGCAGCCTGGCGTTCCACAACAGGCAGGAGCGGCGTCCCGCCGCCGCGGCTGCTGCCGGAGCGGCAGCAGCTCACCGGAGGCGGAGCGCTAAAACACGAAGCGAGCTACGATCTGAAGCACCCGCGGAGCACGCACGCCGGAAACGGTTCCGAATCCCGTCTTGTTGACCAGCTTTCCGCTGGAATCATACGGCAGGTTCGTGACCGTATAGCTGGCGCAATTGTAGCCGCTGCAACTGTAGTTCACCGTGGAGTTGATGCCCGAGAACTGCGTGTGATTGAATACGTTGAACGCATCGCCGCGCAGCTCGATGCGGGCTCTCTCCGAGAGCGGAATGCTTTTTTGCAGCGCCACATCCCAGTTATTGACTCCGGGACTCCTCAAGTAGTTCACGCCGCTTTCGAGCCCCAGGCTGGGCCGGGTAGGCGGCATGAAGGCCGCCGCATTGAGACGGTTGTAGGGATCGTCGCTCGTGCCAACCAGAGGGTTGCCCACCAGCTTGATCCGGGCGTTGAAGGCGCCGGTGCCCGTTAGGTTCACGGCGCTGACCCCTGAAATACTGAAGCCGGGAGTGAACGGCATGCCGTTCCGGAAAGTTGTAATGCCCGAGACCTGCCAGCCGTTCAGGATGGAGCGCGCCACGGTCTTAGCCCAGGCGCCTCCGCTGCCAAACCCGGGCAACTGGTACACGTAGTTGAATGCCAGGTTCTGGTGGACATCATAGCTGCACGGGCCGTAGTTGGCCAGCTTCGTCCGCCCGTCCGGCCGCTCCGCCGATCCGTCCGCGCTGCTGGTCGTCAGGCACTTGCCCCAGGTATAGGCCACGCCTAAGAACAAGCCCTTGGCGAACCGCCGGTCCAGAGCCACCTGGAGAGAGTTGAAATTCGAGTTCGTGCCGAAGCCTTGCTCGGTAATGTTGCCGTGACCGAAGTACGGCCGCATGTAGTTCGAGTCGTAGGCTTTGGAGCCGTCAAACAGTCCGTCCGGTCCGGGAGTGGGTTTGACTCCATAACCCCACTTCACAGGGTCTTGGTTCTCCGCCCGGAAGGCCGCGCCGTACGGAGCCGCATTGATGTTGATGCTCCGCAACAGTTGCCGTCCCAGCGAGCCCACGTAGGAGACATCCAGAACCATCGAGAGCGGCAGTTTGGCCTGAAGGCCGGAGCTGAAGTTGTAGATCAGCGGAACCTTGCCGTCATAGCTCATATAAGTAATATCGCTCGGGGCAAGCAAGGAGCTGCCGAGGTCCAGGTTCTGCACCCAGCCGTTTACAACCTGCGGCTGGAACACCGATGGCGGATTGGTAATCGTGTTAAAGATCATGTTGCCCTGGTAGCGGTCATAGAAGGCGCCTCCGCCGGCGCGGAACACCAGGTTCCCACGGCCAGTCAGGTCAATCGCCACGCCGGCGCGCGGCGCGAACAGCGGCGGCGGCACCCGCATCAGGTACTTGTTAATTCCCACGCCTGCTTGCAAGATTCCGTTCGTCAGGCTGCCCGATTTGGGAACGATCTTGCCGAAGTACAAATCCGCCGGGTTCGGCTGATACTGAGCAGTCGTGATCGCGCCCGGAGCGGAGACGTCGCAGTCTCTCCGGTTTACGCCGATCTTCTTTCCGCCGCTGTCCCAGCAGGGCCAGAACAACTGCGGCGCATTGAGCGGATCGTACTTCTGAGGCATGAACGTGGACGTCTGGAGGGCCTGGTCGTACATAGGCTGGATCACATACGTGCGGACGCCGAGATCCAGCGTGAGGCGCCGGTTCACCTTCCAGGTGTCCTGCACGTACATCTCCAGGTTGGTGTACCGGTACTCGCCGATCAGGGGGTTCGACGCCTGCCTGAACGATGTGTAGACCCCGATCGCGGCGTTGGCGTAACCGAAGCCCGTGTCCAACGGATTCGAGGAAGAATCGCCGAAGTTGTAAATGCCGCTCGACGGAAGGAACGCCGCCTGATCCTTGCGGTTGCGCTGCACGTAAATGCCCGCCTTGAACATGTGCCCCTGCCAGACCTTGCTGTAGTTGTCGGACAGCTCGATGGTCGTGTTCCAGGTTCTGAAAGGTGCGAATTGTCCGCTGGTGGCCATGTTTGCCGGATTGTTGATCTTCGTGCCGGCGAACTGAAGCAGCGGAATCCAGTCGGCGTACGGTTGATAAAAGGTCGGAAGGGCCTTCGATCCCGTGAGGCCCGTGCCCGCGCGCGTTACGTCGGAGAGGTTCGAGGGTCCAACGGTGACGTTGTGGTGGCTCTGTCCATAGGTCACCTCGTTAATGCTTGTGGGGCTGATCGTGGTCCCGAGGTTCACCGAAAGAGAGTAGCCAGGGTGATCGTACTGAACCACCCCGCCCGACGGGAACGGATAGTTGGGCGTAAGCGCGTATCCTTGTGGGCCGTAAGGGCCCCGTTCTACGTCTTGCGCCAGGTTTGTCAGGCTGCCGAACAGCCGCCAGCTCGGGTTCAGGTTCGAATCCAAACGAAGAAGCCGCTCGTGACGGGGGTTGGAACTGGATACCGCAGAAACGTAGTTGTAGCCTTTCTGCCCTGTGACGTTGGGCATCGGAAACAGGTTCAAAGCCGCCAGGCCTGGAGCGTAGAGCCGTGAGGCCGGGATCTTGCCCACAACGCCGCCATCGGCAAAGCAGCCGCTGATATTGCTCGAGTTGCACGGCTGAGAGGAGAGCGGGTCGCGGATGAAGCGCGCGTCCGGCGTCCCGCCGTAAGCCGTGTTCTTGGTGACACTCTGCGAGAAGTCGCCGGTGCGCTCCAGAGCGGTCGGCACGGTGACTCGCTGCACTCCGGCCGGAATCAACTGCCGCTGGTACTCCTCGCTCCAGAAAAAGAACAGCTTCTCTTTGTTCGTGTTGAACTTTCCGGGAAGGTACACGGGCCCGCCCGCTGTATATCCAAAGTAGTTGAAGTGATAATCGCTCTTGGCGATGTTGTCACGGTTCTTAATCCAGTCATTGGCGTTGAGCCCCTTGTCGCGGAAGAACCAGTAGCCGCTTCCATGAAAATCCCTGGTGCCGCTCTTGGTCACCATCATGATGGTGCCGCCCGCGGCCTTCCCGTACTGGGCCTGGTAGTTGCTGGTGAGCACCTTGAACTCTTGCAGCGAGTCCATGCTCACCGTCGCCATCAGCTTGGTGTTGTCTCCGGTGCCGGTGATGCTCGTTCCGTTCAACGTGGCGTTTAGCGAGTTCATGCGCGCCCCGTTGATGTAGATGTTCTCCATCCGGTTCATGGCCCGTGATGTGTCCATGTTGAACACCACGCCTGGAATGGTGCGCATTAACGACAGTGGGCTGCGCCCGTTCACTAGAATGTTCTGAAGCTGCGTGCCGACGATCGTCGCGGAGCGTTCCGCGCTCTCGGTCTGGAGTTGCAGCCCCTGCGCGACGACTTCCACCGTCTGCTCGACGGTCCCCAGTTCCAGGGTGATGGTGCCCAGTGAGAGGCGGTCGTTTACGTTCAAGACCACGTCCCGCTGAGTGAATTTCTTGAAGCCGGGGGACTCCACCGTCACCGTGTACCGGGCCGGCAACAGGCGCTGGAATACGAAGACGCCCGTCGCATCGGTCGTTGTGGAAAAGGAGGTCTGCCGGTCCACATCCGTAGCGATGACCTTCGCCTGGGACACGGCGCCCCCTTGCGGATCGACCACGGTCCCGGTGATGGCGCCGCCGGTTGAGGTCTGCGCCGCAAGCGGCAGCGCCAGGACCCCATAAATCAGAATCACTGCAATCATGAGTCTCATTTGCCTTTTCTCCTTGTCCTTCCCGCCGGGCGCCCAAGTCAGCCCGGCTCACTCCCTTCTCCTGTAACAGCCCCGGGCGTCGACGCACTTCGGCGCCCCGAGTTGTGTGCGCCCCCGGACGGCGCCGCAGGGGTCCGCGCTTGCCCCGCTTCTCGCAACAGCGGACCCGGCCGTCCGCAGCCTCTAATGGTTGGACCATTTAAAGGCTGGACCAATTGTAAGCAAAATCCCGTCCTGCTGTCAAGGGTTCTTGCGTGCCGCCTGCCGCTAAACCGCGGTCTTTCCGGCCCCTGAAACTTTCCGCCGTTCGGCCTTCTCGCGCGGGACGAAAACCCGCGCGCCAGGGAAGGCGGCGCCGGCAGGGCTTTGGGCTTGACGGCGGCCTTCCGGACGTGTAATTATTCAGTTTCGTGAATAAAAATACACGCAAAGCCATCCATAGAATCCCGTTCCGCTCGATCACCTATGACCTGGAACTGACCGCCGAAGAAGTCGCCTCCCTGATGGAGTTGGCGGCCAAGGTCAAGAAGAAGCCGGAACAGTTCCGGGACGCGCTGCGCGGCCGCAACGTCGCCCTCATGTTCGAGAAGCCGTCGTTGCGCACCCGGCTGACCTTCGAGCTCGCCGCCCGGCAGGTGGGCGCCGAAACGGTGCTGAGCATCGGGCCGGTGGCCGAGCGGGAGCCGGTCAAGGACGTCGCCCGGAACCTGGCCCGCTGGGTCCAATGCATCGTGGCCCGGACCTTCGAGCAGGAAACCATCGACGAGCTGGCCCGCAACTCGGTTGTGGCGGTCGTCAACGCGCTCAGTGACCTCTATCATCCCTGCCAGGCGCTGGCCGACGTTTTTACTCTCAAAGAGAAACTCGGGGAGCTGCGCGGCCGCAAAGTGGCCTTCGTGGGCGATGGCAATAACGTCGCTCACTCGCTCATGCTCACGCTTCCGCGGCAGGGCGTGAACCTGACCGTGGCCACCCCGCGGGGTTACGAGCCGAAACCTAAGGTCGTCGAGATCGCCCTCGAAATGGCTGATGCTTACAAAGCCGAGCTGCGCATTACCAATGACCCCAAAGAGGCGGTGGCCGGCGCCGACGCCGTCTATACCGACGTCTGGGCCAGCATGGGCCAGGAACACCAGAGGGACAAGCGGAGGCAACATTTCCGGCCGTTCCAGGTCAACGCGCGCCTGATGGCCCGGGCCAAACCGGAAGCGCTGTTCATGCACTGCCTGCCGGCCAAGCGGGGCGAGGAGGTCACCGACGAGGTGATCGAGTCGCCGCAGTCGGTTGTGTTCGACCAGGCCGAGAACCGCCTGCACACGCAGAAGGCGCTGCTGCTGATGCTGTTGGTCTAAGCCGTTCGGCCGGCTCCGGTCCGGCGTGCGGACGCGGCCGGAAAACCGTGAGGATATAAGGAAAATTTATGGAAAAACCAAAAAAAGTGGCGCTCGCTTATTCGGGCGGGCTCGATACTTCGATCATTATTCCGTGGCTGAAAGAGAATTATGGCTGCGAGGTGGTGGCCGTTTGCGGCAACATCGGCCAGGGCGATGAGGAACTGGCCGGTCTGGAAGAAAAGGCCCGCAAGACCGGCGCCTCGGAAGTCTACATCGAGGACATGCGGGAGGAGTTTGTCAGCGAGTACCTTTGGAAGCTGGTTCGCGCGGGCGCGGTCTACGAGCACAAATACCTGTTGGGCACCTCGGTGGCCCGGCCGCTTTTGGCCAAACGGCAGGTCGAGGTGGCGCTCAAGACCGGCTGCGACGCCCTGGCCCACGGCTGCACAGGCAAGGGCAACGACCAGGTCCGCTTCGAGCTGACCTACAAGGCCCTGGCGCCTCATCTCAGGGTGATCGCCCCGTGGCGGGAGTGGAACATCCGCAGCCGCGAGGATGCGCTGGCCTACGCTGCGGCGCACAACGTGCCGGTTGCGGCGACCACCACCAAGATCTACAGCCGCGACCGCAACATTTGGCACATCTCCCACGAAGGCGGCGCGCTCGAGGATCCCGCCAACGCGGCCCCCGATGAGATCTGGATGCTGACCAAAAGTCCCCGGGAGGCCCCCGACAAGCCGGCCGAAGTGACCATCGGCTTCCACGAGGGACGTCCGGTGTCGGTCAACGGGCAGCAGTACGCTTCCAGCGCGGCCTTGCTGGAAACGCTGAACCAAATCGGCGGCGAGCACGGCATCGGGAGGATCGACCTTGTGGAGAACCGCTTCGTGGGCATGAAGTCGCGCGGCTGCTACGAGACGCCGGGCGGCACGCTGATCCTGGCCGCTTACCGTGAGCTGGAAGCGCTGGTGCTGGACCGCAGCCTCACGCACTACAAGCAAAAGCTGGCCGTGGATTACGCCGAACTGGTCTACAACGGCTTCTGGTTCACGCCGCTGCGCGAGGCGCTGGACGCTTTCTTCGCCGTGGCGGCCGAGCCGGTCACCGGCGAAGTGAAGCTGCGGCTGTACAAAGGCAACCTCGAGCCGGTGAGCCGGACCTCGCCGAACTCGCTCTATTCGCTCGACATCGCCAGCTTCACCATGGGCGAAAGCTACAACCAGCAAGACGCTCGAGGTTTCATTAACCTGATCGGCTTGCCCATCCAGATCCGGGCGGCCCTCAAGAAAGGCTGAACCAATGAAGCTTTGGGGCGGACGTTTTGAGCGGGGCCCTTCGGAGATCTTCGAGCGGTTTTCGAATTCGCTCAGCTTCGACCGCCGCCTGCTCGAAGCCGACATTCAGGGATCCCAGGCCTTTGCCCGGGCGCTCGAGCGTGCTGGGATCCTCAGCCCGTCCGAGCGGGAAGCCATCGTGGCGGCCTTCGAGCAGATCCGGCAGGAGTCCCGCCAGCCCTCCTTCTGGGAAGGCGCGCAGGACGAAGACGTACACACGCTGGTCATCCGCAAGCTGAAGGAAAAGACCGGACCGCTGGCCGACAAGATCCACACCGGGCGCAGCCGCAACGAGCAAGTGTCCTTGGACACGCGGCTCTGGCTCCGGGACGCCATCGGGCGGATCCAGCGCCAGCTGGCGGATCTGATGGCCGAACTGGTGGCGCTGGCCCGCCGCTACCCGGACGCGGTTCTGCCGGGCTTCACCCACCTGCGCCGAGCGCAAGCCGTGCTCTGGCCCCATTACCTGCTCGCCTACTTTGAAATGTTCCGCCGCGACTGGGACCGTTTGGGCGCGGCGCGCCGCGCCGCCAACGTCCTCCCGCTGGGCTCCGGAGCGCTGGCCGGCAGCGGCTTTCCCTTCGACCGCGACGAGCTTGCCCGCGATCTCGGATTCGAAGCGGTCACGGCCAACAGCATGGACGTGGCCGCCGACCGGGATTTTGTTCTGGACTTCCTGCATGCGGCGTCGATGACGATGCTGCATCTGAGCCGCCTGGCCGAGGACTGGATTCTCTACTCGAGCGAAGAGTTCGGCTGGCTGGAGCTCGGCGACGAGGTGACCAGCGGGTCCAGCCTGATGCCGCAGAAGAAGAACCCTGACTCGCTGGAGCTGATCCGCGGCAAATGCGGGCGCGTGTTCGGCTGCTACGGCTCGCTGTTCGTAACGATGAAGGGCCTGCCGCTCACCTACAACCGGGACATGCAGGAAGACAAAGAGCCTCTGTTTGAGGCGGCGGACCAACTGGAAGGATCTCTCGGGATGGCCGCGGCTGTGGCGGCTTCGGTGAAGCTGAACGCCGCGCGGATGGAAGCCGCGGCCGAGGAGAGCTGGGTGGTGGCCACGGACCTGGCCGAAGAGCTGGCCCGCTCCGGCGTGCCTTTCCACCGGGCGCATGAGCTGGTGGGGAAGCTGGTTTTGGAGAGCGTGCGCAAGGGCAAGCGGCCGGCCGACTGGACGGCCGAGGAGTTGGCCGCCTTTGCGCCCGAGTTCCGGCCGGAGATGGTCCGGCTGATGAGGCCGCGCGAGGGGATGAAGACCCGCGAGATCCGGGGAGGCACGGGTCCGGCTGCGGTGGCCAAAGCGCTGGAGGAAGCCGCCGCCCAAATCGAGCAGATGCGGGGATGAACAAGAGCTACCGGCAGGGGCAGATCCTGAAGCTGATCGCGGCGCGACCCATCCACACCCAGGAAGAACTGGCTCGGGCGCTGGAACGCGAGGGCATCGAAGTCACTCAGGTCACCTTGTCGCGGGACATACGGGAACTGGGTTTGGTGAAGACCACCAGCGGCTACCGGCAACTGGCGCAGGCTTCCGCGCCGGGCCCGCCGCTGGCCAGCGTGGCCGCCGGTTTCTTGCGGGACGCCAAGCCGGCCCGCAATCTGCTGGTGCTGAAGACCTCGCCGGGGAATGCGAGCACCGTGGCGGCGGCGCTGGATCGTGAACAGTGGGCCGAAGTCGTAGGCACAATCGCCGGCGACGACACCATTTTGGTGGTTTGTCCGGACGAAACCGCGGTGGAGGCCGTCAGGAAGAGGCTCCTCCGCCTGCTGGCGGCGGGCTGACCGAACAGCCATTCTCATACAGAGCGCAATTGGTGTGCTCGAACTGAATCGTCGTGTGGCCGATGCCGAACCGCTCCAGCAGCATCCGGTTCAGGCGGTCCAGAATGACCTGACTTTGGGAGTGGGGCATGTCCGCGATCAGCACGTGGCAGCTCAGCGCGTGAGCGTTGGAGCCCAGGCTCCACACGTGCAGGTCGTGGACGTCGCAGACGCCCTCGACGCTGCGCATAGCCGCCGCCAAAGACTGCATCTCCAGTCCCTTGGGCATGCCTTCGAGGAGGATGTTCAGCGACTCTTTGATGATGTCGCTCGCGGTCCAGAGGATCAACCCGCCGATCAGGACGCTCAGCAGCGGGTCCACCAGATACCAGCCGGTGTAGCGGATCAGCACCGCCCCGATCAGGATGCCGATCGAACCCAGCGCGTCGCCGAGCATGTGCAGGTAGGCGCTGCGGATGTTGAGGTCGTGCCGCTGGTCGAAGCGCATCCACCACATGATCGCCAGGTTCAACACCAGCCCCAAGCCGGCGACCACCAGCATGGTGATTTCATCCACCGGTTCGGGGCTGCGCAGCCGGCGGTAGCTCTCATAGAAGATGAAGCCGGCCAGCGCCACCAGCGCCAGGGCGTTCACGAAAGCGGCGAGCACGCCGGCGCGCCGGTAGCCATAAGTACGGACATCGTCGGCAGGGCGCGACTCCAGGTAGTGGCCGAACCAAGCCAGCAGCAAAGCCAGCGCGTCGGTGAAGTTGTGGCCGGCGTCGCTGAGCAGCGCTAAGCTTCGAGCCTGGAGTCCGGCCAGAATCTCAACGGCGATGAACGCCACCGTAGCGGCAAAGGACCACTTCAGGACCGTGCGGGTGGGGGCGTGGCGGCCGTGGGAATGCAACCGTACTCCTTAACTCTTTAGTTTATAGCGAGCCGCCAAAGGCGATGCAGAGTTCCCCGCCGCTGCGTCGAAGCTGGCCCCGGCAATCGGCCGCTAGCCGAGGCGCATCATCTCGTCCCAGGTCACCGGGCGGCGCGTCTCCACCGCCAGCAGACCCAGGATCGCCGTCAGGGTGCTTTCGGCTGCCGTCACGGTGCTGTTCTCGGGCTTGCCGCTCAAGACGTGGTCGACGAAGTATTCGACCGCATCATAGGTCGGCTCGCGCTTCGATTTGACCTCCTCGACGGCGGTCTGGCCGCCGGGCCCGGCCCCAGGACGGTACCAGCGATAGTATTGGCGGGTGGTCTCCACGGTGCCCTCGGTTCCGAAGAACTGCTCGTTCACCAGAGTCCACCCTTGGGCGAGCTGGCAGCCATGCAAGAAGCCGCGCAAGCCGCCGGGGTATTCGTAGGTGATGTTGGCGTGGTCGTTGCAATCCCCGTAGGGGCGGATCTTGCGGCCTCCGGAACCAATGGCGAGCAAGGGGCGGCTCTTCGAGTACCAATTCAAGACGTCCACCCCGTGGCAGTCCTGCTCGACGATGAAGTCGCCGGAGGTCTCCTTCCAGCGGTACCAGTTTCGCAATTTCTCTTCGGCCAGCGAGGCGTAGACCGGGCGAGGCTGCGCCGGCGGCTTAATCTGCCCGCTCACCATCCAGTGGCTGCGCATCAGCAAAAGCTCACCGAGCCGGCCCGAGGCGATGATCTTCTCCGCGGCCAGGTATTCGGGGCCGTAGCGCTGCTGGAAGCCGAACTGGATGTGCTTCGTTTTGTCGGCGCGGTCGCCGGCGCGCAGAACCCGCTTCACGCCCGCCACATCGGCCGCGGCCGCCTTCTCGCAGTAGATGTGCTTGCGCGCGTTCACGGCAGCCTCGAAATGTTCCGGGTGCAGGAAGATCGGCGTAGCGATCAAGACGCAATCGACCTCGGGGTTCGCCAGCAGTTCCTGATAGTCGCGGTACACGCGCGCCTGGGCGGCGCCGGGAAGCTGCTTCTGAGCGGCGGCGATCGAAGAGTCCTGAATATCGCAGATGGCCGCCAGGCGGGTGCGTCCGTCCTTGGCGAAGATCGTCCCTACGTAGCGGCCCCGGCTGCCTGTGCCGATGATGCCGAGGCCGGGAGCGGAGTTCGCCTGAGAACCGAAGGCGGTTTCGGACTTGAGGATCAGCGGAACTGCGGCGGCAGCGCCGAGCGCGCCGCGTCTGGTGATCGGTCTCATGGATCATGCCTCCTCATTGGGGATTGAGAGAACTTCTTAGACGTCGCAGATCGTGATGGCCTGGTCGAGCGACTTGAGCGGATCGCGGAGTGGCGTATATTCGTGGCCGATGAAGCCGGTGAAGTTGAGATCGGCGATGGCCCGCGCGATCGCCCCGTAGTTGAGCTCCTGGGTGTCGTCGATTTCATGGCGGCCGGGATTGCCGGCGGTGTGAAAATGGCCGATGTACTGGATGTTGTTGCGGATGGTGCGGATGATGTCCCCTTCCATGATCTGCATGTGATAGATGTCGTACAGGATCTTGACGCGCGGCGATTCCACGCGCTTGCAGATTTCGACTACCCAGCGCGTGCTGTCGGCCTGCGCGTCGGGGTGGTCCACCTTGCTGTTGAACACCTCCAGGCAGATGGTGACCCCTTTGTCTTCGGCCACGTTCTTGACGCGTTTCAGAAAGGCGACGCTGTTTTCCAAGCCCTCTTCGTCGGACAAGCCCTTGCGCTGAGCGAAGGTCACGATCACGTTGGGCCATCCGGCTTCCGCGGCCCGGAGAATGTTTTCGACGAGCTGCGGTTCGGCCTTGGCGTGGTTCTCCTTGTGATTGATGCCGGTCGTGCCCGAACACATCGCCGCTACAAGCCCATATTTCTTGAGCAGGGGCCAGTCGGCGGGGCCGACGAAGTCCAAGCCTTTGAGTCCCAACCGCGCGCCTTCCCGGCACATGGCCTCGATGGTGGCGCCTTTGCCGAAACAGCCGCGGGTGGCGGACTGCTTGAGCCGGCCTTTGCGCGGCACGGCCTGCTGCGCGTCCAATCCCGCACTAAGGCCGGCCAGCGCGATGGATGAGGATAGAAACGATCTGCGTTGCACGGTGCGGCCTCCGTTTCGCTGTTCGAGATGCGTTCGCCGGGCAGCGTTGTCAACCACCAAGCCGCCAAGCGGCCCGCATCAGCATATCACAGCTCTGCTTGAACCGATCGGGCGCCCGCGCACCCCCTGCTGCTGCACCCGGCAGCGAAAGCCTGGAGGCGTGCACCGGCGCCGCGCGCGGGCTATCCCGGCCGCGGGCGGCTGGCAGCAATAAGACGTCTGGCGGGCCGCAGTCCTATAATCGAGAAGCTGCAAAAGGAGGCGGCCATCCAATGGCGGACATGACGCGAAGGCAGTGGATGTTGGGAGCGGCAACAGCGGCGCTGGTTCAAGGCGCCCGGCCGCCGGGAGCCCTGGTGGACACGCACATTCATCTGTTCGCCAAGGACACCGCAAGATTCCCCATTCATCCGAACTCTCCCTACCAGCCCCAGCCGCAGCCGCTGGAAGACTACGCGGAGTTCGTGCGGCAGGCGAAGATCGACCACGCGATCCTCGTGCACCCCGAGCCTTACCAGGACGACCACCGGTATCTGGAGTATTGCTTCGAGCATGAGCCCTGGCCCGGGTTTTTCAAAGGGACTTGCCTGTTCGATCCGATTGCCCCCGAAACGCCCGCCCGCATGGAAGCTCTGGTGAAGAAGCATCCGGGCCGGATCGTCGCCCTGCGGATTCACGAGACCGAAGACCCGAAACGCGGGCCCACCACTTCCGGCGCCATCCGGGACCGCGACATGAAGTCGCCGCAAATGCTGGCGGTTTGGAAGAAGGCGCACTCTTTGGGCCTGGCGATTCAGATGCACCTCATTCCCTACTACGCGCCCCACGTGCGGGCGCTGGCCTCGCAACTGCGCCAGATGCCCGTGCTGTTGGACCATCTGGCCCGGGCAGGTCAGGGCAGCGCCGCCGAGTATGAGGAAGTGCTCCGCCTGGCGGACCTGCCGCGGGTGTACATGAAGTTCAGCGGCGTTTCGTATTCGTCCAAGGCGGGCTACCCTTACCGCGACGTGCAGCCGCTGGTAAAGCGCGTGTTCCAGGCCTTCGGGGCGGATCGCATCTTGTGGGGCGGGCTGGGGATGAACATGCAGGAGTTCGAGCGGCAGGTGGCGATGTTCGAGGAGATGTTCGCCTTCGCGGCCGAAGCGGACCGGGCGAAGATCCGGGGCTTGAACGCCGTCAAACTGTTCGGCTTCCGCTCCTGATCCGCCGCATCCGTGCGGGCGTTCTCCGGCGGCTCATAGCAAGCGTGCGACATGCCACCCGGCGGCTCAGGCTTGCCAGCGGATGCCGTCCATGGAGTCTCCGTCATTTTCCGGACCGACCAGCAGGGCGCTCAAGTCGGCCTGGCCATTGACCGGGGTCACCTCGAACAGGAGCTGATTTTCACCGCTCTGCAATTCGACGCCGGTCTGAAACTGGCCCGGCCGGTAGCGGGTGAGCCCTTCCTCCTCCAGAACCTTGACGCCGTTCAAGAAGCCGGTGACGCGCCCGCGCGCGCCCACCCAAAGGTAGCCTTTGCGGCGGCCCGGAGCGATGACCTTTACCGCAGCGCGGTAAACCGTGCTCTCCCCTTGCGGAGCGCGCCATTGAGAGAGGTGAAGAGTATCCACGGGAGAGGTGAAGCGCTCCCAGCCATCGGGGTTGGTGAGCGGTCCCTGACTGAGGCGCCAGACGCGGTTGCATCTTCCGTACCAGTTGTTGGGCTTGCCCCAGCGGGCGCGCAGTTGGCCGGGGTCGTCGCCCGCGACATCCGCTTGCTCCAGGTTCATGATGCCCATGCCGCGCTGAGAGGCCATGTGCAGAAACTCGATGTCGCAAGGCTGGAAGCCGATCAGGTAAGCCGATAGAGCGTCGGCGGCGACGGGATCTTCGCCGGCGAGGATCAGGTTGCTGCGCACCTCCTGGTCGGCGCGGGCGATGCGGTGCTCGCTGTACTGGAGTCCGCGGATGGCGTCCACCACGCAGTAGTCGGGAGGATGGAACGCCGCCAGGTCCACGATGAAGGAGTCGATGCGGCCCTCCAAGGAATGGTAGGTGTGGAGGTTGTTGTTGGAGAAACTTCCCGGGCGGGTATACGCAATCCGGGGCGCCGTGCCGACGTAATTCTTCAAGCAGGCCGTGAGGCCGCACATCAGGTGGACTTTCAGTACGGGGATGGTGATCAGGAAGTCGCAGTTGCGGACCGTGTCGGAGGTGACGTACACCTTCTTCTCCCCAAAGGCGCCCACTCCGGTGGGGCTGACCGGCACGGGCAACCATTGAAATTCGCCGTCCGGTCCTCGCGCGGCGTCATAGGCAAGGTCGACGTAATCAAACCGTTTCGAGGGGAACTTCTTGCGCGCCTCTTCCAGAACATCGCCTAAGGTCCCTGGCAAGCCGGGAAATTCGGATCCCCAGTCCGCAGTGAGGGCGTCGACCTGCACGCCATTCTGGATCATGACGTTGTCGCGGGCGGGATCGCCCCGGCGGCGGTAGCTTCCGCCCTCGGCGACCGTGATGCGGGCGGCGCGGGAACGCTCGGCGACGTATTCAAGCACGGCTTTGAGGACGCGCAGGTCGGTGACGTCCCCGGTGCGGTAGGTGGGCCTGGGCGGCAGGCTGATGATGTTCGGCTTGAGGACGACCCAGGAGCCCGGCTTGATCTTGGCTTCCAGGCTGCCCGCCGCGGGGCGCCCATATTCGATGGCCTTCCAGACCATGTCCCGGACGCGAGGGTAATCCAGCGGATCTTCGCGGGAGGAGGGTGTCCGCAGTTTTGGGTGCGAAGAAGCAACCAGGCCAAGGCGCGGTTTGGGGGACGGCGCGGCGCGCAGGCTCAAGGCGGCGGCAGCTCCCTGCGCCGTGGTTTTGAGGAATTCCCGTCGGTTCCACATGCTGGCTAACCTCCCTGGCGGACGCGGCGGCTAACCCCACCAAGTTTCTCCAGGGGCCAAATGAGCGCGCACCACGTCCGGATTCAACTCAATTCCGAGGCCGGGTTTGTCCGGCAAGGTCATATGGCCGTTTTGCACGATGGGTCCGTCGTGCAAGATCACGTCATCCATCCAGTCGCGGCGTCCGATGATCGTTTCGGCGGCCAGAAAATCCCTTACCGCGCAGGCCCACTGGAGCGTGGCGTAGTTGCAAACAACGCTGCCCGTGTTGTGCGCGCACATCGGGATCAGGCACATGTCAGCCAGGTCGGCGATCTTCTTGGATTCGAGCAGGCCGCCGGTGTTGCGCACATCGAGCTGCGCGATATCGCAGCCTTTGTGGAGCAAGAAATCCGCGAACCCCTGCCTGCGGGCCAGGTTCTCCCCGGTGCAGATTGGCACGCGGCTCACGCTGGTGAGGCGCACCCAGGCGTTGGAGAAGTCCGGCGGCATGGGATCCTCGAGCCAAAGCGGTTTGATGGTTTCGACGGCCTCGGCGAGCTGGATGGCGGTTCTCAGATCGTACTCCCAATGGCAGTGCACGATGATGTCGTAGTCCCAGCCGATCGCGTCGCGGCAGTTTTCGTATCCGCGGCGGATGTCGCGCAGTTCCTTGGTGGTGAGCTGGCGGTTGGAGGCGTCACGGGTCCGGTCGGTGGCCGGGGTGGAGCGGGGGAATCCGAATTTGAAGGCGGTCCAGCCGGCGGGATCGGCTTTCATCTTGGCGGCCCATTCCCGGCAACTGGCCGGGTCGAGCATGTTGCGCGGCCCCTCATCGTGATACATGCGGACGCGGTTGCGGAAGCGGCCTCCGAGCAGCGTGGCGGCGGGAACGTTCAGGATCTTGCCCGCCAAGTCCCATAACGCGGGCTCGATGGCGCTGACGGCGCGCAGAAGCATGTGGGCGGAGCCGTCCACGCGTTGTCCCAATCCCAGATACAGGGTCTCAATATCCAGCGGATCTTTTCCCAGGAAGTACGGCCGCAGCTCCAGAACTCCTTCCTTGATGCCGACGCCGGGGCTCCCATAACCCTCTCCGATGCCGTAGAGGCCCGCATCCGATTCGACCTTGACCAGCGTATAGGTGCGGGGTCCTTTGAGCACCATGACCTTGATGTCGCGGATCTTGACGCGCCCTCGCTCAGCAGCGGCCAAGAGCTGGAATTGCGCCAGCGGCGAAACGGCGGCGGCTCCGGCGCAGGCGCGGAGAAACCGCCGCCGGTTGACCGTGCGAACCATCGGCACCCTCCTCATCGGTTGTCAGCCCGCATCAGAATACCACGGCCCGTAAGCTCCCGGCGGAGAGCCCGCCATGGCCGGAGCGGAGGGAAGCGGCCGTGGGGAGCACGGCCGGCGCGCTGCGATATTATAGCGGGTACGTGTGACGCTGCCGCGTTTGTATCCCATCCTGGACACGGGGATTCTGGGCCAGCGAGGCTTCACGGCTGTGAAGGCGGCCGAGGCCATGCTCGAAGGGGGCGCGCGGATTCTCCAGTTCCGGCACAAGGGCAGCTACCGGCGGGCCGTGTTCGAGCAGGCCGAGCAGGTGGCGGAATTGTGCTGGAAGGCAGGCGCGCTGTTTGTGATTGACGACCGCGCGGACATCGCCCTGCTGCTCAACGCGGGCGTCCATGTGGGGCAGCAAGACCTGCCGCCCTCCGATGTGCGGCGGCTGATCGGGCCGGATCGCATCTTAGGCTTTTCCACGCACAATGAGGCGCAGTTGCGTGCGGCGGCGGACGAACCGGCGGACTATCTGGCGCTGGGTCCCATCTTTGAGACCGGATCGAAACAGAAGCCGGACCCGGTGGTGGGGCTGGAGGAGCTGCGGCGGCTGCGGCCGCTGGACCGAAGGCCGCTGGTGGCGATTGGCGGAATCACCCGGGAGAACGCGCGGGCCGTATTGGAAGCCGGCGCGGACTCGGTGGCGGTGATCGGCGACCTGCTGCCTCCCGAGCTCAGCTACGAATCCATACGGGCGCGGATGGAGGAATGGCAACGAATCGTGCGGTAGAGGGCGGGCTGGTCCG
>Ga0207433_10005162_pt1 | contig 23533 bp, 21 predicted proteins | sample YelNatPaOPGAMG01_FD_187559 | JGI IMG/M metagenome (GOLD analysis project Ga0207433, IMG submission 187559) | Hot spring thermophilic microbial communities from Obsidian Pool, Yellowstone National Park, USA - OP-RAMG-01 (SPAdes) (version 3) | ecosystem: Environmental > Aquatic > Thermal springs... | reverse complement strand
TCAGCGCTCGACCTTGGCGATGCCGGCTTCAAGGTTCATCTTGTGGAGAAATCGCCCAGCATCGGCGGAAAAATGGTGCAATTAAGCCGAACCTTCCCAACCGAAGACTGCGCGGCATGTATTCTTACCCCGAAGATGGTGGACTGCGCGAGCCACCCGCTGATCGATATTTGGAGTTACTCAGAAGTCGAAGAGGTCAACGGGTTCGTCGGGAACTTCGAGGTGAAGATCCGCAAGCGGGCGAAGAGCATCGATGAGAAGCTATGCACGGGGTGCGGGCTGTGCCTCGAAAAGTGCGTCGTGAAAGGGATTCCGAGCGAGTTCGACGAGAAGACCGGGACCAGGCGCGCGATCTACAGGCCGTTCCCGCAGGCTGTTCCGAACAAGCCTGTTATCGACCGCGAGAACTGCCGGATATTCACCGGCGGCAAGTGCGGCGTGTGCCAAAAAATGTGCCCGACCGGAGCGATAAACTACGATCAGCAGGACGAGATCGTTACTGAGAAGTTCGGCGCAATCGTGGTCGCGACTGGCTTCGAGCTGTGGAACCACGCGGCGATGGGCGAATACGGTTATGGGAAATACCCCGACGTGATCTCGGCGATCCAGTTCGAGCGCATTATGAACGCCTCGGGCCCGACGGATGGGCATATCGAGAGGCCGTCGGATGGCAAGCAGCCGAAGTCGATAGCTTTCATCTCGTGCGTGGGGAGCCGCGACGACGAGCACGGGCATCCGTATTGCTCGAAGGTCTGCTGCATGTATAACGCGAAGCAGGCGCTGCTCGTGAAGGATAAGCTCCACGATGTCGAGACTTACGTCTTCTATATGGACATTCGCGCGAACGGCAAGGGCTACGAGGAGTTTGTGCGAAGGACCATCGAGGAATATGGCGCGAACTACATCCGCGGGCGCGTAAGTAAGATATATCCGGATGGCGATCAGATGGTCGTGAAGGGCGCGGATACGCTCCTGGGCAAGCCCGTCGAGGTGCGAGCTGACCTGGTGGTCCTCGCGACCGCGATGCAGCCGCAGCACGATGCGAAAGACCTTGCGCGGAAACTGGGTATCTCGACGGATCAGTATAACTGGTTCTCCGAGGCGCACCCGAAGCTTAAGCCGGTGGAGGTACTGACGGACGGTATCTACCTCGCGGGCGCATGCCAGTATCCGAAGGATATCCCCGATACGGTCGCGCAGGCCAGCGGCGCCGCGAGCAAGGTGATCGGCCTGTTTAGCAAGGAAGCAATCAAGAGCGAGCCGATGATCGCCTTTATCAACGAGGACACCTGCGTGGGCTGCGGGCTCTGCACCGGAGTTTGCCCGTTCACGGCAATCGAGCTTACCGAAGTAATGGACCGCGAGCGCTCGACCCGCGAAAACCAGGTAATGAAGACCGTCGCCAGGGTAAACGAGAGCATCTGCAAAGGCTGCGGAACCTGCTCCGCCGCGTGCAGGAGCCTCTCGGCGAGACTTCGGGGCTTCGAAGGCGCTGGGATACTAGCTGAGATCGAATCACTGGCGGATATGGTGAAGGGGCGGAAGTAGCGGAGGGCAGAGAGCCAAAAATAGGCCGGTTCGCACAGACATGCGTAGATATTGTAATCATCGCGCTGTTAATCGGTTTGTATTTCTGGCTCCATCTTTCCTGGGTGAATATCTTGCGGTTGCTGATAGCTTACTTATTCGGCTTTGGCCTTGCCGACGGAAGCAGTGGGACCTGCCGGGCTGCATACCAAATATGAGGTAGAAGTTGACGGCAACGCGCTTAGGTTGGTGCCGGTGGAAGAAGAACCATTGCGGACGAAGGAAGAGGTGGAGCAATGGGTCAAGTCCTTTCTCGAATGGGTCGACAATCTTGATCCTAAAGCGCCTCATATTCCGGATGAAGCGCTCAGGCGGGAGAGTTTCTACGACTGATGCGAGAGTCGTGGAGAACGTTGATGGTACAAAGAATTCAAGCTGACGAGAATGGCGATATTTTAATCTCTCACGATGCGTTCGAGGGATTACGCCCGAATGCGAGTTATGACGTTAAGGCCAGTTGAAGTTAATGGCCTTGGGTGGAACCCGGATGCCGTAGCAGAGCAGGTTACCGAGTTGCTGCGCAGTCTCGTTCTGCTTGAGGATAATTCAGCAGTATTCCTGGCGTGGATGGGCCTAGTGCGAGCGCACAGCATCCGCGGCAAGAAGACTCACGATGATCGACTTGCGGCGGTGATGAATGGCGCATAATGTGGAGAACCTGCTGACGTTTAACGTGGACGATTTTACGGTGTTCGAGAACGTGAAGGCGGTCCATCCTGCGAGTATTTTACAATGAAATGGCTGCTGCAGGCGGCGCAGGTTGTTGGCCTGGGGGCCCTGCTTATTGAGATTGCCTGGTATAGGTCTTGGGCTGTCGGCGCGGCGGGATTTGTTATCTACGCGGCGGCTGGGGTGTGGCTTTATCACATAAACACCCGGCGGCAGCTCGAGCTTATGAGAGAGCGGGAGAGGGGCGAAGTTTGCAATGGAGACGAGGATTGAAAACTAAGACGTTTCTATCAGTGACTTTTGCTTGTGTGCTTGTAACGCTCGCCGCGGCGGCATTCGCTACGGATATCATCCCGTGCGCGGTCGGTAACAAGTGGGAATACGACTGCTACAAAGTTTTTAAGGGCGATGTGCGCTTCCAGGGCAAGAGCGTTGGCAGTAATAACGACGCTTCTTTTGGGACATCGGTCTATGAAGTGCTTGCGGTAGACAATAAATCGGCACAGCCCGTGTATGATTACCGCGAAACGACCCAAACGAAGTCATCGACCGGCGGAGGCGACTCCACCGAGACGCTTGACCTTAAACTAATAAACGATAACGAAGGACAGAAGGTCATCTGGACGAGCCAGGAGGCAACCGGCGATGATAAGCCGGATAAACAGACCTACGACCCGCCGATCTTCTATTATAAGCATAACTGCGCCCCGGGGCAGCAGTGGAACGTCGGTGTAATGCGGGATACCGATACGCGCATCCCGCTCATAGCGAAGGTCGTCGGTAAGGAAACCATCACCGTTCCGGCGGGAACGTTCAAGGATTGCCTGAAGGTAGCCTATACGAGCGATGATATATCCGGCACGGTCGATATGTGGGAAAAGCAGTTTACGATTACCTCGGGCAAATCACGAGGGATCTATTGGGTAGCAGATGGGGTCGGGGTCGTGAAAGAACTCGAAGTATCGACCTCGGTCGCCGAGACAAAAGGACCTGATGGGACTCCCGTGTCCGTAAGCACCGCCACCTGCGTGGTGAGCGAGCTCAGGCCGGGATACATAATAAAGAAATAGCTGTCAGCTCCGCTTGAAAGTGAGAATCATGGCTGAAGAGACAACAACTGTAGAAACTAAGACCGAAGAGACCAGCGCGAAGTCAAGTGAATGGCAGCCTGCGATACTTGCCGTGCTGTGCAACTGGTGCAGCTACGCCGGGGCCGACCTGGCGGGGAGCGCGCGCTTGCAGTATCCGGAGACGGTGCGCATCATCCGGGTGCCGTGCTCGGGAAGAGCGGACCCTATGTTCGTGCTGAAGGGGTTCCAGAAGGGGTTCGACGGCGTGATGGTGCTGGGGTGCCACCCCGGCGACTGCCATTATGCCAAGGGCAACTATTATGCCCGCCGCAGGATCGCTCTTACACAGGATCTGCTGAAGGCGCTGGGAATTCCCGCGGAAAGGTTCCACTTCGAATGGGTATCCGCGTCGGAGGGAAACCGTTTCTCCGCGCTTATCAAGGAGTTTACAGAGGCCATTAAAGCTTTGGGGCCGTTTGAAGGAGTATCACCCGAGTAGCTGTCAGTTGATAACTGGCGGCTGATTACCAAGGTAACTATATGTCAGACATACAAGCAAAAATTCGAGAAGAAGCAAAGAAGGCGCTGGAGAGCGGCGAAGTCGGGATGGTGATCGGCTGGGGCGCTGGGAGTGTACCGTTCAAGACGACTCCGGTGTTCATCGAAAAGCCGGAAGATGTCGATAAGCTGGTCTGGAACCCGGTGTGCGTGAATAACCTCGCCGTGTATTTGCCGAAACTGGCTAGGGATCGGAAGGTCGGGGTCGTGGCGAAGCCGTGCGATATCCGCAGCATCGTCACCCTGATCAGGGAACGGCAGGTAAAACGCGAGAACCTGTTCATTATCGGCCTGGGATGCGCCGGAGTGGTGGATGCTACCGACCTTGACGGTCGGGATTTCCGCATTAGCGATGTGACCGCGCTGGAGTGGTCCGGCGATGGGCTCAAGGTGACGACGGAATCGTCGGCTTATACGGTGCCTGCCGCTGAGTGCCTGCGAGACCAGTGCAAGGTCTGCGATAATCGCACTCCGGCGATAAGCGATGTGACCCTGGGCGATGCCGTGTCGCGATCGGAGGAACTCACGATCGATCTGCCGGGCCTTTCCGAGGACAGGCGCAAGTACTGGGCGGAGCAGTTTTCACGATGCATCAGGTGCTACGCGTGCAGGCAGGTCTGCCCGGGCTGCTACTGCGAATCCTGCTTCGCGGATAGGATCGAGCCGAAATGGACCGCGAAAAAGGCGACCGGAGACGAAGCGTGGATGTTTCATGCTACCCGAGCGATGCACCTTGCGGGCCGCTGCATAGGCTGCGGCGAGTGCGAGCGCGTGTGCCCGGTCGGGATCCCGGCTGTGGAGCTTGCGAGAGAGTTGAACGGAATTGCGAAGGAGCGATACGGTTACGATCCGGGCGATCCGGATGCCGAAGCTCCGCTCTTGGGGTCGTATAAAGATGATGACCACGATCCCGCGCACCATTCTGAATAATCGAAGGCTGATATGAGCGATAAAGTGATCTCAAAAGATAAAATACAGGACTACATCGGAGCGCTGATGGCGAAATACACGGTTGTCGCGCCGATGGACCGTGGTGAGGCTCCGGCGGAGTTTCGGGAGCTTGAGTCGGGAGATAAACCGATTCTCGACGGCAGCAAGATGATGATGACGCCGAAGGACTACCTCCTGCCCCGCCACGAGGTGCTCGTGAGGATCGATACCACGAAGGGCGCGGCGAAGGTTGAGACCCCGCTTCCCGAGGAAAAAACCCGCGTGATGATGGGCGCGTGGCTGCCGGATGCGCAGGCGATCCAGGTGCTCGACAGGGTGTTTCTCGACAGAAAGTTCGTCGACCCGTATTACGCGCGGCGCAGGGAGAACCTGATCGTGGTCGCGGTGATCCCGGCGCAGATGCGCTGGAGCTGGTTCTGCGCATCGGTCGATGACGTGGAGAGCTGGAAGAAGAATGTCGACGCGGTGATGTATGACCTTGGTGATAAGTATTATGTCGAGGTCACTTCCGATAAGGGTGCGGCGATTGTCGACAGCGCGTTCTTTGCTGATCCGGCTGAAAGCGATACGGCGAAGAAGAACGAGCTCTGGGAGATGTTCAAGGGTACCGGTGTGCTGCCGTTCGCGGGGAAGGCTCTTTATGATAACCTCGTTTGGAATGATCCCGTGTGGGCGGAAATCTCCCAAAAGTGCATAGCCTGCGGGATGTGCAGTTACAATTGCCCGAGCTGCAGCTGTTTCGACATCCAGGATGAGACCTGCGGAGCGTGCGTGGAGCGATACAGATGCCGTGACACCTGCCAGTTCGAGGATTTCACCCTGATGGGAATGGGCCATAACCCGAGAACATCGCAGCTCACGAGATCGAGGCAGAGGTTGCTGCACAAGTTCCAGTATCAGCATGAGCAGTTTAAAGTAGTTGGCTGCACCGGCTGTGGTCGATGCGTTGAGCTGTGCCCGGTGAATGTGGATATCAGGGACGTGCTCACGCGGGTGTGCTCGAAGGAGCGCGCGGAGGGCTAGGAGCTTAAGGCCATACTTTCCGAGCTTAAAACCCGGCTGATCGATCTTTACGGATATCGGCAAGGGTAATTGAAAATAAGATTGAAGTGGCTTATCTGGCTGCTGACCCGAGACCGAGGATTTTGTAAGTCTTACTTTCCGGAACTGAAGCTGATAGGATATGATTAATGCTTCCGCAGAGAGTTGAAAGGCAATCCTTGATCTGAACAATTATTCCGCCGAAATCAATGAGGTGATGGAAGTGGATGCGCTGCATTTTAAAAAACTCTGGAGCGTGATGGAGAGCTGAATTTGACTGGCCTGCCCGCAAGAAAGGGTGAGGAAGCAGAAATTATTGTCTTGTTCAAACGTTACAGAGAACAGCGCGGCATGACGATGGGGGAGTTGCTTAAAACTGATTTGGTGGGGTTATGGAAAGATCGCACCGATATCGGCGACAGTGTAGAATTTACTCGGCAATTGCGTAGATCGATCAGGAAGCGTAGAGATTAGGCGTGGTGCTCGTAGATACGGATGTGATGGTGAATATTTTGCGTGGCTATGAGCCTGCGTTATAATGGATGCAGGAAAATCGAGATGAATTCTAGTTCTTCCAGGATTTGTCTTGTTGGAACTCATAGAAGGTTGAACTGATAAAGCTGCGCAAGATAGAGTGTTGAGTATAGCGAGTAAATGCGAAATTGCTTGGCTCTCAGATGAAGCATCCGATCGAGCGATTGAGACATTTACGAAATATCGGCTTAGTCATGGGTTGGATATGATAGATGTGCTTGTTGGACAAATGGCGCTGGAATTGGATGTCCCGCTTACGACTTTCAACCAAAAACATTATGCGTGCATATCAGGCTTAAATATAGCACCTCCATATTCACGCATTGTATAATCACGGATGCACCAGCGAAACCTTATACGGTGGAGATATTATGATAGATTCACAGCCGAAAGGCAATTCGATTGAAACACAACCTTACACGCCGCAGCTTGCGACGGTGGAAAAGATCATCACCGAGACTTGGGACACCAAGACCTTCAGGGCTGTCTTTAATGATGAAGCCTATAAGGATAGTTTTACCTATGAGCCCGGGCAGTTCCAGGAAGTCTCGGTCTTCGGAGTGGGCGAGTGTACGTTCTGCCTTACCTCCTCCCCCTCTCGAAAGGGCTACATCGAGTTCTCGGTGAAGAAGGTCGGGTCGGTTACTACGGCTCTGCATGAGATGAGCGAAGGTGAAGTTGTGGGGATCCGCGCTCCGCTCGGGAACTGGTTCCCTTATAAAGAGTGGAAGGGCAAAAACCTGCTCTTCATCGGCGGCGGAATCGGTATGGCTCCGATGCGTTCGCTCCTTAATTTTTGCCTTGATAATCGCTCGGATTACGCCGACATCACCACGATCTACGGCGCCCGCACCCCCGGTGACCTCAGCTTTACCTATGAGTTCGAGGAGTGGGGCACGAAGGGAAAGCTCTACCTGACCGTTGACAAGGCTGATGAAAACTGGAAAGATCACGAAGGCCACGTTCCGGGCTATGTGAAAGAGCTTGCGCCAAAGCCCGATAACACCGTCGCTATCATCTGCGGTCCTCCGATCATGATCAAGTTCGGCCTGGTGGAGCTTGGCAATCTCGGCTTTAAGGACGAGCAGATTTACACCACGCTCGAAATGAAGATGAAGTGCGGGGTAGGCAAGTGCGGTCGCTGCAATATCGGCCATAAGTTCGTCTGCCTCGACGGTCCGGTCTTCTCGCAGGCTGAAATCAGGGGTTTACCGCCGGAGTTTTAGATTGTGGCGAGCCTGTATGCTATTTAAATCGCGGATGCCGCGGATAGGGACGGATGGATGCACATTACCACCCCAACCCGGAAATCCCGAAACTTACGCTGCTGCACACTGGATTCCCGCCTTTGCGGGAATGACAGCATTGGTAGCTGTGATAATTAATACTACCAGTGATCACTGATAGCTATAAAGACAGCTGACAGCTATTAAGAGATAATCGCAGGAATTTTACAACGTCATTTATAAAGAGGAATTGGAATGCACAGGGCAGCCCACGAGGCTGCCCTTGTTATAGGAGATAAGCATGACCGATGCAGGCATTGACCGCCGCGAATTCCTCAAAGGTGCGGCGGCTACTGTGGCTCTTTTGATGAGCGCGGAAGGTCTTGGACTGGCGGATGTGGCGGCGACCGGAACCGCGCCTGCCGGACCCGCGGTGAAGACCGGTGTTATCGGCCTCGGGCAATGGGGCAAGGAGATTTTGTCTAAAATCTCTACGGTCCCTTCCGTCCAGGTTACCGCTATATGCGACACCTACGAAAACTACCTCACTCGTGCCGCTAAAATCGCCCCTAATGCAAAGACCTTTTCCGACTACAAACAGCTTCTTGCTTCGCCCGATGTCGAGGCGGTAATAATCGCGACCCCTCCGCATCAGCACAAGGAGATAGTGCTCGCGGCAATACAGGCCGATAAGCACGTCTACTGCGAAGCCCCGCTCGCTTCGAACATCGAAGACGCGAAAGCAATTGCGCTTGCGGGCCAGAGTTCTAAAAAGATCTTCCAGGCAGGCTTGCAGGGCCGCACGAACCCGCTCTATGAGCACATATCCAAGTTCGTGAAATCCGGCGCGCTCGGTACTCCCGCGGAGGCTTATGCGCAGTGGAACAAGAAGCTCAATTGGAAGAGGATGGCTCCGACACCTGAGCGCGAGAAAGAAATTAACTGGAAGATCTTCAAGCAGACTTCTCCCGGCCTTGTTGGCGAAGTCGGTATCCACAGCCTCGATCTCGCAAGCTGGTATCTTAAAGCGCTGCCGGTGTCCGTTACCGGGTTCGGATCGATCATTAACTGGAACGATGGCCGCGATGTGCCCGATACGGTGCAGTGCGTGCTGGAATACCCGGGCGGGATCAGGATGGTCTTTATGGCCAGCCTCGTTAACTCGTTCAGCAATACCTACACCCTTTTCCAGGGCAGTGACAGCGCTCTGCTGATGCGCGAGAACAGGGGATGGATGATTAAGGAAGCCGACTCGGCGCTTATCGGATGGGAAGTTTATGCGCGCAAGGAGACAGTTTTCGACGAATCCGGCGCTATATGTATGATCGCCGACGCCACGAAGATCCTCAAGGCAGGTAAAGAGCCGGGCAAGGACGATTCGGTCGACCCGACCCGAGAGCCGCTGTATGTGGCATTTGAAAGCTTTGCGAAGAGTGTCCGCGACGGCTCGAAACCCGCGGCGGGAGCGCTCGAAGGCTACCAGGCTGCGGTGGTTGCTCTTAAAGCAAATGAAGCTATTCTCTCTGGAACTAAGGTTGCATACGATCCGAGCTTATTCGAGTTGAAATAGATATTATCGACGTTAGGACAGTTAAAGGAGCTTAATTCAAGTGGAGAAAGAACAGGACAGCAAGGGGATGTCTCGCCGCGAATTCATGAAGGCGGCGGGCATAACTGCGGCGGGTGTCATGGCGACCTCGCTCATCGGTGACAAGGTGTTCGCGGCGCCGGGGACGGTAATGGCGCATCCGAGAGTGATCGGCGCGAACGACAGGCTCAAATATGCCATTATTGGCGTAGGCGGTATGGGTGGCGGCCACTTGAACATGGTCAAAGGCCTTACGCAGGAGCAGAATCTGGAGATCGTCGCGGTTTGTGATGTCTGGGACAAGCGCAGATTGAACGCGGCTAACAATGCGGGGATACCGGAGAGCCAGACCTATAAGGATTACCGCAAACTGCTCGAGAACAAGGATATCGACGTGGTTGTCATCGCGACACCGGACCACTGGCACGCGCCGATCGCTATCGCTGCTATGCAGGCCGGCAAGCATGTTTATGTCGAAAAGCCGATGACTCACACTCTCGACGAAGCCTTCAAGATGCACAAGACCGCGAAAGAGACCGGATGCATCGTGCAGGTCGGCTCACAGGGCTGCACCGATACGAAGTGGCATGTCGCAGGTCAGGCTGTTAAGGACGGTAAGATCGGCGCTGTGCTCTGGGCTCAGGGTGGCTACTGCCGCAACAACCCGCACGGTGAGTGGAACTACAATATCGATCAAAGCGCTAATCCGAGCAATCTGGACTGGAAGATGTGGCTGGGCGATGCTCCCGACAGGCCGTGGGACCCGGATCGCTACTTCCGCTGGAGAAAATACTGGGACTACGGCACCGGCATTATCGGCGACCTCTGGCCGCACAGGCTTCACCCGCTGATGATCGCTATGAACAATATGCAGTTCCCGCACCGCGTGGCGTGCCTTGGCGCGAACATTTGCCATACGGATAAAGGCTATGGCGAAGAGAGAGACGTCGCCGATGCGACCCAGATGATGGCTGAATTCCCTGATGGATCGATGATCTATCTGGCAGGCGCTACGGTGAACGATCGCGGACCGGAGGATATGATCCGTGGAAACAAGGCGTGCCTGTTCTTCGGCGGCGGCAAGGTGCAGGTCCAGCCGCAGGGTGTGTGGTCTGATGAAGTCGAAGAGGCTGATCTGCCGGTGAACGGACCCGGTGAGAGCCAGGTCGAGCATCATAAGAACCTCATTAACTGCATCCGCAACAATCAAGTTCCGAACTGCAACATCGACCTTGCGCTGCGAGTGCAGGCGATTGTTTCAATGGCGGAGCTCTCTTACAGAATGAGTAAGATGGCGCTCTTCGATCCCGATGCTCAAAAGTTAATTGAGCCGACGCCTCAATCCGCGAAGAAATTGGGGAGATAGAGCTATCAGCTGTCATACAGCTGATTTTTCAACAAACAAGCGTAATCCGGGCGGGGACTATATATCCCCGCCCCTTTACTTCAAAGTTGGAGCGAGGCACAGTTTGCTCCCTCTCCTTTGACGAGAGAGGGTGGATGAGGGTGAAAGCTCACAGATAAATTAACATCTAACACTCTGCCATGAACCACCACGAACCTGTTAAACTATCACTCCATGCGATGGCTACCCGTTTCGAGCTTGTGCTCTACGGAGCTGAGCCGGACCGTCTGCACGCAGCTGGTGACGAGGCGCTGGCGGAGATCGAATCGCTGGACAGGCAGCTCAGCTTATATAGACCGGAGAGTGATATCAGCTGGATCAACGCGAATGCGGCCCGGGAGCCGGTGAAGGTGGAGCCGAGGCTTTTTGAGCTGCTGGAAACCGCAGCGCTTATAAGTCGCACGACCGGCGGCGCTTTCGATGTCACTATAGCGCCCCTGGTGCGCGCTTGGGGGTTTGCGGGAAGCAGCGGTGCGATGGCTGATCAGGAAAGAGTAGATGCGGCGCGTAAGGTCGTTGGTATGGAGCATGTGCTGTTCGATAAGGAGAATTTTTCGATCCGATTCGACAGGCCTGGGGTAGAAATCGACCTCGGAGCGATAGGCAAGGGATATGCGATCGATCGCGCTGTCGATCTACTGCGGGAGTGTGGTGTGACGAGTGCGCTTATCCACGGTGGAACGAGCACGATCTACGCTGTCGGAGCACCGGCGGAGGGGGATAAGTGGCGAGTGGGAGTTGGTGAATCTGAGATAGTGGAACTGCAGGATAGCTCGCTCTCGGTATCGGCTGTGCATGGGAAATCTTTTACCGTGGAAGGGCGGGAGTATGGGCATGTGATCGATCCGGGGAGCGGTGAACCGGTGTGCTGCGCGGCTCTTGCGGCGGTGTGGGGGCCATCGGCAATGGTAACTGACGCGCTCTCGACCGCACTCCTGGTGCTGGGGGAACCGGGGCTGGGGATGCTCAGGATGGAGTGGCCAGTCTATCATGGCATGGTTATGCCAAGTGCGTAAAATTAGACCTGTACAACCAGGCTGGTATAGCCAATAATGAATATAATTACAAAGAATGACTTGACAACCGGCCATGGTGAAGCTACTATGTGCATGGGTATACTATTCGGGATCATTCAGCGCTGAATGGCGGGCAGGCCTGATAGGAGCTGATTCAGATGAAATTCAAACGGACAGGCTTTACACTAATAGAGCTGCTGGTAGTAATCGCAATTATAGCGATATTGGCAGCTATCCTCTTCCCGATTTTCGGAGCCGCGAAAGATACCGCAAGAAAATCTACGTGTCTTTCAAATCTGGGAGAACTTGGTAAATCAATTCAGATGTACACCGGCGACACAGGTGGGATATTGCCGCGTTGGAGAAACAACCCCAACCAGAACATTACATGGGATACCTTCATCTACAGGTACCTCAAGAATCCAAGAGTCTTTACTTGCCCTGTTAACAAGGTGCAAAGTGACGGCAGATTATATCCCAGCAGTGTTATTGTACGGTCCTACGCAATGGCTAAAAACGTGTCGGGCGTGATGTATGAGATTGCTCCCAAGCCCTCGATGACTGTTTTGCTGTTCGAGAAAGGGGCAACGCCACTTGGCGGCTCATCAGATGCGGTAGGTGAATGGTTTACACAGACCTGGGGATATACACAGGAACCTCCGAGCAAGTTCTGGCATGGAGCAGGTAAGTGCTTCCTTTACATTGATGGCCACACCAAATATGTAAAGTACCCAAATGGCCCGTTCGGTTACAACTATCCGAGTTTCCCGGGATGGTCCGGGCAGCCCAGCAAAGCTAATCAATACGGAGCAGGCTATTGCGGATGGGTGGACAACAATTACGGCGCCGGGGACCAGGGAGTGACGGCGGGATCGTGCTTACCTGGAGCAAATGTACCTATATAAGTTGCCAGCAGATAAGCTTGCTAGGAGTAGTAGTATTTTGAAAAGAGCAAAATTAGCCGGTTTTACTCTCATTGAGCTGCTGGTAGTAATCGCGATTATAGCAATACTGGCAGCTATATTGTTTCCATTGATGGCGAATGCAAAGGAACGGGCTCGACAGATAAAGTGCCTGGATAATCTCAAGCAGTTGTCGATAGCGGTAACGCAATATTGCGATGACTTCGATGGTCGATTACCGATTGCCAGGATTACGGGCGTTTATCAAGAGTGGTCGGGTTCACAGGGAGTCGGCCAGTGGTGTTATCCTGAAAGAGGTGGATTGTATAGATACGTGAAGAACGTAAATATCTATAAATGCCCAACCGATTCCACAACTTCAGCCGATGCCATCACCGGTACTATACCGGCGGGTAAGACAAAAAAAGACTATCCCCTCAGCTATACTATGAATACCGATTTCTGGGGACCAAACCGCACGGCTAATGCCGCCGGCAACACGAGCGTGCGAATCCAGAGCATCGTCCGAACCAAGGAAGTATTGATGCTGATCCACGAAACGCACACGCGCATCAATGATGGAGACTTCAACTGGATGGAGGGTGGTCTTAACGACCTTCCGTCGAAAGTGCATTACGAAGGCACGACGCTGGTGTATGTAGATACTCACGCAGCCTGGAGAAGTTTCGAGCAGCTTAGAAAGGCTCGTAACGAAGGGCAGTGGAGCGTCAATCAGAATAGGACGCCTCCATCAAATCAGCTTTAATTAAACTTGCATTCCGTTAATTAAAAAGAGCCGGAGTTCCGAATGGGCTCCGGCTCTCATTTTGCTATTTTCCAAAACTTACCCTAAGCTACCTTGGGCTTGATCGTCGCCTTCGAGTTCGCGGTCTGATAATCTCTGGCGAATTCATCAGCCATCGCGGCAACCGCCTCGTTTATTTGTTTTACATTTGTCTCCCCAACTATTCCGACCGTTCCGCTGGTCCATGTGGTCGCGGCGGTGAGGATATCGGGATTGCGGGTTAAAGCCGCTGCCTGGATGACCTCGGCATGCACGCTGCACGCGTATACGCCAAGCTTGCTCTTCACTGAACTCACCGATACATAGAATATAGCCCCACCTGATTTGGAGAGATCGTCCACGCTTAGGAGCTTGATCCCAGCCGTGGTAAGATGTTGAACAATGGTCTTCTGAAGATCATCCGTTGTAAGCCCATCGTGAGTGATATCCGAGTCGAGCGATTCGACAACGACATGCACGCCCTCCAGCCCCTTCAGCGACTGGACTTCCATATCGAGGCGAGCCGCCCAGACGTTCGCCGATAACAATACGCCGATAACAACTGCTATAGCAACGGTGCACAACCTTGCCCCGGAATGCTTCATTCGTTTCACCTCCACGGAAACCACCCCGGTTCCCGTTTCCATGCGCCTGCCTAATCAGTCAGGCCGGATGCGGTATCACCCATTTTGGGTGATATGAGGCCGGCAACTTATGCTTATAGAGCCGCCCTCCTGTAGTTAGGTTACCCAAGCAATGAACTATGGCTTCGAGGTGGTCAGAGAGATTTCGCAATTTTTGCAGTAATAGAGGGGGTGAGAGTAATATCTGCAGCTATATCAGCCCATACAGGCTGTTGCTTTTCTGCAGATTGAGATGAAATGCCTCGTAATTAAAGAAATCCTTGTGTCCTTGCGGAATATAAAACGGAATGAGCGGTGCAGATCGATGCCGGGTACATCCACGGTGCACAACGTGCCCTGCTTAGTATCTTCCATCACCGTCCATCGAGACAGCACCGATACGCCGACCCTCTCGGTAACCAGCGCCTTTATCGCCTGTGTGCTGCCGAGCTGCATAAGCACCTGCAGCCTGGAAAGGTCAATTCCAGCCTGTTGAAGGGCATCTTCGAAGACCTGCCTTGTGCCCGAACCAGGTTCACGCAGTATGAATTGCTCCTGAAGTAAATCGTCCGGCTTTATTTTCGCCATGCCGGCTAACTGGTGCCGGGGTGAGCATACTATCACGAGCTCATCATCCGCCAGCTTTTCAGCCATAATAAGTCCATTATCGAACGGTCCTTCGACCAGACCGCAGTCGAAATCACCCGAAGCCACCTGCTCGACGATCCTGCGGGTGTTATCGACCTCCAGCAGTATATCGACGTGTGGGTGCTCCGATTTGAATGTGCCGATAATAGGGGGCAGAACATATTCGCCGATCGTGAGCGTGGCTCCGATCCGAAGCGCGCCTCTCATCTCGCCCGTAAGAGCGCCAAGTTCCTCCGCTGCTTCCTCGTAGAGCCTGTCGATCCGCTGCGCATAATCGTAGAGCATTTTACCTGCCGGGGTAAGCTCTACTCCACGCTCTCTTCTATAAAAAAGCGCCGTATTATACTCGCTTTCGAGCTTATGTATCTGAAGGGTCACCGCCGGCTGGCTTATATAAAGCTCCTTCGCAGCCTGGGTCAGGCTGCCACAGCGGACCACCACGAGAAATGTTTTAAGGCGCTCGTCGGCCAAAAGACCGCCCCCCTTTTTCGTTCCCTTCGTGGCGAACATAACATTCCTTGACCGGCAGCGGTCCGCAGGGCTGCGAGAGGTGCTGCTTAGCAGTCACGAGAGTGTTCATGCCACGATTCATTAGAACTGATGAAGAATCGACTGCACCGTAAGGCTGGATACGGCTACTAGCGCCCATACCATCAGCCCGAGTAGTATCGGCCGGTGCCCGGTCTTTACCATTTTTGTCAGATTAGCCCCGAGCCCGACACCCGCCAACGCTACTATTATAAGATATTTGCCCGCCGAACCCGCAAATACCGGCAGCTGGCGCCCGAGGAGCCCCGTGGTATTGAGAAGCGACATAGCCAGGAATCCGAGAATGAACCAGGGCAGGATCGCTTTTATATTATAATTGCTGCTGCCTGATCTGCGCCTCATGAGCAGAGCAAATGCCAGCGAGACCGGGATGATCATCGTAGTGCGAGCCAGCTTGGTGATAGCTGCGTAATCACCGGCGGCTCTGCTGTAGGAATAGCCCGCGGCAACCACCGATGATGTGTCATTGATCGCCGTGCCTGCCCAAAGCCCGAAGCCTTTATCGGCCAAATGAAGCAGATGGCCCAGGGCGGGAAAGACCAGCACCGCTACCACATTAAAGAGAAATATGGTGGAAATCGAGAATGCTATCTCATCATCATCGGCATTGATAATCGGGGCGACTGCCGCTATCGCCGATCCTCCGCAGATTCCGGTTCCGACTCCGACAAGGCTGGTGAGCTTGCGCGTTACACCAAGCCTGCTGCCGATAATCCATGCGCCCAGGAGCGATACGCTCAGAGATATGAGCATAACACCAGCCGATTCTCTGCCAGTCCTCCAGACCTGGGTGAGGCTCAGGCTCGCTCCCAGCACGATAATCGCCATCTGGAGGATCTTCTTGCTGCAGAACGATATTCCGGGCTTCGTCCCACTCGGGACAGGCAGCAGATTTCCTACCGCTATGCCGATCAGAATTGCAAAAACCGGTCCGCCTATCACCGGGACAAATTTCCCGAGCCAAACGGCAACGAGGGAGATCGCAATACAAATAATTATCCCTGGAATGACGCTCGCAATCGGTGGGCAGTGCCTGGGTTCGGCGCTCTTTTCCGGCTTTACCATCGGATCGATGGTTTTCTCCATATTTCACCTCTTACATCTATAACGCCTGCTTATGATTATAACAGGTCAGGCAAGCATTATTAGGATTATATCCTACGCCGAGCCGCTTTGCTAATACATATTAGCAATGCAGCCATCAGTATAAATTATGGATCCCTGCGTCCAGGTCTCTCTGCTTACCTCAGATGTTATAATGGAATCAATGCTATGAACCAGGGAACAATTATGGACCAGATAGAACTGCTCGCTCCCGCTAAAGATGTCGAATGCGCCGTCGCTGCTATTGATTGCGGCGCTGACGCCGTTTATATCGGAGCTCCGAAATTCGGGGCGCGCGAGGCGGCGGGGAATGGGCTTAACGAAATAGCCGAGCTCGTAAAATATGCGCATAAGTTCTGGGCGAAGGTGTACATCACCGTCAACACGCTTCTTTATGAGGAGGAGATCGAGCAGGCGATCCGGCTGATCTCGGAGCTTTATGATCTCGGGGTCGATGGGCTGATCATTCAGGATATGGGGCTGCTGGAGTGCGACCTGCCTCCGATACCGCTGATCGCCAGCACCCAGATGCATAATAACACTCCTGAAAAGGTCGCGTTTCTGGAGAAAGTTGGAATCAACCGGGTAATCCTCGCGCGGGAGCTCGATATCGAGCAGGTCAGGGAGATACGGCGCTCGACGAGCATCGAGCTGGAATATTTCGTACATGGGGCGCTGTGCGTGTGCTACAGCGGGCAGTGTTATCTCAGTTATGCCCTCGGAGGACGGAGCGGGAACCGCGGGCAATGCGCTCAGCCCTGCAGGAAGCTTTATTCGCTTACCGATGCTAAAGGGAAAATGGTCGTAAGCGATAAGCACCTGCTCTCGCTCAGAGATCTGAATCTTGCCGAGTATCTCCGCGAGCTTATCGAGGCGGGGGTGTGCTCGTTCAAGATCGAGGGAAGGCTTAAAGACCGGTCTTATGTCTCGAACGTGGTCGCTTATTATCGCGCAAAGCTCGATGAGGCGCTTGGAGAAATGGGGCTCGGGAGAAGCTCATCGGGCGCGAGCCGTGTAGAGTTTAGGCCGAATGTGGATAAAACTTTTACCCGCGGGTATACGACCTACTTCCTGCACGGTAGAAACGAGGCCATCGGGTCGATCGACACTCCGAAGATGTTGGGAGAAGCCGTGGGAAAGGTCGTGTCGGTCAGCGGTCAGGGCGCGGTGATCGATTCGCGTGCTCAACTGCACAACGGCGATGGTATCTGTTTCTTCGACCGTAAAGGGGAGCTTCGTGGGAGCGTTGTGAACGGAGTTAAGGGGCGAACGATCATTCCCGATAAAATCGATGGGATCGAAAAGGGCACGTTCATCTACCGCAACCATGATCATGAGTTTCTCGCGTGGGTCGAGAAAGCGCGAGTGGAGAGGCTGATCGAGGTTCGGCTGAAGTTGAGGGATAGCCAGAGCGGATTCGCGCTGATCGGCGTGGATGAAGACGGGAATGAGGCAGAGTTCGCGGTGGAGTGTGAGAAGTCGATAGCTCAGAAGCCCGAGCAGGCGCTGGATAATATGAGCAAGCAACTCTGTAAATCCGGCGGGACGCAATTCGCATGCGTGGAGGTCGAGGTGGAGACGGAGCAGGTCTATTTCCTGCCGATTTCGACCCTGAACGCGCTGCGGCGGGGAGTGCTCGAAGAGCTCTCCGCCGTGCGGGAGAAGAACCGTCCAGTGCGGGTGGGGGGATGTCTCAAGAACGATTTTCCTTATCCCCAAAAAGAGCTTTCATTCACCGGAAATGTGCTTAACAGCAGGGCCGAGGCGTTTTACCGGAGGCATGGGGTAAGCTCGATCGAGCCGGCGGCGGAATCGGGGTTGGACATGAAAGGGCAGAAAGTAATGACCACGCGGTATTGTGTGAAGCACCAATTGGGAATATGCCCGAAGATGGGTAAGGCTCCACGGTATCCCGAACCGCTGATGCTGGTCGATGCCGAAGGAAGAAAGCTGGAACTGAAGTTCGACTGCGCGAAATGCGAAATGGAGGTGTTTCTCGCAGGGAAATGACTCTGGGTTTGTCGAAGTTGCATTTGGAGGAAGTGCAGTTTCGGCGTTATGGTAGTAGAAAAGATTAAGAGCATTGAACCGGTTCGGACCGGGAGTTGCAGGCAGTGCGGGCAGTGTTGTCAGCGTTTGGGTTGGCTTTTGGTGCATGGCGATGAAGGCATGACGGAGTGGCTCCGCGCTCATGATCCCGAAATAAAGATCGAACCGGATGAAGTTTTGGATTATTACTGGGTCTCTATCCCATATCCATGCAAGCAATTGATCGACCTCGGCGATGGTAGATTTCATTGCAAGCTCCACGATTCCAAACCCCAGGCATGCAAAGATTATCCCCTGCTGAGTGATGAGCTGAAGGATGGGTGTGGGTTCAGGTTTGAGGACCTGCCGACAGAGACTTGATTCGGATCAGTATCAACAATTAGCGAAGCGCCTTTGGAGTGCGCTGTGTCCGCCGCACTCCAAAGGCGCTTCGCTTAAATATTGCAACTACATTGGCCAATAGTCCCAGTCCGTGAAGATGGACATTGTATGATGTTGCCGGTAATTTATTCCACGGAACAAGGTAACTGTCCCCGCCACATACCTTCACCCAAAGCCTATCCAACACTCAAAATTAAAATTGAGAATTCTCCCTTCCTCCCTTCGCAATTGAATTTCTCTCGCTCGTTTGATATACTCCGCTTGCGACTGCCATTCTGTTCACGAGGTCCTCTATGAAAATTTTCGCTGTCTTCTTCATTGCTCTAGGCATTCTAACCGCGCCGGCCGTGCGCGCTGATGAATACACCATCGATAACGGCTATATCTCTCTCCATGGCTCCGGCGGCGCGATCCGCGACCTTCGCGTCGATCCTTCGGGGAAGGGCGCCTACGGCCCGATTATCCTACGCGAGGCTTATGTCGGCGACAGAGCGGAAGATTCTTCCAATGTTCCTTTTGAAATAGCGGATAACACCGTCACCCTGAAAAACGTCCGGATCTATTGCAACCCGCGCGAGGTCGGATTGAATGAGTGGGACACCCCGGTGCGCCTGGAGAAAGGTCAAACTCTCGGTCAGCTCTTCGCGGTCGATAAGAATGGAATGGCATCGGTTGAGGTTATGGTCCCGACATGGCAGTCAGCTTTCTCCGCGATGACTCTCAAGCTTTACTCCGGTGGTCCGGCTGGTAAGCTCATCGCGGAGAAGCGGTTTGAGAACGTGCCCGATAACTCCTGGTGCGTGCTCACATTCCCCGCGCAGCTCAAGGGGACATTCTACCTGGAAATGTCGGACCCGCGCGGGCCCGTGGGCTGGTATTCCTCGATAAAGGGCAAAGTGGTCGGGCGGATGTATGAGAACGGTAACCCGATGGAGTTCGGTGCGCGAGCGTTCAAAGCAAAGATTTATGATGTCTTTCCCGCGCAGGTGAAGATTTCCGCGGTCGGCTCGAAGCTCTTCGCGGAGGTTGTGCCGGATGATGAGAAGCGGCGGTTCAATTGGAGCATTGTAACCCCATTCGTTCGCGACGGTTACGAGACCCACGATCCGGCTCAAATCGCGTTCTCCCACTTTATAAGCGATCGTGGTCAGTATATTGCCACCGCGCAGCTCAAGCGCCGCGGTGGGCTGGATTTCGGGGTGCAGGTGAATAAGTGGATCTACGCTGCGGGTAATGGCGGCGCTGATATGCAGTTTTCGGTCGAGGGCGGATCGCTCAGCTTCGCGGTAGATACGGATTCGCTCACATTTAAGCTCGGGAAGGCTCTCGCTGTCTCGGTTAAGCCTCATTCTGATACCGTGCCGGACTTTTACCCCGCTTTCTTCACCTCCGATCCCTCGTTCGATAAATCGCTTAATTCATTCTTCTATGAACGCGCCTTCTCCTGGCCGGTCGGTGGGGTGAACCCGGATTGGTTCGAGTGGATGGCGCTCATTCACTTCTGGAACTACCGTCCGACATCGCTCGAATACTGGCGGCAGGCGCTCTTGACCCATAAAATCGACGAAGACGGCTACGTCTATACCTGGGGCGATAATAAAGGCTGGCCGTTCCCGGACAATACCAAATACGATACCCGCCACTTCACCACAAACCCGAACTTCATTCTCGCCTGTTACCGATACTATGCCTGGACCAAGGACCGCGAGTTTCTTCAAAGCAATATCGACCGCATCCGCTCGGCGATGAACTTCATGCTCATTCAATTAAAAGGTTCCGATGGGATCATTACACTTCCAGACAAAGACCACGGCGGCACAACTAGCGATGTCGCATCCAACTACTGGGACGATCTCCCCTTCGGCGGCATATCGGCTTACGAAAATGCCTATTTTTATGCTTCGCTCGGGGCAATGGCTTCCGTCGAATCAGCGCTTGGTAATGCGGATAAGGCAAAAGACTACAACGACCTGCGCGAGAAGTGCCGCAAGCGCTACAACGAGCTCTTCTGGAACGATAAAGCAGGCCGCTATATCGGCTGCATCGATAAGAACGGGACCGTGCACGACTACGGTTTCACTTATGTAAACACCGAAGCCGCGACCTACGGCCTCCCCGATAAATCCCAGGTTGAGCGGATATATCATTGGATGGAGCAGGAGAAGACTTCCAGCGGTAAAACCGACACCTACTCTCGCTACCGCTTCGCTCCACGAGTGAACACGATCGATTGCAAGGGTTGGTGGTATTTGAATGGCAAGGCTGAAATTCCGAGCCAGCAGTTCGATACCCATCTCGAAAATGGCGGCGCAGTCCTCTACACCTCCGGCTACGATGTCATGGCTCGCGCGAAATACCTCGGCGCCGATAATGCATTCAAGCGGTTCAAAGATATCCTTGCGCGCTATAATGAGCCCGATAACCTCTGCGGAGGGGTCCCTCTGCGCTACGGCGAGAACACCGGCTGGCAGGTAGGAACCGATCAACCGTTCCCCGAGAGCGGTCTTGCCCCCGTGAGCTTCCTCTACGCATTCCTCGGAATCCAGGCGACAGCTGATGGCTTGATGATCACCCCGAACCTCCCCACCGAGCTGAAATACGCCGGGGTAAAAAACCTCAGATACCGAGGCTTGATGCTGGAAATAACCGAAACCCGCACCTCGATCAACATCCGCTGCGAAGATCCCGCGCACAAGATCAACGTGCAAAAGAATATATCGCCGGGGGATGGGTATCTGTTTGCTGATTTGGAGAAGGGATAGCTGTCAGCTATCAGTGACCTTTGAGGTAGTATTTACTATCACAGGTAGTAGATACTGTCATGCTTTTTGAATAGCGGATGCCGCGGATAGATCGGATGGTACGGATGGATGTACCAGGCCATCAACCAAACCCGAAAATCCCGAAACCACACCAGCAACAAAGATAAAAATAGAAGCGCCTTGGAGTAGAAATTCAATAACCGGAATGCTGATTCAGCAACCATAAGACAAGCTCGCAACCATCCGGAGATGCACATATGACCGAACGAATAGCTGTTGTAGGATTAGGATACGTCGGTTTACCCGTAGCGCTCGCATTCGCGCGAGAGTTTCCGGGAACCATCGGGTTCGACATCAACTCAGCAAGAGTCCAATCCCCGAGCTCGCGTGCGATATCCACCATTTCCTCCACACGCTCATAGCTGTAAGGAGTAATCGAGCAATTGATCACCAGCAGCGGCGCTTTTGTCTCTCGCTCGTGCCGCAGCTCTCGCACCACCCTGGTTCCCTCCACCGCGCGCCTGGCAAGGAGGGTGCCGTTGGTTGTGATGGTGCAGTGCATGTCCTGTTTAATTATATGTCCGATAAACTCTCCGATCTACGGGCAGATCAACGGCTCACCGTGAAATATGGCCTGAACCGCGCAACATCATCCACAATCGACTTCCACATCTCCAATGGCAGGCTCTGCCTGGAGTCAGTGAGTACCTCGCCGCTCTCCACGGACCTGCACATCTTGCACCTGAGATTACACGCCGAAGTCAGCCTGAACGTAATCTCCCGGGTGGACCGGCTTACTCCCTCCATGTGGTCTTGCTCGAAATCTAATGTCGCAACTCTGTGCTTGTTATGCACGTACCACCCGATCAGAGCAGGATGATCCGAAACCACCGCAGCTCCATGCTTGATCTTTCTATTGACTTTCGCATAATGATGTGACGTGCTGGCGGGTCGGATCGAGCACGAAGTCTTCTGCCAGGTTGTCACTACATTACCTGAAACTCAGTAATGATATTCATAGCCTCTCCTCACCTGCAATGCTCCTTGGCATAGCGATACTCCTCGATATCGTCTATATCGAATGCAAGCTCAGGCGGACTTTCTCGAATCCCCGCGCCTGAGCATCCCAGCATCTGCACGCAGCGTCTTTCGATATGCGGAATTGCGAGCGTTCGCGTGATGAACCTGAGGATAAACATTATCCCGAGCAGCCTTACCATCGCGATCTGGCTCTTTCGCGCCGCGAATACCCGCTCGATATGATCGCGGTTCCTGACCAGTGCCTCGGGATTCACGAGGTAACTGCATCCCATGGTCCACTCCCCATCACGCAGCCGCACGTATTCATTCACCGACGTGGGACATGAATCGAGAAATGTCGATATTGCCTGGGGAGTAATGAACGGCAGATCGGTGGTGATCATCAACACACGGTTACCACTTTCCGAACCTTTTAGCCACTCGATCCCCTGCATTATATTCGCGGGACCCGTGCTTCCACCCTCGGGAAGCACCGCATCCGCCAGCTTTGCGGCAGGATGTTTCGCTATTTCATCAGGACCAACCACAACAGCCCTGTCCACTCGCCCGGTAGCCCTGAGAATATCGAGAGTCCGCTCGAGCACAGTCTGCCCGCACACTGGAATCAGTGCTTTCACTTCGACGCCGGTTTCCTCGGCAAGCTCTCCTGATATCCTCCCTCCCGCCGGGAGTATCACGTCGATGCCCATAAGTCTACCTGCCTCTCCTGATTCGTCTTCACTATTCGACATATATTATAGAACTCCTTGAAAGAGAATCTGCGATACCGTGCCATTAGAGGGCTTTCACCCTAATCCGCCTAACTAGTCCTTGGCACAAAATTATAGTAATGAGTTTCATATAACAGTGTGGTATACTGGCGGTTCACATTATGCAAAAACCTTCTGACAGATTGTCACTGTACTACCTGAAACTCAGTATTGACTTTCAGGCTACGTTGAGACGTTAAGCCTAGAAATTACGTATACATGCATGTTATGAGACATGCATCATTTTCCGATAGACAAAGAGTTCGTTACCTTGCTTGTGATTTGTTTGAAAAGGG
>Ga0207433_10005154_pt1 | contig 23551 bp, 37 predicted proteins | sample YelNatPaOPGAMG01_FD_187559 | JGI IMG/M metagenome (GOLD analysis project Ga0207433, IMG submission 187559) | Hot spring thermophilic microbial communities from Obsidian Pool, Yellowstone National Park, USA - OP-RAMG-01 (SPAdes) (version 3) | ecosystem: Environmental > Aquatic > Thermal springs... | reverse complement strand
ATTCCCAGAAATAGATGAAGGCGTGCTTAATCTACCACCAATAAGGCTTGAAAGCTTACTTGAGACATGCTATAAAGAAAAAGACAAGAGTGGATACGATGTACCTATATCAGTCCAGTAAGGCCAAAATTTTACTTGAATCTTTTTAGATATTATACTACAATAACAAATAACAATGAAAAATTTTGGACTATTTATAATATTTATAATACAAATCTGTGTGTTAAATGCCTTTGGTGAAGAAATAGAGATAAAGGCAAAGGTCCTTACTGTAAATAACGACCAGGGATACTTTGTGTTTTCTGCTGGTTCTTCGCAAGGCGTAGATATCGGAGACGGTTTAATAGTACATAGGGACAATACAAAGATAGCAGAGGCCTATGTAATTGAGGTGAGACCCGAGATCTCTGCAGCAGAGGTGTTAAACATAGAAGGTTCTTATGAGATATATGAGGGGGATGATGTACTCCTTATAAAAACGAAAAGGCCTACTGTTTTAACAGAGAGAAAAAATCTATCATATGAAATATCAGTAAGTCCGGAGGAAATTAAAAAAGAAAGCGATATAGTATCCACAGAAATAGGTAGGCCAGTAAAAGAGGTGTTTTTCTATACCATTCAGCTTCTTCAAGAAAATGGATACAACATAATCTCGTCTAATAATGCCACATATTCAATCCTGGCAGCTAAACCAATAGACCTTACTATACTGAAAGAACTATGGGCAGATATGCTTGCTGCGATAGATCATAATATGGTTATCTCCATTGACATAAAAGGAGAAGGCAATGCATCAAAGATATCTGCAACAGCCTACAAGGAACATTCTCAAAAAAATAGATATGTAAAACAGGCTATAACCAAAGATGGCAAAAATGCCAAATATTATACTGAATTAGTCGATATAGTTTACAAGATCAAGAAACGTTGTGAAGATTGAAAACGTCATTATACGAGTCTTTAATAGAGATATATAATGAGTTATATAAGAGATACGGCCCAAGACATTGGTGGCCAGGGGATACAAGGATTGAAATAATAATTGGAGCCATATTAACACAAAATGCTGCCTGGACCAATGTAGAAAAGGCAATAAAAAATTTAAAAAAACAAAGGGTCTTGAACATAAGAGGTCTTAATTCTATATCCAAAAAAAGACTTGCTCGGTTAATAGTACCAAGTGGATATTACAATATAAAAGCGGAAAGGATTAAAAATTTTCTGAGATTTCTCAATCTTTACTACAATGGTAGTCTTGACAGGATGTTTCAAGAAGATACAGCCGTTTTGAGAAAGCAACTCTTGAATATTAAAGGGATAGGGCCAGAGACTGCTGATAGTATACTTTTATATGCAGGGGGGAGGGCGATTTTTGTTGTAGATGCCTATACAAAGAGAATTTTTTCGAGACATGGCTACATCCGTGAAGATGATGACTATGATAAGGTTCAAAATTTATTTCTCGAAAATCTACCATCAGATGCAAGACTCTTTAATGAATTTCATGCCCTAATAGTTGAACATGGAAAAGAATTATGTAAGAAAAAGAAACCGCTTTGCAAGATATGCCCAATACGGAGGATAAAAAATGCCTGAAGAAGCCAAAACCGAACAAAAAAAGGCCGCTCAAGAAAAGCCAAAGAATTGCATAAAATGCAACAAACGCTTGAAAAGAAAATACTGGTATTATAGGAATGGCGGCTATTATTGTAGCAAGAGATGTTGGAGATTGGCCATGCAAAAATCAAATAAACAAAAAGAGGCCATAGAGGCATAGTCTTATGATGCAGGAACGTCGTAGATACCGACGAGCAAAAGGGCAATTGCCTCTTAAGATTGCAGATAAGACCTTCGATATTATAACAGAGACAGCTGATATAAGTTCTTCTGGTATCTATTGTAGGGTCACAAGATTATTGCCATTGATGTCAAAAATAGAGGTTGTAATATTTGTGCCTTCAAAAAATAATGGCCCTCATATCAAAAAGATAAGATGTAAAGGGGTGGTGGTAAGGTCAGAACCTGTGATACTAAAAGATGCTGAAAAGGCACATTATAATGTAGCAATTTTTTTTACAGAGGTATCCAAGAGAGACCAAAAGACTATAGAAGAATACATCAATAGCGGTGCTCAAAACGAACCCCATCAGGAGGTGAATAATAACTGATGGAAACAAAAGTTGTAAAAATAGATAAACCCTCTGAGATAAATATAATTTTAGGACAGGCGCATTTTATCAAGAGTGCCGAGGATATATACGAGGCCCTTGTAAACAGTGTCCCGAATATTAAATTTGGCGTAGCATTTTGTGAGGCCTCTGGACCGTGCCTTGTAAGATATGAAGGCACAGACCCATACCTAAAAGACCTTGCAGCAAAAAATGCCTTATCTATAGGCGCAGGACATTTGTTTGTAATAATGCTTAAAGATGCATATCCTATAAATGTGTTAAATATCCTAAAAAATGTGCCTGAGGTATGTTCGATATATTGCGCTACTGCCAATGATGTTGAGGTGATAATTGCTGAAACTAGTAAAGGCAGGTCCATACTGGGGGTTGTAGATGGGTCTATACCAAGATCTATAGAGACAGATGAGGATGCCAGACAAAGAAGACAATTTGTTAGAAAGATAGGCTATAAATTGTCTGACTCTCGTTAAAGATATAGCTGAAATGGGAAAGGCTAAAAAGCCGTTACGTGTAAAACTGATTATTGGGATGCTTTCAAAAAATAAAAAACTCTTCGAACTTGTCGAAGAGTTTTTTATTAAAGAGTTTGGAGAAATAGACTATAGAAGCCCTATACTACCATTTGAACATACTGATTATTATAAAGAAGAACTTGGACATCCACTTAAAAGGATTTTTATTTCTTTTAGTAGGCTTATAGACCCTGCCAGATTACCAGATATAAAACTTTTGACAAATTCTATAGAACAAAGATTTGCAAAGAAGACACGCGCAGGTATTCTTAAAAGGAGGATAAATATAGACCCTGGGTATATAACAGATGCCAAACTTATATTAGCGACCACAAAAGATTATTCGCATAGGGTCTATTTAAATAAAGGGGTATATGCTGAGGTTACGCTTTACTGGCATAAAAATAGTTTTAATCCATTTCAATGGACATATCCGGATTATAGAACGCCTGCTTATATAGAATTGCTAAACAAAATCAGAAATAAATATATGCAAGAAAGACTATATGAAAAACGAGGATAGAGCGAAATCATATTCAAAACAAAAACATAGATTAGGCATACTTTATATATTTATTACCCCTCTAATATTAACGTTGCTTACCGCAACAGGATTGTCTGTTCGTATAAGATATTTAACGTCATCTCTTACATCAAATGAGTATCTAAATCTGTTAGTGTTTTCTATTATTATAGCAGCTATTTACTATATATTAACGCTCCCGCTTAATTACTATTCTACCTTTTTATTAGAAAAGAAATTCTTGCTTTCAAATCAGACCTTTAAGGATTGGGTTGTTCGACACATAAAATACCTGTTGGTAGTCTCTGGCGTAGGCCTGCCTTTTGTGCTATCGCTTTACATACCTCTAAAATATTCCCCTTATTATTGGTGGTTTTTTACCTGGTGTATCTGGTTTTTTTTAAATATTATCCTGACCAAAATATTTCCCTTGGCCATAGTACCTATTTTTTATAAATATTCTCCAATAGAAAACCTCTCTCTTAAAGACAGGCTTATAGAGATTGCTAAAAGAGCTGGTTTCAACCCAAAAGGTGTATATCAGATAGACATAAGCAGGGACACTAAAAAGGCCAATGCGGCCCTTCTTGGATTGGGTAGGCAAAAAAGAATTGTTCTTTGCGATACTTTATTAAATAACTTTAAAGAAGAAGAGATAATATCTGTGGTGGCGCATGAACTAGGCCACCACAGAAAGCAACATACTATAAAACTTATTTTATTTGAAGGCCTTTTGTCCATCTTCACGTTTTTTATGACTTATCAGATATTAGTCTTTTTCCTTGGTCTTAGTTCTTATGCCTTTGAATCCCTTGTCACTATTTACTTGATTATGTCTATTATTGGGATATTTCTGCTTCCAATACAGAATGCCTTCTCGAGAAGATTAGAAAGAGAAGCAGACAGGTTTGCCCTAATGACAACCCAGGATAAAAGATCCTTTGTCTCTATGATGAGAAGGTTGGCAGAACAGAATCTCTCCGATGTAAATCCAGGAAGATTTTATGAGATTATGTTGTATACGCATCCACCAATTTCAAGGAGGATTAATTTTGCAGAATCTTTCAAAGGTATTTCTTAAAAGAATAGACGATTGGTCTTCTATTGATACTATAAATAAAGGCTTGTTGTCTGTCTGGAAGGCCATTACAGAAGGCCTAGATTTTATAAAGAAAGATGACTTTGTAGCAATAAAACTGGGTTTTGGAGAAGACGAAGGTCCTGGATATATTAAGCCAGCCTGGCTTACAGAATTCATAGCACACCTTAAAGAAAAGACAGAAAATCTTTTTATAGTAGAGACCAACACTTTAAATAGAGGAAAAAAGGCAAATGCTGTAGGACACCTTAAGGTTGCACATCAACATGGTTATGACATAAATAATATGACCATCCCTGTTATAATAGCAGATGGCCTTAAAGGCCGGGACAGCCAGGCCGTGGCTATTAGAGGGGAACATTTTGAGAATGTTAAACTTGCAAAATCTATATGCGAGACAGATTTTCTTATTTTATTTTCTCACGTGACAGGGCATGCACAGACAGGTTTTTCAGGTGCCTTAAACAATCTCGGTGTTGGCTGCGCCTCGCGGACCGGGAAACTCCTGCAACATTCAAAGAGTTCACCCGATGTCTGTATTGAGAAGTGTATTGGTTGTGGATTGTGTATAAAGGTCTGTCCTGTAAACGCGATAGGTCTTAAGAGAAAAAAGGCCATTCTGGTAAAGGAGAGGTGTATCGGCTGTGGCGAGTGTGCTATAATATGTAAAGGCGGTGCGATACAGATAAAACTCGATGAAAGTATTACAAGATTTCAAGAAAAAGTGGTAGAATATGCCTTAGGGGTTAAGACTATACTACCCGGTAGGATAGTCTGTATAAATTTTTTGTATAATATAACAAAGAGTTGCGACCCCTTGGAAAATACAGAACCACTTCTAACAAATGATATAGGGCTATTAGGTGGTATGGACCCTGTCAGTGTAGATAAGGCGTCTTTAGATATTATTGGCGGGGAGGTCTTTAATAAGATATATCCTGATATAGACCCAATGGTCCAATTTAATCATGCAGAAAAGATAAAATTGGGCACGCCGAACTATCAGATTGTAGAGATATAACGATGTACATTGTCTATATTTTAACTTTAATTATTCTTCTATTAATTCTTATTATATTATTTTTAGAAGAAAGAAGATTTGAAAAAAATCTTACCCATGGCCTGGTTCGTAAATACTGGATACTGGCTGAAAAACGTAGATTTGTGAGATTCAAAAAGGATCTAAATATACGTTATCAACCAGTAAAAAAGGCACAGGACTTCAAGGATTCAAAGGCATCTAATATCTCAAAAAGCGGTCTGTGTCTTATCACCCATGAGAAATTAAAAAGAAAGGACCTATTGAATCTAGAGATAGAACTGCAGGATATCGCAAAGGTATTAAAAGTTACCTGTCAGGTTGTATGGGTAAAAGAATTACATGACAAAGATAACAACCAAAGGTTATTTAATACAGGAGTTAGGTTTTACAAAATAACGCCAGATGCTGAAGCGCTTTTGCTTACGTATCTATACACACTAAAAGACAAGAGATAGTCTTATTTTTAATAAGGTCTAGGAGGAGATATGATAGAAGAACGCAGAAAATACATAAGGATACCTGTGGGTTTAGAATTTCTGTATAAGGTAAAAGGGGATAAGACTGATGTAAAACAAAAATCTATCACTAAAAATATTTCGCCTGGAGGTATCCAAGGGTTTGTAAATGCTATTATAAAAAATGGAGATGTACTTGAAATGGATATCAAAATCCCGACATCAAAATATCCTGTATCTGCGTTAGGAAAGGTTGTATGGACAGCTGAACAATATGGTGATAAAATAGATGCGGGGATTAAATTTGAAGAGATAGAACCAGAGGCAAAGAATAGATTCTTGGAATATATCTGTGAATTGATGTATTCAGAGTTAGAACGACTGAGGATATAATTATGGCATCAATAGAGGATTTTAAGAAATTATCTCTAAGAATAGGCAGGATTAAAGAGGTCAAAGACCATCCAAATGCAGATAAGTTATATATAATCAAGGTGGATTTAGGAGGAGAACAAAGGGAGCTGGTCGCTGGTATAAAAAAATTCTATAAGCCAGAGGAGCTTATAGAGAAACTTGTGGTAGTAGTTGATAACCTCGATCCGGCTATTATTAGAGGGATAGAGAGTAAGGGTATGATATTGGCAGCCCAGGATGGCGATAGAATATCTATAATCTCCCCTGATAGAGATGTGTCATCAGGTTCTATTGTAAAATAGATTTTATGGTGCCTTACCAAAACTCGCATCCGGTATCGGAGAAGAGAAAATTTATGCAGAGGTTAAAGTATGATTTTTGGTCTTACAGGTCCAAACGCATCAGGAAAAGGAGAGGCGGCTAACTATATAAAATCAAAAGGATTTAGATATCTTTCTTTATCGGATATCTTGCGAGAAGAAAGCAAGCGGCTTAAGATAGAGCCAACGCGTGAAAATCTTATAAGATTGGGTAATGAGTTAAGACGAAAAGAGGGTCCAGCAGTTCTTGCGAATCGCGTCCTGAAAAAAATAAAAAAACGAGGTAATTATGTTATAGATTCTATAAGAAATCCAGCAGAGATAGAGATGTTTAGAAAGACGGATAATTTTATATTGATAGGGATAGACGCGCCTATAGATGTAAGGTTTAATAGGCTCCTCAAAAGAGGGAGACCTGGAGATATCGGGACATTAGATGAATTTAAGAAAAGAGAGGCTGAGGAGAATATTAATCAGAAGGAAAACCAACAGCTCGATAGGTGTCTTAAGATGGCTGATATAGTCATTATAAACGACGGCACCTTAAAGGAGTTCTATAAAAAAATAGATGAGGCGCTTAAAAAAGGAATCAAAAAGACCTGATTGGGATGAATATTTCTTAAAAATGGCGTACCTGGTGGCAGAACGTTCAACATGCCTCAGGCATCATGTTGGTGCTGTGATTGTAAGGGATAAGCGGATACTCACAACCGGTTACAATGGGGCAGGGAGTGGTCTAACAGATTGCCTACAACTTGGCTGTCTTAGGGATGAAAAAGGTATACCGTCCGGAGAAAGACATGAGATATGTCGCGCTATCCATGCCGAACAAAATGCCATTATCCAGGCAGGGCTTCATGGGATAAACATAGCCGGGAGTACGATGTATTGCACACATTCCCCATGTATATTATGTGCAAAGATGATAGTGAATTCGAAGATCAAAAAATTTATAACATGTACACGATATACCGATGACAATTTCAAATCTATATTTAAAGAAGCAGGGATAGAGTATAAAATTATAAAAAGACCTGGGCTTGGTATAACAAGGGTGGATTAATATGAAAGAGAAAAGAAATTTTATAAGATTTGATATTCCGTTAAAGGTACACTATACAGTACAAGGGGATCCAAAGATTGTAAAGACAGGTATTACAAAAGATGTTAGTGCAGGTGGTGTACAACTCTTAACCGAAGAGAAGATAGATATCGGAAACAAGATAGACCTGACTGTTTTTATCCCTGAGGCGCTCAACCCTGTACATCTTGCAGGTATAGCGGTTTGGGTAAAGGAGATAAGGTCCGAAGAAAAATCACGCTATTGTACAGGTATTGAGTTTACAAAAATAGAAGAGGATAATAAAAATACATTTTTGAAATTTTTATGCAATCTTATGTATAAGAAAATGAGCGGATAAAATATTTTTATCTAACTGGCTCCACTTCTAAATTTTCAGATTAGATAAATAATAAGGTTTTTGACATGGGAGAACTTGCAAAGAAAATATCAGAGGATCTTAAGGCTGCTATAAAGGCCAGGGATACTATTCGCATCTCTACCTTACGGATGGTCACTGCCTCTATTCAAAATATTGCGATCGAAAAAAGAATAAAGGACCTTGAACTTGATGACGCCGAGGTAATAAAGATAATCTCTGGCCAGGTCAAGCAACATATAGATTCTATCGAGAGCTTCAAAAAAGGTTCAAGACAGGATCTTATAGAAAAAGAGACAAAAGAGCTTGAGATATTAAAGACATATCTTCCCCAGCAGCTTAGCGAAAAGGAATTAGAAGAATTGGTAAAGAAAATAATAGTAGAACTTGGCGCTACCTCCAGGTCAGATTTCGGTAAGGTCATGAAAGTTGTAATGCAGGAATTGAAGGGTCGGGGCGATGGAAAAACTGTAAGCGCCTTGGTGCAGAAGTTACTTTCTTAAAAATATATAACTGTCTAACTTAATAAAATATGATTATGATTAAGAGGTCTATTTCTTTTATGGTTATAAATCTTTTTTTGTCTATCGTCATTGGTGGTTGTGCTACTGTCTACAATCCGGCTACAGAACAAAAAGAGTTTATATTTATAACTACACCTGCGGAGATATCCATAGGCAATGCAATATCTGCCCAGATACAACAACAATATAAATTTTTAGATGACCCTGAAAAATTAGGCCGTGTAAGAGAAATTGGAAAAAAGATAGCAAGCGTATCCGACCGCAAGGATATCCCATATCATTTTTATATCATTGACGACGATGAACTCAATGCCTTTACTACCCCGGGAGGCCATGTGTATGTGAATTCAGGCGTGGTAGAAAAAACAACCGATGACGAACTTGCCTGTGTAATAGGCCATGAGATAGGGCATATTGCTGCCAGGCATATAGCCAAAAAGATACAGGCCCAGATAGGATATGACCTATTGATGAATATAGCCTTGAAAAAGGTAGGGATAGGCGAATTTCAAGAAGTGGTATCCATTGGTTATAACCTCATTATGCTTGGTTATTCAAGAGAAGACGAATTAATGGCAGATAGGTTGGGCGCAAGATATGCCTATAGGGCAGGTTATGACCCTTATGCATTAATATCCTTTTTGAAGAAGATACAATCTTCCAAAGAAGATGAGTTAGGTTTTGTTTTTCTTCGAAGTCATCCATATACCTCACAGCGGATAAAAATGCTCGAAATGCAAATCCCGGGTATTATAGAAAAAGAAAATAAAAACCTGCCTCAAGAAGGTTCTAGAATACTAAATATAAGCACCGATTCACAGAATTCTGAACAGGACACAACTAGCAGGGAAACAAAAATAAATTTAAATGAAAGAAGGCCTCTTAGGGTAATGTGTCCTGTATGTAAAAGGATATACCCTGGCACTGTAAGATATTGCCCTTATGATGGAACAGAATTAAAATGAAGATAGCTAACCATGCTATTATTGCTATTACTATCGGAAGTATTATCTATAGTTATACCCATTCATGGATGGCATTTTTAGGTTTTTCTTTTGCAAATATCCTTGTAGACTTAGATCATTATATAGATTACATAAGAGAACATAGATTCACTTTTAACATAAAAAAAGTTCATGATGTGTGTCTATATCCGACTAACTTTGAGAAACTAATCTTAATCATGCATTCATACGAATTGATAATTTTGATGTGGGTTGCTATTTTACTATTTAGATCTAATTTCATGTGGAGATATATTATTATGGGCATATCTCTACATATCTTGATAGACCAGATGACAAATCCAATACTACCGCAGACATATTTTTTTCTATTCAGGATAAAGAACGGCTTTAAGAGGAACAGGATATTGGAGGGGGATATAGATTATGCTCGGTGGAATAGATAATCGCATCTTCAAACGTATAGATGCAGAATTTAGCTTCAGATATAGTCCTGTAGGCAGCCAGGAAGAATATTCTACCTTTGCAAAGAATATAAGCGGAGGAGGGATGCGCGTTTCGCTTTTAAACAGATTAGAACCAGGTACATTAATAGACCTGGAATTACCAATCGGCCCAGATATAAAAACAAGATGCAAGGGGAGAATTGCCTGGGTCTGGGACCAACCCGCGGATATAGAAAGAAAACAATTGTTTGAAGCGGGCGTAGAGTTTATAAATGTACGTCTTTTGTATCTAGGCCAATTCATCAACTACCTAAGAAATCAAAAAATATGTTTTTGAGACTCATTCAAAAATACATAGAAAAAGATACCTCTAATAATAATCCATTGGAACGTAGGCTTTCTAAAAGATACAATTTGCCTTTAAAGGTCCATTATTACGACCCGATACAAAAATGTAATATACAAACCTATGCTAGAAATTTTTCTAAATTCGGTTTAAGTTTTAATATGTCTAACAGAATCCCTGAAGGGACAGTCTTAACTTTGAAAATAGAGGACCCATGGAGTGATAGGCCAATCTCTGCCAAGGCAAAGATAGTGCGCCTTGTCGAATTTGTAACTGGCAATGATGCTGAAGGTTTGGTCTATGAGGTTGGCCTGAAATTACTCAAGCAAAGGTTGCTTGACTAATGTAAAAGGAGGGGGGTGCTTATGGTGAAGGTAAAAAAGATGGAAGAATTAGTTATTGTTACAGAGGACAGGCCAGGTATGCTATCCGAGGTAAGTTCTGCTATAGCTGCAAAAAATGTAAACATCTCTACAATATGTGCCTATGCAATGCAAGATAAGGCAAGGTTTATGCTTATAACCAATAACAATAAAAAGGCCGAATCTGCAGCAAGGGCCAAGGGATGGGAGGTCAAAAGGGAAGAGGTTGTGCTGCTCGAGCTTCCCAATAAAGTTGGCGAATTAAAACGTGTGGCAGATAAACTTAAAGCTAAAAATATAAATCTTGAGTATTGTTACGGTACAACCTATTCATATGCACATGCCTGCACTATAGTTCTAAAATCTGAGGATAATGCTGCAATAATAAAGGCCTTAAAATAAACATGGGAGAAAACCAAAAGGTTTTTAAAATACTTAGTATTATTATTGTGGCGGTGGTATCTATTCTTATTGTGTCTAGTATAATTTATATGAGAATAGGATGCCGTGCTAAAAATTGTATTGCATTAGGCATATCTACTATTATATTTCTACTTTGGGTTGTTGCATTCTGGTTTGCTGCGCTTCATTATTATTCAAAAAAATAAATTAAGGCTTGGCAGAAAATGTCATTTGTGGACGTAGTGTATCTTGGAGGCACCTCCATAGATTTTATCCAGAGACCATCTCGTTCAGAGAATATCACCTTTGATATTCATATTGGAGGTGGCATTACAAATTCTGCTATTATATCTAGCAAATTAGGCCAGAAAGTAGCCATATTAAGTAAGGTAGGCAAGGACCTGCTTGGCGACTGGGCTATTCAGGAACTCAAAAGATTTAAGGTAAGGGTAGACGGTGTTATTCAGGATCCACAGATTAAGACATCCATCGCTATAGCACATATTGATTCAAAAGGAAATTCTAGGTATGTATTCTACAAGGATGAGATTAAAAGCCTTATAGTTACTTTAAAAGAGGTAAAGAATAAGAACCTATTGAATAGATGTAAAATATTTCATTTTGGATCCAGTTTTTCATATCACAAAGAGACCTACAAAGAGATATTAAATTATATAGAATATCTTAAAGGTCTGGATATATTTATATCGTTTGACCCAAATATAAGACCTTATACCATAAAAGACAAGCAGACAGCCAAAGAAAGAGTTTTAAACCTGCTAAATTTAGTTGATATGGCGAAAATAAGCCAGGCAGACCTCTTGTTTTTGACCGGCGAAAAACATCCAAAAAAAGGCTGAGAATCCTAAAGGAAAGTTTCGGGTGTGAGATAATTCTAACACTTGGCGCAGATGGATGCATTTATATAGATGATGCAAGTAATATTGCAAAGGTCCCTGCATTTAACGTAAAGATAGTCGATACTATAGGTGCTGGAGATGCCTTTACTGCCGGGCTTTTATATAAATTAAAATATGAAGGAAGGTCGATATTTTTTAGAAATATTTTGCAAAATATAACATTTGCTTCAGCCGTCTCAGCCCTCGTGTGTACAGGGGCTGGAGCAAATCAAGGTCTAAAAGATATAGAGCAGGTTAATACCTTTCTTGCTAACCATAGGAGTAATAAACTGATTATATGAGTTTGAGTATTATCTTCCAGTATGAGTAAGATTGAAATAAAAATAGGTGATATAACAAAAGAAAAGGTAGATGCTATTGTAAATGCAGCTAATACATCCCTGTTAGGTGGGGGAGGGGTAGATGGGGCTATCCATCGCGCTGCAGGGCCACGACTTTTGGAAGAATGCAAGACCCTTGGAGGATGCGAAACAGGCCAGGCTAAAATTACCAGGGGATATAATCTGCCAGCTAAGTATGTAATCCATACAGTGGGTCCTGTATGGCGTGGCGGAAATAACAATGAAGATATACTTTTAGCAAACTGTTATAAAAATTGCCTTGGATTAGCAAAAGAATACGGCATTAAGACAATAGCGTTTCCAGCTATAAGTACAGGTGCCTATCGTTTTCCCATTGACAGGGCAGCCAGAATAGCCATACAAACTACCAAGGAATTTCTCGGTAAAGATCCGGATATAGATAGGGTTATATTTGTTTGTTTTGATGAAAAGACATACAAGGCATATCAAGATGTCAAAGATGTCAAATAATATAAAACTGGAAGACGATCATTTTTGTTTTGCCTGCGGTTCGCTTAATAATTCAGGGTTAAAATTAAATTTTATTCTGGATGAAAAAAACCAGACTATATCCACTGAGTTTACCCCTAAAAAAATCCACCAGGGTTATAAGGATATTGTCCATGGTGGCCTCATAGGTCTGATTATGGACGAGTGCATGGTAAATTTGGCCTGGAAACTCGGGATGCCTGCAGTAAGCGCAGAGTATAATGTCAGACTCTATAGACCTGCCATGATTGGAAAAACCCTTAAATTTACAGCAAAAATAACCTCCCATAGCCATAGGATACTCATTATAAGTGCTGAATGCCTTGACAAGAATACCCGGCAAAGAATAGCCACATCCAGCGCCAAATGCGTTAGACTGGAATACCTTACTTACTAGACTAACCTTAATAGATTAGAAACACATCCACAGGGTGAGTAGAACTAGCCAGATCCAATATTATTCACAATGTTTTAACAAATTTACGTAACCCATTGTATTATAAAAAGTTATGGCTTTTTATTCAAAATAATCAAGTTAACATAAGATACATTATAGGCGCTTTGCCTGAAGAGCCCATATCAACCTGCGCCAACAAATGCCCCTAACCTTTCAAAAAGCTCTTACCCAATAAGCGTAAATACTGTTTATAATGACTGTGTCCTAGACTTACCCTTAAGTACAAAATTATACTTACTTTAATAGAATTTTTGTGGTATAATTTAAATGGGGATTGATGAATATGGTACGGAATATTTTGTTATTATTTATAATTATAATAATGCCATTCCAGCAATATGCGGTGTTGTATGCTGAATCCGGTAATGTAGCAGAATCATCCCCTACCCTATTTAGGCCTCCAGAGCCTCATAGTTTAAACCTCCCAAGCAATAAGTTAGACTTTCTGGAATGGGTAAATACCCCACCCAATTCTTATAAGGTTAATATTGGCGCTGACGCAGATTATCAGGCTATACGAGAACAATGGGAAGATGCGATTGGAATAGATATTTTCTATCTATATTTTAAAGTGCAGGATATAAAAATAGGCATGGAAAATAAAACCAGAATTCGATTGTTCCAGATAGAAGGCAAGGCAAAATTAGATAAAGATGAGGCAGGTTATATATTCTCACTGAAATTTTAATTCGAGATTAATCTATCTCTATACCCCTTCCACTTTAAGCCTAAAAACTTGGTTCTATACAGATAATTCTGTATTTTTTGAAACCTTTCAATCCACCTTTAATAAAACTGAGGTTTGTAAGGTATTTCATCTTACACCATGTAAAAAATCTATTTTTTGGCTCCATCCCAAAATTCCATTTGACATACTGAAAAGCGAAATAAATCATAAGCGCCAAAAAAATCCAGCTTAACATCCTCCAATTGAATATCAAGCCAAGTATAAAGGCAAGTCCAAAAATATGGATAAGATGAAAATTTCCTATATAGATAAATCCTTTTAGTGGAAACGGAAGGCTTAAAGATGGTGCGCCTTTTAAAAATTGAAAAATTATCTCCAGCCTCTTTTGCTTTACATACTTATCTATCAAAGGTTGATGTGCCTGACCATATGTTATCCATACCTTTAACAAAGATCGCAAATCAGCCCTGTGCATATGGTCTACCTTTGCCTTTGGTGCAAAATAAAATTTCCAACCTTTTGAACGATGTTGAAAGCTTAAGTCCATATCCTCGCCTGTAGGCATATCCCAGAATCTTGCACCTATCTTATCCATAACCTCTTTTCTATAAGCCACATTGCAGGTCCCAAAAAAATATGCCTTATGGCCAGCTACATCTGAAGGCAATGGTTCCTTTGGGAAATCTGGAAAATAACCTTCTTTAATAAAACCATATCTAGGGGCTACCATATTAAACCTAAAATGCTGACACCATGCCTCTACAAGATTATCTGGGTCAACCCTTAATGTAAACACCTCTCCACCCACTGCTGCTATTTTACTATCCCTTTTGAAATGAGAAAGCATTTCTGTAATCCATTCTTTGCAAGGTGCACAATCAGCGTCGGTGAAGAATAAAAATTCACCCCTTGCTATCTCTAAGGCCTTATTTCTAGCATATCCCGGAGAAGGACAATTTGGTATCTCTACAAGTTTAATAAAAGGGTATTTTTTCTGCCATTCTTTTATAATAGAGACTGTCTTATCCGTAGAACCACCGTCTGCAAAAATAACCTCCCACCTATCGTGTGGATACTCAACATTTAAAATATAGTTAAAGGACTTTTCTATGGTCCTCTCAAAATTTTTTACCGGAACAATCACAGAGATAAATGGAAAGGCATCCATTTTCTGTCCCTCCTATTTTATAAATGTTATTGCATGTTTTATTATATCTCTCGCCCCTTTATAATCTGCCTTTGCAAGCGCCTCTTTAAAAGAAAACCACATCCCATCCTCTATCTCTTTTCGAAGAATCTTTAGATCTTCATTGCCATCAGCTCTAAATAGATAGAGGTATACTGTTTTGAATACAAGTTCTTTGCCCCTTCTAAAAAAATATCTGATATCACCTAACCTACCAATCAGCTCTAGATTTTTTAACCCTGTCTCTTCTTTTATTTCCCTAATAGCTGCATCTTCTGGTTTTTCATTCTGTTCAATCTTACCCTTCGGCCAGGTCCAACGCCCATAAGAATCTTTGATAAGTAAAATCTTTGGATCTTCATCAGTTAACTTTATGACTATGCCGCCTGCAGAATACTCTCGTGTGAACATATCTACCTGTCTCTCCGATGTTTTTTTTCGCCAATAGATATCCTTCCTAAATCCACCCCCGGTATACCCTCTTTGTCTATCATATCCAGTCTTAAATCTATATCCTGCATCCTTACTTTAAAACTGTCCATATCCTCTTTTAAACTTTCTATCATCATTGACATCCTTTGTATCTTTGCTGTATCCATAGTTTCTTTTAATTCTAGCAAGGTAGGCGTGTACAATTCCTCCAAATTTTTCACATCCTTTCTTATAGACTCTATCCTTGCGAAGATATCCTCCTTTTGCTGTGCATCCCTATTTATACTACTTTCTATAGCAGAATAAAGGTCTTTCAATTTTTCACCTAATTCACAAAACCTATCCAGGATTGCCTCTGTCTGCTTATTAAAATATAAGGTCTTCTGTCTATAATCATTATAAATAATAAAGCCTGCTATATAACCTATAATTATTGCAAGGACTATCAGCGTCATTAATAAAGGCGTTGTATGTTTCATCGACTCTTTTTTGTTTGCGCGCCTATCCAATCTAGATACTTAACATATCCACCAGAAATGTCCAAGGTTATAATCTCTGGCAGTTTGTAACTATGTATTGACCTTACTGTCTTTATTATATCTGATACCAGGCCCCTTTTGGTTTTGACAAAAAGGAGGCATTCTTTTGCCTTTACCGCTTTGTCTTTCCATATAAAATAGGAATCTATGCCTTTTATAATATTTATACATGCTGCAATCTTTCTATCAAGTAGTGCATTTGCTATTTTTACAGCCTCTTTTTTATTGGATGTTGTGATAAGTATTAGGGTATAGGTCATTTCTTTAAACTCTTCAAGAAAATGTTACTCAATGCTAAACTTGTGGAGAGACCTATCTACTTACATGTATAATAAAAATTATTATATCATTTTTATAATTTTGAGTAAACAACTTTTATAGGGATCAAATGGATGGTCTTTTGCGGGTATAAAGTGACTAATTAAATGAAGGGGTTCCTATATAATTATCGAGTTTACTTATCAATCTACCTATGCACATTAAATCTGGATTCATAAATTTTATCCCAGCTTCAAAATAACCAAGTTGCGAAGGGGCCACCCATACTACTTTGGCCCTGCATTTTATACCCTGAGCAGAATCTTTTCTAAACACCTCCATATCAAGCAATGTCCCTGGAGATATTTTTTTTAAGAGTATTATTCGCGCCCCTGAACCACTTATATTAATAATATTGGTATAAAATTCTTCCAGTTCTTTTTCTGGCATACAACGTACATTAAGGGTCTCGCCAATCCTCTCAAAAACTCTTCTATCTATTCCTGTATACATATACTACGTCCTCCGATGTAATTATGCCACACAAAGGATATCTTTTCAAGGTCTAGTATGATATATCCCAGGGTTGCCCTGTATCAATTACAGTCTTTTATAGAGACCTACCAATTCTGCCTTATCAAGAATATGGCCTTGCATGGCATCCTCGAGTTGTTCCTTTGTCTTTCCCTCTTTCAGGTTTAAGACTGTGTCCAGCGCATATATCTTGAAGAAATATCTGTGCGTTCCAGATGGAGGACATGGACCACCATAATTCATTTTCCTAAAATCATTTATTCCTTGTTTTCCAGGAATGCTGTTTTCTTTTATTCTGTCTATGACAGGGATGTCGTAAACTACCCAGTGGACCCATGTCCCCATGGGGGCATCAGGGTCATCTACTATTAAAGCAAGACTCTTAGTATCTCTAGGGATGCCTTCTATCACTAATTCAGGATTGATATCTTCTCCTTGACATGTAAATCTTTTTGGTATAAAGCCATTGTGTTCAAACGAAGGGCTTTTTAGTTTCATAGCACCCTCACCCCCTTTTTCATCTTGTGATAACGAAAGGCCTCCATAACACATTAAAAAAAGAATAATAAGTGGCATTAACCTTTTCATATTTTTCTTCCTATAGAAACTTAATCCCTTGAAGTTTCTATCAGGCCTCCATTATTCTCCATTAAGCATATACCCAGACCTCTGCAAAGTCAAGACCAGAAAAAAGGATTATAACTACAAGAAAAATATCGGGTTCTAGTTTATCCTCTTAAAATCTCCATTCAATACCTGAGCAGAAACTTACATCAGGACTGGATGCAGACCTTATATTCTCTACAACAGCAAAATTCCAGTATATCTCAGTTTTGTGTTTTAGATTATAATTAAAGCCAATGGTCCACTCGTGTGCATCATTGTCTAATGGGTTTGTATCGCTGTGCGGATAAGGGGTTGTATTTCCTGAAATCTCTGTGATTAAAGAAAATCTCTTGGTTAAAAAATATTCTAAGGCCGTAAAATATGAATAGATTTTCTTATCCATATCAAGGACATTAAATATCTCTGGCTTCTTTATATGTACCATATTCCCACCAAAATAGACAAAGAGTTTTTTGTTCAGAAAGGCTTTGTCTAAAAGAAAACCACATCCATAATCTAACTTACCGCTTCCCAATAAATCATCTTTATCTGCTGTAGGAAATTTTACAGCAGCACGAAAAGATAGATTTGGTACCCAGCAGTTAAAGATACCGTCTTCGAATAATTGGTATTTACTAGATGCTATAATATCTCCTATCCCCTTCTTTGATGTCTTTGCCTGAATCAGATAGTTATAATCATATTTAAATGTATAATCAAGTTCAAAAGAACCCTGTCGCTGTCTGGAACGAGGGGTCCTGGCATTAATCGTATCTTCAAAATCCTCTACAAAATCATCAAGATATCCGCTAGAGAAACCTATATATGGTATCTCCAAACCGACCTCCAGTTTGTCACACAGGCCATATCTGAAATCTAGGGTGATGCGAGAAACCTCCATATCTATCTGGATGTCATACAAAGACGTAGCAGGCGTGAAGGCGCTTACGCTTATATTTGAAACTATGTAGTCTGCATTTATTGAAAGTTTCCCTTTTTCTAATGTGCTTGCTTTATCTGGGGCCATTTGCATAAAGAAAAGATATAAAGGCATCTGGTTTCTAACAGGTATTGGACCTGACGGACTAATACCATCTTTATCATATCCGGAAGTAGTTGCGAACAATCGATCTGTATAACCAAGATATAATCCAAGACATAGATATAATATTATATACCATTTCTTTTTTATATGCATAATCTGCTCCTTTTTATGCTTATCTCTATTGGCGTTAATTTGTTACCAAATGAATATGTTAAACTTTAGATTACACAGGAAGACCAATCCTCCCATGCAATTAACAAATGAGGTTTCCTTGAAAATCTTTATTTTTTATGGTAAACTTATTAATAGCCGATAAAGGCAAACCTTGAGAAATCAGGGGGCGCAAAACCAACAGGCCTAAGTTACCATGACAAGCCGCAACCCTAATAGAGATAAAAGGTTGGTTAGGCAGTCAGTGGTAATATGGCGGCTGGGTTGCCGAGCGACAAAAGCCGATGCCTAAAAGCCTTTATCGGCTTTTTTTGTTATCTTTTCCAATATCTCCCCAAATTCATTTTCTAAGATAAAAAAAGGCGCGATCTTGCAGTGTGTAATATTTTTTATTTTTTGTATCGTATCAACATCGCCTGGATTTAGCATTGCCACACTTAATACATCCTTATCTCTATTTAGAGGTATAGCCCCATGGTCTTTAATGATTTCAAATGGAATTTGCCTCAATAGATTTTCTAACTCTTCATTATTGTGAATTTTCTTTACATCAAAATGGGGGATATTCAACTGGCTCTCCAGGGCCCTGGCTATATCCCCTGAACTTGCCATGCCAAGACCAATAAGAGTTTGACCCAGCCTCTGACCTGAACTCCAGTGTTTGTTTAGGGCTATCTCCAATTGCTGAGGTGTAATAACATTGCCCTCTAATAATATCTGACCTAATGGCCGATAGTTAGATACTAAGACATCTTCTTTCTTGGAGGATATGTCAGACTTTTCATCAATAAATTCTTTTTTGGCTGGAGACCTACGGTTTACCAAAAAATTGCTTCCAGGCAATGTCTTAAGATATGATTTTATCTCTGAGATTATCTCCATAAGTTCAACCATATTTTCTAATCTATGTTCCTTATTGTTAACGATAGCTATAGAGATGCTCATCAATGGTACCTTGAGAAGATTTCCACGCCTGTCCCTTGAAATAATATAACCCCTTTTCCTGTCTTTTGTATCGTAATGAAATTGTACCAATCTGTTAAAACTCAATATAGTTTCCGAGGCTATCAATCTATCTTTATCAGGGGTGGTAACTACAACAAAATCGTCTCCGCCTATATGGCCTACAAAGTCTGTCTTGTTTCCATATCTTTTCACTGCTATTGATATTATATATGCAGTCTGCTTGATGACATTATCACCTTTTATATATCCATATTTATCATTGTAAGATTTAAAATTATCTATATCGTAATATGCAACAGAAAATGGCTGGCCTTCGTTAATTTTAGATTGGATAATCTTTTCTATCTGTCTATTTCCAGGTAATTTTGTCAGCGCATTTGCCTGTAATTGATATTGTGTCCTTCGTAAAGCCATCTCCATCCTGACCTCAAGGTCTATTGGATCTGGAGGGTTTACTATATAGTCATCCACACCCTGCTCTATTTCAAGCATTTTCTTCCTTATCTGTCTTTTATCTATAAGGATTATTACAGGGATATGCGCTGTAAGAAAATCCTCTTTAAGCAATTTTGACACCTTTAGCCCATCTATCTTTGGAAGGTTAGAGTCTAAAATAATAATGTCAGGCTGTTCACGCCTGACCAATTCAAGGACATCCTCCCCGTCTTTAGCACAGATAGTCTCGTAATCCCATGCCCTCAATAAATATATAAGGATATCGGCTATATCGCTCTTATGTTCTGCCAGTAAAACCTTTTTGGTAGAAATTATCATACCTCTATGCCATGCCCTCGGATAAAACTTTTAAGTTATATTAATTATATTCCATGCCGTATCAGTTTACAAGGAAATTTATTCTATTACAACGTTATGAAACACACTGTAAGCCTGGGGACAGAGGTTCCCAAGATATGGGGAATTAATCCTTTAGCCCGACCTCTTTTTGGTAAGAGGGTCTAACTAAAGGTTCCATCGCTTAGTTTACACTTTACACTGACACACAATCAAAGACAATATATTTAAAACCTCAACAAAAAATTAAAGATATGGATTTTCTTGCAAAAAAGAAAAAGAGGTCGTATAATCAAACAAATGAAACTATCAATATTAATTCCTGCATATAACGAGGAAGGTTCTATTGCTGAGATATTAAAAGAGATAGAATCGGTTGACCTTATTGGAGTCGGGATAAAAGAAAAAGAGGTTATTCTTATAGATGATGGCTCAACTGATAGAACTGTAGAAAACGCCAGGTTGGCATTGCCATCTATAAAGGTCATTTACCATTCTAAAAATCTAGGCAAAGGCGCTGCTGTTATCTCTGGCCTAAGTTACGCAAAAGGGGATATTATAATCATTCAGGATGCAGACCTTGAATATCACCCATTACTTTATCCAATATTATTAGCCCCTATCCTGTCTGGAAAAACCCACGTGGTATATGGTTCACGGTTTCTTGATGGCCATCGTCCTAAAGGTATGAGGTTGCCATATTTTTTAGCGAATCGATTTGGCACTGCCTTAATAAATATTTTATTAGGGACGCGATTAACAGATAGTATGACCTGTTTCAAGATATTCAAAAAAAATGTCTTGGAAGGAGTGAGTCTTTCAAATAAAGGATTTGGCATTGATGCAGAGTTAACTATAAAAATTGTCAAAAAGGGCTATAAGATCGAAGAGGTACCTATCCCATATAAAGCAAGGACATTTAAAGAAGGTAAAAAATTTCATCCTATTTGCTCGCTAAATGTGTTATGGGCCATAATTAAATATTCTATCTAAGATTTCTCCTCCTATCTGAACGAAAAACTAATATTTAATTATTCTAATAAACCTCTTGCTTTTATTTTACCACTAACCTTTTTATAGTCATCGAAATCAATAAATATTAGATCAGGCCTTTTGTTTATTATTTTTTTAATCTCCTTTGTTCTTGAGGCCACATATTTAAAAACAGTTGCACATTTTGGGCAGGTCTTTGCATTAGAATAATCTATGCCTAAGGTCCTACATTTAGAACAATCTCCAGCTGCATCTCCTACTATAAGAAGATGCTCTGAGATATCATTTATATCAAATTCTTTCCAGACCCTTATAAAATCAGACATATTATTATCTAAAAAAATACCCCCATCGTTTTCGCGATGGGGGTAAAGGTAGCTATCTTCAAGTTTATGATAACTTGGTTACGTTAGCTGCCTGTTCTCCTTTTGGTCCTTGGACAATATCGAACTCTACTTCTTGACCTTCTTGTAAGGTCTTATATCCCTCGCCCTGTATGGCTGTGTGATGCACAAATACATCCTTACCATTTTCGGGCGTGATAAATCCGTAGCCTTTCTTATTGTCGAACCATTTTACTTTTCCCTTCGGCACTTCTGCTACCCTCCTTCCATACATCCTGCCAAAAAACCCTTTTTTCGACAGCATGTAAATTTATATAATATTATCATATTTTTATCGTTATGTCAATTATTATTTATCTCTTTTTCACCATCGCTCTCTGGTAATTCTTCTACTGCCTTTTCTTCATAATCATGAAAAATACTTCTTACTTTTATATTGTGGTCCTTCTCTAAGACCTCTAATCTTTGCTCTAATTCGTGCTGCATTTTCAATATAATCTTTACAACATCTGCAATAGGATCTGGTAGATTCCCATGTTCAAAATCAAGCGCCAATTTATCAGCTGTTTTTTTCTCAACCACCTTACCAGGGACACCAACTACTGTAGCCCCTGGCGGCACATCTTTAATAACTACAGAACCAGAACCTATCTTGGCACCATCGCCTATTTTAATCGGACCAAGCACACAGGCATTGGAGCCGATTACTACGCTGTTTCCTATGGTGGGATGACGTTTGCCTTTCTGTAAACTAGTTCCTCCCAAAACCACGCCTTTGTAGATCAACACATCATCCCCTATCTCTGCAGTCTCTCCTATCACCACGCCCATGCCATGGTCTATAAATACCCTTCTGCCTATCTTTGCCCCGGGATGGATCTCAATGCCTGTAAGAAATCTTGCGATATGGGAAATAACCCTGGCTATAAAATACATCTTTTGTGTATAAAAGAAATGGGCAATCCTGTGAAACCATAATGCATGAAGGCCTGGATAGCAAAAAAATACTTCTATAGCATTTTTAGCTGCTGGGTCTTTCTCAATCGCAGATTTTATATCCTCTTTTATTCTGGATAACATATTGCCCTCCTTGGCCCAAAAAGATCTGTCTGGCAATGTAATCAACTCAATTGGCACTCTCAAACATGAACACCAATCTCTCCCTTATAAAATCTTTTCATAAAAGACAGGTCGAAATCTAATTTTCTCTCGATGGTTCACCGTCAAAAACTAACCAATTTATATCGTTTGCTATTCGTTTTACCCTGCTACATCCAGCCACGCTAAAAATCAACACCACAATTAAAAACAAGAATACAAGACGTCTCATAGATTCTCCTTTTATCCCCTCACCCTTCCCCTCTCCCCGAAGAGGAGAGGGAGGTTTAGGAAGCCATATTATTTATTTAGGCAGGGTGAAATAAAAATGGCTACCTTTGCCTAATTCGCTCTGGACCCATATCCTTCCATTATGTAGTAGGACTATATCTTTTGCTATAGGAAGACCCAGGCCCGTGCCTTCTTTTTTTTCTGCAGTAACCCTTACAAATTTATCAAACACCTTATCTATATTTTCTGGTGCAATCCCTTCTCCTGTATCACTAACCTCGACCATTATCTCTTTCTCCAGGTTTAGGGTCTTTACGGTTATAGTCCCGCCTTCTGGCGTATACTTAATGGCATTGGTGAAAATATTGATAAAGACCTGAGTTATTTTATCTATATCGGCCTTTATCTCAGGCATATCCT
>Ga0207433_10005145_pt1 | contig 23578 bp, 10 predicted proteins | sample YelNatPaOPGAMG01_FD_187559 | JGI IMG/M metagenome (GOLD analysis project Ga0207433, IMG submission 187559) | Hot spring thermophilic microbial communities from Obsidian Pool, Yellowstone National Park, USA - OP-RAMG-01 (SPAdes) (version 3) | ecosystem: Environmental > Aquatic > Thermal springs... | reverse complement strand
GTTATGCAATCAAACGCAACAAAATTGTCTGCATAGACACTGGGCATTATCATCCTACTGAACAACCTGGCGACAAAGTGTCTGCAATGCTTCAGTTTCTCGATGGCCTTATGCTGCACATTAGTCGCGGTGTTCACTGGGACAGCGATCATGTGACAATATTTAACGATGATCTACAGCTTCTTGCACAGGAGATAGTTCGCGCGAACGCGCTTGACCGTGTTCACATCGGGCTTGATTACTTTGACGCCAGCATAAATCGCATTGGTGCCTATGTGGTCGGTGCGAGGTCAGTTCAGGTGGCGCTTCTCTTTGCACTATTGGAACCGATAAGTAAGTTGAAAGAGTATGAAGAAGCAGGAAAGTACTTCGAGCGCCTAGCGTTCCTGGAGTTATTGAAGACTAAGCCGTTTGGTGCGGTGTACGATTATTATTGCCTTACGAGGAATGCGCCAGTAAGTGAAGATTATTTGAAAGAAATTGAACGCTACGAAGTGGAAGTGTTGAAGAAAAGGCATGTGCAACAGAGTTCGTCATGATCTATTTTTCTAACTTTGTAATTCTATCTTGAGTGAACAAGTTTTCAAAAATATTATTAAATCGAAGTTCCAAGCTCGTCGGCCATGTTTGCGAAGGGAAACGATCCGTGTTGGACGGGCCTCTTCCTCACCATTGACTCCTACAAAAACATGCGTGAAAAATAACCATTAGCTCACTGACCCAAATAGGACAACTGAGGAGCCGTGGTACTCCACCGACCTCTCAGTGATTAGATAAAAATTCGAACATGGCACTGCAGGCACGAACGCATGATTCGAGTACACTTGTCACTTAGTGCAAGTCAGGCGTCATACGTTCCCGAATCATTACAAGTAATAAAGCTAGGAGGTTTTGAAATGAGAACAAAGACTACATTGGGCCTTTTATGGGGAATGATCTTCGCGATCATCAATGCAACTGGTGCATACTCTCAAGCTACAAAAACCGGAACCCTTGCAGGTACAGTTGTAGATGCTCAGAGCAAGGAGCCGCTGCCTGGAGCTACGGTTCTTGTAGTTGGGACCAACAACGGGACTGCCACCAACTTAGAAGGGAGGTATGTAATCAACGGCATCGAAAGTGGTAGGGTGAAGATCAAGTTTACTTATGTCGGTTACAAGGATAAAGAAGCAGAAGTGTTCATTAAGCCCGGCGTTATTAACAAATTAGATGTGGCTTTGGAGGAATCGGCGATTAGTGGCAAAGAGGTTATAGTGACTGCACAGCGTCAGGGGCAGCAGCAGGCTATTACTCAGCAGCTTACTTCGAACACTATTGTGAACATCGTTTCCCCTGACCGCATAATGCAGAACCCCGATGCAAATGCAGCTGAGGCTATCGGGCGTCTGCCGGGGATATCGTTGATAAGGAGTGGTGGAGAGGGTCAAAACATAGTGATCCGCGGATTGGACCCCAGTTACACTGTCATAGAACTAAATGGGATCCAGCTACCTTCAAACTCGGTGGACACCCGAACAATTAACATATCTGGACTATCTGAGTATGTGCTCGGCGGCATTAGTGTCTTCAAATCAATCACCCCCGATATGGAAGCGAACTCCGTGGCTGGCGCGGTGAATTTGACGTTAGCACGTGCTTCCGACCGGCCGACTTTGAGTGTTATTGCCGAACCGGGCTACAACCACCAGAAAGATTATTTTGGGAATTATATCCTTAATGCGGATGCGAGCCAACGCTTCTTTGGCGGAAAGCTTGGTATAAAGCTCGATATAGATGCCGAAAGAACCAACAGGGGTGCACAGACTCTGGGTGCCGGATATCTCGTCAATTCAAATGTTACAGGCGGGCTGGGAATGGAGCAAGTGCTGCTCAATAATGTCTCTCTGAATAACATATCGAACATAAAGGAAAAACAAGGTGGATCGTTAGTGATAGATTGGCGGTTTTCTTCACTTTCTTCTCTCACCTTCTACAACTTTTTCTCAGCGAGTGGCGCACAGTATGCTGAATTTACAAAGGAATATCAGCCTTTTTATTACAATTACTATGATGCAACACTGGACAATAGCGGGAAAAATTTGCTATACAATGGTTCGTTACAAGGAGAGAACAGGATCGGTCCAATAAGTCTTGACTATGGCATCTCGTATTCTCAGGTGCATAATTATGATCCCTGGAACAAGAATTGGCAATTCAGGTGGTTGACCGTGCCTTACCCAGCTCAATACACGACAAATGATTCCTTAGCCACGTTGACTCCTCAGGATTACGTGAATGCTAATCTCGATTCGGGAAGCGTCTCTATATTGCAGTCGATTGCACTGTGGCACATGGGGTATACTTCCAGCGATGTCTTTCAGAAAAACAGCGAAGGGTACCTTAATGCAAAGCTCTCATTCAACCTGACGAGCGATGTCAGTGGGTATCTGAAAGTTGGGTTTGAATACAAGGGCACTCATCGTACCGTGAATTATTATTCTGCCGATCAGCCGTATACCTCATACAAGTATGCACAAAGAGATAGCAATTTCTCGTGGTTGACAGTCTCTACCGCATCGCCTCAACCAGCGGCTTATGGATTTGTCTCAGGTTCTGTTAACAACTTTCTTAGCGGGAAATATAACTTCGGATGGAACGTTGACTTTTCAAAACTGGACGATTACTGGAATTGGTGGAACGTCTTTTCGAACAAAGTCATTGAAGGGGATTCAGTGATCAAAACGGTTGGAGGCAATTTATATATCGGATTTGTACCGGATTTCTATCAAAGCTCCATACACAATCAGGACGTCACAGAGGACTACTACGCTGGTTACTTGATGAGCGAAATCGATTTGGGTGAAGTGGTATCATTTGTACCTGGGGCCCGCTATGAGAAATTGACAGATGATCTTATTGGTTATCAAGTGTATAATCTTGAACAGACCTATTCCCTTTATATACCCCGCACACAAATTAACGCTTCGCGAAGTGATGAATTCATCCTTCCAAATTTTCATCTGAAGGTAAAACCCCTGGACTGGTTGGCGTTTCAAGCCGCTTACACAAAGACTCTGGGACGGCCCAGTTATCAACAAATCGTACCTGACATTTACATAGATAATAGTTCCTCAACCGGGACATACATGGCTGGAAATCCAAATTTGAAACCAGAGCAATGGTCAAATTATGATTTGCAGGTTGCGGTTTTTGGCAACGAGGTAGGCCTCTTTTCAGTTGACTGGTTCTACAAAGAAGTAAAGGATAAAATTTGGACGAGAACCTACACTCGCATCCCCACCGACCCGGTTATTCCGAACTTTGGCGCGAACGCCCTTGTCAACGTTACTGAGACGGTCAACCATAATCATTTGGTATACGTGAGAGGTGTTGAGGTTGAGTGGCAGACGAATTTCTGGTATTTACCAAAGCCCTTCTCTTACTTCACCCTCAATCTGAACTACACTTTTCTGAATTCAGAGACTCAGTACCCTGCACAGCGATTGTTTACTGTCGTCACAATCGATAGTGTGACTCACAGGCCGAAGGCGACGCCGATGAGAGTAGATTCGACGGTGTCAGGCCGAATGTTGAATCAGCCAAACGGCATAGGGAATGCCTCTCTCGGTTTTGAGTGGAAAGGTTTAAATCTTTGGGTATCATATCAATACAATGGAGATATTCTCACGTCGTGGACTAACCAACCCGAGCTGCGCGGTAGACAGAGCGCTTACCGACGTTGGGACATGCAAGCCACACTCCAGCTTCCAGTAAAAGGCTTGAAGCTGAGGTGTGATGTGGCAAATATAAACAACGCCCAGCAGGTTTCCAGTCTCGTGTCGGGACCCAGACCGACGTATATCGAAAGCTACGGATGGACTTCGGACTTTGGGGTTATGTATAACTTCTAAAGCCTGCTGGGACACATAGTTTACGAAGGAGGTGGTGTTATCAATGAGGGCACAGTGAGGATCACTCTTGGATAGAAACATGCCTGAGCATCAGTGGTTCTTGGGTACACGTAAAATCGGTTGACCTTGATTTCTAATGCGAAGCTCGATTCTTAAATCGGGGTCATTAGCGTGTGTCCGCTCGGGCAAAGAAGCATCAGCCGTTGTAACGAAAATGGAGGGTAAAATAGCGAAAGAGAAGAATCGAACAGTGAAGCTGTTTCGTCTGATCTCCTTCGTTATTCTTTGGAGTATCACTTAAACCAAAAAAATTTAAAGGAGTAAGATGTGATGAGAAGCTTGAAATTCTTATTGGTAACCTCGCTGCTCGGCTTCCTGTTTTCCTCGAATGGGAATGCCCAGCAGAAATTGGTCAACGTAGCCCCTGGCTACGGTTCCTTGAATGACTCCGTCGCGGCGGAAGGGCCTGCCACCTATGTGTTGCAAGCCGGTGGATGGTACGGCTTGAATGCGCCTCTACAGACTCCCACGACAGGTCCTGTAACCATAATTGGCACAACTCCAGCTGCAGGCCAAATGCCAGCCATGATTCAAACGGGTTACACATCCAGCGGCACAACGTTCACGTATATGTTTAAAACATATAACGACCTTACCTTAAAGCACGTCTTTCTTGTAAACGCTGATTTGAACGGTGGATGGGGCTCTGGGGTGTTTTATGTAGCAGGACCTGGTCGCATTGTCGTCGATTCGATCGTTGCTGATCCTGTTGCGAACCATTACTTCTTAGAATCATATGTGAAAAACCACCTTCAGGTTGACATTTTTGTGACGAATTCTTTGTTCATTAAAAGTGGACTGACCACATCTAACAGCGACGGCTATTTCTTTGCGAACGTCACATGGGATACCTTATACTTTGAGAATAATACCGTTGTTAATCCCAACCAGCAATTCATAAAAGGACCAAACGCAGAGAATGATACGGTTGGTTTCTATTGGATTAATCACAATACCTTCTTTTTCCTAAAAAACAACTTTAAATCGGATTTCGGCGATTCTAATACCTATATCACAAACAACCTGTTATGGATGGGTGGCTTCGTCCCAGAGGCTTTTAGAGAAAGTTCTCCTGATGGATACGTTGGAAATAGTATGCATGGTCTAATTTTGGATGACACACTGCTGTACGAGAACAGTCTCCCAAGTGGAAGAAAACACTTTGTTGAATATAATTTTAATTACCGTGCTCAAGGCTGTTTCGATTTGGTTAACTGGTTGAATAGTCAGAACACATCGCCATGGAACGGCACTAAATACTACTTGCCGAATTTCATTCCGTCGATAGCGTGGTTCGATTCTTCAAGAGAGACGCGCATGTATAATACCAAGAGTGCCTTTCCGTACTTCTTCTGCAACAATAATGTATGCGATACCAATGCAGAGATCAAAGCTAACGACCCACAGTGGGTTGACCAGAAAATATATACACTCACTCACTCTGCTGTGGTTTGGGCCGACAGCGTCGTATATCAGCTTTACGGAGGAGCCACAACGAACTCCGCGTTATGGCCGAATTTCTTTTATTACACAGACACCAGTGCAAGCTATCCGACGACGTGGCCCCGCTTCAATGGAGCATACACTAATCCCACTCTAATGACGGCTTCAATAGAAAAGTTGCCACTTGGTGATCTGAACTGGTTCCCGAATCAAAAGGCGATATGGAAGGCGAACCAGCAAGCGATAATGCAGCACATCCTTGCCGAAAATGAGTCTCAAATGAACCTGACCGCCGTCAAAAATTTGAACGGGGGTGTTCCTGCCACATTTGCTTTAGCTCAAAACTATCCTAATCCCTTTAATCCATCCACGGAAATCAGCTATAGTATTCCGAAAAACGGGATGGTCTCCTTAAAGGTGTTCAATGTGCTAGGCCAGGAAGTAGCTACTCTGGTTAATGAAGAGCAAAATGCCGGGAACCATGTTGTGAGTTTCGATGCTTCAAAACTTGCCAGCGGGATCTATTTCTATACGTTGCGACAAGAGGGCAATTCGATCACGAGGAAGATGCTTCTTCTCAAGTGACATTTGCTTTTCCTTGAGAGCTGCCTGTCCCCTTTTCTTCGGAGGGGACAGACAGCAAACTGATTAATAATAGAAATGAAGCTCGCCGTACTCATTACAGTTGCTACGCTTGGCATCCTTCAGGATACCCCTGCTCAGACATTGCCGAGAAAGGCGTCTGTGCTCGGTAAGATGGTCGTCGCGAATAATTACTTCATGAAATTGAATCCAGACCCGTCCAAGCCTATTGTAACAGACAAGACTCGCCCTAGCAATATCTGGACACGGAGTGTCTACTACGAAGGTTTAATGGCACTTTATAAAATAGATCCGAAGCCAATATATCTGAAATATGCCGTCCGCTGGGCTAGATCTCATCAATGGGACATGCCTGGTGGCACTGCTACGAGAATTGCCGATAACCAATGCTGCGGTCAGACTTACATAGACTTGTACTGTCTCAATCATAAGCTAAATCGGATTAAAAGAATAAAAGATTGCATAGGCCGCATCATTGCTTCGGACAAGATTGACGATTGGTGGTGGATCGACGCACTGCAAATGGCAATGCCGGTTTTTGCGAAGTTAGGAAAAGTGTACCACGATGATCGTTATTTCAAACGCATGTATGAAATGTATTCTTACACGAAGCAGAAACTGTACAATCCAAGAGATGGGCTCTGGTGGCGCGACAGCACATTTCTTCCCCCCTATAAAGAGCCAAACGGTCAGTACTGTTATTGGTCACGCGGCAACGGGTGGGTAGCAGCTGCTTTGGTGCGCGTGCTTAAAACGATTCCCAAAACAGCAGTTGGATACAGTGATTACAAGGCCACGTACCTGGCAATGATGAGAGCATTGTTGACCTTGCAACGGAAGGATGGATTTTGGAACGTCAGCTTGAAAGACCCCGAACATTTTGGAGGCAAGGAATCGAGCGGTACTTCGTTGTTTCTTTACGCAATGGCGTGGGGTGTTCGGAAAGGGTGGCTAAAGCGGGAGGCATATATGCCTGCGATTATAAAGGCGTGGAACGGGCTTGCAAACGATGCGCTTCACCCGAATGGGATGTTGGGTTATGTGCAGGGCACCGGAAAGCAACCAAGTGATGGGCAGCCCGTTGGATACGATCATGCACCAGATTTCCAGGATTTCGCCGTCGGCTGTTTTTTGCTTGCAGGGAGCGAAGTCTATTGGTTGGCGCCTAAATAAGGGAGAGTTCAAGGAGGACATGAAATGAAGAGATTGAACACATTGATGATATTCCTCGCGATTGTGACCTTAATTCCGCTGTCGGCATTCTCTCAGGAGGTAATGACTACAGGTGGACGGAGGATGCCTTATGTTTGGATCGACAAAGATACTCATCATGAAATCAGGCGTTTGACACGCAGGGAAGGAAACAGCCGCAGTTTTTATTTCCATAACAACCCATTCATCATGGGCGAGAACGGGAAAGGTGACCGAATGGTCTTCTACGGGCAGGACAAGTTCGGATGGCAAATATTCACGGTTAATCTTTCGACGTTCGAGATCGTGAAATTGACTGAGGATCCCTTCCCAAAATCTGGCGAAATTGTGGGAAGGAAAAGTCATGATATTTATTTCCAGGAAAGAGACAGCATCTTCTCCGTTAACGCAGACACGCGCAAAATAACACTTATCTATGTCCTTCCTCATGGATCTTTTGCAAGCATAACGTGCCTAAATTCTGACGAGACTCTTCTCGGGGGAATCTCGACACCGATGGTGGAAGGTTTTCCTTTTGGACACCGGAGTTTCAGGAGACCAAATTTCGAACAGATATTTCAAATCGAGAGGAAACGTCCGCATACAATTTTCACGATAAACCTGAAGACTCACGAACTTACTAATGTTTATACGCACACCGCGTGGCTGAATCACCTGCAGTTTTCGCCGACCGATCCGTCGTTGATGTTATTTTGTCATGAGGGAATCTGGCAGGACGTCAATAGAATATGGACGATCAACATCGACACAAAAAAAGCGAGGTTGATGTATAAACGGACGATGCCGATGGAAATTGCGGGACATGAATGGTTCAGCCCCGATGGTCAAACGGTGTGGTTCGACCTGCAGCAGCCAAGGGGTGTGACTTTCTACGTGGGAGGTATGAATGTAAAAACCAATAAGCTTACGAAATACCGTTTGACAAGAAACGAGTGGAGTGTGCATTACACCATATCTCCGGACGAAAAACTTTTTGCGGGAGATGGAGGCGACACGAATTCGGTCGCTCATGCGAAAGATGGAAAGTGGATTTATCTCTTCACCCCAGAAGGAAATCATCTCAAGGCTGAACGACTTGTAAATATGAAATATGATAATTACCATCTTGAGCCGAACGTCCATTTTTCTCCTGATGGGAAATGGATAATTTTTCGGGCAAATTTCGAAGGTTTTGAAAGTGTTTACGAAGTTAAAGTGGAAAAGAGTTGATGAGGGAATGATGATGAACTCTGCTTCTTACTGGCGATTTGTCTCGTACTCAGTTTTGGCAACAACCATCGTCTGTGGGATGCTCTCGATTTCTGCATTAGCTAGACCAGGATTGTCTGATAAACCGTCTTTCACAAAGAGAGTGGGAAGGGTTACTCACACAGGTCATCGATCCGATGGATTTGTAAAAAAGAGAAGCGAGAGACGGGTTAAGGTCGTAGTCACAAACCCGGCAGGTTTTTCACGCGAATCGGAGACTGTTGAAATTAACCTTTCCCAAATTGCAAAGTGGCTTCATGTACAACCAGCGGAGGGTGAGGTTGCGGTCGTCGATAGTGAATCTGGTCGTATCTTGGTCTCCCAGATCTACTCATCCCAGCCTGGTCGCCCACCTGATAGGTTTATTTTTCAGGTAAATCTTGGTCCTCATGAAAGGCGCATTTATTTCGTTATCCGCGCTTCGAAGCTTTCCACTCCACCTAAATTTACGACAAAGACATTTGCACGATTTGTTCCTGAGCGCTATGATGACTTTGCCTGGGAAAATGATAAGATTGCCTTCCGAATGTATGGCCAGGCGTTGATGACCGCACCAGGCGATGCCTTGACGAGTAGCGGCATCGACGTTTGGGTAAAGCGGACACATAAGCTCATAGTAAATGAAATGTATTCTTCGGGGCACTATCACGATGTCAATGGTGATGCCATGGATGATTACAGGGTTGGAACAAGTCGCGGAGATGGAGGATTGGGAATATGGAACAGGAAAAAACTTTTTGTTTCGAAGAATTATCATCAGTGGAGAATCATTACCAACGGTCCGATCCGGTCTGTATTTGAGTTGACATATGATTCATGGAACGCGGGGAATGGCCGAACGGTCTCTGAGGTGAAGAGGATCAGCATCGATGCAGGCTCATGGCTTTGCAAAAATGTTAGCATATTTGAAAGCAACAAGAAAGGTCCGTTAACTGTTGGTGTTGGCCTTGCCGAGCGTTCATGTGGACCGGATGGGCGCGAGGTAATAGCCCAGAATAAAAGGGAAGGTTGGATGACCTACTGGCAACCTGAAGATAAACCGAAAGGAATAATCGGAGTCGCTATCGTCCTCCCAAAAGGTAGCGTTGAACGGTTTACGAATGATAATCCAAATCTGCCCGATTCAGTGATTCACGCTGCTGTACCACAACCGACGGTCGAAGGCGCTCCTCCAATTCGGAATTTGCTCGCAATCACGAAAGTCAAGGTCGGCCACCCACTGACATATTACTTCGGTGCGTGTTGGAACAAGACTGGAGATTTTGTTAATAATGCACAATGGGACGATTATGTTGCACGATTTGCGGAAAGACGCGATAGGCCGTTGAAGGTGCGTTTGATAAAAGAATGAATTGCTTTTCTCGATTAGATTCTACCAACAAAAATGCGTCCAAGATAGAATTGCCATCGTGTGAGCCGTTCGAATCCAGATTTGTTCACCTCGATGGACCCCGGGGACCGAGGAACGCTGTTTGTTTCCATGATGCCTGCAGCACATATGGGTTTATGTTTTCATAATGAGTTTTGTGACTCGATGTTATTTGATAGTTCGTCAAACTTTTGGAAAGGGTAATTCATTTGCTCCGAAAAATCATACTCTCTTTTTTCATCGGCGCAGTTTGTCTGGTTGAAATTCCTGGGCTGATGTTAGCAAGGGGACACTCTACAGACAAACCTCTTTCCTGGCCTTTGATTACAAACCAAGTCAAGCCTTGGACTTGGTGGTGGTGGCCCGGGAGTGCGGTAGACTCTGCTGACATTGCCCGCCAACTCAAGGTATTCAAAAAGGCTGGACTTGGCGGGGTGCAGATTATCCCGATCTACGGTGTGGACGGATGGGAATCGCACTACATCGATTTTCTTAGTCCGACGTGGATGAAAATGATGGGCTATACAGTAGCCGAAGCTCGAAAACTTGGCATGGGGGTCGACATGGCTTTGGAGACAGGCTGGAATTTCGGTGGTCCTGTGATTAGCGGAAAATACGCGAATGCATTTGTCGTTGAGAAGACTTTTAATGTACCTGGCGGTGGCCAAGTACCCGAAAGATTATCACCAGATTCCACACAGGCACTTATGGCTTTCGGGTCTGATGGCAAAACTGTAGAGCTAATTTCGAAGCTAGGCCCCGATGGTCGGGTTGATTGGACGGCTCCTCCGGGAGAATGGAGGGTGTATGCAATCTCCCAGTGTTTCTCTGGCCAGTACGTGAAACGTGCCGCGCCCGGCGGTCAGGGTCCAATGCTAAACCCTTTCTATGCTCCTGCAATGGAGCGGTACCTGCAATGGTTTGACTCGGCATTTGTCCGGTATAATGGACCACTCCCTCATGCTGTGTTCCAAGATTCCTACGAGTATCAATGCAACTGGTCACCCGATTTCTTCGGCCGGTTTGAAAAACTTCGAGGATACAGGCTCCAGGACTTTTTACCGGCACTCTTCGGGAATGCCCCTTCCGATGAGGCTGCGCGAGTCAAATCAGATTACCGCGAAACTGTATCCGATCTCATGGCAACCAAAACCGACCCGATGTGGATAGATTGGGCTCATCATCACGGATTCCTAACGATATACCAAGCCCATGGTTCACCGGCGAACTGGCTCGACCTTTACGCAGATTCAGATATTCCCGAGACAGAAATGTTCCACCTCAACCGGGACCCGTTAATCTCTAAGTTCGCCTCATCAGCCTCTCACGTTGCAGGACATCCTTACACCGGTGCAGAAACTGGTACATGGCTGGCTGAGCATTTTACTGAAACGCTGGCCGAACTGAAGTACTTAGTTGACGATATGTTTATCTCAGGTGTGAACCACATTTTTTATCATGGTACATGTTATTCGCCGAAGGTTGCCAGTTGGCCGGGTTGGCTTTTCTACGCCTCTACGGAAATGAATCCGCGGAACTCAATCTGGCATGATGTTTCGGAACTTAATGCGTACGTCGCTAGATGCCAGAGCGTGCTGCAGCTTGGCCGGCCGGACGATGACATACTTTTATACTGGCCGATATCCGATCTGTGGGACGATCCTCGTGGCATGCTCCCAAATATGACCGTCAACGACACGGCGTGGTTCTCTGATCAACCCATAGGACAGACAGCCCTCGATCTGTGGAACCACGGATATTCGTTCGATTATATTTCTGACAGACAGTTAGAGGGCGCTGAGAGCGTCGCCGGGAAAATTCATGTTCCCGGCGGGGGCTACCGCGTTGTTCTGTCGCCGCCTTGCCATCTCATGCCGTTGCATACACTCCGGCGAATGCTTAGCTTAGCGCGCTCAGGTGCTACCATAATTTTCGAATCGCATCTCCCGCATGACGTACCTGGCTGGGGAAATTTGGCTCGCCGCCGTGGCGAGTTCAAGAGATTGCTCGACGAAATTCACCTTGTTCAAATAGGAGACGATCTCCAGGAAGCAGGGATAGGAAGCGGTAAAATTTTAGTGGGCAACCCAGATAAAGCATTGTTACGTGCCGGAGTAATGCGCGAAACCATGACCGACCATACTGGCCTTTTCTTTATCCGTCGCGTCTTCCGCGGCGGGTGGTATTATTTCATTGCTAACCGTCACGGTACAGACATCAATGGTTGGGTAACACTCAGTCGGCCTGCGAGGTCAGTCGTGATTATGGATCCTTTAACAGGTAAAATTGGGGTGGCGGCATTGCGTCACTTTGGGGGACAAACGCAGGTGTATCTGCAACTTTCTCACGGAGCGTCAGTAATCCTAAAGGTCTTTGCAAATCGCCGGGTCAGCGGACCTTCGTGGACTTACCTGTACGCCGACGGTTTACCTCAAAATGTTTCTGGTGAATGGAAAGTGAAATTCATCCAAGGAGGACCGGTACTTCCGGCGCCGTTCGAGACGAAAATGCTCGAATCATGGACTGCACGCGGAGACACCAATGCGCAGCGTTTTGCAGGCACGGCCCGCTACTCTATAACCTTCGACGCTCCTGGACATCGCGGCGGACGCTACTTTCTGAACCTCGGGAAAGTTTGCCAGAGCGCCCGCGTTCGATTGAACGGTCGAAATCTGGGGACTCTCATCACTCCGCCGTTCAATGTGGCGGTCAAATTGAAACCGATCGGAAATCGCCTCGAAGTCGATGTGACAAATGTCTCGGCGAATCGCATCAGGGATCTAGACAGGCGGCATGTGAGATGGAAAATCTTTCACGATATAAATTTCGTCGATGTCAATTACAAGCCTTTTAACGCCGCCAATTGGCCACTGTACGATTCTGGGTTACTCGGCCCTGTGACTTTGACGCACGTGGGAATTTTGAACCCGATTCAAAAAAGTGAAAGGTGAAATTCAATTTCAGTAAACTCAGGAGATCAATCGTGAAGTTCATTCGAATCTTAATTCTTATGATTTTGCTGGCGCCGTTCTATGCCTTTGCACAGTATAAGAACGCCGCTTTTTCTCTTCTCGTTTTTCCAGAGCAGCAACAGATTGTGTTGAAACGCGACAGGCTACCGATATTGGAGGTGGATAGCATACAGTTCAATTTTAGAACACCCGCCAGCATGAAGGTTCTAAAGATGGGTGAACATCATATAATTGTTCAGCTCCTTTACAAGAATGTTCCTATCGGTTGGGAGGTGAACACATACAAAGATTTTACTGTCGATTTGAAAATCGACAAGATCGATGGCGGGTGGCATTTCTACGCCAATCCGAAATGGGCTCATGATATTTCTATTTATACGAAATCAATGGGCCATTATTTTGGCATTCGAGAAAATCTTGTTCCTGATAATCACAAGTCTCCGGATATCACTGGTTCGATTCAGTCATTCGACGTGAAGGGGGAAAATTCTAGATATCACGAGAACTTTGCATCCGCTTGGTCCGCGTTTTTCTTTAACAATCTTGGATATGCATCTTTTTTCAATACATTTGCCAAAGGTCAATATCAGTTTGGGATAAACGGAGTGACCGAGATATATCACCGAACAGGCGACCTTGACTGGTACGTCTTTGTTGGCGAAGATGGCGATGCCATAATGAGGGCATATTACAAAGTAATTGGTGCGCCGAAGTATGTGCCGGCATGGGCGTGTGGAGTTTGTATCTGGAGAGATCAAGATTGGAATGGAAAGAAAGATGTTCTCGACGACGCTGAGCAGATGACGGCGTTGAAGATTCCAATTACATCCATCATGGTTGACAGGCCTTATAGTAACGGCATAGATGGCTGGTCAAAGATGGATTTCGGCACGCTCTTCAGCGATCCCGGGCAGTGGATTCACCAACTCAATGTCGATTACAACCTCCGTTTCATGACCTGGGTTTCCACATGTACGTTTGGCGATACAAGTATTGTCAAAGCAATGCCCGGAGGAGACCATGGCTATATCGACCTCTCCGATCCTTTGAGCGTTTCTAAGTTTTGTAACGCCCTCACGAAGAACATATACGACTACGGAGTGCAGGGTAATAAGATGGATCGAGGTGAGGAAGTTTTTCCTGCGGAGGATGCCTGGTATGACCATACGCCACCTGCGGAGAGAAGGAACAAGTATATTTATTTGTACGCAAAGGTCATTGACTCAGTACTGACGGCAAAGTGGGGGAAGGACAATTTCAATTATTCGAGGTCTGGCATGCAGGGTAGCCAAAAATATCTAAGCGCACTATGGGGAGGAGATAGCCGCGAAAGTTGGGATGGACTTGCATGCAGCGTCGCGAACGCGATGCGGGTTGGGTTCATCGGTTTTCCTGATTGGGGAAGCGATGTGGGTGGATATCGCGGAAATGCAGGATATGAGCCTGAAGACCTTTACACACGGTGGTTGCAGTTTGGGATTTGGTCAGGATTCTTCGAGATAAAACTCGACGGAGGCGGCGGAATGGGGAAGGATCGTGCACCATGGCACTATGGCAAGACACTTCAGGACAATTTCAGGCGTGCCTGCGAGGAGAGAATGGAACTTGCTCCATATGTCTATTCTCAGCTAAACACTTCTGCGGAAAACGGCGTACTGATGAAACCGCTTGCCTATGAATATCCGGATGATCCAAACACTAGCGACATCTGGGACGAGTATTGTTTCGGGCAGTGTTTCTTGGTTTCACCAGTCGTGGAACCGGGTAAGACCAGTCAAAGTATCTATCTTCCTGCAGGCGGCTGGTACGACTGGTATTCTCCGATAAAATCGTACGCGGGCGGAAAAAGATACGATATCAAGCTTTCGGAAGATCATATTCCTGTGTTTGTCAAGCAAAATTCAATATTCGTGACCGGTAAGAATTGGCTCAACGGCAACTCGGCTAAATGGAAGGGCAAGACTTCGCCTGAGCTGTTCATCAACGTTTTTCCCGGCAAAAACAATTTCGTTAGCGCCTTTAAGTATATCGATCGATATGACAATGATCGTCCCCAGGTCATATCTGTTGCACAGAGAGCTAATGAGCTGATGATCCACGTTCCGGGTTTGAGCTCTGATGCTACGCTTATCATCCACAATGTTGTCCCAAAGGGTACGGTGACGGTGAATGGAAAACAGGTGATGGTGGTTACAAACAAACAAACTCTAACTGTCGAAATTCCTCTTACAAAAATGGAAATGCACGATATCAGTTTTCAGAGATGATTAGCTACTGCTTCACGTGAATGGCATATATGTGTATTTTTTGCCCGATTTGAATCGTTAGGTTTCATAATCCTAAGCATTCATCGACCTCATTTGCAAACGCTGACAGATTGAAGATAGTACAAACGTTGTCGGTTACGCCTACATTGCAAACACCAGGAGGTTAGGAAAAATGAAAATCAGCCTGATTTCAGTTCTGCTACTTCTTTGCTTTGTTCTTCCCTTGAAAGCTCAGGGTCTCCATTACATTGTCATACAGAAAAACGCTCATCCAGCGGTGAAATCAGCAGCAAAGATTCTCGCGAAAAGCTTGGATATTCCTGACGAAAACATCTTGACGAAGGATACAGTTTCATTGCCTGTACATGGATCAATCGAACTCGAGTTTGGAAGACCTTCGAGAGCACAATTGGAATTCATCGGACGAGACCCGAGAAGTGTGGCATATGACGGATATCTAATAAAATTTGACGGTGATCGTGTGCTTATCTTTGGCAAACGTCCACGTTCCCTTCTCTATGCCGCCGGAGATGTTAATTTGTGGAAGAATCTGCGCTCGGGCATTTACGTAAGGCAGCCCGCTTTCAGGACAAGGGATTGCAGTCTCGACTACGTGCCTGGTGAGTCGGTGGCTGAAACAGTAGCTAGGCTCGGAGCAAATGCTTTTTTCGTAAGCTTCGGTACCGGCTTTGTGACACTTCGAGACGAATTTCCGAAAATATTCGAGAGCATTCCAGAGGCGGAACAAGACAAGATACTGCAGGAAAGAAAGAAGGTCGAGGCATTTGCCGAAAAAATAAGGAAGGAGTGCCATGATGCTGACGTATCGTTCTATCCGTTCCTGTACGGGAACAACCTGTATTTGTGGTCGCCTCCTCTTGCGCAAGCGATTTACAGACTGTATCCAGAAGTCAAGGGGAAGCGGGCTCCTCACTCTTGGGAGAAGGCTGAGATGAATCCGTCTGTCGCAATGACATGGAAGATTATGGACGCATTTGTGAAGGAATTTGTTGAGACGCTTCACGGTGATGGGCTTATTACGACTTTCTGGGACCATTATGGCATCTATAGCCAGGATAGCCTATCAGTTGCCAATGGGCTAAACAAATTTGACAATGAACTTGAGAAGAATGTTTACGAATATTACAAGGTGCTTCATGCGTTGCATAAGCCACTTATTGTTAGGACATGGTCTTCGGGAACATCTCATTGGGTAACGCTGAAGAATGACCAGGGCAAGATGGAACACCAATTTGTACATGCGCCTGGGTATGGCGGCTTCAGTGGAAGTCGACTTCATTTGTGGGGAAAGGTAATTAAAGATGTGCCTCCGTCGGTTGTTCTACAAACCAAAGTCTATTTCTCCGATTGCTTTCCCAACGCCCGTTTCAATACGCTCATCGGTAAAACCGGAAAGCACCCGCAAATTGTCGAATATCAGATCGTTGGACAGACAACCGGACGTTACTATCTTCCTGCCGCTAATGTCGAGAATACTGAAGAAACTATGGAGCGCGCTTATCGTTTAATCGGGAGTAAGGGCGGCGTATGTGCCTTCTGGGGAGGAACTTCCCAGGTCCATTACAATCTATTCAAAGATATAGTCAACGGTATCAACATTTATGCGTGGAGAGAATATTCATGGGACCCGAAAACAAATCCTGACAAGATATGGATGTCGTGGGCGGTGCCAATTTATGGCGAGAAAGCCGCTCCATATATTGTAACGGCTCTCAAACTCTCCGAGACCGTCGTCGATAATTTGTTTTCAACGCTTGGATTAGGATACGATACGAATTCGAATTTTCCCAGTACGATCTACCGTCGTGAAGTTCTGCTGATGTATACCAATCGTTATTACTTGCCAAAATATCGGGCATATCTCAAACCGACGCTCGAAAATGTAGAACGAGTGAAAAAAGAAAAGAATCAGGTGCTCCGTGATATTGATGAAATGTTTGTATACCTTAGAAAGGCCGAACCATTTCTTACTCCTGACAAGTATGAGGAACTTCAAACGAGATTTAATTGGCTCCGGTATGTAGCAATAGAAAACAAAGAGACCGAAGTCAGCTACTGGCGGTTCCGCTACCTTCGGTATCTGTATTCGATTAGAAGCGCGGATACTGCCCAGCTTGCGAAAATCGCCGCCTCCTATAAAACCGTGGTTCAATATAGCGATAGCCTGTTTCAATTTGACAAAGATGAGAAATTCAGTTGCTACGATCTGCCTCTCGGGGAGATTAACAAAATCCGCACTATTGGACTCGGCAGCCCAATTCCGCTCATGAAGGAGATTTACGAGAAGTCGAAATACTATACAGAGGAAATAACTGGGCCGACCGGCATTAAGTTCGTAGTTCCGGACATTAAGCTCCAGGAAGGAAATAATGACGAAAAAACTAATTCACCTGATAATTAACTAAGGGCAGATATATGCGCTCCCTAATAACTTATCTCCTCCTTTTCTTTTTCCCTACACTGGTTCGATCACAACAGATGCTCGAACCACAATTCAGTCATCCCTGGATCATCCGCTATGACCACAATGCATTCATAATTCACGGTAAGGACACGTTTATATTTAGCGGGAGCTTCCACTATTTTCGGTCGGATCCCAGAGAATGGATGGATATACTTCAGAAGATCAAGGCAGCCGGTTTTAACGCAATCGAAACATATGTACCATGGAATTTTCATGAAAGAGTAAAGGGAAAACCCAAATTCAGCCTTCTAAACAAATTTCTCGATGACTGCGAACTAATGAAACTATATGTGATAATCCGTATTGGGCCTTATGTTTGTGGGGAATGGGACGAAGGTGGATTTCCCCGTTGGCTTGCGGGGAAGGGGATCGGTTTTAGGACGGACTCACCGCAGGATGTTTACTGGTCGAGATACTGGTACAACGAATTGCTGCCAGTAATCCGTCCGCATCTTATCACGAACGGAGGTTCGATAATCCTTCTTCAAATCGAAAATGAGTATAACTATTTTGGTCTCCCTGACTCACAGAAGGTCAGATATCTGAAGTCTCTGTATCATGACGTCATTGAGAACCATATAGACGTTCCGATCATCACGTGCTGGACCCAGCAAGTTCGCGACAAAACTGATTCGGTATTCTCACTGATCATGGATGCAGGGAATTTTTATCCCGGTTGGAATTTCAAAGCTACCCTTCCACGACTCCAACTTCTCAAGCAGCAGCAGCCTTATTCACCTCCATTCATTACCGAGCTTCAAGGTGGTTGGTTTACGGCTATCGGCGACAAGACGGTCCGTCACATTCACAGGTTCAGTGGGCGTCAAATAGACGGGTTGACGAAATACATGGTCGCGCATGGAGTCAAAGGATTCAATTATTACATGCTTTATGGAGGGACAAATTTTGGCTACTGGGCGGGAAGAGGAAAAACAACAAGCTACGATTACACAGCTCCGATTTCAGAGTGTGGAGGATTGTGGTCGAAGTACTATGCTGTAAAGTTGATCGGCGATCTGCTTAAATATGCTAATCCTTATCTTACCATGTGCCACGAAGTACCGGATGGGGCAGTGTGCGCTACCGACGGAATCCAGGTAATCCTGAGGTCAGATGGCAAAGTAGGTTTTCTATTTGTGTTCAATGAGAGAGTTGAGTCAACGACAGCGGATGTTGAAGTAAAAATGCCTGGTCAGAAGCAGTTTCATATCGAGGTTCCTGTGCAAGGTCACAGCGCTCTCGTCCTCCCGATTAATCTTCCGCTCCCAGGCGGTGCTTTACTCCGTTATTCAAATGTCCAGCTGTCTGGTGTCACCAAATACAAAGGCAAGCCTCTTATAGTTGCTTATGGCACACCGGGTGAAAAAGCGGTGATAACTCTCGGTTCGAAACTGTTTACTGAGCAAATAACATCTCAAGACGATTTATACGTTTGGAATGGTTGTTACATACTATTGACTTCTGAGGATCGTGCTGCGCGTGGATTAACATTCGATACAAGAAAAGGGTCGGCAGTTCTTTTGTCAGATTCATATTTCGCGACCACAAAAGCTGAAAAGGGAAAGGGGAAATTTGTCCGTTTGGAAACAAGGCCTGGTAAAGATAATTTCTCGTTAGTTGCGGATGGGGGTATAAAGCGAATACTATTGGATGGGAAGCCAACTTCTTTTACAAAGAACCGACTGGATAATCTCATACAATTTTCGTTCAACACACCTGTTTTTCGAACGCCACAGGTAGAACTGGGCCAAATACTTTACAAGACTGATGCAGAGGCGCAAAAGAATTCCTATTTCAAGCAGGTGTCTCTTGGAGACGATGGCATGTATCCATCACTCGATAGCATGGGAAACCATCATGACGGTTACTCCATTTATCAAGGGAAATTCAAGTTGAGTGGGGAGTATATAATGAAATTCAGCTATTACGATGACGACTGGCATTCGGTCTTCATCGACGGAAAACCTCTGCCAAGTCTGACCGGAAACACGTTTGAGGATTGGTCAGAGGTACATCTGTTGAGCGGCACGCATAGCCTCAAGATTATTTATGAGAACGAAGGACGGCCTAACAGTGGGTTTATGGAGGAAAAAAAGGGGGTAAAATCTATAAGTACACTTTCGCCTGGTCAAATTCGACCGTTGAAGAAGTGGAGATATTTTGTTCAAGAGACCGTTCAGGGGGATTCGATTCCGATTGAGTCATCCTTTAGCTACGATGATTCGGGATGGAAGTACATGATGCTGGGCGAGAAGAGTGGGGATTTAGTGAACGAGCGGCAAATAGGTACATGGTACCGGAAATTGATTACGTTGACAGCAGAAGAAGCTGACGACAATCCAAGGTTGGTATTCGAAGGAGTCAGTCGAAGCGCAAATATTTACATCAATGGTAAACTCGCTTACAACTTCAGGCATCACGGTTGGAACGCACCCTTTACGGTCTCATTGAAAGGTATTGTAAAACCGGGTAAGAACCTTGTTGCAGTTTACGTTGAAAACCCGGAAGGAAAGGGTGGAATCATCAGACCAATTCTTTTTGAATACGGCCGAGTAGAAAACTTGAAGCTGATCAACTTGACTTATCATCCATTCCTGAACGGTAATTTGGCGGGTTGGCAGAGGCCCAGTTACAACGATTCAGGCTGGAGAGTGTTTCACTTGTCTAAAGACTCCATATCGAATTGCGAAATATACTGGTACAGGACAGAATTTACCGTGCCAAAATTCAAAAGTTGGGTTGTGCCGTGGCGGGTTCATGTGAAATCAACAGGTGACATGCAAATATGGTTGAACGGTAGGTTACTTGGGCGCTATTACGCCAGTGGCCCTCAGGAAGATTTTTATATGCCAGAAGGTTGGCTTAAATCTGGGGCTAAAAACTCACTCGTTCTGGTGATGCGACCTTCTGGTAATGAAGAAGTCACTCCGAAATTAGAGAACATTAGTGTCGAACCTTATGATGATTACGTGGTGCAAAGGCATCTGCTTCGACTTGAACAATAGCAGCGTTCGTTTTTGAGGCGTCGCACTTTCGTTTAGAAAAGGTTTCTGTTGCCACACATTGTATGAAAGCGGTTTCTTCCGTCTCGGCTAACTTTGGTGGTCGAGGAACAGAGGTCTTATTGCTTGCCTTTAGAAGCTAAGATGCTCTTAGAGCTTGACAAAAGTTCATAATACTGTTTTCCTGCGAATCTCAGACTTCTGCGGTAGGAGCTTCTGCTATCGTAAATCTGAAATGGAGCTGGTTATGACAAATGTACGTGCGAAATCTCTGTGCTTCATTTTCATGTTAATTCTCACTTTTGCAATCCCTGCAATCGGTCAATTTAGACATGATGGTACGCTGATCGCCCCCGATGTTACGGTCAGAGATAGCGGTTCGGCAGTTATTTTAAGCAATGGGATAGTTTCAGCTACGATAGACAAGTCATCGGCAACTATCACAAGCTTCATCTATGATGGCATGAACCTTCTGGACGGCGGCTATGACGGAGGAAAGATCTATTGGAGTTGGAACATGCCTAATTATCAGAACCCGTCGGGTTGTACGTATACTCTCGTCGCTGATCCGGCAAGCGACAGCGGGAATTATGCCGAGATTGATTTTCGCATGGCCTGGAATGGAAGTGCCTCCGAAGCTGCTATGGATGTGGATATTTACTACTGCCTGCTTCGGGGTACACGGGGGATTTACGCGGCGGCGATGCTAAATCACCCTTCAAGTTATCCCGCAAATCCCGGAGGTGAATTTCGTATGGCAAGTTATGTCGGTTCCATGTTCGACTGGCTCAGCGTGGACTCGCTTCGCAATCGTGAGATGGCAACGGAATATGACTGGGAAGCGGGCACGGTGCCGTCAGGGGCACCAAAAGAAGTGGAGCTCCTTCATACAGGTATCTATGCAAATCAATACGAAGATAAGTATAACTACAGTGCTGATATCGGAGACATTGACGTGTGGGGTTGGAGCAGCACGTCGAAAAACGTTGGCATCTGGGTCACTGCCCCCAGCAAAGAGTATTACAACGGTGGCCCGATGAAGCGTGAGCTGATGTGCCATGTCGGGCCCACGATGCTCAACATGGTTAACGGTCAGCACTACGGAATGGGGACGCAAGGTGCAGTCGCTGCCGGAGAGAGCTGGAGGAAAATATTTGGTCCTTTCCTTATTTACTGCAACAGCGTTGCACCAGGCACTCCGGATGCGCACACCGCATTATGGGCGGACGCCATGGCACAGGCGAAAGTTGAACAAAGCAAGTGGCCATACAGCTGGTTCATCAATCCATATTTTGTCCCGGACAGCGGTAGAGGAACAATTACGGGGAAACTTGTTATAGACGATCCGACTGACAGCTCCGCATCGCCCGCAAATATGTGGATCGGAGCAGCAATTCCACCTCAAGGAGCAACCTCGACGACGGATTTTCAACTGTGGTCCAAGAATTATCAATTCTGGGTAAAAACGGATTCTGCCGGTAATTTTATGATACCTCATGTCATACCCGGTACTTATAACCTGTACGCGTTCGGCCCAGGTGCAGCAGGGCAAATGTCGAAAATTGCGTGTGCAAATGTAACCGCAGGCAATGTCACGAATCTGGGCAATGTTGTTTGGACTCCATATAGAGTCGCTCCTACAGTCTGGCAAGTTGGAATTCCAGACAGGACAGCAAAAGAGTTCAAACATGGAACAGACTGGTGGACGAGTAATGTCTATCCAGACATGCGTTGGGCAAAGTTCATGAACTATGTGGATGAATTTCCGAATGGGGTAAACTTCACCATCGGTAAAAGCAATCCAGCTACCGATTGGAATTACGTACAGTATTACCCTAGAGATTCCTTGTCTTCCCCTCCTGTGTGGAAAGTGAATTTCACGTTAGCTCAGGCTCCTCCGCCAGACTCAACTGCCGCGGTTTATGTGGCCTATGCGTCAAACTATAACGACGCCTCAATTGTGGAAGTGAATGGAACGAACATTACGAATCCCACGACTGGGATTTATCCGCCCGATCCATCCGACGCTATGATTCGTGCCGGGGTACATGGTGCCTTCGGAGATCATTGGTTCACCTTCCCTGATACCCTGCTGCACGCCGGAGACAATCAAGTCGAGCTTTCGATCCGCATAACGGGGAACAATACGTATGCAGATATAATGTACGATTACGTACGTCTCGAAGCTTGGGGAACCTATACAATTACCGATGTCCGTGATATCCACGTTAGTAATCCATCGCAATTTGAACTCTATCAAAATTACCCCAACCCGTTTAATCCAACCACGAATATTGAATATCATATTTCACATTCCGGATTTGTGTCATTGACGGTGTATGATGTTCTCGGAAGAAGAATAACAACGTTGGTGAATGAATTTCAGAAGCCCGGAAATTATAAAGTACAATTTAATGGGACCTCGCTACCGAGTGGGGTCTATTTCTATAGATTGAAATCGGGATCGTTCAGCAAAACGAAGAAAATGTTGCTTGTGGAATAGCCTCAATTGAAATGTTTTTAGAGAGTCTCAATAGATCAAATGTAAAGTCGTTGGACTCGGCTTTGTCGGCTGTGACGAACTTCAACCTATAAAGATCACTGATCTCATTTCCCGCTGCTGGCGGTGCAACGGGGTACGTCGCTTGAAGTCGAATGTTCGACTGAAAATTCAGGCTAAGTGAATTACACAGATGTCTACATGACTTGTTAATTTCTCATCCTTAGTTTGCTTCTCCCAGTAAAACCCGTCGTGGCAGGGTGTTTGCCAGGGCGGGTTTTTTTATTTAAAGAATTGCAAATCTCCGTTAGAACATAAAGTCGTCAGGTCTGATATTTGACGTGTTGTCACGCCTGTCTTGGGTCGATCTTTGAACCTTACCGATCATGATCTATGTTTATCACGTTCTGGAATTGTTATTTTGAAGTCACGTCGCTATTATCAAAGTTACAAGGAACAGCAAGGAGTTATCAAATGGAAGGTCAAGTTGGCGTAGGTGTAATTGGTGTTGGAATCCTTGGCAGACG
>Ga0207433_10005141_pt1 | contig 23595 bp, 26 predicted proteins | sample YelNatPaOPGAMG01_FD_187559 | JGI IMG/M metagenome (GOLD analysis project Ga0207433, IMG submission 187559) | Hot spring thermophilic microbial communities from Obsidian Pool, Yellowstone National Park, USA - OP-RAMG-01 (SPAdes) (version 3) | ecosystem: Environmental > Aquatic > Thermal springs... | reverse complement strand
TCCCAAAATTGATCAGCAGCTGCGTCAGCCGCTGGTCCAACCGGACATCGCCAAAGTGCGCAAAGCGGGACTCGCACATCGCCCACGTGGCCACGTCGTCCACGGGAAAACCCCCTCAAGGCCGCACTGCACATGGGTTCGCGCCTCTCAGGCCAATTCCTTCTTGCCCCAGATTATGTCAGGTAGACGGGTTGTGGGTAATGCTCAGGTCGTGGCGGACATGTCACCGCGACAAAATCTCAATCTCCTCCAAGTGACCCGCTTTGATCGAAAGAACTACCACAGCCGCTGGATTCGTCGTTCGGAACCACCCCGCCACCGTACCGGTCGCAATTCGCGAATCAGTTGGTTCAGTAAGCCCGCTGATCGAGACCGTTCGGCGCTCCAGGGGAAAGAGGATGTGGACGTCGCCAGAGTGCGACTCGAACACGACGAACCCGGGACCTGCGGCGATGGGCGCTCCCGAGAAGAGCCACGTCCGGACGTGGGGCGACCCCGGTCTCGAAAAAGTGAAACGCCAGCCTTGGATGCTCCCGAGATCGTTCAAATCGGTGTTGGCCGTCGGGGCGACTGCCCACTGCGCCCCGGAATCGTCAACACCGCCCCAACTGGCCCCCCGTACTTGGGCTTCGGTTCCAAGCGCAATCCATCTGCCCTCCTTCCTCCATCTGAAGACTTCGTGTCCCGGACCGTATTTGAAGAGGGAGTCGTTCGGCGACAGCGCTCCCCACCCGAAGGTTGCGGGGATCGCCGTCTGGCTCCCCGAGGCAAGATTGAGGGCCCCTGAGGCGAACAGGTGGCTCGGCTCTGCATTGAGATAGACCCACCAATACATCTCGGAGCGATCGACCACGAGCCCTTTGACATCGACCGGTGTACCGCGCTGGGGAAAGTTCCCCCGAACGGGGTAAACCCTCAGCGTCAGCGACGTCGCATCGACCAATCCGAATTCTCCTAGCCCGGCGGTCGGCGTCTCACAAAAGAAGACCGCGTAGGGCCCTTGAATCCCTGTCCAGGAGGGGCGCTCCGAGCATGTCGCCACGCTGCCGACCTTGTGAACGGTGCCGGTATCCAACTCCTGAACCGCGACGGTGTAAGGCGGCGTCGTCCCCACCATGACAATCGAGTCGGGTTGCAGATTGACGAACGCCGCATTGAGAACCGATTGCGGAACTGAACCCACATACACCTTGTACGAGCCGACTGCCAAGCCGGACGCGCTGATCGCCGCTGGCGGGGTGCGACTCTCACCGCACCCCGCCGCGCCGAGCAGCGTGACTAACGCCAACGCAACAAACGCACGTCGTATCGGTTCCTCAGCCTTTCGCATCAGTACACAGGAACGAGGTACTGAACATCATAGTAGAGGGTACCGGACCACGGGTTCCCTCCCGGGTTCAAATAGCCATCGGTTCCGTGGCCGAATCCCCACTCCAGCCTGTCGTTGGTATGCGCATCGAACTCCAGTTGCCCCCCGTCGTTATAGTCCACGATCATCGTGTGTCCGTAGTTCGGCTCGACAGCAACACCGGATGGCAGCACCGTCGCACTGGTAGCCGCGTACCAGTAGTCGGCTGTCTGGGTCATGTACGTATACAAGCTCTGGACCACGTACCAGTTGGGTGTAGTGGGTGTTCCCGTGACAGGGTACCAGTCATTTGTGTAGTCATAGGGGATTCCGCCCGCGTGCATCACTTGCGACACAAAATCCGCGCAATCATTGCACTGCGGGACGTAAGGATACGTCGACGTGTTGTAGTTGTTTCCGCCCTGCGCGTACGGAAGCGGATTCTGAATGACCGAGAGGTCAGAAGAGCAGTAAGGCGGGTTGCCTGACGGGTTGTTGCCGGTGTGACCTTCAGCGTAAGACAAAGCTGCTGACGCGTTCCATTCGTTCTGGTAGGCATAATTGGGAGACACTCCCGAGGAATCGATGGTCGCAGCTGAACGCAACATCTCGCGGGCGGCTTCCTGTCCGTTCGCCTCCTGTTGCGCAGGCGTCGGGAAGTTGGCCAAGTCGGCAGCGGCTGCAACCCAGCCACCCTGCGCATCAGCCAGTTCGTAGACTGTTACGGACCCAGGGATGACAGTCCCGGATGAGGAGAGTTTAGCAGTTGCTCTCAGCTCCTCGTTGATCGGGTGTGGATAGGCAATGTAGTTCTGCAGGTTTGACTCCCACGTGCTTTCGTAAGAAGTGAGAACGACACGTTGCGACTGGCTGAGTCCATTCAGGGCGTTGCCCGCCTCCATGAGACCTTTGAAGAACGGCACATCTTGTGGCCTGCTATACGCGAGTAGATGATCCTGGGAAACGAGAAAGGTAGCCGTGACCGTTGTCCCGGAAACCTCCAATGTTATGTCGTCAACCCTCTGGTCCGTAATTGCCCAATGCCTGACAGCCGCTTCTTGCGCAAGAAATGAGTCGACAGGAAGAAGCAAACCTTCCAGTACGACTGACGACCCCTGGGATCCCGCAAAGGCCGGCTCTGCGCCCGGCATGGCGACAAGGAGTACGGCAAGCAACCAAGCCAACGCACGGAGAACGCTCATCGTCTAACCTCCACAGAACACACCTTTCACTGACTTCCCCTTCGTTCCGTTCGTACCCATTTCCTTCCTTTTATAGGCCACGCTGACTTCCAACGGAAATGAATCCCTTCGATGTCCCCTTGCCTCGTGCTTGGCAGGTTGGACCTCTTCCTTGACGTCGGAGCCGGCGGTCCGGCGCCTGCGGGCCTCCTGGGCGGCGATGGGCTCCCTGTCTGTCCGGTTGCGGGATCCGCAGATGAGCACTCTCACACCGCATCGCCCCCTTCAGCGCTCCTACATCCCAAGCCTGGGGAGGCTTGCCCTCTTGACCGGCTCGGGAGCGACGACGAGCGTGGGATGCTCCTGACCGATCTGCCCGATGTGGCCGAGGTATTGCGGGCACTCGCCCACGGACTCCCAGCGCGCCGTCCGCCATTCGCCCCTGTCGACGATCCGCGCGAACGACACCCGCTCGCGGTCGACGGGCCGCCACGCCCAGACCTGCCCGTCCTGGTCCCTTGAGACGTACCAGTCCGGCCGTATCAGCACGGGATCGGGGTCCTGATCGCGCTCGCCCTTGCGCCAGACCCTAGCCGCGACGGGGTCTCCGGCGCTGACGAAGAGTCTCCGCCCGGCCCGCACCATCCTTCCGTCCTCGTCGGGGTAGAGCTCCGTCCTGAGGGAGTCAGGCAGGTAGTCGAGGTCGCCCTTCGCCGCCAGCCCGCGCCTCCCGATCTCGGCGAGCGCTTCCTCCCTGGAGCCGAAGACCCGCGGCGGGTCGGACGTCGATATGCAGGCGTCGCTCGTGAGGCACCCGATTCTCATCCCGGCGGGGTGGAGTACGAGCCGCCACGCGACATGCCCGCCGCCCTCGATCTCACCGACCAGGCATGGCCCGGTCGCCACCTCCGCTCCGACTGGAAGGCCGACCTGGAGCTGCTGGTGCCTCCACATCTCCCACGCCGAAGGATCCGAGAACCCGAAGCCTCCGACCTCGACCTGTTCAGGCTCGCGGGCAAGCCCGAACTCCAGCCCTGCCATCTCCCTGGCGTAGACGAAGACTGTCGCCCATCGCACACCACCTCCGGTCAGTCGTGTCGCACACCGCTGGATGCATCAGGCCGCGCGACGAGCCATCCGTAACCTTCTCGCACGATGCCCTGGACCACGTCGGCGAATCCGGCCTCAAGGCCGCGGTCGCTGGTGCCGTTCCGCCACTGGCGCAGCCGCCCGACACCGATCATCCTGATCGGGGCCAGTGCCATTCATGACGAGACCATGCCCCGGCTGCACGCCGGTGCGGAATCAGTGACTGCCCCGAAAGAATGGGGCAGCGAACCAGGCTGCGGCCGGAAGAAGGGCCCACCCGAGGGTGTCCAACACGTGGGCCGGCATCCGCCTCCGACGATGAGCCGCTAGCCAGACGCGGCATTCCGCCACATCGCCTTCGCTGGCCCTCGACGACCGCAGGATCTCAAGGAGCCTGCGACCGGCCCACCGGTCGGCTTGGACCTCTGGGATCAGGTTGCCGATCACCTGGGAGGCCACGCCGAGGGCCACGCCGGTCGCAAGCAACATGGTGGCCCCACCGAGGAGCGAACCGAAAACCGCACCGAGGATTCCAGCGGCAAGCCCCATCCCCCTGGCTCGAATCGGCCAGCGGGCTTGCCGTGAATGCCCAACCTCGTGAAGCACGGCAAAGACCCTTTCCGCCCCCCGCGCCGGGAACCGTCGGCCCAAGACGACTTCGCCCTTCAGGGGATCGAAATGCGCCTCTTCTCCATCCGTGAGCCGGAACCGGATCCCGCCTCCATCCAGCTCCGACTGAAGCAGGCCGTCGGTGTCCCCCACGGCTCCGGCGACGATCGTGTCCACCTTGTCCGGGCACCGCCCAAGCAAGCGCCGCGCGACGAACGACCTGGCGCAGAACGCCGCCAGGCATGCCACAGCGGCCGCCGCGAAGCCCGTCAGAGATACATCGCGCCCCGCATCATGATGCCGAATGTCACCACTATGGCAGCATCCCCCAGAAGAAAGGCCAGAGTGAGCCAGGGGTTCGACGCGACGATCCGGGTCGTCTGTCCAGCCGTCTCCCTCAGTGCGACCCTTGCCGCAAGGGACAGGACAAAGAGGACCGGTCCCCACCGGGAGGTCCAGTGGTTCGAATATCTCGCCCTGAGCAAGCACTCACCACCACTCCTCGGCACACGGCGGCAGCAAGAACGGTCTCCAGCCCTGCATGGCCTCGCGAAAAAGCTCCGGGGCCTCTCCCTTGAGGCGACCCCAGAGCTCTTCCGCCTTCTCCTTCAGGTTCATGGGGACGCCTTCGGTCGGGCGACCAGCCACCCGAATCCGGCGGCGACGAGCATCTGCACAGCAGAGAACAGCCCGCCGGCTTCGCGCCCTCGTCCGGCGGCGGACCACAGATCGGACATCCGGTCCAGTCTGATCGGGTTCCCGGCCACCCACTCGTTGTCGGGGATGACTCCTGGCAGCGGATTTGCCGGAACAGTGATCATGTTCGGCTGAAAGGCGATGCTCTCGGGCGTGTCACATGCATCCCGCCAGCCCCACGGCCACGAGACGAACGCCCCGGACCGCCAGAGGAGGCGCATGGCCTCGTCCACGTCCTCGTCCCGGTCGCACACCGCCTCGACTTCCTGCCGCAGGGCGGCGAAGCCGACCGGCTCGTGCAGGGCCTTCAGCCAGAAATCGTAGAGCTCGCTGGGCCACGGGACGAGATGGCGCCCCGTCCAGATCCAGCGCAAACCTTCGGGCGGAGTCGGAACCCTCGACGTGATGAGCAGGTCCGGATACCCGGCCGCAAACGCCATCCCCCACCACTTCAGGCCGTTCGGCCACAGATCAGGTTCGCATTCCCCGATCATCCGGCACGCCTCACCTCCGAAGGCGACGCAGCAATGAGGTGGCCGTTGACTGAGGTCTTCTTGTTGTTCCATTTGACGAGGCGGAGGCCGCGACAGTGAGTGCACTCCTGTCCCACTGTCGCGGTGCATGATCGCACGACCTCTTAGATGGTGGCGTAGCCCGCCCCGACCGGTTCGCATCCTGCCAGCGCAGCCTGCGTCGCAGCGAGCAGGCCGGCCTCGTCAGGGGCCTGTCATCACGTCGTGCACGAATGCCGCGACATCCGGCGCGCCAAACCCAATTCCACGGTAGAACGTCGCCGCCGTCCCCTGCTGCTGGAAGAACGCCGGCTCGCTGTTGGAGTTGACGTCCTGAGCGATGCGGTAGATTTCATCGGCCGCATCGCCGGGGATGCCGGTTCCGTATTGAGCGCGATACGCCTCGTCCGCCAGGCTCCAGATCCCGGCCCATTCGGGCGAGGCGAAGCTGGTTCCCATCCCCAACCCGTCCTGCCCGTTGAACACTAGGACAGCGTTATCCGCGAGTTGGCTGACATCAGGCAGGATCCGCTCCTGCCCGTAGCCCAGGGCGCTCTGCCACGAGGCGGCGTAGTAATCGCTGGCGCCCCAGCCGCCGGCCTCGATGCTGCCGGAGTTCGGATCGTAGCCGGAGTCCCAGTAGCTCGAGCCCCCGTAGGTGTACTCGATGCCGCCGACAGACACCACGTCGGGGTTGGAGGACGGCCAGCATGAGCTTCCTGGAAACTCTTCGCCGTTATCCCCGGACGCCGCGAAGACGGCCAGCCCGGAAGAGGCGGCGGAATCGAACTCCTGGTCCATCAGGCCGCCTGTCGGATCATCCCCCGTGTAGCAGAAGGAGAACGAGAGAGCGTTGAAGCCCCGGGACTGGGCGTCGCTGGCGACCGCCGCCATGTTAAAGACGTTGTTCGGCTCCTCGTACACGACGATCTTGGCCAGGGGGGCCATGGCATGCGCCCACTCGATGTCGAGGGCCGCCTCCATGCCGCTGCCGGCCGTGTAGTCGATCGGCTGGGATTGTCCGTTAGGCCCGTACACGGTGATGTTGGGGTTCGGCAGCCCATACTCCCGGTCGAACTGCTCGATGTCCGAGTAGAGGAACCCGCTCACCTCGTAAAGGGCGATCTTCTCGCCCTGCCCGTCATACCCGGCGTCGTAGACGGGGATCATGTCCTGGGTGTTCCAGACGAGCGACGGCGTCACCGTTCCGAGCGAGAACTGGTACGTCGACGACACGCTCACCTGGGCTGTGTAGGTGATCCCAGTGCTGTTGTCCACGGCCTCAAGTGTGTAGGGGTCCTCCACCATGTCTGTCGGCAGCGTCTGCGAGATGCTGCTCGACGTCGAGCCGAAGAGCGGGAAGGTGTACCCGTTAGGCGCCACCAGACTCCAGGCGTCGTCTTGAGAAGAGACGGGGATCGAGGCCTCAAGAGGCCCTCCCGCGTAGAGGTAGGGCTGAGCTATCGACACCGTGGTGCTGGGCGCCGACACGTCAATGGCGGCCGAGGTCCCTGTGACCGTCTGTCCACCAACCGAGAGGCTGACCATAAGGGCGGGCGACCCGGCCACGCTCGGCGTGATCTGCACCGTCGCCACGCCATTTACAAAATCTGCCTCTGTGGGTGCCTGAGCGCCCGAATCTCCGGTCACGTCGAAAAAGACGGGCACGGGCCCCGAGTAATCCGCCAGGTTGCCCCAGGCGTCCTTGAGCGACAGCGTGGCGGTGAAAGGGGACCCAGCCTGCGCCGTGGCGGGAACCCCCACAGAGACGGACGACGGCGCTCCGGGCTGGATATTGACATTGAGGGTGGTCGAGAGTCCGAGGGTTACATCATCCACGGTCAGGGTATTCACGCCTGCACGCGTCAGGACGACGTCGACCGATGCCAAGCCGCCGCTGTAGGTGGCACTGGTCGGGAGGACGGCGTGCGAGTCGAAGGTTCCGGTCGTCACGAGAAGAGTGTCATACCCCGAATACCTCGTTCCACCGGTCGTCGCCAAGGATGCCGCAAAAGGAGATCCGGCGGTGACCTGGGAAGGGACGCTCGCGGAAAGCGCAGTGATTCCGAACTCGGAGTCGCGGTAGTCGATGAGTTGCCGAACGGCGTACTGCTCATCGTTCGCCGTCAGTTCGCCGTTCGGGTTGAACACATCTCCAGGCTCACCCTTGAGGATGCCCAGCGCCACCGCCTCGTTGACGTACCCGACCGCCCAGGATGGGATGGATGCGGCGTCTTCGAACCCCGACGGCTGATTTGCCAGGCCTGCCGCCTGGGCTCCGTCACCGAGAGCGAGCACTTCGATCTTCGCTACTGCAGCCCGAGTAAGGGGGCCATAGAGGTCGAACTTTCCGTTCCCCACCCCGCTGACCCAGCCGGCCTTGTATGCCGCCTCGATGGCTGCGTAATAGAGGTTTGAAGGCGGCACATCCGTGAAGTCCGGAATCGAGGGGAAGGACGGGGTAAGGCCTAATGTGGAGACAAGGTTGAACACAAACTCAGCCCGAGTCTCGATGTTAGACGAAGAGGCCTTCGTCACGCGAGGAGCGATCAGAACTGCGATGACCGGCAGGAGAATCACAAGGACCAACATGCGCCGCAACATACCCAATCACTTCCCCCAACCGGACTAACCACGAGGAATGTCTGGGGACGGACGCCATCCCCAACCACTCTTCGTCGTTCGGCCACCGGCCAGGTTTGTAGTTCCAGATGATTTGGCCGCCTCCTTGTCATCCTGCAGGAGGCGCAGCAGCCGCATTCTGAACCTCCCCACGGCTAAAGCCGGGGGGTTCTGGGGAGAATCGCCGCCGCCTCTCTCGGGTTCTCACCATCCCGCTCAGACGAGCGGGAAGCTACAACATCCCGAGCCTCAACCTTGGCTGTCCCCCTTCTGCGGGCGACCCGCTCTGACTCCGGGGACTGGCCCCGAAGGAGGAGGGCCGAAGCCTTCCACTCGCAGGTTCTGTGGCTTGGCTCCACGCCGCCCGCAGGAGCGGTTCGACACCCGACCAGCGCTCGCGCGCCCGGTCCGCGTGGAGCATCCCATCGTCGTTCACACACCATGCGAGAAAGGCCGAGTACAGATCCCGCTGCATCTCAATACCGCACTCGCAGGAGTGAACCCTCTGGGAAAGGGGCTTCTTCCGCACCATACCGCACTGACAGGTCTGCGAGAGCTTCGTCGTGCGCGTGGGGAACTCTATCACCTGTCCGCCGGCGCTTTCAGCCTTGCGGCGCAGGATCTCCACATATGCCCCGGGTGCTCGAATGCTCACCGACCTGCCATAAGCCCTCTGAAAGGCACGGTAGGGAATCTTCTCAAGCCTGATGACGGTGCCCATCGCCAGAATCTCGTTGGCCAGCCTCCCGTGGAGGGTCTTCCGGTGGCCCTTCTCACGCCGGGAAAGGTCCGCCAGTCTCGCTTCCGCCCTCTTCATCCTGGACGACTTCTTCCAGCGCTTCGGTCCCGGTTTCACCCGACCGTCCAGTTGGTAGTTCTCCGGGTTGTTGGCCCTCCGCTGGCGATCAAGATGACGCTGGATCCTCCGGATCACCCGATGGTGCCCGACCACCTCCTCACAGAGCGTCCTCAAGAAAGCCTTCCCGGCCGACACGACCCCAACGGTCTGGGGCCCGAGATCGATCCCGACCTCCCCCTGCTGCCAAGGGTGCTTGAAGCTCCCCGTCTTCGGATCGATCTTCCGATACGGGATCCCCTCCAGCACGAGCTGGGCCCAGAACCGGCTCTCTCCGTGAACCCTGCGTCTCACCAGCCGCACGTACTTCACTCGGTGGGCGAGACCATAGGCCACCACCTCATCTCTGGGATCGATCCGAGCCGGAAGAGCGAGCCCACGCCACTCCACATGATCCTCCCGCCAGCGGATCCCGGCGTCGTTGGACTTCCCCTCGACGGTGTCCAACTGGGCGAATCCCTTGAAGCGGGGCCGACCCCCCTGGTTCAGAATCCATCGGTTCACGGCTTCATACGCCCGCGTCCCAAGCTTCTGGACGACATGAACGTCCAGTTGTCCCTGGAAGACGGCATTCCTGATCTCGACGGCGTGGTGCTGGATGGCGTAGTCGGTGAAGCCGACCTTCTTCCTGCTTTCCGAGAAGGCCACCGTCCAGGCCTCTCCGGGCTTCATCCGCCGTGCTGCCTGATACCGGCGATTTTCCACGAGCAGGCGCTGTCGCTTGAAGGCTTCATCGAGACAGGCGTTGTAGACCTGTCGGGCGCTCTCCATGCGCCGATCTAAGGTTCGACCTACCGTAGGAGAGATCCTCAAGGGGATCTCGCAGACGAAAGTCGGAGCCTTCTTAGACTCGTTTTTGGTTTTCGATGTATTGCTTGATGACGGCAAGGGGAGCACCCCCAACGGTGGCTATGAAGTAACTGTTCGTCCAAAGAGTGGGCAGTCGTTTCTTCAGGAACGGAAACTCTTGCCGTAAGATTCGGGAGGATCACCCCTTCAACCGTTTGACCATCCGATGAACCCTGAACTGGGGATCGAAGTTGAGTCCGTAAACTGCTGTAAAAACGGAAAGGCAGAGGGGGCGAAGGGGAAGCCACCGCCGCTCTGGTAGATGGGGAGTTGCAGACAACCCACACCGGAGGGATGGCAGTGGCTCCTTTCCAGATTACCGTTGATCGCGACGTCGTACAGAGCCTCTTTCAGGGAGACGACGGTCTGGCCCGTCTCGTGGAGTCAGTGGTGAACCAGATCCTGACGGCCCAAGTGGCAGAACAGCTCGGCGCCGGGCGCTATGAGCGCACTGAAGGGCGCCAGGGTTATCGGAACGGAACCCGGGAACGGACGATGAAGACCCGCGTGGGCACGCTCACGCTCGAGATTCCCCAGGTCAGGGACGGTGCCTTCTCGACGGAACTCTTCTCCCGCTACCAAAGGAGCGAACAGGCGCTCGTCCTGGCGCTCATGGAGATGGTGGTGAACGGGGTGTCGACAAGACGGGTCAAGCGCATCACGGAGGAACTGTGTGGGACGAGCTTTTCGAAGAGCACGGTCTCCGAGCTCTGCAAGGCCCTCGACCCGCTTGTCGAGGAGTGGAACAACCGCCCGCTGGGACGCTACCCCTTCGTCATCGTGGATGCTCTCGTCATCCGAGTGCGCAAGGACGGGCACATCCGGCAGAAGAGTGCCTTCGTGGCGGTCGGTGTGAACGAGGCAGGCCGCCGGGAGATCCTTGGACTCATGCTGGGCGATTCGGAGTCCGAGGACAGCTGGTCCACCTTCTTCGCCTGGCTCAAGGGACGCGGGCTGACGGGTGTCGATCTCGTCGTCTCCGATGACCACCAGGGTCTTGTGAAGGCTGTTCGCCGGCACTTCCAGGGAGCCATGTGGCAGCGATGCCAGACCCATCTCACAAGGAATGTCCTCGAGCCTGCCCGAAGGCTCACCAGACGTCCCTGCACGCCCGTCTGCGGTTGATCTTCGAGGCGCCTGACGTCCCAACGGCCCGGAAGTTCCTCGAGGAGACCCTCAGCGCTTACGAGGGGAAGGCCCCGCAGGCCATGAAGCGCCTGGAGGCTGGCTTCGACGACGCCGTTGCTGCCCTGGCACTGCCCGACCCCTACCGCCAGCGGCTGCGGACCACGAACGGTTTGGAGAGGCTCAATGAGGAGATTCGCCGGCGGGAGACCGTCATCCGCATCTTCCCCAACGAGGCCTCCGCCCTTCGCCTTCTCGGAGCGCTCCTCATGGAGCAGGACGAAACCTGGTCCACCGGCCGCCGCTACTTCATGATGCAGACCTATCTCGACTGGCGACGAGAAAAAGCGGCCATCACCACCGAGAGGGGGGATGCCGCTTAACCCGTGACCCATCTACCAGCCGACCAATTTACAGCAGATTCAGGACTTGACCCCAGCCTTATCCCCATGGCTGAAGCCAGGGGCTTGCGGCTGGTTCATCCGGTCATAACAGGACCGATCCCCAACCACACTGTTCTCGCGCGATGCCCTGGATGACGTCGGCGAATCCGGCCTCAACACCCCGGTCGGCGCCTTCTCCAGTTCGACCGGGGCGGCGCGTCCTTTGTTCGCCGCATCATCCTCAAGCCGCTCCGCGTCGGCGCTTCTGCGCCACCCCGACGACCTCCGTCGCCTTCCCCATGACCTCGACCAGCACCGTCGCCACGGCCTCCGCCGGCGCCCGGCACGGCTTCGCCGCGCTCACCACCATCCGGCTCTCGCCGGCGATCACGGTGTCGTAGGCGACCGCCATCCACTCAGGCTTGCCGTTCACCGTCCGTGCCTGCACGCTGAGGAATCTGTCAGTTCCCCTTGAGCGCCAGATCTCGACAGCCCGAAGCGCCCAGCCTATCTCGGTCGAGTATGGCCTCTCCGGCACCCCGAGGAGGGTGATCAGCTCGCCGTTGAGAGCGTTGGGATCCATGCAGGGTGCCTCCTTTCGACGCCTCCTCAGTGAGCGTCAGGCTCAGGCCCATCGGCCTGCGCCTGGCCTCGCCCGCTTCGATCTGCGGCCCGATGATCTTGACAGGGACTCCCGCTTCACGGGCTATGCGAACCATGTGGTCCGTTCCCGGAGACGCGCCGGCAAGCCTGAAGGCGTATACGGCATCGATCCCCGAGGCGAGCATCTCCCTGTTCCTGATCGGCCCCGCCGCCTTGCCGTGCCTGGCCCAGTCCGCGGGATGAGGCTCCTCCCCGATGTCGTCGCCGAACATGACCCGACGAAGGCGGACGGCCTCGCCGGCAACCTGTCCGCACCCGGGGCGGCGCCATGCACGACCGTGGTCCCTTCGGGCAGGCTCCTGACCACAGCCTGGATCCGCTCCCGATCAGTCCAGCCTCGCGCGCCTTCCTGCTCGTGGCGGGCGTCCTCGCCGCGTGCGGGATGGGGGCGATGGTGGCGTTCCAGGACCTGCCGGGCGCGCTGGCGCTCCTCGTCTTCGCAGCGATCGGCGTGGCCATGGGCGTGACGCCCGTCTGCTACGCCTCCATGCGCGAGAACAACCCGCCGGAGTCCGCGGCCTTGTCGGTGGCCGTCCTCCTCACGGGCTCCGACCTCGCGGCCGCTCTCACGCCGTACCTGGCAGGTCGCCTGGCAGCGGCGGGCGATCCGGCCGACGTCTTTCGACCGCTGTGGTGGGCCCTTTTGGGGTGGGCGTGCGTCTGGGTCGCGGGCGCAAGCCGCGTCCGGGAGACACACGCCGCCCATCGCTGGCGCGCCGCGCCGCCGGAGCCGGCGCCGGGTCGCCCGGAGGACCCCGTCACGCAAAGCGCCCTGGAGGTGGTCGACGTCGTCGCCCCTTTCCGGCCGGAAGCCTGAGTTCGGCGCGACCTCGGCCCGGGCGGCCGCCGGGCTCCTCGCCTGTCCCGCCGTCCGCCACCCGATCGGCGTGGACCGCTCCGTCCCCGGCCAGGGCGCGCGGCGCGTCGTCGCGTGGGGGCAGGTCGTGAAAGCGTTCCGAGGCCTCGCCCCGCGCGAGACGGCGGCCCTCAGGTGCGGCACGGCGGACGTCAGCCAGGGTGGCGGCCGTGAGGAGGCCAATGAGGGGCCTTGGCGGCACTCCAGGGCCGCGTGCCTCCACCCCGCCCACGGGTCGGGAGTCGGCGGATCGAGGTCGGCGTCCAATGGAGACGGGCGCGCATGGCCCGCGCGGATGATCCCTCGCGCCCCCTCCTCCCCGCGGCCCGGCCGGGCCCGCGCGCGGGTGCCATCGCCCGCGCATCCCCGAGGACCGGCCGGCCGTGGAGGGGCGGACCGCCTTGTCCGTGTCCGATCCGGCGGTCCGCCCATCGCCGCGCGCCTCCCCCGCGCAGGGTCGGGCGTCGCGCCGTGTCCTCCCGCACCGCGCGCCCGCCAAGAGTGCGGGGCGGGCGCATAGAAAGGCCAGGGCGCGACGAAGCTAGGTACGAAAGGACAGTGAGCGTGGATGAGCGAGGCCGTCGCGCGAGGCGACCACTGCTGCTGCGGCAGCTGCCGCGCCGGGCAGTGCGGGCCCGGCTGCACCTGCGAGCGGGGCTGCACCTGCAAAACCTGCGGCTGCGATCACAACGCCCGCCGGTGAACGCCGGGGCTCCTGCCGACGCCGTCCCAGGGTCCTGACGGGACGCCGCCCCGGGGGCGCCGCCCTCCGACGCCTGCTGCGCCCGACCTAGCCGCCCGGCCGCGGCGGACGAGGCTCCGCGTCGGCGCCGGCCGCGCCCGAAGCCGCCAGGATTGTGGCGACGCTCGGCCTGTCGGCCGGATGTCGGGAGTAATGGGCGAGAAGCAGGCGTCCGTCCCTTCCGACGAGGAAGTCGCCGCCCATCTGCATCGGGTCGTCAGCCGGCAGCGCGGGGCGCCATCCGTGCCGGAGGAGGTCCAGGTACCGCCCCAGGGTCTTGGGGTGAAAGACCGCGCCAAGGGTCCCGCGGGCGAGGCCGTAGGCGCGGTAGACCTCGCGCGCCGGATCCGCCAGGCACACGAAGGGGATCCGATGCTCGCTGCGGTACGCCTCGAGGCGGCTTGCGGACGCGAAGCCGACGACGGCCACGCGCACGTCCGCCGCCGCCAGGGACGCCTGCGACTGCTGCAACTGCAGCAGGTGATCCAGGCACGGCAGTCAGCCGGTGTACCGCAGGAAGACGAGGAGCGTCGTCCGGTCGCGCTGGTCCCGCAGGCGCCACGAGCCGCCGTCGGTGTCCGGCAGGGTGAAGTCGGGCGCCACGTCACCCGTGCAGAGCGTCGCCCGAGCCTCCAAGGCGGCGCCGTACCCGGGTCGCGGCGCCTTGCGGCCGCCCTTCCGGCTCATACCGCGGCGTCGTGCTCGAGGATCCGGCAGTAGCGGCGGCCAGCCCCGGCTGCGCCATCGCTGGCCGCCAGAGCCTGAAGCGCCGCCAGCTCCCGCTCGAGCGCCTCGAGCTCCCGCAACTGCCTGCGCACCCCCGCCAGCCTCTCGTCGACGAGCGCCCTCACATAGCCGCACGGGACCCGCCCGCCGTCCCGCAAGGCGATGATCTGCGCGACGTCGGCGAGGGACAGGCCGACCGCCCTGCCTCTTTGGATGAGGCGCAGGCGCTCGACGTCCCGGTCGGTGTACAGGCGGTATCCGGCAGGGCTCCGCCTGGGGGGCGGCAGGATCCCCGCCCTCTCGTAGAAGCGGATGGCGCGTGCACTGACTCCCGCCTTGCGGGCGAGCTGCCCGATCAGGTACGGCTTCTCGCTGGCAGCCCTCTCCATGGCACTCCCCTCCTCACAGCTCGTCTGTTGCCGCGCCGGCGTCGCCCGAGCGGCTCCTCCCGTCGTCGCGGCCGGACCCCGACGGACGGCACAGGCCCCGGCGGGCCCTCCCGGCCAAGATCCCGCCCCCCGCCGTGCGGCGGAACGCGGGAAGCCTCGCCGGGCAGGCCCGATCTTCCCCCCGCGACCCCATTGTAGCCGCCGCCGGCTCACGGCGCGACGTCCCCGACGCCAGGGGCAGGCGCGTGGCGGGCCGTCGCCGCGGGCGTCATGCACTCCGCCTTCGCGGGCACGGGATGCCGCCCGGGGCCGCGGCCGGCTCAGCCGCCCTCGTACGCGGCGACCGTGCCCGGCGATGTGGCCTCGGCCAGGAGGCGGAGGGCGCGTCGCACCACGGACGACTGGCGGTCGACATCGCCCGCGGGGCCGACGGTCTGCCCCCGCGGCGCCCTCACGGTGAGGGCCCGCGGCGGCCGGAGGCGCTCGACGGCCTGCGGGAGGTTGGCGATGACGACCGTCGGCAGCCCGGCGGCTTCGAGGTGACGGGCGAGCAGTCCCACGGACTGGTGGCACACGGGTCAGACAGGCACGAGGAGGACGGCGTCCGCCCCCTCGTCCTTGAGCCCCGCCGTGATCGCCGGCACCGACTCCTCAAGCCACGGGCCGGGATCCGTCTGATAGCCCATGCAGCTGACGTGGCGGGCCGCGGTGCTCCCGATCGTCCCCTCCTCGGAAAGGCGCCGGACGATGTCGAGGGGGAAGACGGCGTTGTAGTCTCGTGTGGCCGCCGCGGGGTCGTAGTGGCCGTGGTGGATCGCCCAGCCGGAGAGCGGCCCCGGCCCGGGGATCCACCTGAACGTGGCGTCCCCCAGGGGGTCCTCCTCGCGAAACGGCGGCTGACCCGGCAGGCTGAGCCCGCCGGACGTGACGAGCGCCAGGCGGCTGGCGCCAAGGGGCCGTTCGGGGCGCGTGAGCAGGGAGTCGTCGTAGGTCACCCACGGGTAGTCGCGAAACGCGGCCGCGCCCTCGTGGGCCTCGAGAAGCGGTCGGGACCGCTCGAGCCACGCCTCGTACCTCTCGTACCAGCCCGGCGGCAGACCCTTCGTGTCGTTCATCGGCTCGCCCCTCCCTCCACACACCCGGGATCCCGACCCGCGGCGCGCCGCCAGGGTGAGGCGCCCCGTCGCACGAGGCACGTCCGCCGCGGCCGGGCGCCGCCCCTCATCCGCCGCGCCGGGCGACGAGGAGGCCATAGCCGAGATCGCCTGCGCGAACGGCGCCGCCGATCTCGGCGAGAAGACGCCTCGCCCGCGCAGCCGTCCCCTCCTCGCCGCCGTCGTCCGGCCCCCGAAAGTCCAGCCACGCCAGCACGGCCCGCCCGATCCGGTCGACGAGGGCCTGCAGGTCGGCGGAGCGGTCCTCCTGCCGCTCCACCAGGAACCCCCCGCCCGCGAGCAAAGACGCGTATCCCTCGAGCGACCGTGCGCCGGCGAGGCAGGCCACCCAGGCGGCGAGGTCGCCGAGCCCCTCGGGCAAGGCCCCGCGGCGGGTGACGTCCGTGATCCCCAGCCGGCCCCCGGGGCGAAGCACCCGCCGCCATTCGGCGACGGCCCGCTCCGGAGCGGGAAAGGTGCACAGGGCGCACTCGCAGATGACGGCGTCGAGCGAACCATCGGGCCAGGGCAGCGACTCCGCGTCCGCCTCGGCGAAGGCGACGCTCTCACCGAGCCCGGCCTCGGCCGCCAGATCCCGGGCCCGTCTCACCTGCGCGGCGCCGAGGTCGACGCCGAGGACGCGGCAGCCGAACGTCCTGTGCAAAAGCCGGGCCGCGGCCCCCGTTCCGCAGGCGACGTCGCCGACCGTGTCCCCCTCGGTGAGGGCGAGCGCCTGGCCGAGATGCACGGTGAGGCGTTCTCCGCCCGGGTGCCAGTACTCGCCGAGCACGAGCGTCACCCACGGGCTGGCGTAGGCCTGTGCGCAACAGGCCTTCAGGGCGGCGGGGTCCGTCACGGGAGGCGCCCCCCGTCCTGTGCGGCGGCTGCCTGCGGGGAGGGGGGCCGGCGCCTCGCGGCGAGCCTCGCGCGCTCCTCCTCGCGGTAGCCGACCGTGTTGTAGGCGCAGAACGGGATCTGTCTGCCGTCCGGCAGGAGGACCGCCTTGCAGCACTTCATCACGTTCTTCTGGGTGAACGTCCAGGGGTCCATGAAATCCTGCAGCATGACCATGAAGAGCGCGTCCCCCGCCCCGCCCAGGTCCTGCGGCCCCGTGATGCCGCAGGCGGCACAGGCCGCGCGCACGTCCTCGCCGAAGGACGGCGTTCCGGGCATGGCGGCCGCGGACCACAGCCGCAGGAGCGCCTCGCCGATCTCGTCCTTGTCGGGCACGGCGCGGTTGGCGATGTAGCCGAGGTAGGCCTCGAGGTCGACGAGGCGGGCGACGGGGAGCACCTTGCCGCCGTTCACGAAGGCGTAGCTGACGGCGTTGCAGGTGGGAAAGCAGCAGGGCACGGGGATGAAGTCGGCGGCCGTGAAGAGCCCGTCCGTCTGCCGGGCGATCTCGCGCACGATGTCGGGGATCGTGAGGCGGCGCAGCGGGTCGTGATCGGGGTGCCGACCGGCGTGAAAGGCCGGCTGGAAGTTGATGCCCCGCACGGCCGGGTGGGAGAGCCCGAAGGTGACGATGCGGCCCACCTCGTGGAGGTTGACGCCCTCCTCCACGGCCGGCACGAGGATCGCCTTCAGCCCCACCTCCGCCATCCGGTCGAGCGCCCGGAGCTTCGTGGCGAGCAGGTCCCTCTCCCCGCGCAGACGCTCGTACGTCGTCTCGTCGAACCCGTCGAACTGGAAGTAGATCGACGGCGCGAGGGCGGCGACGGCCTCGAGGAAGGCGTCGTCCGTGGCGAGGCGCTTGCCGTTCGTGTTGATCATGACGTGTGTGATGTCCCGCCTCTTCGCCGCCGCCACCATCTCGACGATGTGCGGGTGGATCGTCGGCTCGCCGCCCGAGAACTGCACCACCTGCGCCCGCCCCTCGGTGGCGACGAGGTGGTCGAGGATGGCCTCGACCTCGCCGAGCGTGAGCGTGTAGCCGGCCCCCGCGTCGGCGAAGCACAGGGGGCAGGCCATGTTGCAGCCCGTCATCACCTCGATGATGCCCACGCACACATGCTGGGCGTGGTCCGGGCAGAGCCCGCAGTCGTAGGGGCACCCTCGCCGGACGTCGGTCGTGGCGCGGGCGAGCGTCCCCGGCCGGTTGAACCGTCCCGCCGCCACGTACTGGTCGGCGTCCCCGTAGATGCGCGCCTCGAAGGTGCCGTGGTCCGGGCACCGCCTGCGCAGGAAGACCTGGCCGTCCCGCAGGAGCACCTTGGCGTCGAGAAGGCGCCGGCAGACGGGACAGAGACTGCGCGTGAACTCGTAGAAGATCTCCCGGGCCTCGGACATCCGCTGCGGAACCGGGTCCATATCCTCTTCCCCTTTCGCCGCCTCGCGGCCGAGAGCGGGGCTTGCGGGCCCGCCCCGGCCCTGCGGCCGCTCGCTCACGGGCCAGGGTCGCACCGCCCTCGCGGCAGGCGACGCCAGCCGCCTGCCGCCCGTCGCCCCGTCAAGGACGCGCCACTTCGCCGGCGGCCCGCTCCCCTCCCCGCCGCCGGCGGACGAGGGCGATGGCGACAAGCGCCACGATGCCGGCCCTGATGGCGATGTCCGCCACATTCATGACGCCGGGCCACAGCGGGACCTTGAGGAAATCCGTGACGCGGCCGAAGATCCACCGGTCGAGGAGGTTCCCGACGATCCCGCCCAGAATGACGCCGAAGATGGCGTCCGCGCCTGGGCCGAGCGCCAGCCGGGAGCGGGCCGCGATCACGGCGGCTGCGGCGAGGAGGCCCGCCAGGGCCCAGACTTCCGGGTAGGCCGCGCCGAGGCCCAGGGTGATCCCGGCGTTCGTGGTGCGGAGCAAGGCGGCGCCCGCGACGAGAGGCACGGCCTTCCCGGGCGGGAGGGCGAAGCGGACCCACGCCTTCGACGCCTGGTCCAGGGCGAGGGTCAGGATGCCCCCGGCCACAAGCCGCCTCACGGGTCGTCGCCGCCCGACGGGCCGCGCATCTTGGGCCGCGGGCGCGAAGCCCGCCCCTCCTGTCCGCCGCGGGCTCCCCGGCCTCTCACGGTGCGGCCGACCGCCCTTCCCCCCCGGCCTTCCCCGCCGTGAGGCAAAGGGCGAGCTCGGCCGCGTCCGGCACGCGCCCCTGGCTGAACAGGTGCCCGTCGACCAGCACGGCGGGCGGGTGAAGGGCCCCCGCCCGCCAGGCCTCGCCGAGATGCGTGAGCCAAGGGCGGACGTCCACCGCCTCCTGCGGCACGCCGGCCCGGCGGCAGGCCTCCCGTACGGCGGCCACGGTGAGGTCGCACTCGGCGCAGATCCAGCCGGGCACGTCCAGCCAGCCCTGCCTGCCGGTGATGCGGTAGACGACGATCTCCACGTCCGATGCCCCTCCCTCGTGGGTCTTCCAGGAGCTAACCGGCTCCCTCGGGGTGGGCCCGGCGAAGCGGGACGACGGGGCGCCCCCGGAACACGTCCCCGACCTCGAGGCCGAGCCGCGAGAGCGCCTGCCGGGGCACGCCGATGTCGGCCAGGTGCAGCCGCCCCACGTGGCCCCTGGCCGGAGCGGCGAGGACTCCCGCCTTCGGCAGCGCCAGCGACAGCGTGGCGTCCGCCCTCACCGTCAGCTCCCCCACCGCTCCGGTCGTCGGCTCGAGTCCCGACGGCACGTCAAGGGCCAGCACCGGCGTGCGCGACTGCGCGAGGAGGCGGATGAGATCCGCGCTCTGGGCGCGCGGAGCACCTCTCAGCCGGTAGCCGATGAGCCCGTCGATGACCAGGCGGGCCCGATCGACCGTCTCCAGCTCCCGACGTGGCGCCGCCAGATCCCCGCCCCGCACGGGAACCCCCATGCGGCGCAGGATGCCGAGCTGGACCGAGGCCTCCTCGCCCATGTCCTCCGCCGCCTGGACCACGTCCACGGGGTGGCCCCAGCCGGCGAGCCGCCTCGCGGCCACGAGCGCGCCGCCGCCGTTGCCCCCCGCGCCGGCGAGCACCACAATGGCGGATCCGGGCGCCGCGCGGCCGGCCATCCTCGCCGCGACCCGCGCCAGCGCCTCCCCGGCGCTCTCCATCATCTGAAGGAGGGTGATGCCGTAATCCTCGGTCATCATCCGGTCCATCTCGGCCGCCTCGGCGGCCGAGATGGACGGCACGAGGAGCCCGCCCGCGGCGGCGAGGGGGCGTCCGCCGCCCGGCGGCCAGGGCGCACCCGCAGGGCCGCGCATCACGGGCCAGAGTCCCCGCGCTCGTCCCCGCGGTCCGTCACGCTGCTCACGGCGACCGCCCCGTAGGTGCTGACGGCGTAGGGCACGAGGTACGTGAGCAGCATCTCCGCCCCCAGGGCGGGCGTCAGCCGGCCCGCGATGAGGGCCCCCGCGTGGTTGATGAGCACGAGGATCGTCCCCACGACGAGGGCCGTCCGCAGCGAGGAACGCACCACCGGCGGATGGAAGAGGGCGGCTAGGCCCGTCTTGACGATCGGCCCCCGGGGCGAGGGAAACGAGCAGCGGGGCCACGCCGTGGCGTCTCGCCCCGCCGGAGGGGAGGCCGGACAGACCGTCTCCTCGCCGGCGGCGGAACCCAGAGGGCGGGGCCTTCGCCCCGCCCCCTGCTCTTCAGCTCGCCTCGGAGCCACAGCACTCGCCGTACGCCTTGCCCGAACCGCACGGACACGACTCGCCTTTTCCGCAGCAGTGGCCGTACGTCTTGCCGGACCCACACGGGCAGGCCTCGTCCAGACGGGGTTTCTCGTCCATCCGGGTTCACCTCCTCGTCCCCAGTTTACCGCCGCGTCCGCCTCGCCGATGTAGGCCTCCTTACGTTGGCGCGGGACCCGTCGGGTCAGCCGACGCGGCAGTCGCAGGCCCATCCCTCCAGCGGCTTGATGGTCCAGGCGGCCCGCAGGGCGCGCTCCCGGAGTCGGTGTGCCGTGAAGCCGGGGGTCGGTGAAGATGAGGTCGACCGACTCCGGCTCCACCTCGAGGGACCGGATGTCCGCGACGGAGGCCGTCCCGATCCGGTCGGAGCGGCGAGGCTCGACGGCGGCCTCCTGCCTGCGGACCTCCCGGGCCATCTTGCGCACGATGTCGTGCGCCTCCCTGGGGCCCGCCGCGGAGGCCTCCTCGAGGGCCCGCTCCCGAAGCTCGGCCGGCAGCCGTTCGATCCTCCTGGCCAGGGGGATTGAGACGCGCCCCGCTTTCAGGGACTTGAAGACTTCGGGAGCCCTCTCCTTTAGCCGCTGGGCGTCGGAGACATACTGGCGGTTGGTCCCGACGATCTTGGCGATGCGGTGAGAGGACTCACGTTCATGTTTAGTTGAACCTTCCCCAAAACTTTGGGGAAGGTCTGGGACCATGTTGGGTCGTGTCCCCGCGAGCGCGACTTGCCTCTCCCTCGCCGCCTCCCGCTCTCTCCTGAATGCCTCCGCCTCGACGGCGACGGCGGCCCTCTGCTCGGAGGAGAGGTGCCGCCGGTGCAGGTTCTCCGAAAGGACGAACTCGAGGGGGTCGATCTCCCCAGGCAGGTCGCGGAAGCACGGATCGAGGCCGAGCTCTTCGCAGGCCCGGAGCCGGTGGCGGCCGTCGAGGACCTTCCCCTCGTGCAGAGTGATCGGCTCGAGGAGGCCGTGCGCCTCGATGTCGGCTTTGAGGACCTGGTACTCCTCGTCGGCCATCGGCGGGACCAGGTCGGCGATCGGATGGCTTTGCAAGAGTGCGCACCCCCTTATTGCGCGGGAAGGGCCGCCGGATTTCCGGCGGCCCCCTGCGGGACTTTTGGCGATGCCTTTCTTGAGGACCGCTGCGGCCCAGCCAGCAGTTATCCGTCGAAGAGGCCGGGCTCTCGCGTCTTCTCCACAACTGGCCCCTCCGGAGGGAAGAGGAACTCCCCCGTCGGGTCGTGCCGACTGAACAAAGCCTTGGCCGTCTTCTGGTTCTGGACGGCGTAGCAGTACACGCAACCGTGTGGGCATGTGTCGTAGCCGCCGATGTCCACGGCGAGGATCAGCGCCCCCTTGGCCGCCGGGCCCAGAGCCGCGCGCTCTGAGCCGCGGCCAGCTGCTGGTCGGCAAGGCGCTCCAGCTCGCGCCGCCGTCGCTCGGCGGGCGCAAGGTTGAGCCTGGCGGCGCGTAACCGCTCGGTGTTCTCAAGCCGGAGCTGTTCCAATCGCGCCGGCGACATGGTGGCTCGCCTCGAGATGGGCCGCCCGATGCCGTCCTCGCGTCTGGATGGCTTGTAGGGCACCGGTAGCCCCGCCATCGCGGCCTCCCTCCGGCCGGTCGGTGTGAGGTGCTGCGCCACCTCGGCGATGACGGGGTCCTCGGCGGCGAAGAGGTCGCGCATCGCCGCGGCGGGCCCGCCCAGCCGGGCGATGGCGTCGCGGGCCGCCGCCCCGGCGGCGTCGAGGTGTGCCTTCCAGCGGGCTTCCGCGTAGCGGTTGGCGAGCGCGCGTGCGGCGGCGACCGCGGCGTCGGCCACCGCCGCCATCCGCGTCCACCCGCTCACATCGGCTGGCTCGCCGACCCCCGCCGCGATCTTCTCGCACCTCCCAAGGATGACGGCGGCGTAGGCCCGCAGCTGGCGCGTGATGCGCCGGTCGTCGAGGCGGACGGGGGCGGCGATGCCGCGGCGCGTGAGGGCGCGGCGCAGGCTGTCTCGGGTCGCTCCCGTCGCCGCAAGTGCGAGAGCCCCGGCGGTCCCGGAGGGGACGTCGTCGAGGAGCTTCGCGGTGATCTCGGCGGCCCGGCGCGTGCGAGTGGATTCCGGCCGTCCGGCGCCCGGGCCCGGCAGGCCTGCGCGGGCCAGCCGGGCGAGCAGCGCCTTCCGGGCGCGGGCGTCCAGGTGGTGCTCGGCGACGACGGCGGCCCATGCGGCGCGAGGCGCCAGGCCCTCTGCGAGCAGGGCGGCGTAGTGTGCCTGCGCCTCGGCCAGCCGCGCCATGGGCTTACCTGGGCTCGATGGCCGCCTCGGGCGCGTGGTCCGCATGGGCGGCTGGCCGTCGTCGGGAACCATCGGAACTCTGGGCTGTGGCATCAGCGGATACTCCTTCTCGGACATCTCCGGGATGATGAGGCTGATCGGGTCTGGTCCACGAGATCCGCACCTCCAGACGCGGAAAGTCCGCCGGAGATCCGGCGGACTCCGAAAACCCTTCAGGCCGGGCAAGCTACCCGTCGAACCCGACCACCCTGAGCACCTTGTCCCAGGCGCTCCTCGCCTCCGGGCCGAGCCCCAGTCGGGAGGCCACCCGAAGCACGGTCACGGGACCTTGTCATGCGCAAGCCACAGATGGATAATTTTAGTAGCCAAGCTTCTCAGTGAAGGAGGAATAGGGCATGGCGACCTACTACGGCAGCGATAGTGCCAGCGTTCAGACGTCGAATCCGCAGACCTTTTACATCGGCAAGATGGGGGCTCACGACGAGGACTACCCAAATCAAACAGAGGTCAACATAGGTCCGGGGTATGACTTCAACACAAGTGCCGCTGATCCGTCTACGTATGTTTACGGATATTGGTGGCTTGGCGGACCTGGGTCGGATCCCAACTTCGGCCCCTCTTACACGATCACACAGGCTCAAGATTGGGGAGCAAAGCAAGCTCGCGCCGCCATCGATGCCGCAGACGGCACTACCCTGAGCGCCAACGGTCTCAAGTTCAGTGACTACCTAAACCGGACAACGATCTGGGCGGATGTCGAGAAGAGTTCTACCGAGCACAATTACTGGCTTGACCCCACCGTTCTCATCGGGAAAATTGAGGGCAAGTACTTCAACGATGCCGTCCTGAGCTACTTTCTTCAGACACTCGACCAGTCCGGGTGGCACTGCGGCGTGTACTCCTCACAATA
>Ga0207433_10005130_pt1 | contig 23626 bp, 19 predicted proteins | sample YelNatPaOPGAMG01_FD_187559 | JGI IMG/M metagenome (GOLD analysis project Ga0207433, IMG submission 187559) | Hot spring thermophilic microbial communities from Obsidian Pool, Yellowstone National Park, USA - OP-RAMG-01 (SPAdes) (version 3) | ecosystem: Environmental > Aquatic > Thermal springs... | reverse complement strand
AAGATGCCTTTTCATAATCTATATTCTCTATCTTAACTATCCTGTATCCTTTTTTAAATTTTTTTAAAATAGATTCATTCTTTAGGATCTCCTTGATTTTTTCCATATCTTTCTCTTTGAAATGCGCAGGATAAATGTATAAATTATAAGATGGATAGGATACTGCAAGTGGTATTCCATTTCTATCATAAATAATACCTCTTGTTGCAATTATTTTTTCACCCATCAAAACATTTTTTAAAGCAATCTCACTGTATTTCTTTCTATTTATTATCTGTGTATAGAAGAGCGATGTAAGTATTAATATGGAAAATAAATAAAGGATGACCTTATGTCTCATATTTCTTTTTTATGAATATAATGGAAACAAAACCTATAAAAGTGTTATAAATTGTTCCTAAAAATAACGATTTGAATATAAAATTTAATATCCCTTTTAAATTAAAAGAAAAAGGGAATTCAATTATGAAGCGAGAAAAAAAAGATGTTATAAGTATAAAAAAAAGTGAAGAAATACTTGACCAGTATATTTTATTCTTTGCTAATATGAGAAAATATGATAGTGTTGTGAAAACAAATATATGAATCCCAAATCTCTGTGGTGAGAAAATATCATATATAAATCCTGAAAGAAATGAAATAAAAAGAGAAAGATAAGGATTAAAATTCAGTGAGAAGAGATAAAGTGCATTTAAAATAAATAATGGTTTTGTCCCAAAAATTGAGAGATTGTCTATGAAAGAGAGATCAAGAATAGGGGATAAGATAAGGAAAAAAACAATGAATTTCTTCATCTATTTAATATCACGAATAACTCATCATAGAATTTTAATGGCTCAAATGGTTTAAGATATATTTTTGCCTCATAATCATTTTTTTCTCTAATAATATTTTGAACAATTCCAACATTTATTCCCTTTGGATAAATCCCTCCCATACCGGAAGTCACGAAAGTATCACCTATTGAGACATCTTCATTTATTGATATACCATCAATCAAGAAATCTGAATCCCACTTAAGTATACCTTTCACACCAGTTCTCAAATCCATCACTGAAACAAAATTGTTTGAATGATGGATACTCTGAACAATAATAAAATCCTTTGTAATATCTTTTATTCTACCTATGAGCCCTTCATAACCAATAACAGGAAGGTCTTTTTTCAGAATGTTTACTGTTTTTTTCCTGCATATGTAAATTTTGTTTCCACCTTCCTCATTATAAGTTATAACCTGGACTGGTTCTATGAATAGATTTTTTTCAATTGTGAACTGGAGTATTTTTTTCAGATATTCATTCTCTATTTTGAACATATTAAGATTATTCAATTGTAGTGTTAGATATAGAACCTTTTTATTAAGATAATCATTTTTCATCTTAAGTTCTTTATATTCTGATACACTATTTGATATAACTTTTGCAGGAAAAATTATCCATCCTGAGATATTTCTGAGTGCTCTAATCCCCTTTTCTCTTTCAAAAAAATAAAGAATAGAAGGTGCTAAAATAAGGAAGATATAAAAAAAAGTAATCTTTTTTCTCATCTTGAAGGAGACCTTATAAGTAACGGATAAAATTCTTCCATATTATCAAGAATTTTTCCAGCACCCCGAACAACGCATTCAAGAGGGTTTTCTGCAACCTTAACAAGAAGGTTTGTTTCCTCAGAAATCAACCTGTCTATCCCTCTCAATAAAGAACCTCCTCCTGTCATTATAATTCCTTTATCAACAATATCAGCAGAAAGTTCAGGTGGTGTTCTTTCAAGTGCTGTTTTAACAGCACTCACAATCATTGAAAGTGGCTCCTGAATCGCTTCCCTTATTTCATCAGAATATATTTTTATACTTTTAGGTATTCCATTTACAAGGTCATTCCCTCTAACTTCATAAGATTTTTCTTCATCAAGGGGGAATGCAGAACCAATCTTGATTTTTATTTCTTCTGCTGTTGACTCTCCTATCAATAAATTGTATTTCTTCTTCAGGTAATTGATTATTGCCTCATCAATCTCATCACCCCCAATCCTTATTGATACTTTTGCTACAATACCTGATAATGCTATAACAGCAATCTCTGTTGTTCCACCACCTATGTCTATTATCATATTCCCTGAAGGTGTATTAACTGGAAGATTTACACCAACTGCTGCTGCAACGGGCTCAGGGACAAGGAATACCTCTCTTGCTCCAGCATGCTCCGCAGAATCTCTTACCGCCCTTGCTTCAACCGCTGTTATACCTGATGGAACAGCAACAATCATCCTTGGTTTTATAAATATTCTCTTCTGGAGTATCTTTTCAATGAATCCCCTTAACATCACTTCAACCATTTCAAAATCTGCTATAACACCATCTTTCATAGGACGGACAGCATATATTTCAGAAGGTGTTCTTCCAAGCATCTTTTTTGCCTCTAAACCAACTGCAATACATTTTCCAGTCTTTGTATCAACAGCAACAACAGATGGTTCATTTAAAACAATTCCCTTCTCTGCAACATAAATAAGTGTGTTTGCAGTTCCAAGGTCAATAGCCATATCAGAAGAAATAAAACGGGATAAACTTATCTTAAATTTCATCTATCCTCCATTATGTTATTTTTGTTTTTTATAAAATTACTTCTGTAAGATAACGAATTCAACCCTTCTATTCTTTGCGCGTCCCTCTTTTGTTGTGTTAGGTGCTACTGGTTTTGTTTCTCCATAACCCCTTGCAATGAGCCTTTGAGGGTCTATCCCATGATTTTTTACAAGGTATTCTTTCACAGACTCAGCCCTTGCCTGTGAAAGTTTTAAGTTATATGAATCAGAACCCTGTGAATCTGTATGTCCCTGTATTTCTATTAATAACACTGGATTACTCTCTATTGCAAGTTTTATTGAATTCGCCATTTCATCAATGTTTTTGTAATATTCAGGTTTTATTGTCGCTTTACCGAGATCAAATTCAATATTAGTTAATACAAGTTTGAATTCCTTCTTCACAAGTCCTACATCAAGTTTAGTTAATTCTTTTCTAACAATCTTCGTCTTACCAAACCAGTCATATATATTCTTGTTTCTTGGCTTTACCTCAACATTATATTCACCCTGTTTCAAAACAAAAGACCTTTCTCCAGAAACATCCTCCTGAACAACAACATTACCATCTTTATCTTTTATTGTAACAATCCCTGTGAGTGTTTTCGATGGTTCCTGTAAATCGAAGATTTTTATAACAAGTTGACCTTCGGCTATATAAGGTTCAAGGGTTATTACCTTTTCCATCTGAGGTCCTTGAAGTTCTATCTTCTCATTGTATTCCTCAAATTTATCAGATTTCACATTTATCATCACATTTCCCTTAAATTCTGTCTTTAATTTTTTCTCACCAGAAACATTCTCTGAGACAATTGTATTTCCGAGTTCGTCGGTGATTGTTAAATATGCAGTTACAGGTTCACCTTTTTTATCCCTCAGCAAAAATGTGTAATTGTTGTATTTCTTCATCTCTATTTTCTGATTGTATGTTATACCAAAGGCGAATCTTGGATTCCATTGTCTTGGTGTATCAAAGAAATGTTCAAGTTTAACAAGGGAAATTCCGATATCAACAGGGAAAACAGGTAGATGATAAACAACCCCAAGATTAAAATCCCTTCCATCAAATTCAATCCCTGTCTCAAGATTGTTGTATTTATAATAGTATGAGAAGAATATTCCAAAATCAAAATTACCAAGTGTGTCGGGAAGTTCAATATGGAATAAATCACTCCTTGGACCATATCCTATAAACCTTCCCCTTCCAATACCAAGTGTTCCATAACCCATATTTAAGAGGCTTGAGGAGAATACAAGATATACTGAGCCTAACTCAGCGGGTTTCCTGTTATAAGAATAATCATCATCCCACATACCTGTTGAGTCAGTTCTATCACCGACTGGAGAAACATTCTTTGTATATGTTATGTCATCAATACCTATTGAGAAATATGTTTTAGTAGGTTCAATCCTGAAGAATGAATATTTTGCGTGCAAAGAATAGTTTTTCAAAGTATAAGATGTTAGTGCAACCTCAAAACCCTGTATGAATGAATATCTCAGATTAAGATAGTCAAAATCAACTTTATGATTCTCAAATTCACCACCAGGTATAGCAATTGAACCATCAAAAGTGATAGTAAGAATGTTAGGTGTTTGAGTGTACGCAGTAGGTGCATCAATAAAACTTGTTGACCTGTTAAACTCACTTAAAATAAAAAATAATAAAAACATTATACCTCCTTATCTTAATTTTTTTCCAAGGGCATTTTTCCTGCCCGGTGAGTTATCAAAAACTTCAATAACATAGAATAAGAGACCTATAAAATCTTTCTCAAATTTCCCGTGGAAATAACTATGTATCAAATTCGTGTATCTTACACAATCCCTTTCGTAATCGTCAACACTCTTATCATCAGGATGTATCACCCTCGCAATTGTTCTTATCTCATAACTTGGAATATCGAGGAATACAATAGTTGCAACAGGATTTTTCATAAGATTTAAGAATGTGTGTGTTTCAAAATCTTCAGTTGTGTATAATTCAAGTGAACTCTGGATTTTTTTATTCAGTTTCTCGGGTTCATTGTATATCTTCTTAAGGAACTCTAATTTCACATCCATCTTTGATTCATAAGTTTCTTCCATATATTTTATCATATCTTTTATGAACTCTTTTTTTGGAACAAAACCTATCCCTTTTACAGCATTGTTTAAAGTAAAAAGAGAGTCTTTTCTTCTCTCACCATAACTTGCAACCATACCAGAATGAGGGCCTGCAAAATCAGGTGGAATACCTTTTTTTATATTCTCGAGTGTCTCAAGCCTTCTTTCAATATTCCATTTCATAAATTCATCAGGCAATTCAATTATTTTATACTCCCTCCATCTTCCATCTATCCTTGCCTTAATGATATCCCTGTTAATTTCTGATAAATCAACAGTCCTCTGTTTAAAAGAGTTTCCCTTCCAGAAGTTATCCTTGAAGGAATGTTCAAGTTCTCCACCAAGGACCTTACTGAATAGCCCTGTTAAAATATACGCACCAGATATCTTTAAGAAATCCCTTCTATTTATCATCTTCTTCCCCTTTCTCTTTTTTATCTTCTTCATCAATCCCTTTTAATGCATCCTTAAATTCCCTTAAACCTTTACCAAGTGATTTACCAATTTCGGGTAATCTTTTGGCACCAAAAAGGAGAAGAACCAAAAGAAGTATTATTATTATTTCAGGCCAGCCTATTGTTCCAAACATATAAAAAGAATAATATGTGAAATAATTTTGTCAAGTTTTTTTTTACTTTTTTGAAAATTTAAAAAATTTTCCCAAAGGTCTTGACTAATATTAAAAATTATTTAAATTATTAAAAATGGAGGTTTTTATGATTCTTTTAATTTTAAGTCTCTTAGAGAGAACCGAACTCAAAATCGATGGAAAGGTCGGGAATGGAACCTATATTAACGAAGATGAGATAAAAATAATAAAAAATGGTTCTGATGGATTCACTGAATGGATAACACATCATCATAACTCATTGAGGGATGGACTTGCACCAGAGGTTTTGAGGATGCCACTTACAGAGAAAGCAGTGATAAATGGTGGAGGTAAATGCAGATGGACTGACCCTGTTTATTCTAATGGTAAGATTGTTTTTACAACTTCAGCAGGTTTTGTGTATTGTGTTGATACAACCGGGAATATTATCTGGAATAAGGATATTGGTGCTTCTGGTTATGTCTCTGGAACACCTACTATTTCGAATAATGTTGTTTATGTTCAGATGATAGCAAAGGATACTACTTACAGATTCTTCGCCTTAAACTTTGAAAATGGTGATACTATCTGGTCAAGACCTGTTCCTGCATTCTCATTATACTCTCAACCACTTGTTAAAGATGGTTCATTATATTTTGGGGATTTTTCAGGGAATGTCCACAGGTGGGATGCGATAGATGGTGATACAATCTGGAGTATAAATCTTGGTGGAGCAATTTATTCAGCCTGCGCTTACTCAAATGGTATTGTTTTTACTACAAGTTATGGAACTGGTAAACTTTATGCAATAGATACTTCAGGTATTATATTATGGGAGAAATATATTGGTCCCTCAACAACTGCACCTACCATTGCTAATAACAAGGTTTTCACGATAAACAGAACCGATGGCCTAACATCCTGTTTTGATGCAGTTACTGGTGACTCAATATGGCAGGTATTCACACAAACAAATGATGGTTCAACGATGGCTGCAGATGATTCCCTTCTATATTTTGGCTCATACAGGGGTAAGAAATTTTATTGTTTAAGACAATCTAATGGTTCTGTGAAATGGCAGAAACCAATAGGTGGAGCAAATGGTGCTGTTGGTGCTGCTGTTGCAATAAATGGAAATTATTTCTTTGGAACTGCATGGGATGGTAACTTATATATACATAATAAGTATAATGGGACAAAACTTTACACTTTTCCTCTTTCTTCTTATGGTTCTTCATCCTCTGTTGGGATAGCAAAAGGGTATGTTTTTGTTGGTGATGAGGAAGGTAGACTCCATATTTTCAAGGGTTCAGGGATAGATGAAGCACCAACACCACCTTCAGGGCTTTATGCAAACCCAGGTGACAGAAAGGTTTTCCTGTGGTGGAATAAGAATCCAGAGACAGATATTTCAGGATATAAGATATACCACAGGCTTGATGGTGAATATTCCTTTTCTTTTGTGAGTTTTACATCAGAAACATCTTACATAGATACAGGGCTTATAAATGATTCCCTTTATCATTTTGTTGTTATTGCAGTTGATACAGCAGGTTCATATTCTGATTATTCTAATGAAGTTACCTGTATTCCAGGGGATACAACAAGACCTTCTCCAATTTCAGACCTGAATGTTTCAAGCGGAAACAATGATGGTGAGATAAAGATTGTCTTCACTGCGGTTGGTGATGATGGTATGACAGGGAATGCAAAAGGATATGAAATAAGATATTCTCATTCTCCAATAAATAATGAGACTGATTATATCAATGCAACAATTTACAATAACAACTTTGTTCCCAAATCACCAGGTGATACTGAAACATTCATTTTAACAGGATTTATCCCTGATGATACATTATGGTTTTCAGTGAAGGCATTTGATGAATCTTATAATTATTCATTATTAGGTAATACAGATTCAGGGGTTGTAAAGTCGGATATTATTCCACCTGGTAGAATAACAGATCTTATTGCCTCAACCGGTATAAATTCAGGTGAGGTTAATCTATACTTCACTTCAACAGGTGATGATGGTTCAACAGGGAATGCATCTGGTTATATCATAAAATATTACACTGAAGAGATAACAGATTTAAACTGGGATATTGCGACAACTTATAATAATTCCTTCATCCCTAAATCACCTGGACAACCTGAGACATTAACCATTTCAGGACTCACACCTAATACAAATTTATGGTTTGCAATAAAGGTTTTTGATGAGAAACCAAATTATTCAGATATTTCAAATTCTGATAGTGCTATTGTTTGTTATGACCCTGTTCCACCTTCACCAATCACTGATTTAGTTGCAACAACAGGATTTTATGAAGGTGAGGTAAATTTAGTATGGACAGCCACAGGTGATGATGGAACAACTGGAACTGCAAAAGGTTATATACTTAAATATTCCCATAATCCTATTACAAACGAAGAAGAATTCAACACAGCGACAGAATATATCCAAAACTGGAAACCTTTACCTTCTGGTTCTCAGGAAAACAAAACATTGACTGGTTTACCTCCCGAAGATACTTTATATTTTTCTATAAAGGCGAACGATGATGCAAATAACTATTCACCACTTGGGAATAGTGATAGTGCAATAGTCCAGAAAGATATAATTCCTCCATCACCTATAACAACATTGACTGCAACAACAGGTTCAAGAGAAGGAGAGGTAAATATTTCCTGGATTGCCGTTGGTGGCGATGGGAACACAGGAACTGCAACAGGTTATATATTAAAATATTCAAACACACCAATAACAACAGAAGATGAATTTAATGCAGCAAATACATACATTCAGAACTGGACACCACTTTCTTCTGGTTCAATAGAAAATAAAATATTAACAAACCTTCCAGCAGGTTCTATAATTTATTTCTCATTGAAGGCATTTGATAATATCCCCAATTATAGCGCACTGGGGAATTCTGAATCTACAATTGTTCAAACGGATGTAACACCTCCTGCAAAGATAGAAGACCTTGTTGCAACAGGCTCACTAACACAGGATTCAACCGCTATCCTCCAATGGACTTCTGTTGGGGATGACTCATTATCTGGTCAGGCAGCGGGTTATATAGTGAAATATTATTCATTACCTATTGTTACTTCTCAGGAATGGGATAATGCAACATTATATAATCAAACATGGACACCATTACCAGCAGGCGAGACTGAATATAAAACACTTTATCCAATACCACGAGGGACATGGTATTTTGCAATAATGGTGAGGGATGAGAAGAATAATTTTTCACCTATAAGTAACACTGATAGTTGTAAGGTAGGTTTGCAGTTGGGAATACCATCTGATGCACCAGATAGACTTATTGTTGAGATAGGTTCAAATCCTTCATTCGCCTCTGTTAAAATTAAAATAGGAATCCCTGAAAATGGTGATTATTCATTTATCATTTCTGATTTGACAGGGAGAATTGTAAAAAGATTAAAAGGTAGATTGAATGCGGGTTTTTACAATTTCAATATAGATGAACTTTCATCAGGAACATATTTTGTAAGCATTGAAGGGAATAAAGAGAAGGTTTTAAAAAGATTTGTTTTGATAAAATAATAACACACTTTCATAATAATTATGATAATTGGTATTGGAAATATCGTATTTGGTGGAACTGGCAAGACACAGATGGTGATTACATTAGGAGAAAAGATGAAGACTGATTTTGCAGTGATTCATTCTGGATACGGGGGAAGATTTAAAGGGAAGGTGAAACTTGTTTATGATGGTAATAATCTTCTTTCAACACCAGATGAATGTGGTGAGGAAGCGATACTCATTGCGAAGAGATTAAAAAATTCTGTTGTTGCAGTAGGAAGGAAAAGGGAAGATGTGATTGAATTTATAAAAGAAGAATTTGGTATTGATAATTTCATACTTGATGATGCAATCCAGTATAGGAGATTGAAGAAGGACCTTGAGATTATGATGATTAATTCTGATAGGCCATTCTTTATCCCCAGGGATAATCCAGGGTATGTGAATCTTTCAGATTGTGTAATAATAGTTGATAGGGGAAGATACTCTCCACTTTTAAAAAATATCAAGATACCAAGGTTCTTTGCAAGGGTTGAACCTGTAAATCTTCCAAAGATAAGAAAGGTGATAGGTTTCTGTGGTATAGGTAATCCTGAGAGTTTCAGGAGAATTTTAATAGAAAATGGTTATGATTTATGTGAATTCTATATTTTTAGAGACCATCATTTTTATAAAGATGAAGAGATAAGATTTTTAAAAAATAGATGCAGGATAAAAAATGCTGATGGAATAATAACAACGGAGAAGGATATAATAAAGATAAAAGATGATGATATTTTTTATATTAAAACAGAATTAAAGGTTGAAGATTCTTTCTTTAGATTCCTATCTTCTTCTCATCCAGAGATACCAATTTAATGTAAGTAATATCAGGATTATAAAATAAAAAATAAATGAATGTCTCAGATCAATGATAATTTCATCTTCAATCGCATTGAACTCTCTTTCAATTTTCCCATTTATAAAATCACCACCTGAAATGTTAACAATCTCTTCAAGTAAATCTTTATTTACAATACCCTTTTTCTCAAATGGATTTTTTGCATAAATATTTTTTATAATCGTCTCTTCACCTTCAAATATTATCTTGTGATAACCTTCTTTTGATGGGAATACAAGAAGTGATTCTGAATATGGAACACAAATACTATCAATAATGATTTTTTTTGCCATTATACCTTCTGAGTATATATAAAATTCTTCACCTGCATTCACAGTGTCATTCACAATTATCTTCTTCTCTTTTAATCCCATATTTTGAATCACAGAATCAAGTATTTCATCAAGATAATCCTTGTTCAATAAACTTTTACATACAAAAGATAGTTTCCATAGTTCAATCACATTTGTCTGGAACAATCTCCTATCTTCAGAAAAATATCCCATAATGATATTTCTTATTACAAGTTCTTTTGCATTCCTGAATGTGAAGAAAGGAAGTTCTGTTTTAAAATGAATATCTTCAATACTATCTTTTTTTATTGAGAACTTCTCAAAAGGTAATATACCCATTGATAAAGGATATCCTGTAAAAACAAAAATTTTTTTCCTATCTTTATAAAAATCTTTTATCTTTTTCTCAATTTTTTCATCCCTTTCATTCATAATGAAAAAATTTATATCACCTTCTTTATCCTCCTTAAATCCCTTTTCTTCAATCAATCTTTTTATGAATCTTACATTCCAATCAGGCTTTGAGAAATAAATTGCATATTTTTTCCCTTTGTAGAAATTTAATTTTTCAATAATTGAATCTTTCATATTCTCAAATTCAAAGATAAATTTTAATATCTTCTCGCCATCATCATTTGAATAATATGGTATCTTAAACTCTCTATTTTCAATAAAATTCTTCTTTAAAATTATTTTCCCATTCTCCTCAATAAACAGATTTCCATTCTTTGAAACATTTATATAAAAATACGCAGTGTCCCCAGTTTCAAAAAAATCCTTTGTTTTCTTTACATATATTTGAGGTTTTTCAGGAAATGATGGTAAGAGAACAAAAACTGGTTTTTTCAGATTTTTCACAACATCAACAGGATTTATTCCAGAATTATTCTCTCCATCAGAAAATATTGCTATGAATGATGAATTTGGGAATCTCCTTTCTGCTTCAATAATCGCATCACCTATGGCTGTTCTATCTTCATTATCGTTGAATCTGATAATTTTTAATTTATATTTTGTTTTAATTTCTGGTATTTTAGTATCTGACATTGATTTTGAATTGTCAATCAGGAGAACACCAAAAGGCTTTATCCTTCTTTTGATCTTTATTTCAGAACTTATAATTATAAATATTGTTAAAAGTATTATAATTATCCTTATTAACATTCTTTTATTTTTCATACAAAAATAATATTGAAAAAAAATAAAATTTCAAATATAATTTAAATATGAAAAACATAATTTTTTATGAGAAGATAGCAGTAGGTGGAATGTCAACAATATATAAAGGTAAATACAACGATGTTGATGTTGTTATAAAAAAACTTCATTCTCATCTTGCAGAGGATAAAATATTTTTGAAGAGATTTAAGAAGGAAGCAGAGATACTTGGGAAACTGAGACATCCAAATATTATAAGATTCATATCATTTGAAAGAATAGAGGATGATTACTTCCTTATCCTTGAATTTGTTGAAGGTAAAAGCCTTGACGATATTCTAAAGAAAAGGAAGATACCTGTAAAGATAGTTTTGAAGATATGTCTTGATATTGCGAGAGGGATAAATTATGCCCACAGGAATGGTATAATCCATCGTGATATAAAACCATCAAATATCCTTATCTCAAAAGATGGGGTTTGCAAGATACTTGATTTCGGCCTTGCCTATGAGGAGGGGATAAGATTTACAGACCCAGGTGTGTATATAGGGACACCCGCTTATATTGCACCAGAAGTTTTGAGTGGAAAAAATTACTCATTCAGGTCTGATGTCTTCTCTTTCGGAGTTCTTTTCTACGAACTTATCTCAGGTTCAAATCCATTCTATGCGAAGACACCTTATGAGACTATAAACAATATACTTTACAAAGAACCTGAAAGACTGAATGTTGATGAAGAATTGAATGATTTCATATTTAAGATGCTATGTAAAGAGCCTGAAAAAAGGATAAAAGATTTCGGTGAGATAATAGAAGGGATAAAAAGATTTAATATATGTTCAAAGAAAGAGTTTCTATTATGGTTGAATGAAAAGATAGAGATAAAGGATGAGATTGTTTTAAAAGAGAGAGAATTTCCTTCTTTAATATTCATCCCTTTATTATTATTTATCATTATAATTTCATCATTTTTCTTTAATAGATACATAAAAAGAGAAGAAAAGATAATAAAGGAAGAGGAAAAACCAGTGGTGTTGGAGGAAATAAAACCAGAAACCTCAATAGTTTTACAAAAAGAGGAAAAAAGTAAAATAGAAATAAGGGAATTAAAAAAAGTTGATTCAGGATATGTTTTTTTTGACATAAAAGGTATAGGTGATATATTCATAGACGGAGAGTTTTTTGTTAATACACCATTTATTGATAAAATAAAAATGAAATCTGGTGAACATACGATAAGCATAAAAAGTAAAGAAGGTTTTGTGATAGAAAGGAAGATTGTGGTTAAAAGTGATACAATAGTTAATATATATGAGAACATATCAAGTTCATTCCTTAAATTAAGGGTTGAACCATGGGGATATGTTTTTATTGATGGTGAAAACAAAGGGATGACACCTTTAACACCAATAAAATTAACACCTGGTAAACACAGATTGACAATAACTAATCCAAAGTATAATGAATGGTCTAATGAGATAGAGATAAAAGGCGGGGAGACATTGTTCCTTTTCATTGAATTGAAATGATAATTATCTTATTATTTAATTACACAATAAAGGACATTTTGATGAATTATAATGAGGCAAATTATGATGAGGTTGTGAGGATTGCTGACACACTTCTTAAAGAAGATACATTCAGTATTGATGATGAAATAGATATAAGGACATACCTTTCTTTTTCCCTTGTTGCAATAGGGGATACCTCAAGGGCAAGGAAAGAGTTTATAAAAATTCTTTTGAAGAAACCAGATTACTCATTAAATCCTGAATTTGTATCACCAAAAATAATCTCTATTTTTTTAATTGCGAAAGATGAGTATTTGAGGATAGTAAAAGAGATGAAGGAGAAGATACCTCCACCTTTATGGTATGGTATTATTCTCCCGGGGACATACCAATTTAAGGTTGAATCAAGATTAAAGGGGAATATTATGAAGTATTCATTCATTTCCTCTTCAAGCGGATTGATTTTATCTTTTTTATCAAAGGAGATACTTCATAGAATATATCTTTCAAAAAGAGATCAAGAAGAGATAGATAAATGGTATAGATATTATAACCTATCCTATAAATCAACATTCTTTTTTTCTTATACAACTGGAGGAATATACATATTCAATTTGCTTGATTGCCTTTCATTGAGAAGATATAAAAAATCTGTTGACTATTGAAAAAATTTTGTTAATATATTTAATAATGCCCCTGTAGCTCAGTGGATAGAGTACCGGTTTCCTAAACCGGGTGTCGCAAGTTCGAGTCTTGCCAGGGGCGTTTTTCTATGGAGGATGTTATGAAGATAAAGAAAAAAAAGATAAGGAAGAAGGAATTAAAAGAAGATGCTTTCTCTAAATTCATAAAAAGGGTTTTATATGTATGGGGTGAGAAAAAAAAGGTATTCCTTTATATCTTCTCCGCTGTTATTCTTATCGCAATAATATTAATTTTTTATTTGAATTTCAGGGTTTCAACAAACAGGAATGCTGATGAAAAATTTATCATCTCAATCACCCTTTATATGCAGAACAGAATAAAAGATGCGTATCAGAATTTTGAACTTATACAATCAGAATATTATGGGACTGAAGCAGCAAGGAAGGCATTGTTCTTTATGGCGAACATAGATTACAGAATAGGTGAGATTGACAAGGCGATGGAAGAATTCAGGAAAGTTTCTAGGATTTCAAAAGATGAGTATATCCTTGCATCTTCTATTGAAGGGATTGCACAATGTTTTGAACAGAAAGGAGAGGTTGACTCTGCAATATTTTATTATGAACTTGCTTCAAAAAAGTACAAAAGTACTGGTTTTAAATCTGAATGCCTTTTGAATCTTGGAAGGGTTTATGAAGGTTCAGGAAGATTTGGAGAGGCAGAAGAGGTTTATAGAAAAATTTTGAGTATGGTAGAAACACCAAATATTAAAGAGGAGGCACAGAATAGATTGAATATGCTTTCAGGCTTAAGGCAGGTTATAGGAAAGTGATAAATGAATTAAGAAATTTAATTGAATATAACGAGATTGACGGAATATTATTACTTGACCAATATGAGGTACTTTATACCCTTGGAGTAAAAAAATCTTATAACCTCCTTGAAATTAATCCTGTTCTCCTTATCACAGATAAAAAGTCATATCTTATATCGGATAGATTCACATTTGAGGAATTAAAAGGATTGAATGATATTGAATATGTTTTAATAGATAGAAATTCATTTAATGATGGATTGAATTTTGCGGAAAAATTAAAAGAAGTGATATTAAAAGAAAGGATAAAAAAAATAGGTGTATTTGAGGAAATATCTTTTGATTGGGTTAAGGTGATACATTTGAAAAATCTATTTCTGCATAAATTCACCTTAATAGATGATGAGAGGAAAGAGAGATTAAAAGAATGTATTGAAATAGGAAGTTCTGTTTATTCCTCTGTGAAGGAAAATTTATCAAAGTTTCAGAAAGAAATAGAATTAAGGAATTTCATTGATGAATTGATATATGAAAATGGCGCCGAAAAAAGGGCATATCCAACAAGGATTGTATCTAAAAAGAGAACATCAAATCCATATTCAACCACAGAAGGTAATGTTATAGAATATCCATTAATAATTGATTTTGGTCTTTTAAAAGGTAATATAGGGATTGGTATAAGCAGAACATTTTTCCCTGATGAATTAAGGGATCTCAATGAGAAAATAATGAAGGTCAGGGAAGAAATATTAAATTATATTAAACCGGGAAGAATATGTTCAAAGATATACGAACACTATTTGGGAATAATGAAAAAGATAGGATTTAAAGATTTTATCCATCATTCTCTCTCAAAACCATTGTTACCTTATTCCAAGGGTCTTTATATTTCTCCTTATAGTAATGAGGTGATAGAGCCAGGTTATATATTCCATCTGAATATTGAATTATACAAACCTGATGATTTTGGTATAAAATTCATTGATGTGATTGAGATTAGAGATAAAGCATTTAACCTTACAGATTTTTAGATATGATTTTTCCAATATGGTCTGAAAGTTATCTTAGAAGATTCCCTGTTCTTACAACATTTCTAATATCACTTAATTTTATTATATTTTTAGCAAGTTATGGAAGGATAAATTATGAAAGAAGAAAAATAAATGAGATAAATTTTGAACTCTTAAAGATTGAATATTCAATTTATTTAAAAAATATGGACCAATTTAAGGAGTTTTCTGATGAAAACAGGTACACAATACTTAATAAAGTGAGAGAGAGTTTAAAAGAAGGGAATGTGAATATCGATGAAAAAGATTACGAATTGTGGAGAAAAAAGTATGATGAGTTGATAAGTTTTAGAGAGAATCTACTTGTAAGAAAAGTTGGTTTTATACCAAAGAAGTTCAATTTTTATTCCCTCATAACCTCCTTATTCTTCCATAGTTCCTGGATGCACATTATAGGTAATATGTGGTTTTTATTCCTTGTTGGCATAAATATTGAGGATGTATGGGGGAGACCTTTCTTCCTTCTTTTTTATCTTCTCTCAGGTATTATCGCAAATTTTTTTCATATGGGTTTAAACTATAGTGATGTCCCTTTAATTGGTGCATCTGGTGCAATAGCAGGTGTTATGGGTGCATTCACATTCAGGTTCTTCAAAAATAAGATAAAAATGTTTATCTTTCTACCTCCATTGCTTGGAACCTTTGATGTGATGGCTGGAATAATATTCCCATTATGGTTTGTTCAGCAACTTTTTAATGCGATTTACATTGAGAATTCTGGCGTTGCATTCTGGGCACATGTTGGTGGTTTCCTTTTTGGTCTATTAGTATCTGTGATAATGAAATTTTCTAATATTGAGAAAAAGGTTTTTGAGGAGAAGATAGAAGAAACAATTGAAACAGTTGATAAAGATTTTAGAGATGGTGTTGAAAAAATTTCCTCAGGGGATAAAGAAGGTGGGATTGAATTGCTCCTCAAGTATCTTAAAAATAACCCTGATAACATTGACGCAATTATAGAGATAGGAAAGACATATTATGAAATGGGAAATTATAGTGTTTCAGCAAATTATTTCAAAAAATTGATAGATTTGCTATACAAGAAGAAGCAATATGATTTAATGATACAGATCTTTAACGATTATTTGAGGGATGAAAATCTAAAATCATACACAACACCTGGAGATATTTATAAAATAGTTGAAGCATATATGAATAAAGATTATTCAGATATGAGTATCTCTTTAGGCTTAGCAAATAAGAAAGAGGAACTTGCAAAGGCTGTTGAAATTTTGATTGAATGCTATAAGAGATACAAAGATAGCAGTGAGGCACCAATCATACTTTTAAAACTTATAAAACTCCTTGTTAATTCAGGGAATAAAACACAGGCTGAACAGGTTTACAATGAGATAAAGAAAAGATTCCCTAAATATGAAGAACAGGCTAATGCATTTCTCAAAGGAGGTTATTTATGATTAGTTATGAGGAAGGGATGAGTTTACTTAATAAATATCTAAATAATAAAAATCTTGTGAAACACTCAATAGCGGTAAGTGGTTGTATGAAAAAACTTGCAGAATGTTTTAATGAAGATGTCGAAAAATGGAGAATAACGGGTCTATTGCACGATTTAGATTATGAGTTAACGAAAGATGAGCCATCTAAACATGGTCTTTTATCAATTGATATACTAAAAAATTATGGATTCACAGATGATATGCTTTACGCAATAAAATCACACGCAGGGCATGCTGAACCTTTATCTAAGATGGACATATCCCTTTATTCATCAGATCCACTTTCAGGTCTTATCGTTGCTTCTTGTCTTATGCATCCAACAAAAAAACTATCAAATCTTGATGTGAATTTTATCATGAGAAGGTTCAATGAGAAAAGATTTGCAGCAGGCGCAGATAGAGAGCAAATAAAAGTCTGTGAAAGATTAGGAATGAAACTTGAAGATTTCATAAAATTAGCACTTGAAGGTATGGTTGAGGTGAGCGATGCCCTTGGCCTTTAACATTCTCTTCTCTTTTTATCTTTATGAAAAAAAAGACGATTTATTTGGGAAGGATAAACTTCTTCATATAATCCATTCTGCTGCTATATATGGTTTGTCTTATCATATATATTATTGTGAATTAAGGAATGATAGGGAAGGGTCAATTGTTTTCTCAATTTCATTAACATCCCTTACTGGTCTTTCGAAGGAATTTTATGACCTTAAAAAAAAATCCTTCTTCAGTTATTATGACCTTATTGCTGATGCAGTAGGGATAGGTATAGGATTCCTCATTTTTACAGGAGGTTTCAAATGAAGGTCTTTGTTACTTACCCTTTTCCAGAAGATTGGATAAAGGAATTGAAGGTAAAATATGAAACAATAATCTTTGAGGAGAATAGGAAACCAACAAAGGAAGAGATTATAAAAAATATAAAAGATGCTTCAGGTATATTATGCCTTTTAAGGGATAAGATTGATGAGGAGATAATTTCAAAAGCGATATCTCTTAAAGTGATATCAAATTATGCAGTTGGATATGACAATATAGATATTGATGCTGCAAAGAGAAGAAATATTGTTGTTACAAATACTCCTGATGTTTTAACAAATGCAGTTGCTGAACTAACTCTTGCTATTCTTTTGGCAGCAATAAGAAAGATTGTTGAAGCAGATAGGTTTGTGAGAGAAGGAAGATTTCAGGGATGGGATTCTATTTTATTCCTTGGATATGAAATCAAAGATTCTATAACTGGAATAATTGGTGCCGGAAGGATAGGGGCAGAATTTGGCAGAAAGATAATCTCACTTGGAGGAAAAGTTATATATTATAATAGGAAAGAGAATGAGACATTGGATAAACTTGGAGCAAGAAAAGTTTCACTTGAAGAATTGATAAAAAGTTCTGATTTTATATCACTCCATCTTCCTTTAACAAAAGAGACATATCATATAATTGGTGAAAAAGAAATTATGATGATGAAGAAGAATGCATTTATTGTGAATACAGGAAGAGGCCCTCTTATTGATGAGCGTGCACTTGCAGATGCATTGAACAAAGGTATCATAGAAGGAGCAGCACTTGATGTATTTGAATTTGAACCAGGTGTTACGACAGAACTTTTAAGGAGCAACAAAGTTGTTTTAACACCCCACATAGGGAGTGCAACAAAAAGAACAAGGGAGAATATGGCTCGTATTGCAGTCCAGAATATTATAAATGTCCTTGAAGGTAAAGAGCCTCTTTACAGGGTTGTATGATAGATGTTGAGAAAATCCCGCATTCCTGCGGTGTTTATCTTTTCCTTGATGTAAATAAGAATCCACTTTATATAGGTAAGGCGAAAGACCTGAATAAAAGGATAAGGTCTCATCTCCAGAACAGTGATTTGAAGACACATCTATTTTTGAGAAAGACAGAAGATATTGAATACATAATAACGAATAATGAGATAGAAGCATTGCTACTTGAAGATACACTTATAAAAAGATTTAAACCGAAATATAATATAAGATTAAAAGATGATAAAAAGTATCCATTTATAAAGGTTACAACGAATGAGGAATTTCCAAGAATAATATTCACAAGGAAGATAGACGATAAAGGGATTTATTTTGGTCCATATACAGATGCAAAAAATGTGAGGAGGACATTAAGATTTTTAAGCAAGATTTTTCCATTAAGGGATTGCAAGGGTCAAAAACTTCCTAAGAAAGAATGTCTCAATTATCATATAGGGAGATGTTCAGGACCCTGCATAGGAAAAATAACAAAAGATGATTATAATAATTTTGTTAATACTGCAATAGATTTTTTGAAAGGGAATACTGAGAATGTGGAAAGATTCCTTGAAAGTAAGATGTGGGAGGCATCAGAAAAAGAAAGATTTGAAGAGGCTGCAAAATGGAGGGATTTACTTTCTTTCTTAAACGAGATGAAAGAGGGTCAGAATGTTTTAACGGGAATCATTGAAGATTTTGATGTCATAGGTTATGCAATGAGAAAGAAGGTTGTGATATTTAATATATTCAGGATAAGGAGAGGAAAGATCCAGGGGAAAGAAACATTCACTTTTAAGAATCCACTTGATAGTGATATAAAAGAGGTTTTTGAGAAATTTATCATCTCAACATACAGGAATATGATGAATAGACCAAAAAAAATATATACTGATATAATACCTGATGGTAAGAATGAAATAAAAGAAGCGATAGATATTGATATTTTATTACCAGAATCAAATGTTGTTGAAAAGATGATTCTTCTTGCAAAACAGAATGCAGAGGTTGAAGCATCATCAATAAAGGTGAAAAAAGCAATACCTCAATCCATTTTTGAATTACAAAAATTATTGGGACTTATAAGACCACCTATAAGGATAGAAGGTTTTGATATCTCAAATCTCTTTGGTGAAGATGCTGTTGGCTCCTGTGTTGTTTTTGAGTTTGGAAGACCAAAAAAATCAGAATACAGGAGATTCAGGATAAAAACTATTGAAGGTATAAATGATTTTGGTATGATGAAGGAGGTTTTGATAAGAAGAATGAGAAGAATTATAGAGGAAGGGAAGAAACTTCCTGACCTCTTGATTATTGATGGTGGAAAGGCACATCTTAATGTCGCGCTTGATGTTTTAAGGTCTTTCAAGATTGAAAAGGATATGTATGCATTGGGTATTGCGAAAAGATTTGAAGAATTACATCTTCCTGATGGAAGGATAGTTTCTCTTCCACCAGCATCACCTGCTTTAAAACTTATAAAATCAATAAGGGATGAGGCACATAGATTTGCAATACAATATCACAGGAAGTTAAGTTCAAAGAAAATAAAATCTTCAATCCTTGATCAGATTAAAGGGATAGGTGAGGTCAGAAAAGGGGAACTTTTAAGATATTTTGGTTCGGAGAAAAAGATAGAAGAAGCAACGATAGATGAATTGATGAAAGTTGAAGGTATAACAGAGAAGATTGCAAGGAAGATATTTGAACATTTCAGAAAGGAGAAACAAAATGAATGAAATAATTTCAACAAACAGATGTTTTATGTGCGGTAAGGAAAATCCCATTGGGCTTAAGATGGAGATAAAATATGAAAATGGTGAAGCGAGATCAGAAATCTTTCTTGATAAAAATTATGAAGGTTATAATGGAATTATACATGGAGGTATTATTTCAGCAATCCTTGATGAAATTGCAGTTTACGCAGCGTTATCAATAAATAAAATCTGTTTGACATACGAAATATCAGTAAGGTTTAAGAAACCTGTTCATAGTGGAAAAAAGTATTATGCGTTTGGGAAGGTTATTGAGGAAAAAGGAAGAATAGTGATTTGTGAATCAGAAATAAAAGATGAAGATAATAACATATGTGCATCTTCATCAGTGAAATTATTTAACTATAAAGGTGCAAGCACCTGAAAAATATCAAGGAATCAAATTGTTATATTAAATGAAATTTTTATAATCACAAATTAAGATGGGAAAGGGAATAATTCTTCATCCAAAAGTTAAACTTCACAAAACACAGCACTCATAAGCCACGCTTTTTATATTGAAAATATTCAATAAAATTTCTTGATTTTCAATTAAAGATATTTATAATAAAATTATGAAAGTAAAAATAAAAATCCTGAATATAAAGAAGGGGTTAGCCAAAAAGAAAAAGTGTTTTCAGTTCGTCTATACCACCGATTTTAGAAGCATATCCGAACCTAATTCGGATATGAAGGAGTTATATGAAACGGCGGCTTGGAGGATTACATATGATTAAGGAAGGAATGATAATAGAAGGGCCATTCTGGAGAGAACCTGTGGAAATAAAAAAGGTTGAGGAATTTGCTGGTCGGGTTCATATCATAGGTGCAACTATTTACTCTAATGAACATATAGACCAGTTAATACTAAAAGAGGAGATTGAGAAAATAAAAACAAGGGAGTTTGTTTTAGATTTTACAGCCAAAGGTTTTGAAGCATTCTTATCCCTTGAAGCAACACGTTTCAGGTTTGCATCACTTTTTGACCCGCTTTTAGCCATGAACACTTCCAAGATAGACCCCTTGCCTTTTCAGATAGAAGCAGTTTATGGTTATATTCTGAAACTTCCACTTATAAGATTTCTCATTGCAGATGACCCTGGCGCTGGTAAAACTATTATGGCTGGGCTGATTATTAAAGAATTAAAATTAAGGGGTATTGTCCATAGTATTTTAATAGTTGTTCCCGGGCATCTTAAAGACCAGTGGAGAAGAGAGATGAAGGAGAAGTTTCAAGAAACTTTTACAGTGATTGATAGAAGTTCGTTAGATGCACATTATGGTGAGAATCCGTGGCGAAGGGAAAGGCAAGTCATCACTTCCATAGACTTTGCAAAAAGGGAAGAGATTTTACCATCCCTCAGTAGTGTTCACTGGGACTTAGTTATAGTAGATGAGGCTCACAAAATGGCTGCTTATAAATATGGAGATAAATTATCAAAGACTGGGCGATACAAATTGGGAGAAATTCTCTCAAAAACTACAGACCATTTACTTTTTCTTACAGCAACGCCTCACAAAGGTGACCCCGAAAATTACAGACTTTTTCTAGACCTTTTAGTGCCAGGTTTCTTTGCTACACAAGAATTGATTGATGAATCCTTAAAGAACAGAGACAATCCTCTATTTATCAGAAGGATGAAAGAGGACTTAAAGAACTTTGAAGGAAAACCTATTTTCACTAACCGCTATCCAAAAACCATCAGGTTTAGATTATCTGAGAAGGAAAAAATTTTGTATAATGAACTTTCAAAATATGTAATTTCTCAATATAACAAGGCTTTACAGATGGACAAAAGGAGAAATGTTGCATTTGCACTCTTAATCTTGCAAAGGAGGATGGCATCAAGCACTTATGCACTTCTTAAATCACTTGAGAGAAGAAAGAAAAGGCTTGAAGAGTTGCTTAAAGGGTCTGAATTCATAAAAGAAACTCCAACTTATATTGATATAGAAGAAGTTGATGATTATGAAGAAGAGGAACGGTGGGAACTGGAAAAGAAATGGGAAACCCTGAGCATTGCTGAGAATAGGGAAGAATTAGAAAAAGAGATCGCTACTCTTTGTGAATTGATAGCGAAAGCAAAGGAGATTCTTGACGAGGAGCAAGAGGTCAAACTAATAGAATTAAAGAAAGCGGTAGACGAAGGGTTTAAAAAGATAAGAGAAATTCAGGGAAACGAGAAAATATTAATCTTTACCGAATCAAGAGATACAATGGAATATTTAGAAAAAAGAATCAAGTCGTGGGGATATTCTGTAAATTATATTCATGGTGGTATGAGATTAGAGGAAAGGGTAGAAGCGGAGAAGGTTTTTCAACATGAAAAGCAGATTATGGTTGCAACCGAAGCCGCCGGCGAGGGCATAAACCTTCAGTTTTGTCACCTTATGATCAATTACGATATACCATGGAATCCTAATAGGCTTGAACAAAGAATGGGAAGAATTCACAGATACGGACAGCAGAAAGATGTGTATGTCTTCAACCTGGTAGCAGAGGATACAAGGGAAGGTCAAGTCCTAACTAAAATTTTTGATAAACTTGAAGAGATTAGAAAGGCTATTGGGAGCGACAAAGTATTTGATGTTATTGGTGATGTATTCTATGGAAAAAACCTCTATCAACTCATTTTAGATGCGGTAGCGAATGCAAGAAGTATGGATGAGATAATAAAAGAACTGGATATCAAAGTAGACGAAGAATACATTAAAAAGATTAAGGAGGCATTGGGAGAGAGTCTGGCAACAAGACATATTGATTACACAAGAATAAAAGAGATGGCTGAAAAGGCAAAAGAGTATAGGCTGATTCCCGAATATGTGGAAGAATTCTTTAAAAGGGCACTAAAGTTTTCTGGCGGGAAATTTAGAGTTAGAAAAGATGGGTTTATTGCAATAGATTCAATCCCTTATGAAATAATAAAAATAGCAGAAGAGGTTGATTTTAAAAACGAATACGGTGTTATCTCAAAAGAATACCCCAAAGCAACCTTTGACAAAGAAATTGCTTTCAAAAATCCTGATGCAGAGTTTATATCATTCGGGCATCCACTCCTTGAGGCATTAATTGAGTGGATAAATAGAAATTACTTTACCAGATTAAAGAAAGGCGCAGTGTTTGAAGACCCCGAAGGGAGATACGATGGTGTTTTATGGTTTTTTGAGGGAGAGATAAAAGATGGAAAAGGAAACATTGCAGGGAAACGCATTATGGCAATTTATGACAATGGTAAAGAATTAAACGAGGTCAATCCAGCAATTTTATGGGATCTTGTTCCTATTGAGCAACCACAAATTTCTAATTCCAAATTCCTAATTCAGAGCGAAGAAAGGGCACAAGAATATTCCATATCGGCAGTTGAATCTTACAAACAAGAGATATTTAAAGAGAGGAAAAGGCAAGCAGAAATAAAAAGGAAATACGGGATTAAA
>Ga0207433_10005125_pt1 | contig 23644 bp, 27 predicted proteins | sample YelNatPaOPGAMG01_FD_187559 | JGI IMG/M metagenome (GOLD analysis project Ga0207433, IMG submission 187559) | Hot spring thermophilic microbial communities from Obsidian Pool, Yellowstone National Park, USA - OP-RAMG-01 (SPAdes) (version 3) | ecosystem: Environmental > Aquatic > Thermal springs... | reverse complement strand
CCTTGTGGAGAAAGAGAAACCAGAAAAGCTGGTGATTGTGGACGCCGCGGAGATGGGCCTCCCTCCAGGAACGATCCGCCGCCTCCCCCTGGGAAAAGGCGCGGAAATGTTGGGCTCCACCCATGGCCTTCCCTTATCTTTTCTCCTTTCGGTTGTGCATGTACCGGAAGTGATGCTCATCGGAATTCAACCCAAAGAATATGGGTTAGGCGAAGGGTTAAGTCCCGAGGTCCGCGCGGCCGCAGAAGCTCTCATTCACCTTCTTCAGGAAAACCGGGAACATGATATTTCTGAGCTTGACTTGAAAAAAATGAACCGCAACCAAAGAAGCGAGGCGATCCCTTAGAGACCTCTCGGATCTCGGCACCACACCGAGGCCTTAAGGAAAACGAGAAGTCTAGGAACAGGGCGATCCCGGAAATCCCCCGCAAAGGACAGCCTGGCTGACCCCCGCTTTATCAAATGCGCTCAGGCTAAGCCCTGGGAAACTGTGCGAAACCACGCCGCTCACTTCCCCCGGGAGTCGCCAGAAAAGGCGTTCGAGTTCCTGGCACGTGGAGGCGCAATCGCGACCCATCTGTAAGGTTTAGCCCACATGGAAGGCGGTCCGAGATCTGGAAAAAATTGGAAAAATTGCGGCCCCTCAGAAGAAAGGCGTGATGCCTCCTCCCCTGCAGGAGCTACCTTTGCCAGAATCCATACGGAGTGCACTGGCGGACGCGTAAAGGATACGCATTTCCGACGTCTCCGTAGTCAAAGCTACTGCCTTCCGGTGCAGCCGCCGAAGCTTCGCCCCTGACTCTCGACGAACCCGCCTTCCTTTCGTTGCCACCAAAGGTCTGAACCTCCGGATTCAGGAATGTCCTGCGCCCTTGGACAGATTTCATTGGCCGGAGGCCGCCGTCCCTTGGAAACCCATCTCCCGTGAACCACTTTTTAGCCTGAAACCAAGGATGTTTCGCCACCCCCCTTTGGACTGGGCCCTGGTTCTTCCTCATGCCGACGACAAGCCTATCCCTGTGGATGAGAAGCGCATTTGCAAGAGAGCCCGCGGTGCCTCAGCCTCGGCGACAAAGACGCCATCCTTGGCACCTGCGCAGGTCGCCCGCACGTTAGCTAAGAATTGGATCAGGCAACGTCGCAGCGTGACGCAATCCCCGACGGTATCCCCAGCCTCCGCGCCTTGACGCCCCCGGGACAGGGGCTTGTAAAGCCCCGCTAAGCGGCAATACCACAAGCGATCCAGGCATCACCTCAGGCAGTTTGCGCCTGCGATGCAAAAGTGCTACACTGCACGGAGCCACTCTATGCAGTAGGGCGTGGGGTTCTGGGGGAGGGAAACATGCAATATACCGGTCTAGCTGTCGGCATCATGGCGGTAGTCGTTGTCGCGGTGGGCGGCGCCAGCACCTCCACCGCCAGGGAGGCCACCAAACCCTTGGCGGTCCAGCTCATCCTCGATGAGCTCGGGGGACTGAACCCACGGCTCGAGTCCGTGATCGAGCGACTCCAATCCGGACGCAAGCCTTGGGAGGAGGAGCCGGAGTTGGAAAGCCTCAGCATGCTCCTCGACGACATCGTTATGGTCTTGATCCCCCTGGTCTATGGCATACCGTTTGAGGAGTGGTTCAGCTGTTTCTACAAGGTGGACTGGTGGATCGACCACATCACAGAGTTCATCATGCCGGAACAAGGCGACGACCCAACCGTGGTGTTGAAGGAAGCTGCATGGGACCTAGGCAATGCGAGTGACAGGATTGCAGGCTTCGATGAGAGGTTTCTTGCGCCAGCTACGACGACAAAGAACGATGAAGGCCTCAACGCCGTGCGGGAGAAGCTCCTGGCCCTGCGGAAGTGGATCGATGATCTCCGGGACCGCATCAACAAAGGATACGTCTCGGTAAGCGACATGCTCACGGAGGTGTGGGGATTCGGGCATCCAAGTTCCAGCTCGTCCGGTACCTCCCCCCGGTGCTGGGTGTGCCGTTCGAGGAGTGGTACAGGCAGCTCTACGAGCTCCGCTACAGGCTGTGGGAGGTCAACTATCGGAGGGCTTGTCTAACAAAAGGTGGGGATTACCCTCCCCGTTGGCCTTGAACCACCGAGCCCCAAAAGCAAACGGAATAGGGCCAGAAGCACCCGCAGCGCATAACACACCACAAGCAGAAAGGCTTCCTTTTGGGTGCAGGAAAGCCTGAGATTCCGGAGCCTCCCATTGAGCCTCGTTTTCAGGGCCCCGAAGATCCCCTCCCCCACTGCCCGCAGCCGATAAAGATCTAACCGAAAAGCTTTCAATATCTCCCGTCTCCTTGGATCCCGCGCTTTCCCGCCGCCCTTGAGTTGAATCATCGGGGTGTATTTCCCCTCGGCCTTCTCGTAGATCTTCCTCGAGTCGAAGCCCGCATCGGCAAGGAGGAGGCCCCCGGGATTGGCCGCGCTTAGGGCCTTGGCCCCAAGAAGAGGATCAGGCGCATAACCCTCACCCACACCCATTCCCACAGGGAGAAGGAGCTTCTCCTCCTGGGAATAGCGCACGGCCACACAGAGCCTGGCATGACCCTGGACCACTCTAGGAAATCTCCCCCTCATCCACTTGAGCTCTTGAGTTTTGCCCCGCTGGGGGATCCCGTGCTATCCAGGATGAGGGGGGAGCTTTTCTCAAGAAAAGGGCGAAGTCTCTCCTTTAGGAGCTCCAGGAGTTTATGAAGCTCCTCTTCCCCAAGCTTTTTGCGCATGTACCAGTGGAGGGCTTGGAAGCTTGGGCAGGGCTCATCCGGAAAGAGGTCGCGGAAGAAAGCCTCTGTCTCCCGGTAGGTCCAGTTGTAGTAGGAACGGAGAATAAGGAGGGTAAGGTAGAGGTGATCCGGATAAGTGGGAGGCCTTCCCCGCTTCCTTTCCCTCTTTTTCTCCGTTTCTTGAGCTAGCTTCAAGGCCACAGCAAACACCCGCTTCGGTCTATACACCTGCTTCCCTCTCACCATGGCTCAAAGAACTACCTCAATCCCGATTGTTAGACAAGCCCACTATCGGAGAACCACACTGCCAGGAACGATCGACCAAGTGAAGGCGATCACCCTCCTCCGCTCGGCCAAGGCAGCGAAGGACGCACTGGAGAAGGCCGTCACCTCCAAGCATGGCCTCGGGAAACCGTGCCCGGGCGGCCAGGCCCTGGTCAAAGTGGGCCCGAACTACGTGTGCAACGACCTCCGGGACGTCGTAAGGGCATTCCTTGAACAGGGGTACTGCGTCACGGTGACGCCGGAGGTCGCCGGCATGCCGGGGATCTCGGTCGACCGAATGGTAGCGACGATCACGGAGACGTTGTTTGGGTCAGGCGCCTTTCAACCTGGTCCCGACCTGAACGTGCAGCGTGGGATTGGCGCGGGCGCCATCTTTGACCAAACAAGAGAGGTCGGGGCGCCAACCAAACCCCCAAAGAAGATGGTACCCCCAACCAAGCCAAGCCCGCTTGTGCGTGATGCCGCGATCACCACGCGGCTTGGCGAGAACAACCTGCCGACAGACCGGAATCCCACCGTGGCTGAAGGCCAGGAGAAGCTTGTTGCATGGGTGTGGCTCCAAGATGTGTCTGGCCCGACCGAGTTCAAGTGGGTCTTCTACAACCCATTAGGCTATGAAGCGTTCACCTGGTCGGGCAAGGTAGACCCGGCTCAATATCACGTCCCGTCTCTAAGCAAGTTCACGCACCAGCTCAACTTCCGTTGGCCGGGCGCGCCGGTTGGCATCCTCGGGACCTATGGGCCGAGCTCTATGTGAATTGGGGTCTACAGCGCCGTGGGGCAGTTCACGGTGCCCGCTCCGGGGCCGAAGGCACCCGTGGCGCAGAACGACTTCTTCCGCACAACCACGGGAACGGCGCACAACGTGTTCCCTGCGCCGGGTGTCCTGGGGAATGACTTCAACCTGAATGTTGACCCGTTGACCGCCCGGCTTGTCCAAGGCCCCGCGCACGGCAGCGTGACCCTGAACTCCGACGGATCCTTTGAGTACACGCCTGAACCGGGCTTCGTGGGGACGGACGAGTTCACCTATGCTGCCCAGGACGGACACGGCGGGGAATCCACCGCCACATGCCGGATCGACGTGGCTCCCTGATCCATCTTGCCTCAGCGGAGAGCCGACGTCAGCTGGCTCGCGGCCGGGTAGTGGAATGGAGAGCCGTCCCACTGCCTCACGGATAGGCCTACGTTCGCTGCACTCCTGACCAACTGGACTCCGCTCAGAGCCGGGCAGCCACAGTGCATCGCCGAGGTATGTGATGAAAGCGCTGCGCCTGGGCAGGATCATCGGGCGCCAAAATGAAGAAGAGATGGCTCCCACATTGAGTCTATGGCTCTATCGTCCCGAGAAGTACACCCACAAGCCTTGGCGGAAGACGAGAAGGGTGGCCTCAAGTGGAAGGTGAAGCCCGTCCGTGTGTGGGGGAGACGGCGGGATACTGCAATTCCATCATGGACGCGATCAAACAGGCTGGTTACGTCCCTTAGCCTGTCCAAGGGTGAAGGCCCGGGAATTGCATCCAGCGACGGGGTGCTGGTTTCCCTAGAGAACCCCTTTTGCTTTACCCGCGCTAGCGGATGTGTTGGCCACGGATCTCGAGAAAATTGCCCGGGCGGAGAACCAAGAGGAAGCCGAGGAAGCTTTATGGAGCTTACAGAAGCGCTTGGGCGGGGTCTATCCCAAGATCGTGGAGCGGTGGGAGACCAAAGCCTATGCTATCTTGGCGTTCCTGTGTCATCCTAAACCTATCCGTCGCTACCTCTACACCACGAACCAGCTGGAACGGCTCGCCAAGGAGGTGAAGAGGCGAACCAAGCAAGGTGGTGGAAGTGTTTTGTAGTGAAGAGGCTGCGGAAAAGCTTTTGTATTTGGTTTTGAGTCAGCTGGATGAGGCCGGGGGAGCCCGTCGGCTCCGAGGGTTTGCGGAAATCCAGATGGGAAGCTACCATGCTGACCAGACACAATAGACGCTACACTGTGCTGGAGGAGCTGGATGAAGTAATCGCAAGACAGATGAGCTACTACAACTACGAGCGCAGGCATTCCCGTCTGGCCTATCGTTCACCGTGGAGCTGCCTTCGGAGCGAAGGGTTCATCTTCCAAGCGTTAGTCGAGACAGGGGGTAGAAGTGGTTCCGCTTAAGGGGCGCAGCCCCTGGAGAAAACGTCAGATCAATACACGCAACGGATGTCCTCGAAATCAGAAAAGGATGAGGACCAATTTCACTCATGACTTTCCCTGGCAGAATGGGCCTCGATGGCATCCAGAACAAAACCTATTTGTGCGAGGGCCGGCCCTCCCCCCATAATCACCGCTACGAACGCGGCCTCAATGATCTCCCCAGGAGAGGCCCCCGCAGCCAGGGCGGCCCTAACATGGTAGGAAACGCAGTGCTCGCAACCCTTGCTGATGGAGAGAGCGATAGCGATCAGCTCCTTATGTTTTCGTGTCAACTCTCCCTCGGCATGCGCGGCAGCAGTAAAACGTCTCCAGGCGGAAAGGATCGCCCCATAGGGGGACTTGGAGAGCCGGTCCAAAGTCTCGGCCAATTCCTCAGTGGCACGGCGCATTTCTTCTACGTGTGACATGGTTTCCTCCTCTCTAGGCGTTGGGGGCTCTCAGAACTCCAGCCTCTGCGATGATCGCGACCCGCGTTGCACCGGCAACGATAAGGGCCTGCGCATCAGCTACTTCACGGATCCCCCCAGCCGCCTTCACCCGAATCTGGCTTGCCCCAATCTTAACCAATGAGCTCACCAGCTCAGGACTTGCTCTCCCGGCGGTCTCAGGTTTGGTGGACACGAGGCGGAAACCCGTGGCGTTTACTACAAACTGGAATCCCATCGCGGCAGCAATCTTAACGAGATGATCAAGCTCTTCCTTAGAGAGACACTGGGCCTCCAGGACAAGCTTTAGCGTCCGGTCGGCCGCCGCCCGACGGACAGCCTTGAGTTCTTTTTCCACCACATCCCACCGGCCAGCCCGAATGGCTCCAAAGTGAGGTACCACGTCGAGTTCATTTGCTCCGTCGACTAGGGCTGTCTCGATCTCACAGACTTTCGCTTCCAACGACTCTGTACCATATGGGTAGGCAATAACCGTAGCAACTCTCACGGGGCTATCCTTGAGATAAGTAGCGGCTAGCTTAACAAGGGCCGAGGGTACAACCACCGCTGCAAACTTGTGCACGACAGCTTTATAACAGAGGCGCTCTACATCAGCATAAGTGATCTCCTTGCGCAAATCTGTATATTCCACCGCCTGAGCCAGCGAAACCGGGACTAAATCCTTGATCCTCCCTTGGATGCTCATCGCAGCCTCTCCCTTGCCCCTTCGAGGACAGTAAAGATAGGACTAGCATGGATTTTGTCCGCTCCAGCTGCAAAGTAAGCAAGCGCGTCGTCGGCTGTACGCACTCCCCCCGACACGTCGATTTGGAACGTTTCCCCGAATACACGACGTATAAGCAAGACATCCTCAATCTGGGAGTTCCACCCATATCCAGAAGAGGTCTTGATTCCCTTGACCCCGCAGCGGGCGAACACTTCCAGAGCACGAATCTTTTCGTCGTTGGTTAAAATGGCCGTCTCCAGCACCACCACTAGCCGAATGGCCTCCCCGGCTGCCTCTACCATAGCGCGGGTATCGTCCTCCAAAGTAATATAGTCCCCGGATTTGATGGCGGCGAAATGGGCACCGACATCCACCTCAACGGCGCCTAGCTTAATACCCGCACGAATAGCGGCCACTTTAGCTGGGGTGGACTCATTGCCGACGGGATAAGCAGCAGCTACTCCAACCCCGATTCCCAAGGGGGCCAAGATCTCCTTGGCTAGCTGGACCCATGGATGGTCCACGAATATTGTGTCGATAGGGGGATAATGGGCGAAACGTCGTAGGAAGTCCCGCGCCTCTCCTTCCGTAGCCGCGGGCGAGAAAACCGCTGTCATCATTCGCCGAGCAAATTCTGCGAATGTCTTAGGCGCGCCCCGTTGCATGTTGGGCTCCTTTCCCGATTTCAGGCCTGCATAAGCCCAGCTTGGACATCAGCCAACTCGCTAAACAGCCGAACCAGGCTAGCGTAGGCTTCCTGAAACAGAGGGTAAAGTCGGTCATACAGGCGGGATCTCTCGGGGTCGGGATAGTCCATGCCGGCAATTGGACACAAAGTCGCCGCTATTGTAAAGTCGGGAAACACCCCAACCCCTACCCCAGCGCACACGGCTGCACCCATGGAAGTGGCAAACTCGCCCCTTTCCAAGCGAGCGATAGGGATCGCAAGCACATCAGCAAGGATTTGACGGAGAACTGGGTTGCGGATCCCACCGCCGATCATGCGCAAGACGCTCAAGCGCACACCTTGTTCAGTGAGTGCCTCAAAGATCATGCGCAGGTTGAATGCCACGCCCTCCAATACCGCCCGCACCAGATCACCCACCCCATGATTTCGCGCCAACCCAATGAAAGCCCCGCGGGCACGTTCATTCCAATGGGGACTGCGTTCCCCAATAAGATAGGGAAGGAACAAAACCCCACGAGCTCCTGGGGGACTAGACTCTGCCCAACGGTTAAGATAAGTAAAGGCTGCGTTTTCTTCTATCTTTAACTCCGGCGGAAAGAGAATCTCTCGGAGCCAGTCATAGGAGCCACCAGCACTCTGCATGGTTCCTACTGGCATATATAAATGCGGAACGAGGTGGCATAGGTTAAAGATTCGCATCTTGGGATCAAAGAGCGGATGGTCAGTGGCAATGGCAATCCACGACGAGGACCCGAAATAGTTATAACCCTCGTTGGGTTGGATTACTCCTGCTCCGACCGTGGCACATGCACCATCTCCGCCCCCAAGCACTACGGGCACGCCGGTCATATCAACCCCCTCAAATTCTCGTACTCGACCGATCACTTCCGTCGACGGCAATGCATCTGGAAACAGTTGACGCGGCACGCGGGCGGCGGAGAGTATATCGTCGCTCCATCTTCTTTTTACAAGATCAAATGCGTTAGTGGCAGAGGCATCAGAAAAGTCGGTGGCGAAGATACCGGTCAACCGGTGGACGAGGTAGTCTTTGGCCTGGAGCACAAACCTAGTCCGTTTATAAATTTCAGGTTCGTTATCTCGGACCCACATCAACTTCTCCAAGGTGTAGTTCGGATTAGGACGGGTCCCGGTGATTCGATAGATCTCCTCCGCCGAGATCTCCCGAAGCAGAGCCTTCACTTGGTTTGAAGCACGCTGGTCTGCCCAAATTATAGCGTTGCGCAAGGGCCGGCCGGCATCATCTACCGCCACACACCCCATCATGTGGCCGCTAAAGCTCATCGCAGCGATCTCTTCCTTGCGCACTTTGGCCTGGGCAAGGACAGCCGCGGTGGCCTGGCATACCGCTCGCCACCAGTCCTCGGGGTCCTGTTCGGCCCATCCGGGCTGGTAATATAAGGTGGGATACCCCACAAAAGCAGTTGCTACTAGCCTCCCGCGTTCGTCAAAAAGAACAGCCTTATTGCCCGTAGTTCCCAGGTCATGAGCGAGAAGATAAGTCCTGCCCATCATTACCCCTTGATGTTCACGGCAACCTTGATTGCCTGCTTAGAAGTTATCAAGTCAAGCCCTTTCTGAAAGTCCTCCAGCCGAGGGATTACATGAGTCACAAACTCTCCTAGGTCGATGGCACCGGCTTCCACTAGAGCGAGAATCTGCCGGTGAACAGCCGCCTCGTCTCGGAACGTAGGCCACTGCACGAAATGAATCACAAAATTATACGGAGCCTCCGTCCAGTCAATCTCGGCTCGTGTCTCCGGTGCGATCCCATAAACGCCAACCTTGCCATTAAACTTGACAATTTTCAGGCTTTGGGTAATGAGCGCGTTAATACCTACAGCATCGATCACGTAATCAAATCCCTGAGGGACGATTTTTCGGGCCTCGGCTACTACATCAACCTCAGTAGGGTTAAGGACTACATCGGCACCTAGACGCTCAGCGCGCTCCCGACGTCCAGCGTCCGGCTCGCTAACCACGATTGGCCCTGCTCCCCTCAGCTTGGCTAATCGAACCATGCTCAACCCTACCGGGCCTGCGCCATGGATGAGCACAGCATCGTTTTTGCCTACGCCGAACCGATTAAGCCCAGACGCTACTTCCTTGAGAGTTATGAGCATTGTGGCCTGGTGTGGGTCTAGGTTACCAGGGATCACCTGCTGGGCGTAGTAGATTTCGGGGTACTCAGTGCGGCCATCCTTTTCCATTGCCCTCCAATCTCCAACAACTCCATATTCAGCAAAGCCTCCCCAACCGGAGTAGTATCGGGGGTCCTCGACTTTCTCCAGGATCGAGCGTAGGACTAAGTCCCCCACCTTAAACGAGATAACCTTCCTTCCCACTTCGACCACCCGACCTACGGTCTCATGGCCAAGGACAGCTGGGTAAGTATTGAACCCCTTGAAACGGCCATGAATTATCTTGAGGTCGGTCCCGTTGCAAATTCCACAACTCAAGTTTTCTACCAGTGCTTGGTAATCATTGATTTTCGGCTTCGGCAGTTCCTCAACCTTAATTCTCCCATCACAATAAACAACCACGCCTTTCATTGCTCACCCCCTTCTAAAAAACCCTGCTGGGACTAACCAAGCCCTCTAGGCTCCCGACATCATCCTACCAAGCACGTACCTGGAGGTAATTCCGGTACGGCACTTTTGCCAATGGCTGAATATCTAACCAAGCGGCAAACTCCAATATAGCCTCACTTAGGTCACCACGTGCCAAGGGAAAATGGTGTTCAAATCCGTTTACGAGCACGGTATTTGTGAACTCTAAAGCGGAGATCTTTTCCTCCCCATTGAGCTTGAGATTACCAACCCAGCCTCGGGTTCCAAGGACGCTTGGTTTCTGCACCTTTAGCACTTCACCGGTCACGAGGAGAAGCCGATTCCCCCCGTCGGTGAGGCGCATTAACGTGACTAGTCCGGGTTTAAACACCATTTCATAAGCCGCGGGAGCTCCCTTGATCTTTCCTGTTTCATCAGGGAGCTTAAGAATAGAGTGCGGACACTGAATGCATTTCTCGCCCCAGGAGGGATGACCAACGCCGCAATGCCAGAACAAGATCGAGTCATCTTGGGTGTCGAACTTGGAGAGGTCCATGAGGACTGGCTTACCCTCGCCCATATACTTCATAATCGCCATGGACACCGCACTAGGGATATCCCCCTCGCATGCGGCGATATAGCCCTTTTCATTAAGGCGCCCTAGGGTTGTGCATGCAGCCAGGCCATAAGCGGCCTGAAATTGCGGCCAACAGGCGATCGCCACTCCTGTGTACTCGTTATCCTTGATGATTCTCTCAAATGCCATGTAAACTCGGGCTAGCTTTTTGAATTCGCGCTCTGTGATGTCCTTGCTCGGAACCTCTTCCATGATCTCCTTAGCCACTTTGCTGACCTCGGCATCGCTGAGTTTATCGGCGATGGCAAATACTTCGGACAACTCATGCCGGCGCACTATTACGTTGAATTTAGAACGCAGCCGCCCATCATTCCAGTATACGTCGTAGTAGCCTTCTGGAGTTCCGCCAATATTAGCAAATTTAGCCCCGTCTAACGCCTTAATGGCTTTTAGGGCCGCAACTGTGGGGCGAAACCGATTTTGGAAAAGCTCATCCTCAGGTCGACCAAAGAACCATTTAAACTTAACCTTGCGTTCAGAAAGGTACGTGCCCAAGATGGCCGCGTACAGGTTAACCCCACATAGCGAGTTAAGCCTCAACATCCCCGTCTCGGCCGGCTCAGGCACGCCCCACAACCCCAGGCGCACCCCCATGTCGGCAAAAACCGCAACTATTTCCCCGGCAGCAAAGGCAGAGAGCTGAAGCAGCAAGAAATCCACGCCTTTAGCCTCGAGTTCCTTCCGTGCTGCTATGCAACTTTCCACATCGCCGAGGCCTTTGGGAATAGCCACCAGTTCGAAGTCGAGCTCCTGAGCAAGCTTCTGTAACCCCCTAATCGAATCCTGGTACCCCCTTTCTGCAGCCTCAAGATCGAAGTTACCCGCGTAAACACCAACAAGACCTACCTTTACTTTTGCCATTGGTCCCTCCTTATCTTTAAATTTAAAACTCACCTTGACGAGGTAGAAACAGCACGGTGCCGAACTCGATCTAACACTACCGCGCCGATCACAACCGCCCCCATCAGGACTTGCTGGTAATACGGCGAGACGCCGAGCAAATCCGCGCCATTCCTTAGAACCCCCAAAAATAACGCACCGATCAACGTCCCAATCACACCTCCCCGTCCTCCAAACAAGCTGGTACCCCCGATGATCACAGACGCAATCACATCCAACTCCCAGCCCTGAGCCGCCAATGGAACAGCTGATCGCACTCGTGACGTTAGAATAATCCCAGCTAATCCAGCGAGGGTGCTACAAATCACAAAGTTTGTGATCCTAATCCGGTCAACCTTGATCCCCGATAGCCGAGCTGCTTCTCTATTTCCACCCACGGCATATACCGCCCGCCCAAATACAGTGCGGGTAAGGACAAAATGACCGATCAGAATGCCACAGATAAACAAGATTACTGGCACTGGAACAGGCCCCACCATTCCTTCACCAAGAATTGCAAATGCACGCGGCGTGCCACTAATGGGCAAGCCTCGTGTATAGACCAGAGTAGCACCCCTAGCAACAGACATCATGCCCAAAGTCACCACAAAGGAATGGACATTAGCCTTGGTAGTTATGATCCCTATTACCCAACCCATGAAACCAGCCACAAGCAATGCGATTAGGATGGCCACTAGGACTGGGAAATGGTTCCAGACCATAAGCCCGGCGCAGAGCGCTCCGCAAAACGCGGCTACTGAACCTACCGAAAGGTCGATATCAGCTGCCAGAATGACAAAGGTCATACCTGCTCCGATGATCCCGATCATTGAAACCTGCCGAATCACATTGAAGATGTTGGTGAGGCTGAAAAACACCGGGCGCATGAGACCAATGGCTAAACATAGCGCGATGAATATTACGAAAATCCCATATTCCCTTAGGACATGCAGTCCTGTCTGTTTGGTCCAAGAACGCACCTTGGACAAGACCAACATTTGCTGGACTTTCATCGCTCCGTTTCCTTTTCCGCCGGGCATTAACATCACCCATAGGACAAGCAGGAGGGACGTTACCCCTCCTGCTTGCCCTTGTACTTTTACACTATCACTTTGTTATCTCTGGATAGAAGTCGCCGGTCTCGATGTTCGCCTTGACGATTAACCACGGCAATATATCGTAGTCAATAACAGCTGGCATTTTCCCATAAATGAGGTATTCAGCAAGCTGTCTCATCGCAATTGATGCCATCGCTACCGGGTATTGGATAGACGCATCCAGCTCTCCAGCCAGGATAGCACGCAAAGCGTCAGGTACGCCATCACAACCAACGACGATAACCTTGTCTAGATCTATTCCTGCTGCCTTCATTGCCTGAATTGCACCAAGAGCAGAATCGTCGTTGGCACAGAAAACCGCGTCGAACTTGCCACCAGTGGCCACGATTGCGTCCTCCATTACCCGGAGCCCTTCCTCGCGCAAGAATTGTCCGCTCTGTTCGTAGACGATTTTAAGCTTCGGATAGTGCGCGAGTTGTTCCTTGAACCCCCGGTCACGATTGATTGCGGGCGAAGAACCCACCTGTCCAGAGATATAAACGATTCGACCTTCTCCATTGAGCTTAGCCGCAATGTACTCAGCGGCAAGACGGCCACCAAAAACGTCGTCGCAGCCAACGTGGAACAGATACGGAGCCCCGAAGGCACGGCGGTCAAACGTAACGAAGGCAATCCCAGCTTCTTTAGCTTTCTCCATTGTGGGGATAAGGGTTGTTACATCAAGGGGATCAGTAATAATAGCGTCGACCCCCATGGCAATAAAGTTCTCACAGATCGCAACCTGTCGCTCCGGGGACATCTGAGCGTCCTGCACGATGAGCTCGATCTCTGGATACTTCTTTGCCTCCTCAAGGATCGCTCGGTAGGAGTACTGCATCCAGGTGAAAGCCAGGGTCATAACGCAGAACCCCACCTTATACTTTGCAGCCCATGCGGTTTGAACGGGAACACTCAACAACCCCAAAGCCAACGCCATTAGCAAAACCCGCTTTAGAAACTTCATACTCTAACACCTCCTCCGTTTGTCTGCTTCCCCGCGGAAGCCGATCTTTCAAGGCTTCCGTCTTTCTTCCCTGTTACCGCAATGGCAAGGATGCGCTCCTTTGTGATCTCCTCGCCCACAAGCTCGGCGACGAGTCGCCCTTCCCGCAGAACGTAAACGCGATCGCAAAGGGCAACTAGCTCGTCTATTTCCGAAGAAATCAGGAGTATGCCAGCTTCCTGATCAGCTAGTCTTCTAATAATGTTAAAGATCTCAACCTTCGCCCCGACGTCGATACCGCGGGTCGGCTCATCGAACAGGAACACCTTGCCATTTGCAGATAGCCACTTTGCCACAACTACTTTTTGTTGGTTCCCCCCGCTCAGATACTCCACACACTGACTGAGGGAAGGCGTTTTAATATTTAACTCCTGTACCCGTGACATCACCTCCTTCTTAACCCTTGCGCGATCGAGAAAGACGCGCAAGCGGGAGAATTTGCTCAGTGAGGCCAAAACCACGTTGTCAGCCACTGTACAACATAGGACAAGACCATCCTGTCTGCGGTCCTCTGGGAGGTAACAAATACCACACTTAACTGCCTCGCATGGGGAACGAATAGAAATTACTTTTCCTTCGAGAATAATCCGCCCCGCATCCACCGGGTCGGCACCAAAAATGGCACGCGCCACCTCGGTGCGCCCGGACCCTACTACTCCAGCTAGACCGACGATCTCACCGGCACGAATCTCCAGGTTCACGTCAGAAAATACACCCTTCCGCGTTAGCCCATATACCTGAAGCAGCGGTTTACCAACTTTCTTGGCTCTGGTATATCGCTCTTGCCGGCTCACTGAGCGGCCTACCATAAGCTCCACCAACTGTTCATGTGAAGCCTCGCTCACCGACAGAGTAGCTACCTTTCGACCATCCCGCATTACAGTGACCCGATCTCCAATGATTCCTACCTCTTCAAGACGATGCGAAATGTAAATAACTCCGCAGCCGCGCTCCTTAAGATAGCGGATTACTTGAAACAGTTTCTCGATTTCCCCAGAACTTAATGCAGCAGTGGGTTCATCCATGATATAGATCCGAGCCTTCAAGGCAAGGGCCTTAGCGATTTCCACCATCTGCTGTTGTCCAACACCGAGGCTCCACACCGGGGCTACTGGAGAAATGTCTACCTGAAGCTCCTGCAGGAGTTCAGACGCGAACTTAATCGTTGCCTTCCAGTCCACGAGTCTTAATCCAAACGGAAGAAAACGGGAGGGCAGATGGCCAAGGCTGATGTTCTCGGCCACAGACAGGTAAGGAACCAGGTTGTACTCTTGATAGATAGTGGCAATCCCAAGTTCCTGCGCGTGCTTGGGGCTACGGATCTCCACAGGTTTTCCCTCGATCTCAATCGTTCCCTCATCCTTTGAGTAAACACCAGCCAGAATCTTGATCAACGTAGATTTGCCAGCCCCATTTGCTCCTATGAGACAGTGCACTTCTCCCTCATTGAGATCGAAATCAACGTGATCCACCGCTAATACACCCGGAAACCTTTTCACAATATCCTTCATCCGTACTAGAGTAGTCATAGTTTTCCTTTATTTCTTTCAAGATAAGCACCAGGAAACCCCTCAGATACATGTGGTAGCGAGATATATGCTTTTTCATCTGGCAGGTGGGGTGGGCACTCAGAACGAAGCGGCTTCAAACCAGTCCGCTCCACTAATGACGACTGATCAATGCCTTTTCGGCGGACTGTGCTCTTGAACGTCACCCCCTCCTTGACGTACGAAACCATGTACTCGATGGGCTTTTCTTCCCCACGGATGAAGGTAAGTCCGGTGAGCAAGAGCACAGGGCTAAAGAGCTGCGTACCCAAAAGGTCGGCTACTTCCGGCTCTACGATCTCCGCAGCCTCCACCCGACGCTCGGACCGGTCAATAATTACTCCATATACTTCCTCAAGGGTGGCATACAGGCTATCACGCACAAACGGGCGCTCTTTTAACGCGGGAAACCGGCCAGCTTCGAGATATGCGTCGCACACCATGACCGGCCGCCCATGAGCATATCGTAAGCGTCGTATGTACAAGATCTCGGTTTCTGGTCCAAGCCCCAGGATCTCCATTACATCCGGAACTTCCCGTGCTGGGTAGATCATTCGGCGAATGAACTCTGTCTGGGGCGGAGTATCGGGAGGAAACTGTTCCGTGAGGCTTAAATTCTCGCTGAGGAGAGTCAAATCCACCAACGGCTCCCGGTGGACGAATGTTCCTCGGCCGCGGTCGCGGACCAGCCACCCTTGCCTAACCAACTCCTGAACAGCTTTATTCACTGTCGGCCGACTAACTCCGAGACACGCAGCGATAACCTCTTCCGGTGGGAATCGGTCCCCCTGTTTGAGCCGTTGCTCGCGGATGAACCCTTGCAACACACGACATAGCTGGTAATAAAGGGGGATACAAGAATTCTCAGCCAACTTGAGTTTTTTCAACTTCATATACAACTGAAACGCTTCCTCCGCATTATTACTCAACTGTGCCATCGTATTAAGTATAACAATAAGAGGATAAGTTGTCAAGTCATCCTACCTTATTATGTTGGGAAGCATCTCAAGAGCTTGGCACTGGCTTAGCGATTGTGCGCGGGCCAAAGGACAGAACCCTCACCAGGATGGAAAAGGAAGGAAAGGTCACCATGCACAATAAAACCCTGGGCAGATACTAAAAAAGGAGCGGATCAAGACCCTGGTGAAGGATTTGCTGGAGACCTTACGGAGGAGCAAGAAATTCGACTAGAGGTTTATACCACTAGGGTCAACGGCTACTACACGCATGACTTCCTCACCCTGGTGGGGCCGGTGAATGACTTCTTAAAGGGTTGCGGGTATGGGAAGGAGACCCCCATCCTAAAATCTTCCCTTCGGCCGCGCTCCCTTCAAGCTTTTTGAAACGATCCCGGCCCTTGTAGCCGCAGGCGTGAGCACAAGGACAGCTTTCCCTACTGACAAAAGCGTCCCCTTACATCGGCTTTTAAGAAACCGTACTGTATAGTAACTTAGTAACTGCACAAGAGGCCGGGGAAGCTCTACGAGGTTGTGGGGCGCTGGGGTAGTATCTACCCTAAGATCGTGAAGCGCCGGGAGAACAAGGCTTAAAAACATTTGACGCCTCTTAGTTCTCTCAGGCCTAGTCGGTGCTATACTATACGATGAATTGGCTGAAATCCCTGACTAAGATTGCGAAAAGGCACAAAAAGTGGAAGAAGTACCTTCTCAGGCAGAGAATGTGAAAAAGCTCTTGTACTTGGTTTAGAGTCAACTGGACGAGGTATGGTGAGCCTACGTGCTCCAAGGATATATATTGTTAAGTGAATATCACTCCCATAAAGCATTAGCAACCGACTTCGCTGTATAATACTGCCTGTCAAGGTCAAAGAATTAGTTTGCCACAGGCAGCACTATTACCGTTGCACATCGAATGCAGCAGGATTAAGAATGTTCGCTGGCTGTTGCCCAACAAGCAGCACAGCAATAATCGTTTCCGCGACGGTTCGATCCATACGCTCCATGGCTTCGTATGTATAGCCACCAATGTGCGTAGTAGCTAAAACGTTCGGGAGTTTTAAAAGTGGATTGCCCTTAGGGGGCTCAGTGGAAAACACATCGAGACCCGCCCCAGCAATGCGCCCCTCGCTCAAGTAGTTGTATAGTGCCTCCTCGTCCACCAACTCCCCTCGGGCAGTATTTATTAAAAATGCGGTCTTTTTCATAAGGGCGAGCTCCCTGGCACCGATCATCCTCCGGGTTTTTTCAGTAAGCGGCACATGCAGGGTTACTATGTCTGCGGACGCGAGTAGCTCCTCCAAGGAGACATACCGCACTCCATATCGCGATACCAATTCTTCATTTTTGACCACATCGTACGCTATGATCGTCGACCCGAAGCTATGCAGATAACGAATAACCTGCGACCCAATTCTCCCTGTACCCACCACGCCCACTATCATCCGGCCTAATTCATGACCTACTATTGGCTCCCAACCGCCGGCTCGAGCAGAGTTAGCGGATCGACATAAACCTCGAAGCAGAGAGAGCATCATACCAATAGTCAGCTCTGCCACTGCTTCCGTGTTCGTGTTAGGGGCGTTGGCGACAAGGATCCCTAATGAGGTAGCAGCCTCAAGGTCAATATTATCAATCCCAACGCCGTGTTTGACCACCAAGCGGAGACCCCGCGCAACGGCCAACACCTCCCGAGTGAGTGGCTCCGTGCCCGTGATGATCGCAACAGGCGCCTCCTCGCGAACGAGTGCCTTTAGCTTATTAACATCCAGAGGACGCTCTTCTGGTCTCACCCAACGCAAGTGGAAGCCAGCGTGTAAAAGCAGGTCTCTGCCTATGGACACGAACTGGCCAAAGCTACGGGAGCCGATCAGGATGGTTGGCATACACCGCCTTTACCCGCGCACTGGATAGCCAAGGTCGCGGAACTCAGCCAGCGCTTTGTTGAGAATTGTGTCTTCGGGCAGGGCGAATGGAGACCTAGGATACCCAGCATTAACACCCCGCGCCCGGAGGATCGCCTGAATCATAGGCAAACTGGGAGCAAGATGCATGATCTCCCGCATCTTGAAAACTTTGATTTGAAGAGCCGCTGCCCTCTGTAGATCGCCAGACTGAACTGCGTTCACTAGTTCCACCACTGGCTCAGGGAGCGCGTTAGCCAGGCCGGAAACCACACCATGCGCACCCATTACCAGAGCTGGAAGAGCCAAGGCCTCAGTACCAATAATTGGGATGAAATCCTTCTTCTTCACCTTTACGAGATAACTGTAGAACACCATGATATCAAAGCTTGAATCCTTCACCCCAGCCACGCCCAGCTGAGTCAGCCTGTTGAGAAGATCCGCGGTCACCGCAACACCGCTGGTTTTAGGATTATTGTATACGAAAACTGGGATTGACACGGCGTCCAATAACTCTTGGAAATAACGTAGAACTTCTGGTTCTTTAAATCCATAGTAAATGGGAGGAACAGCTGCTACTGCCGTAGCTCCAATGGCCTCAGCATGTCGAGCGAGCTCCACTACGGTGGAGGTTGCCGCGGCCCCTACATGAACAATCACCGGGACCCGGCCGCCTACCTCGTCAACGATTACCTCAGCCACCCGTTTCCGCTCCTCCGCACTCATAAGCGGACCTGAACCGTACGTCCCGCAGATGAAGAACCCCTGCACATGTTCGATGAGGAACGAAACTATATCCCGCTGGGCCTTCTCGTCTAACGCTCCGCTTTTGTTGAAGGCAGTCAAAACCGGAGGAATCACACCACCGATCTTCTTCTCCATCGTTCCGCCTCCTTACTCCGATAGAAAATCTTAAGCGCTTACTCTAATGGGATACGGCGTACTTGGCTAAACCAAGCCGCTCTAGCGTTGCTCTCGTGGGAACGCCAGTTTTAATATCCCACCCCCTCTCATCGTAATAATCGTCCAGGCAGCGCTCCAGATCCTCTTTAGTCAGGGTCTTCATCTGGAAGTAATCCTGGAGCTCAATGCGCCCTTCCGGGGTCTGCATGGGCCGAAACCACACCTCTGGCGGGCGATCATCCTTCCGAGTGAATCCTTCTCGGACGTTGACCACCTTGGCCAAGTTGCTAATCCGCTCACCGCGTTCCACAAGCTCGCCAGCCGTAAGTTCCTCGCCGGTGACCGCGCTATAAAGCTTAGCCATGTCATCAGCAAACATCAACGCCTGGTAGGTGTACATTGCACATATTCCTAGGGCATTCTTCACCCGCATCATATCCTCCATATGCGCGGTATACCGGCCCACGTTGAACTTCCCCGAGTATGGAGTTTCGGTAAAGATCCGGTCCACCATCTCCTTGGGTAGACCCCAATGCTCAACTTGCTCACGAATCTCCTCCAAGGTCTTGTTGAGGCTGTTGGTGCGGGTATGAGAACCACCATGGTGTGGTCGAGGCCTAGTGAAGAAACTCATCATCAGGGGATGAAACCGCGACGGCCGGGCATCGTAGATGAAATCTATCCCTTTGCAGATCCCGCCATACCAGTAATCCTGCGGATCTAAACCGAACTCCTTCTTGAGACGCATCCACCCATCGGCGAGAACATCTCCAAACCCTTCGCGGGCAGCGGTTTTGCGGAACAAGTCCAGATAAGTTTCGTAGTCCCGTCGCAGTTCCAGACCACCCGTGTCTTCCCGGGTTAGCTTTCCTTGCTCATACGCTCGGGTTACGAAGTCGATGAGACGGGTTGTAGTATAAAAGTCGATCCCGCTGTGAGCGTTAGCCTCGGTAACCAAGTGGAGCATCCGGCGGTCGTCCTCAATGCCCAAGAGCTGTCCGGATGTAGCACTTTTGCTGTAAGGTGAACCCAGACCGGCTTCTCCGTCGAATTCTCCGCCTCGAATAACCCACCGCAACCGGCAACTCAATGGACAACTCACGCAGGCAATGACCCGATCGAGCGATTCTAAACGCTTCTTCTCCCCATACAGCTCTTCCCAACGTTCCTTGGGCCAAATACCAGGGTACTGGGTATGCTTGAAAGTGTCCCACCCTGCGGCCAGACCCAGTCTTATCCAATGCTCGCGCCGGGGCCACTCTAACGCCCTGTTAAACAACTCCTCGGAGACGCGGTGGAAGCCAACTACATCGGCCACCCGGATTCCTTTTGTTCCCCGGGCAACAATCGCCTTAACCCGCTTTGCTCCCAACACTGCCCCTAATCCCCCTCGCCCAAGCGAGTTCGTTTTGTCAACGATGGCTAGTGCACTACGCACCAGGTTTTCCCCAGCCGTGCCTATGGCAAGAACCCCGGCGTCGTCCCCTTCCTCCCTTACCAGCTCGTCAGTAACCTCAAAAATGCCTCGGCCCCAAAGATTGGAAGCGTCACGGAGCTCGACCCCTTTGTCGGAGACGTGGATAGTCACGGGTCGACGAGAACAGCCGAGAATTACTAGGTGGTCGCAGCCAGCAAGCTTCAACCCTATGCCGAAGTAACGGCCGCCGCCTGTACATTCTTCCACGTAAAATCGATTGTCTTCAGAAGCAATGGTGGGGAATTTAGTGATGGCAGTCGTCTTGGAAGCGCCTACGGTGCGCGTCCCCACCAGGACCCCGGGGTTGATGACAACTACGTTTTCCGGAGAAAACGGATCAACCTGAGGGGGAAGGAGGTCAGCCACAATCTTCCACCCGTAGCCCGAACCACCAATGAAAGGCGCAACCTCATCGGGAAACACGTCTTCCCGCCACCATGTCTCTTTGGTTAGATCTACATACCACACCGACGCTCCCAAGGGTCGCATTCTAGGCCTCCTCTATATATTCGATCCGCCGGTCGGAGGCGGGGACAAAGGCCAGTGCATCATACTTACAGGCGTCCACACACGCCGGACGGCCGTCGCACAGATCGCAACACAGAACCTTGATCACCGGGGCTGTACGTTCAGTCCTCATGTCTCTCTCGAGCACAATGCAAGACTTACTTGGGTTAAACTCATTAGCCCGGGCAAATGAACACGCTAGCTGACAGCTACGGCAACCGCGGCAACGTTCTGGACGCACTACTAGGTGTCCAGTGACTCTATGTCGATCCCTGCTCTTCGATGTCATCGCTGGATGATCTCCAGGACGTTCCCTTCCGGATCGTTGAAATAACCGATCTTCCAGCCATGACTGGTGGTGCGAACACCCCACAGCTTGACGTTATGTGCCTTAAGACGCTGCTCAAATGCAGCGAAATCCTCCACCAAAAGCCCCAAGTGGCTGAATCCAGGACTGTCCAAATCTCTTGCTAGCGGAGGGCGGTCCGTGGGCAGCACTTCCAGTTGAGCACCGGAGTCTGTCCTTAGGAAGAAAACCGGAGGTCTGTCGCCCCTCTCGAGCCGCCGCACTACAGTAAACCCTAGCGCAGTGCAGTACCATTCAACAAGAGCAATGGGGTCCCTCGCATACAACCCAATATGCTCAAAGGTCATACAAACGCACCTCCTTTTTCGTCAGTCTGTCTCAGCAAAAGCAGTCACGGGCATGGCCTCGACGCCTGGAAGCATGATGGGAATCAGGAACGCTCGCTTTAAAGTCCTACCAACTAGAGGCGCGAGATTCGCGTCCTCCAGGATTAGAAATTTCTTTCGCTTTAGCAGGAATGCCCGGTGTACAGGAAAAGGCGGCGTAGCAGCCCGCCCCTCGGCAATGTTTTCGATGCCCATGAGATCGATCGCAACACACCTCAACCTACTAAACTGCATAAGGTACTCAGCAGCCTCGACCGTGAACCCAGGCTGATTGTTAATGTATCGGTCGGGATCAGTGGACCGAAACCGGGAAAAGCCCGTGTATACAAGCAGTAAGTCGGCTTGAGCCAGGCACTTTTCATAAGGAAGAAGGTCAGCGCGAGTGATTTTGGCCCGATCAGTTTTGGGAATCTCTAAGAGAAGGGGTTGCTCAAACACAAAATCCTCAAGCACAAAAGCTCCTAGGTCACTCCCAGCGCCGTCGATGTGGAAGGGGGTGTCGATATGGGTCCCGGTGTGCGCGAAGAACTTGACAAAACTTGTATTATTATAGGAACTCCACCGCACACCTTCAAGGTTGGATCCCGGCGGAGCGGGCATAGTACGCGACCGCGGAATGATTTCGGGTTTAGCAATGCCACCAGGCGGCATAACAATAATATCTGGATTGAGGGAATAAGAGAACACAACCATCATTTTGTATCGCCTCCTTGGTTCCAATAAAACATTATATCATAGGTTTGTCTCTTTGTCAAGATGTCATAACAAGACTAAGTCTTTCCCGGCGTGGTGGGTCAGTATGATAGCTCTCCATTCGGATTGCCGCGAACCTCCTGCAGTCTACGCGCTTCTTATACCTCTTCTCAGTGATTCGAAAACAAGCACAAAAGCTTTCCCACTACCCTTCTACCCTTCACAAAATGCTCGCCTTCTTCTATTTTTTCGCTTTGCTTCCTTGGCCAACCGCTCCAGTTGGTTCGTGGTGTAGAGGTAGTGGCGGATAGGTTTAGGATGATGCAGGAACGCCAGAAGGGCGTAAGCCTTGGCCTCCCACGGCTCCACGATCTTGGGATAGACCCCGCCCCAGCGCTCCCGCAAGTTCCGCAAGGCTTCCTTAGCCTCCTCTTGGCTCTCGGCCCGGTAGATCTTCTTCAGAGCCTCGGCCAGCGCCTCCCGGTCCTTCTTCCGTGCTTTATTGAGCGCATCCCTTACCGCATGCAGAACACAAAGTTGCCAATCCGCTTCGGGAAAGATCTTCTTGATCGCCTCCTCTAAGCCTGGGAGGTCGTCGGTAATGAAGATCCGTACCCGTTGGACCCCGCGCTGTTTGAGATCCTTGAGCACCTCCTCCCAATTCCGGGCGCTTTCCCCTTCGGCACCAAAGAGCCAAAACCCGAGGATCTCCCTTCGCCCATCGGGCTTGATCCCCAGAGCAATGTACAGGGGTTCCTTGGCCGTTTTCCCTCGACGGATGGAAAGGAAGGTCCCATCCAGAAACACCGCGTAGTACTCCTCGCCCAGGGGTCTTTCCCGCCAGGCTTTCACTTGTTCTTGGGTGACTTCGATGAGGCGGGAAATGCTTTGTGGTGAGTAGAATGCCCCGTAAATCCCTTCCAAAAACGCGGAGATCTTCCGGGTACTTACACCGACCGCGTAGAGGGCGAGGATGGCTTCGGAAAGTTCCAGCGAGGCCCGCTTCCGGTAGGGAAGGATCTGGGGATGGAAATCGCCTTCCCGCACGTGGGGAACTTTGAGGTCCTCCACGGGTCCTACCAGAGTGAAGAGGTCGCGGGTGTAGTAACCGTTAGCCTTGGTGGGATGGCTTTCCAGGTAGATCTCCCGTTCCTCTTTCATGAGGGCCTCCAGCAACTCCTTGACCATGGTCTTGATCCGCTCTTCCACTTCCTTTAGGATTTCTTCGCGGGTTTTGTTCCGCATGGTAGCCTTCCCTCCTTTCTTCTCCAGGTTTTTCTAGGAAGGCTACCATGCTGCCCCTCGGACACAATTTCCTAGACACTACCCAAATTGTAGTCTGGTGTCATCCAAGGGTAAAACTTGGTGGAAAATCCCCGCAGAAACTTCCCCTCCTTATTCCCATATCAAAAGAAGGAGCCCTCCACCAACGGAAAGAATCCGTGTGGGTTTAGGCCAAGTCACGGTTTCTTGGGGCAAGCCATGCTTCCGCAAAACTGGTTCTGGGAGTGTCTCTGGGGAAACCGATTGGGGCTTGAGCACCTGCCCAGGAAACTCCAGCCAGATGAGGGAAACTGGAAGAATACGTTCGTCACGGAAAGAAAGAAGCTGGAACTCGTAGCCCCAGCCAGAATTGATGACAAGCTCGTCGGAAGAAAGGTCGTAACCCACGACCACCGCGTAATGGGTGGGGAAAATCCCGCCCTCGCCCTGCCAGTCAAAAAGGAGCACCGCCGGCG
>Ga0207433_10005120_pt1 | contig 23658 bp, 25 predicted proteins | sample YelNatPaOPGAMG01_FD_187559 | JGI IMG/M metagenome (GOLD analysis project Ga0207433, IMG submission 187559) | Hot spring thermophilic microbial communities from Obsidian Pool, Yellowstone National Park, USA - OP-RAMG-01 (SPAdes) (version 3) | ecosystem: Environmental > Aquatic > Thermal springs... | reverse complement strand
ACAACATGCCTTGCTTCATAGGCCTGGAGACTTTGAGCCCAAAGATATTAGCTACGTTTATAGCATCTTCTCCAATGATATAAGCAGAGTTAGTTTCTTCGTCTCGGATATAAGAAATAGAAGAAATATTTGAGATCTCAATCTCATCTAAGTTAACTTTTAGAAATACATTTCTTAGTACAGAACTTTGCTTAGAAGTGGTTAGAACAAGATTCATTGTGCCAACATCTAAACCAAGAATTTCTTTACTAGGCATAGCTTACTCAGACCTCTCATTAGATGGTGTCATATTTCCAATCTTAAAAGACGAAATATCAATACTTGGAATGTAATCTCCAGGTTTCTTAACTTCGAACTCATCTTCAAATGAAGGCGAAGATTCTTTTCCATCTTGTTTTCGTTCTAATAGATCAAGTTTCTCCATTATAGCAAACAAATTCGATTCAATTCTCAATAATGACTGCTTATCTTCTAACTCTAAAGATCTAGATACTCGAAGATTATCACTGGTGGTGGGTTTCGTTGGTAAAGACATATCGAAGATTAATCCAAGCAAAGAAACGATCTCGCTATCTCCAGTAATAACAAACTTATCAATAGAATTAAGGTAAATGAAATTGGTACAATCTAACAAGGTCTTAAAAGTAAGATAAGCAGGAGTTCGAACACTTGTGCCATTGGGAGTTAAGATAAGACGATCTTTATCTAGAATCAAAAGATGGGTATCCATCACTTTTGCCACTCCTCTATCATGCTCTGACTAAGGATCGCTCCGCAATTCTTACAATACAGAACTTCAATGGGTAGTATTTCCTCTCTCCCGCTTGGGCTCTGCAAAGGAGACATCCATTTCAAAATAAGTCCTCTTTGCCATATCATACTAGAACATTCCAGGCATTTAATCGTGGGTAGCGAATCAACATCTACCTTCAAAGTTATTGCTGGTTTCTGACCTATATTCATTCCGTCCATAATTTCTAGCTCCCTTCTTTTGTGTAGTAGATTAGAATTAGTACGTCTCCTTCTTTCAAAGATACATACTGTTTAGAAAGCAACAACTTAGTTTGATCTTGAGAAAAAATGTAATGATCATAGGGGGCTAACTCTCCCCACTTTCCAAAAACCCTAAGAGCCATGGTTTGAGAATCTACTAACTCAGGCAAAGAAATAACAATATAGTTCTGGTTCGAAGTCATATCTGAAGAACTAATTGTATGGTAGTACCTTTTGTAGAATATGAAGGTTTGCTCCTGCGTAACTCCAGTTTTATCAATTAGTTGGGTTGTATAAGAATCAGGAGCGCTGATCTCTTCCGTTTCGGTAATAATGGCGGAGCTAGCAATTTCAGCCTTTATTGTCTCAACGAGGTAGTCGGTTTGTAAAATCAAGTACGTAGGTATCTCTAAGTCATAAACTATAGATAGGTTAAGTCTCCATTCAGAAATCTTATCTGGACCGCCATACTTAGTGGATCCATCTGATATAGACGTTAATTTGAAACGAGGTTTCGTACTAACAGGATATACATACTCTTGCCGGTTAGTTGATAAGATGAGAGTACTGGTCGCTCCAGTCCCTGCCCAATCCAGAGTATAAGACTTCCCAGTTACAGAATTTGAATACTGATAGAAATATAACTCAGAAGGAAGAACAATGAACGAATCAAACCAGAATGGATAAATGTATCGTTCTAACCCTCCAAATAACTGGATAAATAACAATCTGACATCGAGAAATTCATATACCGAATTTAACCACATAATTAGCTCAATTTCGCCATAATAGCGCCCAAAACCTACCACAATTCTAACATTTCCATCCTCATAAATAGGTTCATTTAACCTTAGGTTTATCCCTGGTTCTAAGTTGGGATAACGCCAAAAGAACTTGCCCCCATCTTCGGATGGCAAAAAATCTCCAGATGGGTTCAATGTAATGATCGGCAGATTGGGTTGGTCTTGTTCTCTGCCCAACCTAGCCGCATCTTCTAGCAATTGGACCGTTTTAGCATATGTTCCAATAACTTTACTACCTTTCGTACTAAAGCGTTCGTACCAGTTGGTGGAAATGAAATCAAGAAGTTCTTCAAAAAACTTACCTAACAAGTTATGGACAAATAAATAGTGGTATCTCTCTTTCTTATCAATATCAGCCATGTTGTTGTCTTCCTTTTAGTTCTTTTAGATAAGTTAAGGAAGAAGAAGATCCAATTTGAAGAGCTGAGGTTCTAACAATTTTCTTTCCTAACAGCTTACTAACAAAACATCTCTCACAAACGAGGAAAATAAACTCTTTGTGAAAAGATACCAAATTGTATAAAGAGATCTCAATCTTATCATCAAGCATCTTACCTTCAGATTCGAACTCATAGGAATTCAAATAGATCCTTTCAAATTTTCGTCTTACAACTTCGTTATGATATCCATCTTTAATCCCCTTGACCTGGTTTACAATGTCCAGTTTGAGAGAAGAATATGTATAAAGATCAAGAAACAACTCGCAGAATAAAGAAGATCTCAAATTCTTAAAAGTTAGAATCTTATATCCAGCTGCTTTCTCTACAGGTTTGGGAAAAAAGGAAGACGGTTCAAGATCGATAGAGAATAGTACAAACACCGACTTTGTACTAAAAAAGATACCAATATCAAATACCTGATCTATTAAGGGAACTCGAATCGAGTAACTTCGATTAAAACTTTTTCCTAATCTCAAAGAAGCCATATGATCTTAGTTCCAAACTCCTAATTTATTTGTTCTTTTCTAGACTAGAACTAAATTCTAGCAACAACGCTTTTAGAAATATCTGAATAACTCAGATTTACATTCTTACAGTGGTCCACTAACAAAGAACAAAAAGTCATATCTTGTAAAATCTTCTTTACATTAGATTGTAACTCATTACTAACAACTAAAAATAACTCCTGCCCAAAAACATTTGAGGGGGTAGTTTCCAATCCATTGATCTTAGCTAGAGTTCTAAGACTATTTGATTTGATAGAAGAAAGATCTTGATATTTTTTAATTGAGGTAGAAACTAGAAGGTAAAAAGGTCTAAATATACAAGTAAACAAACCAGTTACAAAATTAAGCCAACTGAAACATGATCCAGCATTAAGAAAATACTGGTTACTAAAAATTAGTAAAAGAAGCAAAGATTCTATATCCATGTACATTTTAAATCGAATATCATCCAAAGAATCAAACACAGATCTTGCCACCATGGCAATGTCTCTCAAGTTCTTATCGCACAAAGAAGCCAACTCTTGAAAGTCTTCAAACACAGACTTATAATCTTCGTTTCCAAAAGAGGAGGAGGAAGCTCTTTGATCAAAAACCTCTTTTAGTCTCCTAGAAAAGAGATCAAGAAAATTACTAATCATATCCCTATCAACCAACAAACCAAAAAAGAAAGAAATAACTGAATCAGAAGATATAGAATCTCTAGTACCTGGTTTCTGATATAAATCCATAACGTTTCGATATATATCAAAAAGTGACATAAAAGATCCACTCTTTTTGTCAGTCCATATTATATGGATATCTTTAAGGGTTCCAATGTGAGTAATCAGTTCATTCTCTTTATAGGAATAGCTTTTTGTGGGTCTGTTACCAAGAAGAGTTATAGACTCCATAACCTCTTGTGAGAGTAAATCTATCTCGTCTCCCCGACCCAGTTTAAGGTACTGGTAGAAGTGCCCCTGGAACTCATCTTGGATTGTGGGAGAGTCTGGTTCATTATCTTCTTCCTCTCTTTGCGTAGTCCAGGAAGATGGATCTTCTTTAGGAAGAGAAGGTGGAAAAGAAGAAGTCGAAGTTACAGGAGGAGTCACAGAGGATAACGAGGAAGTATTATCAAAAGAAAACGACTCCCCAGAACCAAGATTAGATCCTTGATTTAGATTCTGTTGAGGAATAGCTCCGATCCTACCACCATGCTTCCACTCTTCTCCAGCCCGATCCAAGAAACTAGCAATAATAAGCTCAGAAATCCGGTACGCCTTATCAAACATCAATTTCAATTGATAGGGAGTAAGGGTGAAATAATAATTTAGCAATTGTCTCGTTTTATCTTCTTTTAGCGGACATGAGATACAAACAATTAGATTAGACCCAGACCGTCTTAATTTTAGTTCTTGAGATACGGATCTTATAGATTCTTGGTCAAGATTCGAACTCATCATTTCCATGCTACAAGTAAAGAAACGATCAAAAAGGGCCTCGCTCAACACGCATCTTCCACGACCAGATAAGGAGCTAATAGAAAGACTATATTGAATCCTACAGTTGCTTAAATCAACCAACTTACCATATGAAATTGTCAAAGTCAAAGAACTTGAATTCTCGTAATCAGAGCATGAAAAGATCGGCTTGCTAGCCCAAACCCACGAACCATTTGTTGCCATCTTTTTATTCTCTCCCTTCTTCTCCACACACAAAAAAGCGCCAGATAAAAAATCTTCAGTTTTCTTTTCGCGGGGCCAACTTACTACAAATTTCTAATCTGCTAAACTCTTTGTTTAATTGTTCATAGAAAAAAAGTTCCATTCTAGAAAGTTTAGCATTTTACTCAACTTTGCGCACAAAAAACCCTAACTGGTTTCTTCGAACCCTATTTATAAAAGAAATCATTCGAGCGGGCTTAGTCTTACGATGCGAACCTCTTGCGATCTCAACAACTCGAACTTTTTCGTACCCCCCTTATTAGCAGTTATGCAACTTGTTGCGTTTTTCTCTCGCATACAATCGTTTTTACGAACTATAAATTGTTTCGATCTACTCGTCCCATTCATAACTATATTCAAATCTAGTTATATAAATACTTATTTTTTTTTTTTTTTTTTTTTTTTTTTTTTTTTTTTTTTTTTTTTTTTTTTTTTTTTTTTTTTTTTTTTTTTTTTTTTTCTAACTTCATACTGATAGCTATCATGTTAGCCCAAGAAAGTATACAAACCCTAACTCACAGGTTAAATGAAAGCAGAAAAAAGAGAAACGAAATTCCTCTAGAACGAAAAAACTGGGAAAGTATAACTGGAGGTGATTGATCATAGACTTTAAGCTTCTGGTTTTTTGCGAGTAAGAAAATCGAAAGTTCAAGAATCTGGAAAAACCGGGTTTTTGAAAAAACGAAATTCCTCTAAAACGAAAACTGGGAAAAGCATAACTGGAGGTTACTAGATCTCGTATCTTCTTGTTTTTTGCAAAAGATGACAACTAGGTTCAAAACCCAGACAAAAAAGGAAGGAATTTTAAAGAAAAGTTTCTGGGGTTGAACTTCTTTCTTTCTTTCTTTTGATGAGCGAGTCTAAAAACTAAAAGAAACGAAAATCCTTTCTCATGACATACTGGGATTTCTTCGTCCTATGCCTTCTAATTGGATGGAACTTTAAAGAAGGTACTTAAATCTAACGAGGGTTAGAATTTTTCTTAACTCAGAAGGTTTCTTTCAGCCCTGATGTACTGGTGGCCATAAACAAAACTTCCTTGTAGAGATTTCACTAAAGACATTGAATCTGACAACTAATCCTGATTGTAAGCAAGAATTAAAGAACCAAAAGAACTACTAGAAATAGTCTTTGGATTCTTTGGTCATACATCTTAATTACTTTAACCAACGTACATAAGTCTGTATCTATACAATTGTCTATTTCTACATATTTGACTAACGTACAAGAATCTATATTCGTACAAATTGTCTATTTCTACAATAACCAACTCTTAGAATTTTCAGTTTCACGTCTTAGACCTACAATCTATCTTCGAACCTTCAAAAGATTCTTTTAAACCATGCTTTAACATCTACTACTTCAACATTCGTGCGCATTTGTGTTTTGCGCACGTTCTCTTGTTCCACGATGATAATTTCGTAATTCAAATCATAAGAAAGCTTTTTCTATCGAAATCCTACTAGAACTAGTTCTAACTCTACTTCTTCTACGTTCAAAACTGATATCGAAACAATTTTGCGAACTAGAATCGTAAAACACTTTTCTTAAAACTAAACTGTACTTCTTCTGAGAAGACAAACTTCTTCTGATTTCTTTTCAGAAAAACTTCTGAAAAATACTCAGAAGTTTGTTCACAAGTTTCTCTAAGAGATTTTTCAGATGCCAACTTTTTGAAGAAAAGTTGCCGAACTTTTGAAAAAGTTCCGGAACTTTGATCAAAAGTCGTCCAACTTTCGGTTTTTAAGATCTGATCTAGCTTTTTCAGTTTGTTCAGATCTTTTGCATTTTTGCCGAATTTTTGACAAAAATTAACAAAAAATCATGCGAAAAACGAAGAGCATTTTTTCCAGAAGTTCTGATCTTTGTAAAAGATTCGAACTTTTTCCTATGGAACAAAAAAGAAAGTGGATCTTCTCTAATCGAAAATTCATTCCCTCTCTCTATGCTGGAGAAATCTGAATCTGGAGACTTATAGTTTATAATTGGCTACAAAACTGGAAACATGTTCCTTGAAGACGTAGAGTCTCCAGTTAATCTAGTTAATTGTGTAGGAGGTTTCTTAGAGACTTTACTTTCAGTTTGAAAAACGGTGGCCTAGGAACTTTAAGGTGTACTCCTCTGAGTATCGCAGAACTCCCTAGTTCAAATTTGGAAAGATTCTTCTAGTTTCAGATGGATCTTTTCATCTGAGATCACAATCGTGGTATCCCAGTCTTTATTACACAGAAAGGAGGTTTAGAATAATGAATGAATATGCTTCACCAATTACTGTCCAGTGTCCTCAGTGTGGTTATCTCCATCCACCTCTTCAGGCTGGAGAGATCTGTCCTATAGCTAAACAAACTGAAATTCCCAAGGAAGTCGAGTCTTTTCTTTCCTCCATTAGAAACCTAGTTCTAGATTGTCTTGAGAAAAAAGTACCAATCTCAAAAGATAAATTGGATCGAATTCTCGCTTATGCCCTTGAGCAATTACACAACTAAAGAAGGAGCTCTTGCTAGAGAGAAGCATGGCGAGATGAGAATAAGAAGACTTACTGGTTAGTAAAATAGAAAATCTTTAACCAAATGGGAGTTGGTTTTAGTTAAGAATCTCGATATCTCTTATACGAGAGGGTCTAAACAGTTACTAAGAACTGATTGTAACTTTTTTCCAATGAACTATAAAAAAATTATACATATGCGAAAAAGACTCCTTGTGGAAAAGAGAGAGGGAAAAAAGCATGCTAGAAGGAGAACTGGAAACTTATCTTTGGACCGAGAAATATAGACCTAAGCAACTTAAAGATGTTGTTCTTCCAGATGAGTATCGAGCAGATTTTGAGAAATTCCTTCGTAATCGAGAGATTCCTCATTTGCTTTTCTCTGGACCTCCAGGGGGAGGAAAAACTACTTGTGCTAGACTTCTAACCTACTCCGTTAGTAATAAAGATGGAAAGAAGATCCACTCTGGGGTGTTGAGCAAGAAAGAAAATCTTCTTGTCTTTAATGGTTCTAAGAAAGAAACTAGGGGAATTTCTTTCGTGGAAGATGGTATTGAGCCTTTTCTTAAGCTCCCTCCTTTTGGAGGAGACAAGATTAGAATTGTATTTATTGATGAGTTTGATTTCTTTACTACGGAGGCATTCTCTAGTTTAAGACATATGATGGAAAAATACGCATCAAATGCCAGGTTCATATGCACTTGTAATTACTTGAGCAAAATTCCAGAAGCGGTTCAATCTAGGTTTCAATGCTATGTTTTCAAAGAGATACCTATTGATATGGCCAAAAAATTTTGTCGAGATATCTTGGAGTCAGAAGGCATTGAATATGACGAAGAAACTCTCCACTATGTGGTAACAGGTTTGTATCCAGATTTAAGACGAATGATCAATAGTCTCCAGCAATTTTCGAAAGATAAGAAACTAATTGTATCAAAAGAACAAGTTCTTACAAACGAGAATAAAATCATAGGAGATATTGAGGCTATTGTTTCTGGGATTCTGGGGACGATGCAGATTCCAGATATATCTCAAAGAATAGATAACATACTTGACATTATATCTGAAAAGAAACTGGATTACAGATTGATATACTCTAGGCTTTTCTTCTCAGATTTAATTCCAGCAAATATTAAGATCATTGTTAATAGATTTGCAAACGCTCATGCAAATGCCATCGTTCCAGAGATGCATTTCATGGCCTTGGTTTTGGATTGTATTAAAGGAGCCAAGAAACTAAGATCATTTCTCCAGGAGCGAGGAAAATAGAAGGAAATGAATAGTAGCAATTTTGACTTGAAAGAAAGAACTGACATGGATTCCTCAGCTCTAAAGAGGATACTATTGGAAGATACAACCCAGGCGGTGGATCTAAGTCCTATCGAAGAAGAATCGAAACAATCTCTTCTAGTAAACGAGGGAGATCTACGAAACCAGTACAAAGAGATTTTAACTTCTAGCACGTTCTTTCAAAAGCTCTACCAAAGCGGGCGTGTTAGAGAACTGGGGTCGAACTTTGTTATTCCCTGTCCATGGTGTGAAGTTGGAGAAATAAACAAAAACCACTACCATCTGTATGTCGACAAAGAGAAACCCATTTACCATTGTTTTAGGTGTGATTCGGCCGGAACCCTAGATAAACTAGTTCGAAAAATTCTTGGAAACGATTGTGTAGATGAAATTACCAGGATACGAGAATTTGTTAATCGGGCTGGTGAGTTTTTTCGAGTTAATTCTGATAAGATGTCTTCAAACGCAGATAAGGTTCTTTCCGAGTTTGCTACAAACATACTTGTCCAAGAAATAGATGCCAAGCTAGTTTCTAGTAACCTAGAAAAGTCTATGTACTTATGGCGAAGATTGAATTTACCTCCAGAGGTATTTACCCCAGACAATGCAGCCAGAGTGTTTCGTAATTTTGTACCTGGAGTTATTTTAGATGTTGGTATGTTTCTTTATCAAAATCGAGATTTCTTGCTATCTAGTTACTCATCGTTAGAGTGGGATGAACTAACTCAAAAAGCCCAAACTTATCGAAATGATTACATTTTCTTTGTAACTTATAAGAAAACCAAGCTTGTTGGTAGAAATATAAAGGTTCAAGAGAACGATAAAAATTCTTCGGCGAGATATCGATCTTTTTCTTTGCTTCCAAGAGAAGTTAAGAATATGAACGGAGCTAAGTACCTAGCTCTTTTTGATTACTATCTGGCAACGAAACCCAGAAGGAATTCTTCTTCTCTACCGGTTATTGTTCTATGTGAAGGAATATTTGATGCCCTGGTTACTAGCGTGTATCTAAGACACAGTTTAGAATATAGGCAAATGTTCTATAATGAATTTATAAGAAAAGCCTTTGTACCAGCAAAGAATAAAATCTTTGAGTTTACTCCTTCCACTCCCTCTGAAGACATAGAAAGGAACTTTATAATAGCATCTGCTTTATCAACTAGCTATTCCAATTTGATTAGATCTATCTTTTTTGATTTCTCAATTTGTGTGCATCCACAAGTAATTATCTTGTCAGATTATGGAATAGATCTATCTTTCTATCGGAATCTTTCTAAGAGCTTTCTAAATGTGGGGAGTTTCAAAGTTTCATATAATGCAAATAGTAAAGATTTTGCTAGCAGTGATGTGTCTTTTCAGACTCACGCTATAGTTCCTAGTGTGAAGAAAATTTTTGCGGACAAGTAATTTGAGGAGGGAACATAAAGTGAAGAAACTTCAAACTTACCAAACATTGTTAAAAAATATTTGTGCTTGTCTTAAAGGACCACCGACCAAAAACCCATTCCTCGAGAAGGTTGATTTAGATGATATTGACGAAGAATCTGCCCATAAGTTATTTTTATCTGCGCCCTCGCCAGATGATCTTCTAAAATTGGGCAATGTTTTCTATATAACCCAGCTTGTTATAAAGAACAAGAAACCCCATATCTTTGTTATTTTCTTAGTTCCTAGCTCATTAAAGAACTCGATCACAGATTACGCATTAGAAATGATTGAGGTCTTAGAGAAATGTTTGGTCGTACTACACTCAACTAAATTCATTTCTAAATCAGAGGATAAGTTTATTTATCTTCTTGTCTCTAGAAAGATAGAGGATAATGAAGAATCGAAACTTCTTGTTGAGAGGATTCAAAGTCTTCTGGAAGAAGACGACTAATAAATACGAGAGGGGAGAAAAGCAAAATGCAAGAAATCACAATTGATAAGGATAAATTTAAAGCTCTTACGGATGTTATCTCAATTCTCAAAGATCTATGTAACGATGTAGACATCCAGAATTCTCTTATTCAGCAGTTATCTACCAACAGAACTGTTCTTTTTATGATTGATCTCAAACCTGTTTTTTCAGGGATTGATACGATTTCTGTTCCCATCTGTAATATTAGACAGAAATTGGAGCTTTTTAAAGGGTTCTTCAAATCCGTAGATGTTAAGTTAGCAATTCATGATGAGTTCTTTACGATTTCTGATTCCATTTCTATGCTTAAGATTCTCAAGCCCTCGAGAGAGTTTTTGGATAACAAGTTTGTTGACTCGATTGAGTCCTTAATGAATCTAAGCACGTTTTCATCGATAGTAGATGCTAGGGTTCCCCTTAGCATTTGTGCTAAGATTGGAGCATGTAACCAAAGTTTTAGTTCATCTTCGGTCCAAGTTCATTTTTCAAAGGAGCAAATTCTTTTTACAACCCATTCTTTAAACCAGAGCGAGTTTGCTAGAATCTTTTCAATTCCTGTCCAAGATAACCTACAAGTAGGATCTCTTCTTAGCGACGAATTAGACGATAATGAAAATGACGTAATTGCATCCGTTCCTGATTTCCCCTTCTTAGTACCATATGATGGAGAAGACATTCGTGTTGAGATTCTGGCATCCCAAGAAACTTCTTCGAATATGATATTTAAGTTTGAGGGCTTGGTATCTAATGTTCCTGTTTCTTGTTACTGCAAAGCTAGTTTCTTAGAAGAATAAAAGGGGAAAGAGAGAGGATCTTCTTACATGTGGGATCGGTCTTTAATTCCGTATATTCCTACTTATAGTGTGTTGGATTCTTTAGTTCTGGATCCTAGTAGCGGCGAGAAAAAAGACTTGCTTCTTTTTGTTGATCTTAGAAACTGCCTTCAATCTATTTATATGAAAGAGTTTGTCGAGTATGTTTGTGATATAGCCTCTAGGACTTCAAGAATTGATACCAGTATCTTATCTGCGATTCTTTACTTTATTGAATTTCATAGGAAATTTGCCCAATCTAGGAACATAGAAGTCTCTTTTATATTCTTTCATGAAGTGGGCCGATCTTTCTACCACGAGAATATTATGTCTAGTTACAAGATTGCTAGGAAACTAGATCCGTTCTATGGCCTAGATGATGAGTACAAAGATTTATTTTTTCAGGTGCTTCGAAAAAACATGAACTTGAGTGTCGATGTATGCAATGCTATGCCTTCAGTATGTAATATTCAGTTAGAACATTTAGAAGCTGACTTTATTCCCTATTATCTTCTTAGAAATAACCTGATTGATGCTGAGAGTAAAAAAGTTGTCATATACTCTAATGATAAAGATTTATTCCAGTGCTTTTCAACAACCCAGGGAGATAAAATTAAGCAGCTGGTTAAAAACAAAAGAACGATAAGTGTTATTTCCAGATCAGATCTTATGTCTTTTTTCTTAAAAGATCCAGGAGCGAATGACTTAGATTGTTCTTATTTTCCACTGGTTTTAGCTATTGGAGGAGATAGCTCAGACAGCGTTCCTAATATTAAGAACGTTGGGTACAAAAAGGCATATAAAATTGCCCGTTATATGGCAAAAGCGGGTCTTTCTATGGACAAAATCTACGATTCTGTTATAAATGATGAGCCAATTTTTCCCTCCTCTTTAGACTATACCCCAATCCATAGTATTACCAAGGTCGATAAAGAAGAGTTCAATCTGGTTGTATCTAGGAACCTAAAGCTGGTATCTTTTGAGGTCTTATGTAAGTTTATGGAACGAGATTTGAATCTTTCTAAAAGAGCCTCCATAATTAGAAATAGCCTGGACATCTTGAAGAAACGTTCTAGTTATGCTGACTTCATGAAGGTTTGTGATGCCTTGGGTATATTTAGAGATGAAGGCACAATCTTCACAATCTTTGAGCAGTACCTAAACCCTGAAGAAAGAAAGGTGGCTTTTTCTCTGGTTTCACCTATGGAACCTAGATTTTAGATCTGAACAAATATATGGTCTTCTTTATAGCATAGTCTTTTTTACAAGAGGATAAAAAAGCATGCTAACTATAGGTTCTGTTCTAGATTACATAAAAATGAACTTAGGTTTTCCTTTTCAGATTGTTGAGTTTTCTGATACGGATATTTCAAACTACATTGTTAATAATACACTCAGAGAATTTTCTTTCTACTTACCCAGAAAAGCGACGGCTACCATTGATCCTAGCCGGGACAAAGTTCCAGATGCTTATAATAAGTACTATGTTGTAGATCCAGCGCACTTAGAAATAATTCGTTTGGTTAAATTGTATTTTTCTGCGGCAGAAGAACTTCTTTTTGGTCATCCTCCTCTGGGTCCCTTTACTCAGTTTGAACTGAGAGAATGGGCGCTAAACGTTGAAGTTGCTAAGACGGTTAAATTGTTCTCATCTTTTGATTTTACGTACGAGTTTGAGCATCCTAATATAGTTCGAATCTCTCCCAGACCAAATTCTGGTCCTATAGTCGCAGAATACGAAACGATACATGCTTCTAACTTATCGACCATTCCAGTGAGTTTCGAGATGTGGTTTAAGAAATTTGCTTTGGCTGATATTAAGATCCAACTTGGGGCTATTAGAAAGAGATACTCGGGAAATCTAAGAACTCCGTTTGGGGAGATTCCTATCAATGAGGCAATTGGAGACGAGGGGAAAGAAGAAAAAAGAGAACTAATAGATAAACTTGAGCTAGGTTCGATACCTATGGTAGTAGTTGATGTAGGGTGATGGAAGCATGAATGGAAAAGCGAAGGGATCTTCATTTGAGAGAACTGTATCTAAGATCTTATCTTTGTGGATTAGCGAGGGAAAAGATAAAGACCTGTTGTGGCGAAGCCATTCCTCAGGAGCCCGCTTTACCTCCAGAGTTCTCAAGGAGGGAAGTGGAGAGTCTCTTAAAGGGCAATCTGGAGATCTTTGTGGTACAAAAGGTGAAGGTTTTACATTTTGCTCTATCTTCAATGTTGAGACGAAGTTTTATTCTTCGTTTGATCTAGCTGATTTTCTTCTACCTGATAAGAAACATGGCATTCTTTGTTTCTGGAACCAAACTAAGCGAGATGCGGAAAGATCCGGAAAAGAACCTCTCCTTGTTTGTAAGAAGAATTATTTCGATGCGATATGTTGCTTTTCATACGAAACTATGAATCTCGTTCTGGACAAGTTGCTCCCCAAAGAAGTGTCTTATCTTTGTAGTCCAAGGAATGATGTGAGTATTGTTCTTCTATTTAATTTGGTTCAAAATGTTTCTTACAAAGATTTCATTCGTCTAGTTCAAGAAAAGAGAGGCATCAAGTAAGAGAAATGCAAAAGACGCTTTTCATTATCCTTGTTCATAGGAGACCTAGTACTCACCACGATATAAGAATTAAGTACCCTCCCTTTCATCCTAAGGAAAAGCGAAAACTTTGGCTTAGTTTTGCTACTAGGAAGCTCTACTTAGTCCTTCCTGAGAAATCTAATCAGAAAATCATGTTGTTCCAAACTCCAGATCATTCAGAAGAGCAAGCCTTATTACGAAGTCCTGAAAGAAATGAATATACGAAGTGGGATTATGGCATATGTCGTATCTTATCTTGGCAAGATGACCTGAAGATTTCGTTAGTTTTTGAAGGATCTAAAATAAAGGGACTTTTCCACCTAATTAAGGTTCCTGGTTACTACAAGTCTTCATCGTGGTTGTTCTTTAGGGGAAAAGAGGAAGTCTAAATTACCAGATACGGAGGGCGAAAGAAAATGACTATTATTCGTCCTGTCGAAGTTAAAGTTTTGGATAACGGAATGATTGTCCCAGAAGACCCGCGAGATTGTGATTCTTATTCAGACCTAGTTTGTTACTCGGCTAAGGGATGGTGCCAAAGAGTCCATTCTATAATTTGTTGTGATAATTCTATTTTTGTAGAATGTGAGTGCTATCCTCAGAAAACAGATTGCCTAGATCTGTTGCGATTTGGCTGAGTTCTTTTCTTTTTTCTTCTTAGTTCTAGTCTTTCTGGTTTAAGGATGCTTTTCTGCTTTTTTTGGTTCTCTCCAACCTAGAACAAAAATTACTTTTTATTCCTCACCAGTAATCAAAAAAAAAGAAAGTCTGGTTTGTAAGAGAAAGGAAGACCGTTCTTGTTTGTACCTATTGCGTCTTTTTCGATTACGTTAAATGATGATCCGTTCCTGGGGATTTCTTTAACGATTTTTTGCGCAGGATGCAATAGGCGGTGTTATAAGTGCCAGCAACCAGAACTCCAAGATCCCTCCTACGGCATTGAAATGTCATTGGATGAAATAAAGGAAAAAATTAGATCCCGACTACCTCTAATTGATTCTGTTGTGTTTTGCGGCGGTGAATTTAATTTGTATCCAGATCAGCTTTTGGATCTAGCCACATTTTGTAAAAACAATAATCTAAGAACGATTCTTTATACGGGTTTCAAGTACGAGTCTTTAAGAGAAGATATAAAGGAGGTTTTAGATGTGGTTATTGATGGCGAGTTTGATTTTTCTAAAAGAACTTCTTCTTTTCCCTCATCTTCTAACCAGAGGGTATTTGTTTCTCGCCAACTAGTTGATCCTAGCACACTTCCAATCAATAAGCAAACTTCACCACAATCTTCTTTCAATGCAATGCACTAAGTTACAAACTAAAATAATAGAATATTCAGAGGGGGTTAGGTGACATGTTGCATGTTTCTATTAACTATGATAAGGATTTTTGTGACCTCTATACATCTTTTGGAACCACGGAGAAGAAAAAGAGACTTCTTCAACTTACTGGAATTTCTAGAGATGAGCTTGATTTTTCAGATATGTCAAAGAAGTTCTTTCGATCTGTCACTTCCGATATTTCGGTAGATCCCAACGCGAATGTTGGCCAAAGCAAGTCCTTTAACACGTATACGAATGAGATCTTCAAGGGTCTTATGAAACTAAATGGTCTTTATCTTCTCTGGATGTACTTAAAGAAATTGTTCAATATTGAGACCGCGAATAGAATTATTTCTAAATGCATTTCTGGTTTCTACTACCCCCATGATCTTACTAAGTGGGTTATTCCTTATTGTATTGGGGCTAGTACATATCATTTGATTCTTGAAGGAAGAAGGTTTGGAGATCTTTTTTCTAGACCTCCTAAAAGGACGGATTCCTATATTTCCCAGGTAGTTGAAACTACCATGGACTTATCTCAGAATTTTGCTGGGGCAGTTGCTCTAGCAGATTTATTTGTCAACTATTCTTGGTTTCTTGTAAATGACCTTATACAAGAGTATCATCTACCTAAACAGGCTATAGCAACTTTTATTAGAGAGAATTCTCAGATTCGATCTAAGATTCGAAACGAATTTCAGAGATTTGTGCATACGGTTAATAACAAGTTTCGAGTTGGTGGAGATTCTCTTAGATATTGCGAAAAGATTCGAGTCTACCGAGTAAAAAGTTCTAAACGAATGACGGCTTTGGAGTTATGTTCTAATTTTTCTAATCAGAAGACTGGAGCTTAGTCTTGTTGTTTGGTGATAGTAGGGGTGAAAATTAACCTCTCTCTGAACATAAAAATAAAAGTTGAAAAGTTTTGTACTTTTATTGACTAGAAAGAGAGAGGAGAGGGAGATAGACTTTGATCAAGAACTTAGGGTGGTCAGAAGAAGAAATTCAGGTTCTTCTAGACTTGGCTCGAAAGGGATGCTCGTTTAAAGAAATTGCCGAGGTTCTTCCATATCGAACTACCAGTTCGATTAAGAAGAAATTGTACGCGTTTGGTTTTACTATGAAGGATATAGTATCGAGACGAATTGACTACAATAAACTAGAAGAAGTTTCTAGTAGTGTGAATGTAGTAAAAGAAGGAGGAAAGAAACAAACCAAAACAATAGAACAGGAACGAGATGCCCTTACTATGAATGAGAAGATACCAGATACTCCTAATGACCTGGATCCATTTAGTATAGAAATTTTTGAAGTCTAACGAAATTCGATTACATTAGTTTTATGCTTTCTCCCCTCTCGAGGTTTTTCTTTCTTGTCAGGACCTACTTTTTGTAAGATCTATACATGTACTTCAAACCTAGTTCACATATGTGCATAATAGAGGGGGAAAGTAGAATGGCATCAAAAAAGAGGCCAAGACTACCATCTAAATCGAGAGAGATAGCAATTGTTGGGGACCTCCATGTAGGAAGTTTGTACGGGTTATGGAGTGACTTTTCGGGTGACTCACTTGAGATTAGAGCAAATTCCGCACAAAAAGTTCTATTAGAATATTGGAATGATTTCTGTGAGAAGGCATCTGGGTGTGATACCGTTGTTCTTCTTGGAGATATATGTGAAGGAAATAACAGAAGAGAATTTGGGCGCCAGTTAACAACCGCAGAGTTAGATGCTCAACTTCAAGTGGCCTCTAAGATCTTAACCCCTTTGGTATCTGGTGGGAAGTTAATTATCTCAGTTGATGGATCTAGATATCATAATTCTATAGATTTGTCACTAGATAAACTTGTGACCTTAAGGTTGGGAGGGACTTTCTTTGGTCTAGTTGCTAATATTAGATTGAAGAATGTAGGAACCAGGTGTTTCTTTGTCCATGGTTCAAGTCAGAGTTTAATCTATTTGTCTACCTCTTTGGAAAGAGAGTCTAATTTCTTGGATCAAAGTTTGTATCGAATAGGAGATAAAATTGACTTATATGCAAGAGGACATCTTCATAGATTCCTATGCTTGAAATTTCCATCAAGAGTTCTTATTCAAGCTCCATGTTGGAAACTTTGGGGAGGATGGTCAAAGTTGGTAAATTGCTACGGAAAAGTCCAACCAGATCTTGGGGGAGTGGTAGTTCGAATACCTTCTTCTGGTAACATAGAGGTTGTTCCTTACTTGTACCCAACTATTCGTTTAGCAGATCGAGTCCTAACCACTTAGTTTAGAAAAAAAAGAGAAGGAGAAATATACGCATGCCAAATCAGAAACAAGTTATTTACCCAAGCTTGACAATCGTTAAACAAAACATTAAGTCCATTCGAGAAGAAGATGGGATGGTTTACATTACACTGAAGAATGGAACAATACATATTCTTCCACCAGATTACGATATAGAACTCGTTGAATTAGAGCCGATGGATATAGAAATTGGTAAATTTGTTGATAGGTTTATTCCCCAATCAACCAATTTCGATCTTTACTTTCCGTTAAATGGAAGTGATTCCTACTACACCAAGTCATTTAATACGGAAGATGGAACAGAAATGTTCCACAAGATCTACGCAGTTGAGAAGCATGTTAGGAAAAATGATCTCTACGATCTGTACCTTCAAGATGGATCCAAGATCTCTACCACCGAAGACCATAGTCTTTTCTACAAAGATGAAAATGGAATAATTAGAACGTTCTCTCCTAACCAGACCAAACCGGGAATGCAAGTAGTTGTTGAATCGGAAGATCCAAATAATCCATCTCAGGTCCTAACCAAAGAACTTGCATTTGTTACAAAAATAGAAACTAACTTAGCAGTAGATAACTACGTGTATGATATTTCCGTTGAAGGAGATGAGAATTTTGTTTGTTCTTCTGGAATCTATGCTCATAATAGTCCCTTTACAAACGTATCTATTTTTGATAGGCCTACTTTGGAGAGAGTTTTCGATAATCATTACTTTCCAGATGGTACATGTGCTAAAGATATAGAAGACGTTATTATAGAAGTGCAAAATATTTTCTTAAAGTTTATGGCCGATAAAGATCCCATGACCAACTTGCCATATAGATTCCCAGTTACTACCTGTAATATTTTTGCAAATGGTAGTTTAGACTATGATTTTATAGACCAGGTTGCTAATTATAATCGAGAAGGGCTCTTTAATATCTTTATAACAACTGATTATGCAAAGATTGCATCTTGTTGCCGACTAATTAATAATGTTGCTGATTTGATGCAATACAAGGGGATTGATAGTTTTGGGAATGGAGGTATTAATATTGGCTCACACAGGGTGTGCACAATTAACGTAGCACGACTAGGTAGGATGAGCGGAGGAGATAAGTCTTTATTTAAGATGCATATTGCAGATTCTTTTGAAGATAGTGTAAAGATTCTTTATGCTCATAGAATGCTTCTTAGGGATAAGATCGAAGAGGGGAGTCTCCAATTCTTTAGTCCTCTTAAGTGGTTTGATTTGGATCGTATGTTCTATTCTACGGTTGGTATAAATGGTTTCTATGAGGGACTCAGGTACATGGGCTATGATTTAATTGAGAATCAAGATTTTGCCATCGAAATTCTAAACTATCTAAATTCATTAGCTAAAGATAAAATAGACCAGTATTCTATTCCAATTAACATTGAGCAAGTTCCTGCAGAAGGCGCAGCTATTGTGTCGGCAAGAAAGGATGCGGTCTTTTTTGGAGACAATGAGCATATGTTATATGCTAACCAATTCGTTCCTTTGTGGTTAGATATTGACCTATTTGATAGAGCTAGAATTGATGGAATTATGAGTAAGTACTTTACAGGTGGTATGATTAGTCATCTAAATATTGGAGCCCCAGCAACGAAAGACCAAATGAAAAAACTAATTCAATATGCCATTTCATGTGGTCTTGAGCACTTTGCCTTGAATCCTGTATTTTCTGTATGTCCAAATAGGCACTCCGTCTTAAAGAAAGTGGAAATATGTCCAATTTGTGGGGAGAAAGTTTCAGATTACATCACTCGCGTTGTTGGTTACTTTACTCCGGTTTCTAGTTGGGCCAAAACTAGGAGGACTTATGAGTTCCCAAGACGAAAGTTTAACTACCTCGATTGATTTCGAAGACCAAGATCCCCTACTCCAGGAAGACCAGAATTCTTCATCTTTGGACCTTCCGGTATCAATAGATGATGGGTGTGGTCTTCCTGGAGTCACGAATCCTAATAGCATAGATCCCCAGGAACGACTAAATTCTTTGCTTCAAGAATTTGCTACGAACCGAAATGCTCTTTTTCAATTAATCCAAGAATTGGATCATACAAAGAAGAAGATAGACCTCCTTTTTCCAGACCGGCCAGATTTTAGAAACTCAATGGTTTACACGGAAAGAGTTAAGTCTCTGAGCGAGTTATTCCGAGTGCTATTAGAAATAAGGAAGGAGATATCTAGATCTTTGAAAGATGAGTTTGAGATGGTTCGAAAAGTTGGACAAAATGGTCCAGGAACTGGTCTTCTTGAAGAAGAGCAGATTTATGAGCTTATCGAAGCTGTTGATTCCGCGATGCAAGTCCGAAGAAAAGTCTCTCTTTCGAAAACAAGTCCCTCCAGCCTCCCAACATCCCAACAAGAAGAATAAACTTAGTATGTAACTAAGAAACTAATTTGTTCATATTTTGAGTATCCATTTTCTGTAGATTTGAACTATGTTAAGAACAAAATATTAGGAAATTCTATCTTTTTGCAAAAAGAGGAGATCTTCTTGATGGATTCAGATTTCTTCTTTGATCCAATGGTAGAGTTTATGTTCATGAAATATGCTAGAAAAGTTGCTGAGTCTTTTTTGCCAATAGACTCTCCAGCCCCATCTAGAGAGAAGTCTGTCCTCCGAGTTCCATATCCAGATTCCATAGCGGCTGGAAACTCAATCATCTCTGCTTCTTTGCCTAGTAAAAAGAAAAGAAGGGTTACAAAATCCAAGAAGGACAAAAATACACACGCTTCTAAAAATAGGGGGTAGTCTGAATGAAAACGTCTTTTGCTGCTCTAAGGGAAAATCTATTTAGTCGTAAGTTTGGTGGGTTAACTGGAACTGCTGATCCTTATACTTCAGGGTATGGTTTTACTTGGTTTGATCGTTTGCCTCGAGCGCTTGGAGACTATGTTTCATTGCTAGATAGTAACATTACTTCTCTGTCAGAAGTCCAGTTAATTCTATCTGCGTCATGTCTTTCTGTAACTCCAGTTGGGGGAACTCTGGCCAAAGTTGAGTTACCTGGTCTTGGTGGTTTGAAGTGGGCAGTGCCAGGTAACATTGATTATGGTAATGAAATTTCTATAAAGTTCTTAGAATTTAACAAGGTTCCTATTCTCAACATTTTCCATGCTTGGATTAAGATGATTAGAGACTATAGAACTGGGGCTACTGATCTTATTGATGGTGACCAGGGCGATGGGTATTCTATGAAGACCTTTGGTTGCTTGATCTATTACTGGACCACTGCCCCAGATGGTGTTTCGGTTGAGTACTTTGTTTGCTATGATGGGTGTTTCCCTCTAAAGGATCCTCAGGACTTGTATTCCTTTGATATTGAGTCGATTGCTAGGTTGGACGTTGAAATTCCATTCCATGTTGATTATGCTTATCGAGAACCATGGGTTTTGAACTACATTAAGGGAATCCAGGAGCAATTTGTAGGATCTAAAGAGCTTGTTAAGACATATGGTGGACGTCGATAAGTATATAAGCACACTTAAAAGAATATTTCTTGGAAAGGAGACTTTGTAAACATGGCTAAATATGATCCCAGAAAGGAAACTATGCTTCTTTTACTTCATATTCGAGAAGCTCTTTCAGAAGCCTTGCTTCCTTACATTGCCAAAAAGAACAGAGCCAGTGCTAAAGATATTATTTTGAACAAGCTAACCGATTATCAGATTCTGGAAATGGTAATTAATGGACGAATGGTTTCTAAGAAACATGACATTGCAAGGGAAGTTATATTGCATGAGGCCTTTTCTTTTAAGGTTGCTTCTATACTTAGGTCTATATCTAAGAAGTCAAGTTCCTTAAAAGAACTTTCCGAGGTCTTTGCATATTCTGTTCCTCTAAGAATCTTTAAGACCAGCTCCAGATTAACCGAAGTCAAAAAGTTTGTTTCTGGAAAGAAATCTTTTCCTTCTCTTTCTTTAAATGAAATGAAGAAAGTAAGAAAGAATCTAAGACCAGTTCTTATTGCCTCGTTTCTTCGAGAGTCGGAGAGTACCTTCGATAATTTGAAAAGAATGGAGTTTTTGTCTAAGGCTAGACTTTTAGCTGAACAGGGTAGGGGAGACGCTCTTGAAGCAGCTAAAGATTTCTTCCTAAGGACGCCTTATGAGTACTGGAAAAAGGTAATTGGACAATCCTCATCTCCAGCGGACGTTGCCCGAATTGCTCAGCAGGATGTTCGCCATGCTGCAAGGGGCTGGGCAGGTCCTGAGAATGCACTTCCTGCTGGGACTATAACACCAGAAGCGATCGGAGAACTTGGTAAATCTGGAGGAACCATGGCCCTTCATCCTAGTTATATAGGAGGACCTACTGGGCCAAACCCAATTACCCATCCCTACTATACAAGCCTCGAGCCAGCGGCATCTGTACCTGGACCTGGGGATGAGTATAGCCTTGGACCCGAATTTTCTGGCGCAGTTACAGGAAGGCACTATCCAGAGTCTGCTTATGGAACAGAACAAACAGAAGTTCCACCACTTAGCGGAGAACCTGGGGCCACCACTCCATCTCTAGTTGATAAGGCGAGCGAGAAAATTTCAGATTTCTATAATGCTTTAAAGCAAATGATTGATAAACATGAAGGTTCTTTTCAGCAAGTTAAGCAGTGGGTTGATTCCAACCCAACCCTAACCCACATTATTGGTGGGGTTGCGTTGGCTGGCTTATTGGCTTATGCTGGAAGAAGGATTTATCGGAGGCATATTAGTGCGTATGGCCGAGCGTGTTCTCACTTAAAGGGAGCTGCTTTTGATGAGTGCGTACAGAAAGCTAAGAGGGAAGCCTTGGCGAAAGAAATCTCACAAGTCCAGTCTAGTATGTCTCTATGCAGAAAGACATCCAATCCTTCGAAATGCCAGGCATTTCTAAGAAAGAGGCTAATGAAACTAATCCAAAAGAGACAAAAACTATCCAAGGCATAATGTGTTGGATTCTGTATGCTAAGCTTAGTAGAAAATCCTACTAGATAGAGAAAAACAAGGAGGAAAACCAAAAATGCTTAATGTTAATGAGGAAATTCTATTATTACTAGGTCATGTTAGAAGTTCGCTTTCTGAGTCTATTAGTTCTCTTCCAATGACTAGAAATCAGAAGAAGAAAATCCAAGATGCTATTCTCAACAAAGCCACAGATTACCAGATCTTAGAGATGGTAATTGGAGGCATAGTAACTTCTAACAAGTCTAATATTGCTAGAGAGTTAGTCCTACATGAGACTTTTACCAGGAGAGCATCTAGAATTCTCCTTCAAGCAGGAGTTGGTAAGGAATTTGCCGAAGCGATTCGAAATTCTCTTCCCCTTCGTTTCTACAAGATGAGTTCTCGTCTTAGCGAAGCTAAGGAATATCTAAAGGGCAAAAAGAAAATTCCATATGTTTCTCTGCAGGAAGCTTCAAAGATTAAGACTCAAACTAAGCAAAAACTTATAAAGGCTCTTATTTCTGAATCTAGATCGGTTCTTGATCCCTTGAAGGAGAAGGAGCTTTTAGGCAAGGCTAAGATGCTTCTTGAAGCTGATTTTGTCGATCCATGGCTTGCACTTTCAGACCCGGCTGCCTATACTAGGGAGGTTGCAAGGCTCAACGCAGCTAAAGCGGCTGCTAAAAAGCCTGTGGCTCCTGGGCTGTCTGGTGAGGGTCCCAACACAGCACTTGATACGATAGGCGAAGTACCCACCGACACAGCACTTGATACGATGGGCGAAGTGCCTTCTGCAGCTTCCGCTCTTATGAATAAAGTTGGAGGAGCAGCCCAAAGTGCATACAATACTGCGCAAGGAGCAGCCCAAAGTGCATACGACACTATGCGAGGGCTTGTAGATAAGGCGCAAGGACAACTGGGACCTGTCCAGAAGTGGATTGAAACTAATCCCGCTTTAGCTGGTGGAATTGGGGCTGCGGCTTTGGCAGGAACTCTTCTATATGCTGGTACAAAAATATATCGAAGATTCTTCTCTCAGGCTGCAAGGGCATGTAGGGGACAAAGAGGAAAAGCCTTTGATGCTTGCGTTCGAAAGTACAAGTCCCAAGCCATCCAGGCAGAAATTAAACAGCTTCAGTCATCTGCGAGACTGTGCTCTAAGACCAGAAATCCTCAGAAGTGCAATATGGAAATCCAGAAAAAGATTGCTAAACTAAGGGCAAAGCTCCAGAAAACCATGTCTGAGTCGGTCCAAAAAAACTTTAGGAAGTGAGGACCTTTTCTCCCTTCAGGAGGCTAGTCTTTTAGCAGAACAAGAGGGTGTTGGGGGTGTATTCAATTTTCTGAAAGATCTTGTAGAACAAACTGGTCAAGGCATAGATGTTGTTTTTCACGTGATAAGGCATAATCCGGAACTTCTTAATATTATTCCTCTTGCAGCTTATATAACATTTGTTATATGGATTATTTCGAGAGTAAAACGCATCACTCGAGCTGTAGAAAAGTCAAAATGCGAGGGGCTGCCAAAAAGAGCTTATGAAAGCTGTGTTAGGAAATACGAGATTGAAACACTCCAGAAACAAATCAAGGATCTTGAGAAAGCAAGAC
>Ga0207433_10005119_pt1 | contig 23660 bp, 17 predicted proteins | sample YelNatPaOPGAMG01_FD_187559 | JGI IMG/M metagenome (GOLD analysis project Ga0207433, IMG submission 187559) | Hot spring thermophilic microbial communities from Obsidian Pool, Yellowstone National Park, USA - OP-RAMG-01 (SPAdes) (version 3) | ecosystem: Environmental > Aquatic > Thermal springs... | reverse complement strand
CAACTCGCTAACAATCTATCTTGAGTTTGACAAAAATAATCCTAACTTCTAAAATTTGAAACTGGTGAAAGGAGGAGAAATGAGATATTTTATGAGTATTTTATCGGGAATAATTTTACTTCTGTCTTTCAATTCTTTCTCATCTGGAGATAATTTGGATTCTCTGATGGAGAAGATTCAGTCAGCAAGGGATTTCAGTGTGAAGGATTGGCTCTTTACAAAGGAGAAGATAGAGGAGCCTTCTAAAATCACTGATTTTTCAAGCTGGAAGCCATGCAAGTTTGGGGAGAATCTTGAAGGTGAATATGTCTGGTTAAGGGGGAAGGTAAAAATTCCAGATAAGTATCTTGGATTTGAAATTAGTGGAAAGAAGCTATTTTTAAACATTACTGTTGATGATGCAGGAGAGATATGGATAAATGGGAAAAATATGGGAAGGTTTGAGTGGAGCGGAAGGTATCTCCTCACAGAATCCGCAAAATCAGGGGATGAGTTTCTTATTGTTGTTAAAGGGATAAATTATGGTGGTCCTTTAAGACTTCTGAATGCATCCCTTGAAATAGAGGAGGCTAAGGAAATAGTTGAGAGAATAGATGACCTCCTTCTTAGCTTGAGAACAGCTAAGAAGCTCCTCAGCTTTGATACCTATCAGAAGATAGCATGGATTACCTATGACCCCAAAATTGATAATTCAAAAATTCCTAAGGAAAGAAAAATAAAACTCCAGAAAATCCTTGATGATTCATGCTCAATTGTTGACACTTCATCCCTTGAAAAAGGGGAGAAGGATAAATTCTTTGCTTCTTTTAATAAATTTCTCAAGAAAATTAAGCCAGTCTCAGATTTTGTCAAGGAATTCACAATAGAACTTGTTGGTAATACCCATATTGACGCTGCATGGCTATGGAGGAAGAATGAAACAATTGAGGTTTGCAAAAACACTTTTGAAAATGTCTTTAAGTTAATGAAGAAATATCCTGAATTTACCTTTTCCCAGAGTTCCTCCCATTACTACAAATGGATGGAAGAGCTTTATCCTGAAACTTTCAAAGAGATTAAAAATTGGGTTGAGAAGGGGAACTGGGAAATTGTTGGTGGAATGGTGGTAGAGCCTGATTGTAACCTTATAAATGGAGAATCGTGGGCAAGGCATCTCCTCTATGGAAAGAGTTATTTCAGGGATAAATTTGGGATTGATGTTAAGATCGGCTGGAATCCTGACTCCTTTGGATATAACTGGAATATGCCCCAGATTTATCAGAATTCAGGGATTTACGCCTTTATAACCCAGAAAATTTCCTGGAACGACACAAATGTTTTTCCTTACAGGGTTTTCTGGTGGGAGGGACCTGATGGCTCAAGGATTCTTGTCTATTTCCCCTTCTCCTATGTTTACGATTTTAAAGATCCCTTCAGACTAATTGACCAGTTAAGGCAGTTTGAAGCAAACACAGGATTTAGAAATATGCTTGTTCTTTACGGAGTAGGAGATCATGGAGGAGGTCCCTCAGAGGAGATGCTGGAAACAATTGAGAGGCTAAAAAATCTTCCCATATTTCCAAAAATTAAATTCTCCACAGCGAAAAATTATATTAACAACTTTCTCCTGAAACAGGATTTGAGGAAGCTTCCTGTTTGGAAGGATGAGCTTTATCTTGAATATCACAGAGGAACATACACAACTCAGGCAGAGATAAAAAAGCATAACAGGTTCCTGGAGAATTTACTTTTAAAGGCTGAAAGTTTCTCCCTCCTATCAAAAATCCTTGGAGGAGATTATAAAAAAGATTCCCTTAAAAAGGCATGGGAGATTTTGCTCTTCAATCAGTTCCATGACATCCTTCCTGGTTCCTCTATAAGGGAAGTTTATCACGATGCGAAAAAGGACTATGCCATTGCAGAGGAAATAGCTGAGAAGGAGCTTAAAAGAGCCCTTAAATTCATAAGCTCAAATATAAATACATCAAATCTTGATGGTGAGCCAATTGTTGTCTTTAATCCATCTCCATGGAAGAGGAAGGACTATGTGAAGTTGGAGATAAAGGATGATAATTTTTCTTATAAAATTTTTGATTTGAAGGGAGAGGAGGTTCCTTCTCAGGAGATTGACCTTACAGAAGATTTACCCGATGAGATTAAAAGGCAAGGAATACTTTTTGTGGCAGAAGATGTCCCAGCAATGGGTTATAAGGTTTATATTCTTAAAAAAGAAGGGAAAGGGGTTTCTCCAGGGAAGAGTTTGGAAGATCCATCAATTTTGGAGAATGAATTTTACAGAATTGAGTTTGATAAAAGTAATGGTTTAATAAAGAGAATATACGACAAGAGGAATTCAAAGGAGGTTCTATCAGGTTATGGAAACTTTCTCCAGCTTTTTGGGGACAAACCTCCCTACTGGGATGCATGGGACATTGGATACACTGGTGAGGAGTGGACTCCCAATTTTAGAAAGATTGAATTGATTGAAAATGGACCTGTAAGATATGGAGTTAGAGCATATTTTGATTTCTTAAACCCAAAGTCAAAGGCAAAGAGATTGGATGCAGAGCCTACAAAGGGTTATCCCAACTCATTTTTTGTCCTCGATACCTACCTTTATAAAGGAATTGAAAGGGTTGAGTTCAGGACAAAGGTTGATTGGTGGGAGGAACACACCCTCCTCAAAACCGCCTTTGATGTAAATGTTAAAAACAAAAATGCAACCTATGAAATTCCTTTCGGCTACATTGAAAGACCTACAACAAGGGAAACAAATTGGGAGAAGGCAAGATATGAAGTTCCTGCTTTAAAATGGATTGACTTAACTGGAGATGGTTTTGGTGTCAGTCTTATTACAAAAGCAAAATATGGATACGATGTTTTTGGGAATCGTATGAGAATCTCCCTTCTCAGATCTCCTAAGGATCCAGACCCTACTGCTGACAGGGGAGAGCACGAGATAGAATATGCCCTTGTCTCCCACAGTCATTGCTGGAGAGGAGGGAATATACCAAGGGTTTCTTATGACTACAACAATCCATTGATTGCAATAAAAGAAGGAAAGCACGATGGCACACTACCTCTTGAAAAATCATTCATGAGTATTGAGCCAAAAAATGTTATTCTTTCAGCTTTCAAGATTTCAGAGGATGGGAAGGGTTTAATTCTAAGAATCTATGAAGCCTTTGGAAGGGATACAACTGCAAAATTGATTTTACCTCTTGAGGCAAGGGAGATTTGGAAGGTGGATTTCCTTGAGAATCCATTAGAAAAAATTAAAGGGAATGGAAGGGAGATTGAGATTCCTCTTCCTAAGAGCAAAGTTTTGAGCCTGAAGTTGATTTTCTGAAAAAATTATGAATTTTAAAAGATTTTTCTAAGGAGGAGAGAATGAAGAAGCTTTTTTATATCATTTTTTCAATAATGATTATCTTTCTAAAAATTACCCTTTCAGAGGATTCTTCCCTTCTAATCGACACATCAAAGAGCGAATTGCGTCCTTACATAGAGCTTTTTATTTCTGATTTGGGAAGCTTAAACAGATTCTACAATATCCCCTTCTCAAAGAGCAGGATAAAAAGATTCTCGGATTTTTACGAGGAATGGCTTTCAAGAATTAAAAAAATTGAATTCGATTCATTAAGTTTTGATGGGAAAGTTGATTACATCCTTTTTGAGAATTATCTGAATTATGAAAAATACCAGCTTGAGCTCCAGCAAAAGCGCATTGAGGAAATTGAAGAGTTTATACCCTTCTTAGATAAAATAATAAAACTCGAAGAATCGAGGAAAAGAGTTGAGAAGATCGAGCCTTCAAAGGTTGCTGACCTTCTCAACAATATTTCCATTGAGATTGAGGGATTGAAAAATCAGCTTGATGGGAAAAAGATTAAAAAAATCGTTGCTCTAAGCACATCAAAAGTAATTGATTCTTTAAGAGATATTCTTAAAAGATGGTTCGAATTTTACAATGGCTACGATCCTCTGTTTACATGGTGGGTTGAAAAGCCCTTTAAAGAAATTGAAATTTCCCTTGAGAATTACTCAATTTTTCTGAGGGATAAAATTGCAGGGATAAAAAAGGGAGAAATTGCAGGAGAACCTTTTGGAAGGGAGAATTTGGTTAAAGAACTCTCCTTAGAAATGATACCTTATACTCCTGAAGAGCTCATTGAAATTGCGAAAAAGGAGATGGAATGGTGTGAAAGGATGATGGTTCAGGCTTCAAGGGAAATGGGTTTTGGGGATGACTGGAAAAAAGCTCTTGAGCATGTTAAAAATCAGCATGTGGAGCCTGGAAAGCAAGCGGAACTTGTAAAAGAGCTTGCTCTTGAGGCAATAGATTTTCTTGAAAAGAATAATCTAATTACTATCCCACCCCTTGCAAAGGAGACATGGAGGATGGAGATGATGACTCCTGAGCAACAATTGGTCTCCCCCTTCTTTCTTGGAGGGGAAGTAATAAAGGTCTCCTATCCAACAAACACAATGTCCCACGAGGCTAAACTTATGAGTATGAGAGGAAATAACATCCATTTCGCAAGGGCAACAGTCCATCATGAACTAATTCCAGGGCATCACCTCCAGGGATTTATGAATTCAAGATTTAAACCGTATAGGAGGATATTCAGCACTCCCTTCTGGACAGAGGGTTGGGCATTCTACTGGGAGATGCTCCTCTGGGATCTTGGTTTCCCAAAAACTCCTGAGAATAGAATTGGAATGCTCTTCTGGAGAATGCATAGATGTGCAAGGGTTATTTTCTCTCTCAACTTCCACCTTGAGAAGATGACCCCTCAGGAGTGTATTGATTTTCTCGTAAACAGAGTTGGACATGAAAGGGCAAATGCTGAGGCTGAGGTTAGAAGATCCTTTGAAGGAGATTACGGTCCCCTCTACCAGCTCGCATATTTAATAGGAGCTCTCCAATTCAGAGAACTGGAGAGGGAAATGGTAAAATCGGGTAAGATGAGCTATAGAGAATTTCACGATTCAATTTTGAGGGAAAACAACATTCCTGTACAAATCCTGAGGATAATCCTCAAAAAGGAAGGATTGAAAAAGGGTTTCAAATCGGAATGGAAATTTTACAAAAATTGAGCTTTTGGAATCTTTGTTTTTTAAATAGCGTAAAATAAAGTAGGAGGAAAAATGAGAAAGGGTAAAATTTTTATTTTCTCAGCCATTATCCTTTTAATTTCCCTTTTATCCTTTTCCCAGGAGCAGATCTCTGAGGAACAACAGATCCTCAGAGTTATGCATTCAATATCCAGCCACACCCTCTTGGATTATGTTAAGGAGTTGACATCAGAAAAATTCGGAGGAAGATTGACAGGAACAGTGGAATACAAAGAATGTGCAGAGTGGGTTTCCTCCCTTCTAAAAAAATGGAATATTGAGCCTGGTGGAGAGAATGGTTCTTATCTTCAGAGTTTTCCCATTCCTTACACAATAGTTAAAAAAGGATGCGAACTTACTCTTCACATCCCCTACAAGAACACAACAATAAAGAAAAATTACAAATATGAGGATGAATTCATTCCAGGAGCAACATCCGGTTCAGGAGAGATAACCGCAGAGGTTGTTTATGTCGGATATGGGATAACTGCACCAGAATTAGGTTATGACGATTACAAGGGAGTTGATGTAAAGGGGAAGATTGTGTTGATGGAGAGAGAGGTTCCTGTTGAGCCTGATAAAGACCCTGAGCTTTTCAAAAAATGGAGACCCTACTCCTTCCATCAATACAAACTTGAGAATGCTGTTTCCCATGGAGCAAAGGGGATGCTCTACAACTATGGTCCAATATGTAATCCCAACAATTCCTATAACAAAGATTTTATTTACTCCCATGTTGGTGATGCAGTGGTGGAGGATATTTTTCTTGGAACAGGGAGGAGTCATAAAGAGATTGTCGAGAAAATTAAAAAGACCCTCAACCCCCAATCCTTTTCAACGGGTAAAATAGTAACAATAAAAAACATTACAGAACATTTCCCCAATGGAACAGGATACAATGTTATTGGATTGCTAAAGGGGAAGGATCAGAAATTAAAAGAAGAGGCAATAATTATTGGTGCTCATCTTGACCATCTTGGGAGATGCTATGAGCTAATGCCTGGAGCCAATGATAATGCCTCAGGGGTTGCTGTTGTCCTTGGAGTTGCAGAGGCACTTTCAAAATTATCGGAAAAATTAAAAAGAACAGTAATCTTCATATTTTTTGGCTCTGAAGAGCAAGGGGTTTTTGGTTCCCAGTACTATCTTGAAAATCCAATTTTCCCCCTTGAGAAAACAGCTGGATTCATAAACCTTGATGGAGTCGGATGTGGATTCAGGATAAATGCCCTTGCAGGAGAAAATTATCCTGAATTTTTTGAATTTATAAAAAAAGCCAATGAAAAATATATCCACAGGGAGCTTGGAGCATCTTACTTCGCCAATATAGCAAGGCCAAGACTTGATTCTGCAAGATTCATGTGGAAAGGGATTCCTTCTATTTCCTTCAGTGTATCAGGGAGCCCGTCCTACTACCATATAACAAAGGATTCCATCGAAACAATAACTCCAGAAATTCTCGAAGACCTTGCCCAGCTTCTATTTATTGCAACATTTGATATGGCAAGGGCTGAAAATTTAAATTTCAGAAAATAACCAACTTGGAAGAACTAATTTCGTATAAAAATAGGAGGTTTTTATGAGAAGGTTTACATCCGTTTTATTATCAATTTTAATTATTTCTGTCTTTGCTTACCCTTCAGAACCCCTTGTTAAATTTGAAAAGTTCGAGTTGTCCAATGGTCTCAGAGTTATCCTATCAGAGGACCACTCCTCACCAATAATCGGATATGCAATTTATTACAATGTTGGCTCAAGGAATGAGGTTAAAGGCAGGACAGGTTTTGCCCATCTTTTTGAACACATGATGTTCCAGGGTTCTGAGAATGTCCCAAGAAATATGCACCATATGTGGATTGGAAGAGCGGGAGGAAATGACAATGGTTCCACATCCCAGGACAGGACAAATTATTTCGCAACAGTCCCTTCAAATCAGCTGGAGCTGATTCTATGGCTTGAATCCGACAGGATGAAGTCTTTGAAGATAACAAAGGAGAATTTTGAAAATCAGAGGGCAACTGTTAAGGAGGAAAAAAAGCAGAGCTATGACAACCAGCCCTATTCTGAGGGAAGGGCAAAATTGTTCGAGCTTGTCTTCGAATCTTTCCCCTACAGACATACTGTAATAGGGAGTATGGAAGACCTTGATTCTGCAACTGTTGAGGATGCTCAGGAATTCTTCAACACTTACTATGCTCCCAACAATGCTGTTTTAGCAATTGTTGGAGATTTCAATCCAGCAGAGGCAAAAAGACTTGTTGAGAAATATTTTGGAACAATACCCGCTCGAGTACCTCCTCCGCCAGTTATAATAAATGAGCCTGAAAGGGAGAGGGAAAAGAGGCTAACCCTTATTGACAAATATGCCAACATCCCAGCGGTATTTATTGGATATGGAACATCCAAGAGGGGTGAGAAAGATTCCTATGCCCTTGACCTTCTTGGAGACATACTTCTTTCAGGACAGAGCTCAAGAATGTTTCAGAAACTTGTGAGGGAAAAGGAGGTAGCAGTCAGTGTAATGGGTGGTGCTAACGCCATGAGGGGAGCAGGAATATTTACTATCAATATAATGGTAAGACCTGACAAGAATCCTGAGGAGGCTCTTAAGATTGCCCTTGATGAGATTGAAAAGATAAAGAAAGATTCTGTTACTCCTGATGAGCTTAAAAAAGTTAAGGCAAGATTTAAGACCAGTTTTATCAACAGACTTGAGAGGGTCCTTAACAGAGCAATGCTTCTCTGTGAATTTGAGCTTTATGATGGTGATGCCAATCTTATAAATTTTGAGCTCGATAAATACATGGCTGTAACAGAAAAGGATATAGCTGAAGTTGCAAATAAGTATTTTACAGCAAAGAACAGGTCAGTAGTTACAGTTCTTCCATCAACCTATAAACTTCCTGATGAATCCTTCAGAAAAAATGCTCCCTTCAATGAAAATCCAATTAAATACAAATTCCCTTCTTCAAAGGAGAAAATCCTTTCCAATGGTCTTTATGTCCAGTTCTTTGAGGATCATTCCCTTCCAAAGATCACATTGCAGTTCTCCTTTAAAGGTGGAGCTTACTATGAGCCAGAGGATAAACAGGGAATATCCCAGTTGGTTGCAAGTGTGATGAGGATGGGGAGCAAGAACTATCCTTCAAATACTCTCCAGGAAAAGCTTGAAATTCTTGGAGCAGCCCTTGAAATCTCCTCAGGTCCTGACAGAATTGTTGTGACAACAACAACCCTAACAGAAAACTTAAGAGAGGTTCTCAACATTGTTGCAGATGTTATTATGAATCCTACCTTTGAAAAGAGTGAGATTGATAGACAGGTGAGGAACTTTAAAGCAAGGTTACTACAACAGAGATCCTCTCCCCTTTTCCTCGCCTCAGAGATGCTTTATAAACAAGTTTTCCAGAATCATCCCTACTCAAAGATTACAACTCCTTCAGGAGCTCCCTATGTTAATATTTTCCAGATCCTCCCCTCTGAAAAGTTATTGAATGAGGTTAAAAGAGATGACCTTATAGATTATTACAAAAAATTCTTTATTCCCAATGAGGCTTATCTCTTTGCACATGGTGATTGCAAAGCTGAAGATTTCTTTAAAGAAATAGAGAAAGTATTCTCAGGATGGAAGAAGGGCTCTCCAATAAAAGATCCTCAATTCCCTGCACCTAAGATTCCATCAAAGAGGGTTCTTTATCTTGTTGACAGACCAGGCTCTGTCCAGTCTTACATTCTTATTGGAAATCTCCTATTCCCAAGGAATTCAAAGGATTACATTTCCCTTTTAGTAGGGAATAAGATTCTCGGAGGTGGAAGACACATTGGAGGTGGTGGAACAGGAAGACTCTTCATGAATTTAAGGGAAGAAAAGGGTTGGACCTATGGATGCTACTCATGGATTATGCCCTTTGTCCATTCAGGAATTTTTGCAATAAATGCGGAGGTGAGAACAGAGGTTACAGCTCCTGCTGTTAAGGAGATACTTAAAGAGGTTGAAAGACTTAGAAAAGGAGATTTCACTGAGGAGGATATAAAATACTCAAAGAGCTTCCTTTCAGGTGTTTTGCCCCTTGTCAATGAAGGAGCATCTGGAATTATTGAGGCTGCTTCAACTGTTAAAATTAATGGGCTTCCATCCGATTACTGGGATAAATATCCTGAGCAGATAAAAAGTGTTAAATTCGATGAGGTAAAAAGGGCAGTGGAGAAATACATTCATTTAAAGAATGCTGTAATTGTAGTGGTGGGTGATGCATCAAAAATTGAGTCAGAGTTAAAGCCCCTTTGTGATGAGATTGTAAAATTTGATACAAAGGGGAAAAGAATATAAGGAGGAAAAATGTTTAAAGTAAAAAAATTATTGTCTCTCTATCTCTCCCTTTTTCTCCTCCTTCCAGTTTTCTTAAATGCCCAGAAAGCCAAGAAGGAGGAGCCAAAGGAGAAACCTGTCCATGTGTTCAAAGTAGTCCATGAAGTTAAAAGAACCCCTGTTAAGGATCAGTACAGGACAGGAACTTGCTGGGATTTCGCAACAATATCCTTTCTTGAGTCAGAACTCTTGAGAGAGGGGAAAGGAGAATTTGACCTCTCTGAAATGTTTATTGTGAGACATGTTTATCCCCAGAAGGCATTGAACTACATAAGAAATCATGGAAAAGCAAATTTCAGCCCAGGAGGTCAGAGTCACGATGTAATTGAGACAATAAAGAGGTTTGGAATTGTTCCTGAGTCTGTTTACACTGGAATGCAAATAGGAGAAAGCAGACACAATCATGGAGAGTTGCACGCTGTCCTTCAGGGATTCCTTGACGGAGTCTTAAAGATTGCTGGAGGGAAGATAACCCCAAAGTGGATGGAGGGATTTGAGGCTATCCTTGATGTCTATCTTGGAAAACCTCCTGCCCAATTTGAATACAATGGAAAGACCTATACTCCAAAGAGTTTCTTTGAGGAAGTAATTGGATTAAATCTCGACAATTATGTCGAGATAACATCCTACACCCATCATCCCTTCTATCAGAAAATCAGGCTTGAAATTCCTGATAACTGGATGCATTTCTCCAACTATTACAATGTCCCCATTGATGAACTTGAAGAAATCATTGACCATGCAATAAAAAATGGTTATTCGGTTGTCTGGGATGGAGATGTTAGCGAGAGAGAATTTTCAACAAAAACTGGCTATGCTATTGTTCCCTTAAAGGATTGGGAAGAAAAAACCCAGGCTGAAAGGGAGGCAAAGATAACAGAGCCAGAGTTGGAGAAGGAAGTAGATCAAGAGATGAGGCAGAAAACCTTTGACAACTTCACAACGACCGATGACCACCTTATGCACATAGTAGGAATTGCCTACAATCAGAAAGGGACAAAATTTTATCTCACTAAAAATTCAGGAGGAACAGACAGAGCTTACGGAGGCTATGTTTACATGTCCCGTTCCTATGTAAGATTGAAAACTGTAGCAATAATGGTTCATAAGGATTCAATACCCCTTGAGATTGCAAAGAAGTTAGGGATAAAGTAGCTCTTAAAATTTAAAATAAACTTAAAATGGAAAATTAGAGGAGGGTACTATGAAAATTCCTTTGAAAGGAAAAGTAATTTTCACGGGAGTTCTTTTCCTTCTTCTTTTAAGTTTTGCTCTCAATCTCTATCTTCTGAATTCAGAGAAAAAGATAAGCCCTGAGGACATTGCGGTTGCAGAAAAGATAATTGGTCTCCAGTTCAATCAGAAGGATAGAGAGCTCATGCTTGAGGATGTTAACGAAAATCTTATCAACTATGAAAAAATTAGAAATGTCAAACTTGAGAACAGTGTTCCTCCCTCCCTTTATTTCAATCCAATTCCTCCAGGATATAAAATTGAAAAAACGAAAAAGAAGTTTAAAATTTCAAAAATAAAGGATTTGAAAGTTCCTGAAAATTTGGATGACCTTGCCTTCTATCCTTTGACCCATCTTTCAGCCCTCATCAGGGAGAGGAAAATTACATCCCTTCAGCTTACAAAGCTTTATCTTGAAAGATTGAAAAAATATGGACCTAAACTTGAATGTGTTGTGACATTGACAGAGGATCTTGCACTGGAGCAGGCAAAAAAAGCAGATGAGGAAATAGCAAAGGGTAAATGGAGAGGACCCCTTCATGGAATTCCTTGGGGGGTAAAGGACCTTTTCTCAACAAAGGGATACAAGACAACATGGGGAACACCTCCCTATAAAGATCAGATTATTGACGAGGATGCTACTGTTGTAAAAAGATTGAAAGATGCTGGAGCTGTTCTTGTGGCAAAACTTTCCCTCGGAGAGCTTGCCTGGGGAGATGTATGGTTTGGAGGGAAGACAAAGAATCCCTGGAACCTACAGCAAGGTTCAAGTGGCTCATCAGCTGGCTCTGCATCAGCAACCTCAGCAGGTCTCGTTGCCTTTGCTATAGGAACAGAAACATGGGGTTCTATTGTTTCCCCATCAACGAGATGTGGGGTTACAGGTCTTCGTCCAACCTTTGGAAGGGTTAGCAGATACGGAGCAATGGCTCTAAGCTGGAGCATGGACAAAGTGGGACCTATATGCAGAAGTGTTGAGGATTGTGCTATTGTTTTCAATTATATCTATGGTCCTGATGGTAAAGATCCAACAGTCTTTGATTTTCCCTTTAACTGGGATCCAGATATTGATGTTAGGAATTTGAGGGTTGGTTATCTAAAAAAGGAGTTTGAGAAGGATTACAGAAATAAGGAGAATGACATTGCAACCCTTGATCTTCTTCGTTCCCTTGGGATAAATCTTATCCCCATTGAACTTCCAGATCTGCCAATAGAATCACTATCAATAATATTAAATGTTGAAGCAGCATCTGCCTTTGACGAGCTTACAAGGACAAGGGGGGTTGACATGATGGTAAGACAGGAGAGGAGGGCATGGCCCAATGTCTTCCGATGGGCTCGTCTTGTTCCCGCTGTAGAGTATATACAGGCAAACAGGATTAGAACCCTCCTTATAAATGAGATGGCTGAAAGGCTTAAAAATATAGATGTCTATGTATCACCATCCTTCGGAATCAATCTCCTCCTCACAAATCTGACAGGTCATCCTGCAGTTGTTGTCCCGAATGGATTTGATAAGGATGGGAATCCAACAAGCATAACCTTTATAGGAAATCTTTTCAAGGAGGCTGAAGCCCTTGCCCTTGCAAAGAAATATCAGGATTCAACAGGATTCCATTTAAAACATCCTAAGCTTAACTAAATATCAAATTTTAGAATATAAGAAACTTTTCTTTGGTTCGCTTTTATTTAAAAAATGGGATAATATAAATTTTTCCATGAATTGGAAAAGAAGAATTAAAGACTTCCTTATCAGGCTTATATGGGGGAATCGTCTTTACAATCTTATTTTGAAGCGAATAGACAGATACATTGTAGAGGTAAAACCATCATCCTCTTTTCAAACAGAGGAAATTCCTCTTAATAAAGTCTGTAGATTCTCTGATATCAAAAATCAGTTATGGAGCAAAGGTTTTGATGATCTTCTATTTCCCAAAATTCCTTCCCTATTCCACAGAAAAATCTGGGAGTTCTGTCAGATTATTTATGGGCTGAGAAAGCTGAAAAGACTTCATCCCAATGCGGTTGCCCTTGGTGTTGGTTGTGGTCATGAGGAGTTAATGTATTTTCTTTCCAATAGAGTTAAAAAAGTTTATGCCATAGACCTTTACAGGGATAAGTATCTGGGTGGGGAGGCAGAGGAGGATGTGATAGAAAAACCTGAAAAATACGCTCCTTTTAAGTTCAGAAAGGAATGTTTGGAAATAAGGAGAATGGATGCAAGAGACCTAAAATTTGAAGATAATACCTTTGATTTCTGTTTTTCCCTTTCAGCGATTGAACATATGGGAGGAAAAAGGAGCAAACTCAAAGCTCTTAAAGAAATCTACAGGGTTTTAAAACCAGGAGGAGTTTTTGCCTTCACAACAGAATTGATCCTCAATAAATTGGGAAGAGGGAGGAGCTATTTTAGACTTGAAGAACTTCTGAATTTATGTAAAAATGCTGGATTTGAAATTGTAGGAGATTTAAGCACTTCAATAGAAGAAGAGTTCTCATCACCACCCCTCGCTCTTCCAATGGAATCTAATAGAACACCCCATGTAATCCTCCGCAATTTCAACTCGATATACACATCCTTTTCCCTTTTTCTCTCTAAGAGGGAGATCTCCTCTGATATTATGGCTCAAATAGGAGAAGAAACAGATATCCCACCCATTCCTTATTGTTATAAAGCAAAAATGGAATTTGTTAAATTTCCTGAAAGAGTAATTGGGGGAGAGGGGATAAAAATAATTCTGAAAATAAAGAACATGGGCGATGCTCCCTGGTACAGGAATGGTGGACACAGTCATATGGTAAGGTTAGGAATAAAAATTTTTGAAAGGGATAAGTCAGTAGAGCTTCCCCATTTCCCTCTCCCTGAAGATATATTTCCAGGAGAGGAAAAAATTGTGGAGATAGAAATTCCTCCTATGAATTTGAAAGGAAAGGTTCTATTTCATTTCGATCTTGTCAAGGAACTCTGTTTCTGGTTTGAGGAAAAAGGTTCAAAACCAATTAAAAAGGAAATTGAGTTATTATAATCTAAACAGCTTCAACGGAAAGAGCTACTGCTGAGCCTCCTCCAAGGCATAGGGTTGCAAGCCCTGTCTTTGCATTTCTTCTTTTCATGGCGTAAAGTAAGGTTGTCAAAATCCTTGCTCCAGAGGCACCTATTGGATGTCCAAGGGCAACCGCTCCTCCATGAACATTCACCCTTTCCCAGTCCCATCCAAGCTCCTTTCCATCAGCAAGAACCTGAGCAGAAAAGGCTTCATTGATCTCTATAAGGTCAAAATAATCGATCTTCTTCCCAAGTTGATTAAGCAACTTTTTTACCGCTTCAACTGGAGCATAAAATAACATTTTAGGCTCAACTGCAGAAACAGCATAACCTGTTATCACTGCCATTGGTTTTAAGCCAAGTTGATTCACCTTTTCCTCAGATGCCACAAGAACTGCTGATGCACCATCATTAACGGAGGGAGCATTTCCAGCAGTTATTGTCCCATCAGGTTTAAAGGCGGGTTTGAGCTGGGCAAGTTTTTCAAGGGATGTATCCCTTCTTGGACCCTCATCAGTATCAAAAATTATTGGTTCCCCTTTCTTTTGGGGGACAGGAACTGGAACAATCTCATCCTTGAACCATCCATTGTCTATAGCCTTTATAGCCTTCTGATGGGAATTGAAAGCAAACTGATCCTGCATTTCCCTTGTTATTCCCGATCTCTCTGCAGTAAATTCTCCAAGTTCTCCCATGTGCTTGTTCTCAAAGGAATCCCAGAGACCATCAAAAATCATTAGATCGATAAGTTGTCCATGACCCATTCTGTATCCAGTCCTTGCCCTTGAAAGAGCATAGGGGCAGTTACTCATTGATTCCATTCCTCCTGCAAGGACAACCTCTGCATCTCCAGCTTTAATTGCTTGAGCTGCGAGCATAACAGCCTTTAATCCTGAGCCACAAACTTTATTGATAGTTATGGCTGGAATTTCAGGAGGGAGGCCTGCCTTTATCTGAGCCTGACGAGCTGGAGCCTGTCCAAGACCTGCGGAGACAACATTTCCCATGATAACCTCATCAATCATTCTGGGATCAATGTTTGCTCTCTTCACAGCTTCCTTTAAAACAATAGCCCCAAGCTCAACCGCTGAAAGGGGAGAAAGGGTTCCCAAAAAACTTCCAATAGGTGTTCTAACTGCAGATATTATAAAAGCTTTTCTTCCCATAAAACCTCCTTCTGAAGAATATAGCCCAATATATAAAAAATTGCAAATGATTATGTCTTATCCAAATTTTGACAATTATTTCTCTTAGAAAAATTGGTGATGCAATTCGTTGACTTGACACATTAATTTTTTTTAGTATAATTTTTTTCTATGTCTGGATTGCTTAAGGAAGTCCGATTTAGAAAGACCCACTACTTTTGGTACTGGTTTACCAAAGGGGTGGGTCTCTGAGGTTTCCTTAAGCCCAAACCCCCTCCGATAAAGGAAATCCCAAGACCCACCAATTGAAAAATTGGTGGGTCTTTTTATTTTTATGGAGGATTTATGGAAGTAAAAAATTTAAAAAAAAGAAATGTTGGATGGGAAGATATCCCCCTTGACATGGATACTCCTGTCTCTGCCTTTATGAAGCTTAGAAGGAATGGTGCGACTTTCCTCCTTGAAAGTGTTGAGAAGGGAGAAAAGGTGGGAAGATATTCATTTATTGGTCTTGAACCCGAAGAGAAAATAACCCTTAAGGGAAACCTTCTGACAAGAAATGGAAATGAAATATCCCTTGATAAAAGAAAAGCTAAGCTTATTTTTGATGAAATCTTCGGAGAAAGGTACTCTTTGAATTGTGATTCTATTGTTTTTTGGGGAGGATGGGTTGGATATATAGGATATGAATTTGTAAGGTTCCTTGAAGAGATCAATTTTAGAAAAGATAGTGAATTTCCTGAGATTTTTCTTCTCAAAACCCAGAATTTAATTGTTTTTGATCATGTCAGAAATAAGGGGAGAATTATTGTAGGAGGTAATTTTGGAGAAGAAAGAATTGAAGAAAAAATTCAGAATATAAAGGATTCTCTAAGATCTGATTTATGGAAAGAAGAGAGAGAAAAATTATTTATTTCTGGTAGATCTCTCAAACATTGCATTTCCAGGGAGGAATTCCTTGAAAAAGTGAGAATAATTAAAGAGTTCATAAAAGATGGAGATATTTTCCAGGCAGTCCTATCAATAAGATTTGAAGGCGAAACAAAGGCTTGTCCTTTTAACATTTACAGAGCTTTAAGAATGTTAAACCCATCTCCCTACATGTTTTATGTAGATTTTGGAGATTTCCAGATTATAGGTTCATCCCCGGAATCCCATGTAAAAGTTGAAAATGGGAGTGTATCCATGAGACCGATTGCAGGAACGCGAAGGAGGGGTAGAAACGAAATAGAGGATAGAGAGCTTGAAAGGGAGTTAATTAGGAACGAAAAAGAAAGGGCAGAGCATATTATGTTAATTGATCTTGCCAGAAACGATCTCGGGAAAATTTGTGTTCCTGGAAGTGTTAGTATCTCTGAAAAGATGGTTATCGAAAGATACTCCCATGTCATGCATATTGTATCCCAAGTGAATGGGAAATTAGAGGAGGGGAGAACATTTTTTGACATTCTTCAGGCAACCTTTCCAGCAGGAACAGTCACAGGAGCGCCTAAACTTAGAGCAATGGAGATAATTGATGAAATGGAACCTGTTGGAAGAGGACCCTATGGAGGTGTTGTCGGTTATCTCGGATTTAATGGAAATTTAGATTTTTGTATCGGGATAAGGATGATTATTTATAAAAAAGGCAAATTTATCCTGCAGGCTGGAGCTGGAATTGTAGATGGATCTGTTCCAGAAAATGAATATAAGGAAATAATCAATAAAATGAAGGGAATGCAGGAAGCCATCATTATTGCCGAGGAAGGGAGGTTTCTATGATTTTAATAATAGACAATTTTGACTCTTTTGTTTACAACCTCTACCAAGAGTTGAGCATTCACTGTAAGGATGTAATTGTTAGGAGGAGAAACTCAATCACTTTAAAAGATGTGATGGAAATCTCTCCAGATATGATTGTTATTTCACCTGGACCAGGAAAGCCTGAGGATGCAAATTTGTGCAATGAGGTTATAAAATTCTTCACAGGGAAAATTCCGATTCTTGGCGTTTGTCTCGGTCATCAATGTATAGCTCATACCTTTGGTGGGAAAATAATAAGAGCAAAAAGGGTCATGCACGGAATAACCTCTGAGATATATCACGATGGTATGACAATCTTTAATGACCTTTCTAATCCTTTTGAGGCAACAAGGTATCATTCTCTAATAGTTTCAGAAGAGAATCTGCCTGAAGATCTTGAAATTTCCGCTTATACAGCTGAGGGAGAAATTATGGGTATAAGGGTTAAAGGAACTATGACCGAGGGAGTTCAATTCCATCCTGAATCCTTTTTAACAGTTGAGGGTAAAAAACTTCTAAGAAATTTTCTTGAAATGGGAGGGAAGCTGTGATTCAGGAAGCTATTAAAAGTTTGTGCAATGGGGATGATTTAAACATTGAAACTGCTGATTTAGCGATAGAAGAAATGATTAAGGGGAGAGCTACACCTGCACAAATCTCAGCTTTTCTAATTGCCCTTAAAATGAAAGGTGAAACCCCTGATGAGATCTTTTCCTTTGTAAAAAAACTAAGAGAAAATTGCTTGAAAATTCCAATTGAAAAGGAAGGTGTAATCGATCTTTGTGGGACTGGTGGTGATGGAAAATCAACATTCAACATTTCCACAATTTCAGCCTTTGTAGTTGCAGGAGCAAATGTCAAAGTTGCCAAACATGGAAATCGTGCCATATCGAGCAAATGTGGAAGTGCGGATCTAATAGAGGGTCTTGGAATAAAACTTCCAGATTCACCAATTAAGATAAAACAAGCAATAGAGGAGATAGGGATAGGATTCATTTTTGCTCCTTTTTTTCATCCATCAATGAGAAATATCCAACCTGTTAGAAGGGAGATTGGAGTTAGAACCATTTTCAATGTTCTTGGTCCTCTAATTAATCCGGCAGGAGTTGAAAGGCAGTTGATAGGCTTTTTCGAAGGGGAAACCATGAGAAAAGTTTCTTCTGTTTTAAAGAAAATCGGTGGTAAGAAATTCCTCCTTGTTAGCTCAAAGGATGGGCTTGATGAGATATCCCTTTTTCAGCCAACCCAATTTATTCTGATAGATGATGGGAAAACAGAAGAAGGAGAGATTATTCCAGAGGATTTTGGATTTAAGATGAGAGAAGCTAATATCAAAGTCAAGAGTGTTGAAGAAAGTTTAAAAATATTATTTTCTGTCTTAAAAGGAGAGCATTCAGTTTTTAGGGATATAATTCTCCTCAATTCTGGCGCAGCAATATTTGTATCTGGAATAGCTTCAAATTTAAAAGAAGGGGTAGACATGGCAAAGGAATCAATTGATTCTAAGAAAGCAATGAAAAAGTTGATTGATTTTATTCGTTTTCATAGGGAGGGATAAAATGAACTTTCTTGAAACTTTAAAAAAGAATTCCTGTTTTTCCTTTGATGAAAAAGTAAAGAGAAATGAAGATCCCCTTCCCCTTTCAGATTTTATAATTAAACGTTCAGGGATAATTGGTGAGTTCAAAAGGGGGACACCGACAAAAAGATTTAAAATTTTTTACACTCCAGAAGAGATAGCTTTAATATACGAAAAATATAACTTTTCTGCTATTTCTGTAGTGGTTGAAAAGAGATTCTTCCTTACAACCGATGATGATCTCATAAGGATTAAAAATACTGTCTCTATCCCGGTAATCCAAAAAGGTTTTGTATTTGAAGAGTCCCAGATCATAAGGGCAAAGAATAATGGTGCGGACGGTGTCCTTCTGATAGCAAGGCTTCTTGATAGGGAAAAACTGGCTAAAATGCTTGATATATGTAAGGAAATAAAAATTGAACCTATTGTTGAAATCCATTCAGAATATGAACTTGATATTGTATCGGGATTACCCTTTAAAATTTTAGGGATAAACAATAGAGATCTTTCTACATTGAAGGTTGATCTTTTGCAGGGAGAAAGGGTTCTTCTCTCTGCAATAAAGAAAGGGGTTGGAGAGATTAGGATTATCGAAAGTGGTTTAACAAATCCAGAAGATGCTTTGAGATTCAAAAATCTTGGGGCAGATGGATTTCTGATAGGGAATGCTTTCCTCCAAGAGGAAGATATAGAGAGCATTGTAAAAGAATTCTCAAGGAGGTTAGTATGACTAAGATAAAAATTTGTGGGATCACAAATTTGGAAGATGCTCTTCTCTCAGTGGAACTTGGTGTTGACGCACTGGGTTTTATATTTTCCAATGGACCGAGAAAAATTTCTTTGGAAGAGGCAAAAAAGATAATTGATGCGCTACCTCCCTTTGTTATAAAAGTAGGTGTATTTTGTAATGAACCAATTGAAGTTGTAAGAGATTTTTCTCAATTTCTAAACCTCGATCTGATACAGTTTCATGGGGATGAGCCTCCTGAATATGTTTTAGCTTTCAAGGGTAAGGGAGTTAAAGCTTTTAGAGTTTCTGATTATAAAGTTCTTGAGAAAATAAAAGAATATAGGAGCAATTTTTTTATCCTTGATTCTGAAAAAAAGGGAGAACCCTTTGATTGGGATATAGCAATCAGGGCAAAAGAAATTGGACAATTTTTGCTGGGGGGAGGACTGAATCCTGAGAACATAGAGTCAGCTTTGAAAAAAGTATCCCCTTTTGGAGTCGATGTTTGCTCTGGAGTTGAATCAAAGCCTGGGAAAAAAGACCCTCTAAAACTTAAAGAATTTATTTGGAGGATAAAAAGATGGGAAAGTTAATAGGAAAATTTGGAATTTTTGGAGGAAGATTTGTGCCTGAGACATTAATGAACCCTCTCATTGAATTAGAAAGGGAATTTCTTATTGCAAGAAAAGATCCTTCCTTTAAAAAGGAATTTGAATTTTATTTAAGAAATTATTGCGGAAGACCCACCCCCCTCTATTTTGCAAAGAATCTTAGTAATGCCTATGGAGTGAAAATTTATCTTAAAAGGGAGGATCTCAACCCAACAGGAGCTCATAAAATAACAAATTGTATAGGACAAGCTCTTATTGCAAGGAGAATGGGAAAGAAAAGATTGGTTGCTGAAACTGGTGCTGGACAGCATGGTATAGCGGTTGCAACAGTAGCATCCCTTTTTGGTCTCGAATGTACAATTTACATGGGGGAAGTAGATATGAAAAGGCAATTACCAAATGTCAAAAAGATGAAGCTTCTTGGAGCAGAGGTTGTGAAGGTGACCTCAGGCTCGAGAACTCTAAAGGATGCAACAAATGAGGCAATAAGAGATTGGGTCAAAAATGTAAAGAATACTCACTATCTCCTCGGCTCAGCAGTTGGTCCCCATCCATATCCAATAATGGTAAGAGAATTCCAGTCAATTATTGGAAAGGAAGTAAAAAAGCAGATTGTAAAATTGGAAAAAAGACTGCCTGATTTTCTTGTAGCCTGTATTGGAGGGGGATCAAATGCAATAGGACTTTTCTATCCCTTTTTAAAGAAGAAAAATATAAAGCTTGTGGGAGTTGAAGCAGAGGGGAAAGGTAAAGAGACCAATTTCCATGCCCTAACCCTTTTAAAAGGAAGCCCGGGAATCTTCCACGGCGCATTAACAATGATTTTACAAGATGAAGATGGACAAATATTAAATTCCTATTCAGTATCGGCTGGACTTGATTATCCTGGTGTAGGACCAGAAATATCATATCTTTTTCAGAAGGGAAGAATAATTGTGGATTGTATAAATGATAATATTGCCATGGAAGTTTTTAAAGAAATTTCCTATCTTGAGGGGATCATCCCTGCTATGGAATCTTCCCATGCAATTGGGTGGATAAAAATGTATAAAAAATTTAAGGGAGAAGAGCTCGTTATTGCGAATCTTTCAGGAAGAGGGGATAAAGATATTTTTATTAAGGAGGAGTTCCATGACAAAGCTTTCTAACTTTACAAAAAAATTGAAAGAAATGAATAAAAAAGCCTTCGTTCCATTTTTCACTGCATTTTACCCAACAGAAAGTAAATTTGCAGAGCTTTTATTTATAGCTCAATCTACAGGGGCAGACATTTTGGAGATAGGAATCCCCTTTTCAGATCCTATCGCTGATGGAGAATATATTCAATATTCCTCCCAATGGGTATTGGAAAGAGGATTTAAAATGTCTCATTTCCTATCTTTCTTTAAAGAGATAAGAAAAGAGATAAAAGTTCCAGTGGTTCTAATGAGTTATATAAATCCCATTTATAAATTTGGCTTTGAAAGATTTGCATCTTTCATGCAGGAGCAAGGTATTGAAGGTATTATCTTCCCGGACCTTCCTTTCGAGGAATCAAGAATTCTTGGCTCATCATTCAGATCAAAAGGTATATCGGTTATAAATATGATTGCACCTTCCACAAAAGAAGACAGAATTAAGATAATTGCTAAAAAATCTGATGGTTTCATTTATCTTATTTCAGTTTATGGAGTTACAGGAGTTAGAAATTCTATAGATGAAAGTATTAAAACCACAATTTCTACTGTAAAAGCCTTTACTGATAAACCTGTTTATATTGGATTTGGAATTTCATCACCAGACCAGGCTTCAATCATTTCGAAAGATGCTGATGGGATAATAGTTGGGAGCATAATAATAAAAATTTTAAGAAGGAGAGAGAATAATTTTCCTATACAGGAAATAAGGGATTTTCTGAAAAATATGAGAGGTGCAATATGAAGGAAAAAATTTTCTTAAGGGGTATAAGAGGAGCTATACAATTAAGGAAAAACACAAGGGAAGAGATCCTTAATAAAACAATGGAACTCCTCAAAAAAATGATGGAAGAAAACAATGTAAAAGAGGATGAGATCGTCTCTGTATTTTTCACGGTTACCAAGGATTTAAATAGAGAATTTCCAGCCTATGCCTTGAGGGAAATGGGTCTTAAGAATGTACCTGCCCTTTGTGCTAAGGAGATAGATGTACCAAAAAGCATGGGGAAAGTGATAAGAATTCTAATGCATGTTTACACTAATTTAAGCCAAAAAGAGATAAAACATCAATATTTAGGGAGAACAAAATTTTTAAGGCCAGATCTTTCAGGAGTTAAAAATGGTAATAGTAATGAAACCTAATGCATCAGTAAAGGAACTTTCAGGGATTTTAAAGAAGGTAAAGGAACTTGGCCTGAAGCCTCATATTGTAAAGGGTAAGGAGAGAACAATTATTGGAGTAATAGGAAGAAGTGAGATCAATCCTGAATTTTTTGAGGCTATGGCTGGCGTTGAAAAAGTTGTGAGAATATTAAGTCCTTTCAAACTTGCAAGCAGAGAGTTCAAGCCTGATGATACAGTTATAAAAATTAATGGAGTTGAAATTGGAAAGAAAAAAATTGTTTTGATGGCAGGTCCATGTGCGGTGGAGAGCAGGGAGCAAATTATCGAAATTGCCCATTTTCTAAAAGAAATGGGGGTGAAAGTTTTAAGGGGTGGAGCTTACAAGCCAAGAACCTCCCCCTACTCTTTCCAGGGTTTGAAAGAAAAAGGTCTCGAATATCTAAATGAGGCTAAGAAAGAGACAGGACTCGCAGTTATCACAGAGGTAATGAGTCCAGAGGATGTTGGAAAAATTTGTAAAGTAGCTGACATACTTCAGGTTGGAGCAAGAAACATGCAAAATTTTCCCCTTCTTGAAGCAGTGGGAAAGACAGACAAGCCTGTCCTTCTTAAGAGAGGAATGATGGCAACTTTAGAGGAGCTTTTAATGTCAGCAGAATACATCCTATCCAATGGAAATCCAAGGGTGATCCTTTGTGAAAGGGGAATAAGAACCTTTGAAAAATACACAAGGAATACCTTTGACATATCAGCAATTCCTTTGCTGAAAAAAATTTCCCATCTTCCTGTTGTGGCTGACCCAAGTCATGGAACGGGTGTTCGTGAACTCGTTATCCCAGTGGGAAAATCCGCAATTGTCTCAGGAGCAGATGGCTTACTAATTGAAGTTCATAAAGATCCATCAAAAGCTCTCAGTGATGGTTTCCAGAGCCTTGATTTCCCAATGTTCTCAAAGCTTGTAACAGAACTTAAAGAAATTTGTCAGGTTTGTGGGAGGGAAATTTGAAACTAAATTTTTTTATCTTTGGACTTGGACAGATTGGCTCTTCCTTTTCCCTTGCCCTAAAAAGGGCAAATATCTCCAATTCAATTTTAGGAAAGGATCTCAAAAGAAGAAATTATTTTAAAGGGTTAATTGATGAATATGTGGAAGATTGGAGAAGAGGGATTGAGAAAGCTGATGTTGTTATTATTTCGACCCCTGTTATGGAAATTATAAAGTTAGTAAGGGAAATAGCCCCCCTTCTAAGTAAGGATCAGATTCTTCTTGATACTGGTAGCACAAAAAAAAGAATTCTCAAAGAAATGCAAAGATATCCTGAAAGGATATTGATAGGTGGACATCCAATGGCTGGAAGTATTAGAAGAGGAAAGGATGCCATTGATGAGAATCTATTTTCAGGAAAGCCATTTTTCATCTCCTTCCCCCATGAATACTCAAGAAAAGGTGAAGAAATAATTAAATACATTCTGAGAAGTATAGGAGGAATTCCCTATGAAATAGATGGGGAGCTCCATGATTTGTTCACTTCCGTTGTAAGTCATTTACCCTATGTTTTATCCATTGCCCTTTACTCAGTTTTTCTTGATTTCTATAAAAAGGACAAAAGGATAGAAAATTTCATTTCATCTGGTTTTATTGGATCAACAAGACTTGCCCTAACAGACTCTAAAGTAGCAAGGGACATTTTAATAACCAACAGTTCAAATATTGTGGCTCAAATTGAAAGATTTATTTCCGAACTTAGAAAACTGAAAAAGGGAATTG
>Ga0207433_10005109_pt1 | contig 23684 bp, 24 predicted proteins | sample YelNatPaOPGAMG01_FD_187559 | JGI IMG/M metagenome (GOLD analysis project Ga0207433, IMG submission 187559) | Hot spring thermophilic microbial communities from Obsidian Pool, Yellowstone National Park, USA - OP-RAMG-01 (SPAdes) (version 3) | ecosystem: Environmental > Aquatic > Thermal springs... | reverse complement strand
AAGGCGATCCGGACTGCCGACGCGCTCTGGAAGGCGCTGGGAGACCTATGCGACAGCTTCAGTCCAGGGGAGTGCGCCAATTACTTCCGTCACGATGGCTATTTCCAGTCAACATGAAAATGCTCTAAAAGATCGTCCTGAACCCGTCCCGGGACATCCCGTTCAACAAGCTCGTCCTCAGCCAGGCCAATGTCCGGCGCGTGAAGGCCGGCGTCTCGATCGAGGCGCTGGCCGAGAGCATCGCCCGGCGTTCCCTGCTGCAAAGCCTGAGCGTGCGCCCGGTGCTGGACGCCGAGGGCAATGAGACCGGCATGTTCGAGGTGCCCGCCGGCGGACGGCGCTTCCGGGCGCTGGAACTGCTGGTCCGGCAGAAGCGCCTGGCCAAGACCGCGCCCATTCCCTGCATCGTCAAGACCGAGGGCCTCGCTGAGGAGGACAGCCTCGCCGAGAACACCGACCGCGAAGCGCTGCACCCGCTCGACCAGTTCCGCGCCTTCCAGGTGCTGCGCGCGAAGGGCCAGGGCGAGGAGGAGATCGCCGCCGCGTTCGGCGTCACCGCCGCGGTGGTGCGCCAGCGGCTCAAGCTCGCCGCCGCCAGCCCCCTGCTGCTCGACGCCTATGCCGAGGGCGCGATGACGCTCGATCAGCTGATGGCGTTCTGTGTCAGCGACGATCACGCGCGGCAGGAGCAGGTGTGGGCGACGCTCCAGCGCGGCTGGAACAAGGAGCCGCACATCGTCCGCCGCATGCTGACCGAGGGCGCGGTGCGCGCAAGCGATCGGCGCGCGCGCTTCGTCGGCACCGAGGCGTACGAAGCCGCAGGCGGCATCGTGATGCGCGACCTGTTCCAGGAGGACGAGGGCGGCTGGTTGCAGGATCCGGCGCTGCTCGACCGGCTGGTCGCCGAGCGCCTGGCCCGCGAGGCGGACGCCATCCGCGCCGAAGGCTGGAAATGGGTCGAGGCCGCCCCGGACTTCCCCTACGGCCACCGGCAGGGGCTGCGTCCGCTGCCGGGTACCAATCCGCTGACCGAGGCGGAGCAGGCGGCGTTCGATGCGCTGAAGAGCGAATACGACGCGCTCGAGGAGCAGTATGGCGAGTCCGACGAACTGCCCGAGGCGGTCGAGGCACGTCTGGCCGAGATCGAAGCCACGATCGAGGCATTCCAGAACCGCCCACCGAAATTCGACCCCGCCGACATCGTCCACGCGGGCGCCTTCGTCAGCATCGACCGTGACGGCGCGCTGCGCGTCGAGCGCGGCTACGTCCGGCCCGACGACGAGCCGCCAGTGGCCGCGTCCGCCGATCCCGATCATGCGGCGGAGCCGGCCAGCACCGTACCCGATACCGATCGGGATCCATCCACAACGGATGCGCGCTCGACCACGACCATCACGCCCACGGAGCCGTCCGCCGAGACGCCCGAGGAGGACGAGGGGCTGAAGCCGCTGCCTGAGCGGCTGATGACGGAACTCACCGCACACCGGACACTCGCGTTGCGCGAAGCCTTGGGGAACGACTGGGACACGGCGTTCCTGGCCGTGCTCCACGCGCTCTGCCTCCGCCTGTTCTATCGCTCTACCGCCGACACGTGCCTGGAAATCGAGGCCAAGAGCGCCGGGTTCGGGACCCAGGCTCCGGGACTGAACGACACCGCGTCCGCAAGGGCCATCGACGTACGGCACGAGGCGTGGGTGAAGCAATTGCCGGCAACGTCCGGAGAACTCTGGGCCGCGCTCGTCGACTTCGACACCGACACGCGTGCGGCGCTGTTCGCGCATTGCGCGGCGCTGACGATCAACGCGCTGCACGAACCCTGGAGCCGCCGTCCGGGCGCGCTGGCCGACGCCGATCGGCTGGCCCGAGCGGTCGGTCTCGACATGACGGCGGCGGGCTGGGCGCCGACCGTCGAGACCTATCTCGGCCGAGTGCCGAAGGCGCGCATCCTGGAGGCGGTGCGCGAGGCGAAGGGCGAGCACGCCGCGCAGCTGATCGACCACCTGAAGAAGCCGGAGATGGCGCAGGAGGCTGAGCGGCTGCTCGCCGCCACCGGCTGGCTGCCCGAGCCGCTCCGCACACCCACGTCGCCTGAGGTTGCGGCCCTCCCTCCCGCGGCCAGTGACGATGAAGCCGAGGGCAGGGCCGACGGTGACGCTGACGCGATCACCGCACTGCCGGCGTTCCTGATCGACGCCGAACATCCCGCCGTGCCGCAGGCCATCGCCGCTGAGTGACCGATGAAGGCCCGGGGCATCCTGCCTCGGGCCTTCCAAGCTTCAGCTTTCCCAAACCCCGAAGGACCACCCCCCATGATCGACAACCCGAACGATGCCTTCGCGCAGTACGAGGCCCAGGCCCGGCTACGAGCCCAGTTGGCCCGCGAGGTGACACCGCTCAACAAGGTCGCGCTGTTCGCCATGCTTCAGACCGCTGGCATTCATCTGGTCACCGTTCACTTCGATGGCGCTGGTGACTCCGGACAGATCGAGAGCATCGACGTGACGAACCCGGACGAAACCGCCGCCGCATTGCCCGACGGCACCATCGAGATCCGCACCCCCCTCTGGGACGGAAGCGGCGTGCAGACCGTGACCATGCCTGTGCGCGACGCCATCGAGAAGCTGGCCTACGACTTCCTCGAAGAGGTGCATGACGGCTGGGAGAACGAAGACGGCGCCTATGGCGAATTCACCTTCGACGTCGACGAGCGTGCCATCCGGCTCGAATACAACGAGCGCGTGATGACGACCTCCTACTCCGAACACGAATTCTGACGGAGGCGACGATGGCTCACCCGTATCATCACGCCCTGTCCTCGGCCCGTCTCTGGGGCGGGACCGCGGACGACTACCTACCGCTGCACGCCTGGTTCGACGAGTCGAAGATGCCGACCGCGGATTTCCGACATCGCGCCCTGCGCCATCATGCCGAGGGGATCTTCATGCTGGAGCGCGTGTACGGATGTACGATCACCATCTCGACCGGGCGCGTTGTGCCGCTGCGGTTGATCGGCGAGCAGCATGTGCGCGAGGACCTCGGATTCATCCCGAGCTTCGCCGACTGGGCACGCCGCATCCGCCCCGAACCGTGGATGGGTCGCGCCCAGCCGATCTACCGGGACGTCGATCCGTTCGCGGTGACCACCTGACCTGGCTCCGAGGCCGACGGCACATCACGCGATCACAGCGGCCTCCGCCGCGGCGAGCGCGCCTTCCAGATAGCCGCCGAATTCGGGGGCCATTTCGGCGCCCGCGAGGGTGATCCGCTCGCCCCACGGGGCCGGCAGGGCGATTGGGCGATAGTCCGGATGCGCGTTGCCGTTGGCGTGGTCAGCTTCGGTCGCGGTGAAGGGTTCGGTTGCCCAGTCCTGGATGATTACCTTGCGCGGCCGAGCGGCCTCGGCGCCGAACAGCGTGCCGATCTGGCGGGCGACCAGCTCCGGCAAGGCCGCGCGCCGGGCCGCGCGCAGGGCGGGTGGCCAGGAGAAAAAGCCGAACAACGCAGCCTCGGCCGAGCCGGGGAGGCTCGCGTCGTGCAATTCTCCGAGCGGTCCTGCCTGGCTGAACGCGCTGCCCGACAGGCCGGCGTCGCGCCAGACCGGGCGATCGTAGAGCGCCAGCGCCTTGGCCTGCCCCGCCATCCAGCCCGGCACGGCGGCAAGCGCCGCCTGCACGGAAGGCGGCAGGGCGGGGACGATATCGATCCCGCCGATCAGCCGGGGCGGCAGTGCGAGCGCCGCGCGCGCGGCGGGCAGCGTCACCGGGCCGGCGGGACTTTCGGCGGTGACGGCAACGCCCGCCTCGGTCAGCGCGATGCGCCGGACCGCGTATTCCAGCCGGACCACGCCGGGCGCGAGGCCGGCGACGACGGCTTCCACCAGCGCCGCGATGCCGCCCGTGATGCGCATGCTCGGCGGCTCCTGCGCGAAGCCGTGCGGCAGGCGCTGTATGCGTCCCGTCTGGTCCTGATAGATGAAGCCGCCCGCCTCCGCCTGCTCGGTGAGCGCCAGCCCTGCCGCTCGCACGGCCCGGGCGATGCGCGGCTGGATGCCGGGCCAGACCCAGGCGGGGCCGAGGTCGTAGGCGCCGGCCTCGGTGCGGTGGCTTAGCACCCGCCCGCCGATGCGCGCGCGGGCTTCCAGCACTACCACCTCGGCGCCACGCTCCGCCACTGCCCGCGCCAGCGCCAGGCCGGAGAGGCCGGCGCCGATGACGATCAGATCGGGCATCCCGCCTCAGCCGAGATGGCCGGTCTTGCGGTAGAGCAGCGCGCCGCCTTCGCTTGCCAGCGTCAGGCTGCTGCCGGGCGGCAGGCGGAGCCACGTGCCCGCACGGTGGGCGGTGCCGTCGATCACCACTTCACCCTCGACCACGAAAAGCTCGAAGCCGCGCGGCCAGGTCTCGGCGGCGCCGGCATGGCCGGGGGTGAGGCGCAGCATCACCACCCGCTCCCACGGCGCATCAAACAGGACGGCTTCCTGCCGGCCCTGGCCATGATCGCGCCAGAGCGCGGGATCGCGAGTGTCGAGCCGCACCGCCGCCGTCTCCTCCGGCGGCATCTGGCGGAGCTTGACCAGGATCACCGCGCCCGGACCGCTGGCGGGCGTGTGGCGCGAGCCGGGCGGGTTGCGGACGTAGAAGCTGGCCGGGAAGTCCCCGGTCTCGTCGGAGAACACGCCCTCCAGCACCAGGAACTCCTCGCCGGCGCCATGGGTGTGGGGGGAGAAGGCCGAGCCCGGCGCGTAGCGCACGAGCGAAGTGGCGCGGGCCACTTCGTCGCCGTCACGCTCGAGCATGCGCCGCTCTACGCCGGCCATAGGCGATGCGACCCAGGCGAGCGCCGCGCTATCGACTGTTGTGGGGCGGGAGAGATCGGCGTTCAACTTCATGGGGGGACCGCAGGATCGAGGGGAATCTTACCAAGCGTAGCCCGCCGGCTGAGGAGCAAGCGAATCCACGATGCGGCAGCTATGCGGTCCGAACGCGGCGGACTATCAGGTCAGGCAACCGCAGTTCGATCTGCTCCTGAATGTCCGCGATATCTGTCGCTTTGCAACGGACGCGGAATACGCCGCCCTGGATGCAGATCTGCCTGAACAAACCCGTTGTTAGGTTCCAGTCCCACGAAGAGAGGATGCCGTGCAGGACGTTACGCTTCACGATCTGTAGCCGCCTCACCGGCTCTGGGTCGATGTAGATGTTCAGGCCGACATATACGGGCTTGGAGCCCTTCTTCCATTTGCGCGGCCGTTCAGGCTTCACCCCAAGGTCGGCACTCACGCGCCCGGTAAACGGTACGACTTGCCCCACGGCGCCTTCTCCTTCTGCTAAGGTGGTGTTGATTTTGACGCGCGTTCGGTGTCCATTCAACCCCTCCAGCATGTCCTCCAAGTGTCCTCGCCCGTGGACGTACCGATGTTATACGGAGGACATGTCGTAGACAGTGTCGCCCGCTAAGTTGCTGACGAATCGGGAATCCTGGGTCGATGTCGAGAGAGCGGAAATGACCAAAACCGTGTCCAAAAGAATTTTGACCAAGAGCCGATCTCCGGCCGTCACCTTCGTGCCGAAGACGACCGGTCTTTGGATCCGCATCGCGATGCCCCAAGAGGAGGCAAAGGCGCTAGCCGAAAAGGTAGGCACCAAGCGGCGCGCCAAGGCGAAAGTCAGCAAAGTAGTCATCTCGGCATTGCGGGACCTCTTGGATGAAGACACACGCGACCGGTCCGGCTTTCTACAGGCCGATATCCCTTCGCAACTCAAAGCTCAGCTGGCCGAGGTAGCGAAAGCGAAGGGGGCCGATGTCACGGCGTTGATCTTTGATCGGCTCTGCGAGTGGATCGATCCCACCACCGGGGAGTTACGTCTGAAAAAGACCAAGGATGGATCGCCATCCCGCGAAGGTCCGAAGAATTATCGCCGCTATATTCAACCAACGAACGCCATGTATTTGGAGGCGTTGAAGGCGCGCTCCCTGGCGCGTCTCCAGGTTCAGGTTGGTTACAAGTTCGTTCGTCGTATCCGAGTGTTGCTATATCAAAACCGGATCTCCAAGAGCCGATTCTTGACCGCTCTGGCTGCGGATGTGAGGGATCGCAGTCAGCCCGCTGCATCAGAGAGGTCTGAGGCAGTGGAGGAGAAGACATAGTGGCTCGCGTCAAATAGCCTGATGTAACCCAATGCCAACCATAGAGCCCGAAACGGGTCGAACCAAACCGTCTGAATTGAAGCCGAGAACGGCCGCTTTTGGGGTATCTGCGACGTCCCGCTGCCATCACCCAAGGTCCACCCCCCCATTGCGGACGTCACAGGCTGAGCCGTTACGTCACGTCACCTCACCACAGCGCTGAGATGGCCGAACCTCGGCAGCAGCTGGGTAATACGACCGCGCTGCGCCATGGCATACACGGGGGCGCCGCGCTGCCGCCCGTCTTCGTGCGCTCGCCGGCGGCGCGTTCACAGCAGCGCCGTCTTCACGCCCAGGGCGGGACCCGCCTCGCTGAGCCGCCGGTCCAACGTGCAAAGGCTGGCGCCGTGATCGGCGCAGATCGCGAGATGCAGCGCGTCACCGGCGCGCAGGCCGAGTGCGTGCTGATCGGCAAACCGCGCGGCGGTGCTGAACTGAGCGCCGGAGATCGGCAGCCGGATGAAGGTCTCTGCGCTCATCGTGGTGAACATGGCGAGCGCATCTGCCCGGTGCTGCGTCTCGATCTGCCCAGACCGCAGCTTGATCGAAAGCGCCGAGGAAAACTCCGTCGTCACCCAATCGCTGATCGCGAGAAGTTCCGGATCCTGGTCTCCCAGCCAGCGCTGCATGCGCTCGGTCTCTGCCTCGTGCGTCAACGCCGCGACGAGCACCGAAGTATCGAGATAGAGGATCAATAGCGCGCCTCGTCGCGCATGCGGCGAATGAATTCGTCCGCTGGCTCCGCCTGCATCGGCATCTGCTCGACCATCGCACGCAAGGCCACGATGTCGATGCGCTTGCGCGGCGCCTTGGCGGCGACGATCTGCGCGACCGGCTTGCCGCGGCGGGTGATCTGCACGGTCTCGCCACCGCTGGCGCGCTCGACCAGTTCGCTCAGATGCGCCTTGGCGTCGGCGATGCTCACACTACCCATGAGGCTCTCCTGACCATCTAGTTGGTCATATGTAGCACGACACAGGCCGGAACCAAAGCGCCGGAGCGGGTCACCACGGGGGCACGGGGAGCCCGGAGAGCGAGAGGATGGCCGGGACGGGGTGAGCCGGGTGGGGTCGAGAGAGCGCCCGCCGGCTCCTGAACCCGGCTCTCCGGAATCTTCCCCATGAACCTCATCGTCCCCTCGCTCGCCGAGCGGTCGGCCATGTTCGCATCTCCGTCCGCGCCCCCTGCGCCCGATCGGGCGTCCGCCATCCTGGACGCCGCCCGTCGGCTGCTGCCCGCACTGGAGCGGGGCCAGCCCCTCGATGCCGCCATCCTGCGCGCCTCCATGGAAGCGGCGTTCGGCGCCTCCGACGCCGCCGGCACCTGGATGTGGAAGGATGCCTACGAGGCCTGCGAGGCAACGCAGGTTGTGTTCCTGCGCCGGCACGGGCCGGCCATGAGCGCCCGCGCCGGCAGCCCAGCGGCGATGCTCGCCATGCTGGCGAAGCTGGCCGCGCTGGCGCCGACGCATACGCGCCGCTCCGAGGAGAGCGCGGCGCTCCAGCAGTTCTCGACGCCGATCGCGCTCGGCTTCGCGGCCAGCGCCGCCGCCGCGATCACGTCAGGCGACCGGGTGCTGGAACCGTCCGCCGGCACCGGGCTGCTCGCGGTCTTCGCCGCCCTTGCTGGCGGCATCCTGGCGCTGAACGAGCTCGCGGCCGCCCGCGCAGACCTGCTCGGCCATCTGTTCCCAGGCGTCGCCGTCAGCCGCCACGACGCGGCGCAGATCCACGATTATCTGGATTCGGCGATCGCACCCTCGGTGGTGCTGATGAACCCACCCTTCTCGGTCGCGGCGCATGTCGAGGGGCGGATGGCAGACGCGGCCTTCCGCCATGTCGGCTCGGCGCTGGCGCGGCTGGTCCCGGACGGGCGGCTGGTCACTATCACCGGCATCTCGCTCGCGCCGGACAATCCGTCCTGGCGGGAGGATTTCGTCCGGCTTCAGAGGCGCGGGCGGGTGGTGTTCTCGGCCGGAATCGACCGCCGCCTCTATGCCCGCCACGGCACCGCGGTCGAGACGCGGCTGACCGTCATCGACCGCGTGCCGGCCGAGGACCCGACCGCCTTTCCGCCGTGCCCCGGCATCGCCCCCGACGCGGCGACGCTGCTGGAGTGGGTGACGCGCCTCGTGCCACCGCGCTTGGCCCTGTCCGCGCCCCCAGTCGCGACGCCCGCCGCCCGCCCGGTGCCCCCGCGCACGATCGTCCCGCGCCCGCATCCCATCCCGATCCGTCACCCGGACCCGCCGATCGATCCCGGCACCCCACTCGTCTACGAGGTCCGCGAGGAACCGCCGCCCGAGCATGGCCGCATCAGCGATGCGCTCTACGAAAGCTACTCCGTCCAGACCATCGCCATCTCTGGCGCGCAGCCGCATCCGACGAAGCTCGTGCAATCCGCAGCCATGGCCTCGGTCGCGCCGCCGCGCCCCCGCTACCGGCCGCATCTACCGCCGGAGATCGTGTCCGCCGGCCTGCTCTCGGACGCGCAGATCGAGAGCGTCATCTACGCCGGCGAAGCCCATGCCTGGCATCTCGCCGGCTCCTGGCTGGTCGATGAGACCTACGACCAGGTCTCCGCCGCCCCCGACGATGCCGAGGGCGCGGTGCGCTTCCGCCGCGGCTGGTTCCTCGGCGACGGCACCGGCGCCGGCAAAGGGCGGCAGGTGGCCGGCGTGATCCTCGACAACTGGCTGAAGGGCCGCCGCCGCGCGCTCTGGGTCTCGAAGTCCGACAAGCTGATCGAGGATGCCCAGCGCGACTGGTCCGCCCTCGGCCAGGAGCGGCTGTTGATCACTCCGCTCGCGCGCTTCCGGCAGGGCACGCCGATCCGCCTCGATCAGGGCATCCTGTTCACCACCTACGCCACCCTTCGGTCGGCCGAGCGGGAGGGCAAGGCCTCGCGGCTCGATCAGATCATCGACTGGCTGGGGCGGGATTTCGACGGGGTGATCGCATTCGACGAGGCGCACGCCATGGCGAACGCCGCCGGCGACACCTCCGAACGCGGCGAGCGCGGGCCGTCCCAGCAGGGCCGCGCCGGGCTGCGCCTGCAACATGCGCTGCCCGACGCACGGGTGCTCTATGTCTCCGCGACCGGCGCGACCTCGGTGCAGAACCTCGCCTATGCGCAGCGGCTCGGTCTCTGGGGCGGGGCGGATTTCCCGTTCGCAACGCGGCAGGAATTCGTCGCGGCGATGGAGGCCGGCGGGATCGCGGCGATGGAGGTGCTGGCGCGGGATCTGAAGGCGCTCGGCCTCTACGCCGCACGGTCGCTGTCGTACGAGGGGATCGAGGTCGAGATCGTCGAGCACGCGCTCAGCCCCGAGCAGGTGCGCATCTACGACGCCTATGCCGAGGCCTTCCAGATCATCCACGCCAACCTCGGCGAAGCCCTGGAGGCGGCCAATGTCACCGGCCCCTCCGGCACGCTGAATCGCCGGGCAAAGGCGGCGGCGCGATCGGCCTTCGAATCGAACAAGCAGCGTTTCTTCAACCACCTCATCACGGCGATGAAGGTGCCGACGCTGATCGCCGCCATCGAGCGCGACATCGCCGCGGGCGCCGCGTGCATCGTGCAGCTGGTTTCCACCGGCGAGGCGCTGCTGGACCGGCGGCTGGCGGAGATCCCCGCTGGTGAGTGGGCGGACGTTCAGGTGGACATCACCCCGCGCGAATACGTCCTCGACTACCTGGCGCACGGCTTCCCGACGCAGCTCTTCGAGGTCTTCACCGACAGCGAGGGCAACCTGCTCTCCCGCCCGGTGTTCCGCGCCGGCCAGCCGGTGCAATCGCGCGAGGCGGTGGAGCGGCGGGATCGGATGATCGAGCACCTCGCCGCCCTGCCGGCCGTGCAGGGCGCGCTCGATCAGATCGTCCAGCGCTTCGGCACCGATCAGGTTGCCGAGGTCACCGGGCGGTCGCGGCGGGTCGTGCGCAAAGTCGCCGCCGATGGCAGCGAGCGGCTCGCCATAGAGACGCGGCCGGGGTCCGCCAACCTCGCCGAGACCCAGGCCTTCATGGACGACGAGAAGCGCATCCTGGTCTTCTCCGACGCCGGCGGCACCGGGCGCAGCTATCACGCCGACCTCGCCGCCCGGAACCAGCGCCGGCGGGTGCACTACCTGCTGGAGCCCGGCTGGAAGGCCGATGCCGCGATCCAGGGGCTTGGCCGGTCCAATCGCACCAATCAGCGCCAGCCGCCGCTGTTTCGCCCGGTGGCGACGGATGTGCGCGGCGAGAAGCGTTTCCTCTCCACCATCGCCCGGAGGCTCGACAGCCTCGGTGCTATCACACGCGGTCAGCGCCAGACCGGCGGCCAGGGGCTGTTCCGGGCCGACGACAATCTGGAGAGCCAGTATGCCCGCGCGGCTCTGCGGCAGTTCTATGGCCTTATCTTCGCCGGCAAGGTGGAATGCTGCTCATTCCTGCACTTCGAGGAGACGACCGGGCTTGATCTCTCCGACCGCGACGGGTCGCTACGCGAGGACCTGCCGCCGATCACCACCTTCCTCAACCGGCTGCTGGCCTTGCCGATCGCGTTGCAGAACGGCCTGTTCGCGGTGTTCGAGGAGCTGCTTGCGAGCCGCATCGAGAGCGCCATCGCCGCCGGCAGCTATGATGTCGGCGTCGAGACACTGACGGCGGACAGTCTGCGCATCACCGAGCGGCGCACCATCCATACCCACGCGGCGAGCGGCGCCGAAACACAGTTGTTCAAGGTGCTGCGCCGGGACCGCAACCGGCCGCTTCTCGCCGGCGACACGCTTGCCCTGGCGCGGGACTCGCGGGCGCGGCTGCTGGTCAACGCCCAGTCCGGGCGGGCCGCGGTGCAGATGCCGGCGCCGAGCCTGACGCTCGATGATGGCGAGGTGCAGCGCCGGGTCCGTCTGGTCCGGCCGATGGCGCGTGAGACGATCGCCCTCGACGCGCTGGATCACACCCATTGGACGGAGGCGGACGCCGAAAGGTTCGCTGCGACCTGGACCGCGGAAGTGGCCCAGGTGCCGGAATTCACCGAGAGCGCGTTCCACATCGTCACCGGCCTGCTCCTGCCGATCTGGAACCGGCTGCCCGACGAATCGCTGCGCGTCTATCGCCTGCAGACCGACGATGGTGAGCGCGTCATTGGCCGCCTGATCTCGCCCGCCGCCATGGGCGAAGTCTGTCGGGCACTCGGGTTGGACGACGCGCCGACGCTGGCGCCGGACGAAACGTGGTCCGCCGTGCTCGCCGATGGCGCCGTGCTGCATCTCGCCGGTGGGCTCACCATCCGCCGTGCGGTGGTGATGGGTGCTGCCCGTGTCGAACTCGCCGGCTTCGCCGACGGGGCCGTCGATCAGCTCAAGGCGATGGGGCTCACGAGCGAGATCATCGCCTGGCGGCTGCGGCTGTTCGTCCCCGTCACCGAACGCGGACCCGCGATCCTCTCGGCGCTGTTTGAGCGATCGCCGCTCCTTCGCGTCGTCGATCGCGTCGCGGCCTGAACGTGGAGATGCTCCATGTCCGGGTCCGCCGCCGAACTGGCGCACCGCCTCGCGCGCGAGGCCGAGGCGGTGTGCCGCCACTACCTCTCCAACGGTCGCCGCCAGGGCCGTTACTGGCTGGTCGGCGATGTCCAGAACAGCCCTGGCCGCAGTCTGTTCGTGCGGCTGACCGGGCCGGACTCCGGCCGGGGTGCCGCCGGTCATTGGCTTGATGCCGCGACCGGCCAGCATGGCGATCTGCTCGACCTGATCCGGCTGAACCGTGGTCTCGATTGCCTGGCCGATACACTGGGTGAGGCACGGACCTTCCTCGGACTGCCGAAGCGGCAGCTGCCGCGCGCACCGGCACGAGCGGGATCGTCGGACGCCGCCCGGCGGTTGTTCGCTCACTCACGCCCGATCGCCGGGACCCTGGCCGAGACCTATCTCCGCAACCGCGGCATCACCGCGCGGCCGGACGGCATGCCAGCGCTCCGCTTTCACCCTGCCTGCTTCTACCGGGCGCATGACGCTGCCCCCCGCGAGGCCTGGCCGGCGCTGATCGTTGCGGTCACCGACCCTGCGGGCGTGATCACTGGCGTGCATCGCACCTGGCTCGACCGGGACGGCACCGGCAAGGCGCCGATCACCACACCACGCCGGGCGCTGGGCAATCTCCTCGGCAACGCCGTCCGCTTCGGCATGGCGTCCGACATCATGATCGCGGGCGAAGGCATCGAGACGATGCTGTCACTGCGATGCGTTCTGCCCGACATGCCGATGGCGGCGGCGCTCTCGGCCAACCACCTCACCGCCCTGATCCTGCCGCCCGCGCTGCGCTGCCTCTATATCGCGCGCGATAACGACGCGGCCGGGCGTCATGCGGCGATGCGCCTGCGCGACCGGGTGAAAGCGGCCGGGATCGAGGCCCGCATCCTCTGGCCGGTGACGAACGACTTCAACGCCGACCTGCGCCGCTTCGGCGCCGACGCTCTGCTGGCACGGCTGCGGGGCCAGCTCGCCCCGGACGATGCCGCGCGCTTCGCATCGGGCAGCACCCAGCTGGGGGCTTCAGCGTGAGAAGCCCGGCAATGCGCCGTGCCTGGCGAGCGCCACGGTCGCCGGTGTGCCTCGTGTCTGGGAGCGGGCCGTGCCCACGGCCTTCTGAGAGCGGCGATCGGGCCAGAGCCGGGCCGGGGACGCAACGGCGGGCGGCCACAATTTTCCGCCGCGCCCCCCCACCCCATCGCGCGAGCGCGATGGGGACCCCGGGTCAGAGGGGCGCTTTGCATCGCGAGGTAAAATAGCCGCCGCCCGCCGTCCTCCGCTGCGCTCCGGCCGCCCGCGCTCCGCTTGGCGGTGCAGCCCCGGCCCGGCCCCGGCCAAGGGATCGCCGTGAAGGCCGCGATGGGCGCGGCCAGCCGAACGAGGACACCGATCATGGCGACCGACCGCATCTCCCGGCACCACGACGACGCCGAGCCAGCCCACGCCGCATCCCCGACCGCCCGCCTCCTCGACGAGTTGCAGCTCTACGGCCATCGCCCCTACCAGGATGAGCCGGACCCGCGGCCACTGCCCGAGGCCGCACGGCTGGAAGGCGCGCTGGCCGACATCTTCGACGCCCTTGTCTCCACCCTTTCCGAGACGCGCCTGGAACCCGACCTCGCCGATCTGCTCTGGTCGCAGGTCAATCTCTTCCACCGCACGGTGGACCGCGTGCAGCGCGAGCTCGACGCCAACGAGGATCGGCAGCGCCGCAGCCAGCAGGAGCAGGACGGCTCGGAAATCCGCTCGGTCGAGCTGGAACGCCTGATCGCCGAGGGGCTGACCTTGATCGAGCGACGCCACGCCTTCGAGCTTCTCCGCGATCACGCCGCCGAGCTGTTCGAACACCACACCGGCTCGGCCTGGCGCCCGCGCGCGGGATCGGTGGTCAACCACCGCGCCCTGACCGCCGCAATGATCGACAGCCGCGACTTCATCGCCGCCAAGCGCCGCGCCGAGACCGAGGTGCTGCTGCCCGCCGGGCCACGGATCGCCTTCGCCGGCGGGGTCGATTGCAACGACCATGCGCGCATCTGGGCGGTGCTGGACCGGGTGCACCGCAAGCACGCCGACATGGTACTGCTGCACGGCGGCAGCCCGCGCGGGGCCGAACGCATCGCCGCCTGCTGGGCCGATACCCGCAAGGTCACGCAGATCGCGTTCAAGCCCGAATGGGCACGGCACAACAAGGCCGCGCCGTTCAAGCGCAATGACCGGATGCTGGAGGTGATGCCGATCGGGGTGATCGTCTTCCCCGGCTCCGGCATCTGCGAGAACCTCGCCGACAAGGCGCGGGTGCTCGGCATCCCCGTGTGGCGCTTTGCCGAGGGCGGCGCGTGAGCCCGCCCTCGGCCCGATGGCTTCTGCTATGATCGCCCGTCAGCGCATGACCGATCGGTTGCACAGCAGAGGCACACGCAGCCAATACAGAGGAGGCGTGATCCTACGATCACGCTCTCGCGACAAATGGAACGACGTTGTCTGGCGCGATCGCTTCCGGTGCCGGCTCAGCTTCCTCAACAAGCCGACGAAGTGGTGCAAGGACAGTCCGGTCCCATAGGGCGTTTACCATTTCCTCGAGGCGGTCGCTCAGCGTGGCCTCTCCTCGGAACCATGCATCAAGGTGCTGGACGACCCTCTCCTTGAAGCCTGGGCCTCTGCCCCACTCACTCGCGCACTTCGCCCAAACACTCGCCTTCGAAAGCGGCTCATAATAGACTTCCATACCGGCCCGCTGAACTGCTTCAAGGAACGTACCCCTGGTGTTGGCCGCGCTACGTCCGATCTGCTCGATGGTCTTTGAGGCGAGGGCGAGGCCTTCATCCTTCTTCAGGGCTGCGAGTGTGTCTTCGAGCGATGCGAACCATCTTGCGCTGCGCCGCGCTGCGTCACGGGCCGCACCAACGCCCACCTGATGCATTACGTTCAATCCTGAATATTCCCCATTTCTCCGAGTGCACGCCCAGAGTGTAGAGGCGTAACGTATACTTCGCACTGTGCTCAGGGCGGCAGCTTGGGGAGTGGCGTCTCGTGCCGCAAGCTTGGCATGTGCATCAAGAAACGTGGCCAAACGCTTCGCGACCTCCTCGACTGCCGCGATCATTGCTTCCGCCTCGTGATGCTTGATCAGATCGTCGACAGCTGCGCACAGATCGAAAAGTCTATCGGCAGCGTCGTTCCGCATTCTACTCAACTGTTCAAGCAATGCCCCTCTAATCTGCTCTGGCGCATCAGCTTGCGCATTAAAGAAGAGAATCGGGATGCCATCCATCTTGTCTTTAGCAAGGTCGCTTTCGATCTGGATCTGCTTCAGGGAATGCCCTTCCTCGTCAGTCAACGCTGTATTCCCGGCATCATCTTTCATTGCACGAGCCTCCTCGGGGCGGGGCAACGTCATGATTCCGATCTTGCCATTATTTATCGGCTCCGAGAACGTCTGTCGGAGGTGCTGGAGAAGACTTTTAGCAGTGATCCCAGGCGCGTCGTTGAACCGCGAGCAAAAAATGACCGCAGTCCGACTGTCCTTCAGGCGAATGTCAAGGTCCTCTCGTATTGCTACGTCATCCACCCCTTTTGTATCGATTACGGTTAGCTCCAACTCACCGAAATCTTTGCCGAACCCGGGAATGACCAGGTCAACCATTTTGGGAAGCGTTACGTCGGGGACCCTGCCGTTGTTTATCTCTCGGAACGCCTTTGCGATCCATTCCATCGGATGCTGGCGGCTACCGCTATCATACCAGAGATCAGACCTTGTCCGGTCCCCCAGTTTCATCATTTCCAGGATCCGCGTCCGAAGCTCGTCCTCGCTCGCACACGATTCGATAAGTTGTACGACAGGATCAAAATATGTGATTTTCCCTCCCTCCTTTACTTGTCGACGGACCAAGCCGGCCATATTGCGAATCGCTCGCTCAGTCTCACGGCTCACTGAGGCTGCTTCACGGGCATCCTTGTCCGTGTTTGTTGCCGCGATCCACTTCGCTGCACAGAAGTCCGAGACCAAACTGCGAAGTTCTGAATCAGGAAGCGGCTGGATAGCAATGCCGAACTCTGGGCCGCGTCGAATATGAACCTCGCAGATCGTTGTTCCACCAGCACCGGTCTCTAGGATCGGCCGGTCCATCGGTTTCGCCGCCAGGGATGACGGGACCAACAAATCGAAGATGAAGCTCAGAGCAGTCGATTTTCCGACGCCAATGTCGCCAATGAAGGCGATATTGTGAGACAGCCGATTTAGATATGCGGCACCGCGGAGGAGCATTTCCTTATGCCGCTCGACCTGTCGCCGCAGAGGCCATGGCCGTTCGTCGTCGGCCAGAAAGCTCTCAATCTTTCCAAGTGTCTCGTCGGCAATCTCGAGGCTAGCCCGCTGAGGGTTCCAAAAATTGGGGGGCTGAACATGCTCCCAATCCCTGGTCATGAAATCCTTGAAAGCAGCTGCCTCCTTAGACCCCAGCGATGAAAGTGCATCCAATACGGGTTCGACTTCTGCTACGGATGAGACTTCTCCCTTCTCAATTCGGGAGACGCGGCTTTGATCTAGGCCAGCTGCTGCGGCAACTGTCGCTTGTGTCGCACCAAGCGCATTTCGCATCCGAGCAGCCGCCGCCGATGCCCCAGCGGCTGCACTCTGATCGTCAAGCATGGTCTTGCCCTCCCTGGATTGTATGCCGCATATATGCTGCATACCTCCGCGGGTCAAGTCCTCGTGATCGGCGCGATCTGACCGTGGCCAAGCACCCGGGCTTTGACACGCTTGTCTCGGTAGAGTGATCGGCCATCTCGGGCCAGGAGCCGCTACCCGCCGCATTGGCACGAAGCCTCCCCACACCGTGCCATCGTGACACCTTGATCATCCGTCCCCCCGCTCGCCATCGTTTCCTCCCTGCTGAGGCGCGGTGCCGCACGTCCGGCCTCTCGATCGGCGGAGTTGGCCAGGAGGTGCGGGCTGCGCCCCGCTCGCCTGCCCGCAACGGCGCCGCCGCGACTTTCTTCCCCTGGGCTGCGCCCATTCCTCGCGAGGCAAGAAAGTCTCGCCGCGCCGTCCTCCGCTGCGCTGCGGCCGCACGCGGTGCGGGTCGATCGCCTCCCGGCCCCAGGACCGCCATCGAGGCCGCACGGGGCGGCCCCGAGAACCCAAGCGAAGGAGACTTCCCATGGCGATCATCGGCAGCTTCACCAAGGACACGAACGGCTACACCGGGACGGTCCGCACGCTCAGCATCAACGCCAAGGCGCGGCTGGTCCCTGCCGAGGGCGGCACCGACAAGGCGCCCGACTTCCGGGTGTTCGCCGCCGGCAACGTCGAACTCGGCGCCGCCTGGACCCGCAAGGCGAAAGAGACGGGGCGCGAATACCTCTCGGTCAAGCTCGACGACCCGAGCTTCCCGCAGCCGATCTACGCGAGCCTGGTCGAAGCCGAGGCGGAGGGCAGCTACAACCTGATCTGGTCCCGCTGACCCACTGAGGCGCCCCGCCCCACCGGGCGGGGCGCTTCGCGTGTACGCACGCGCCCAGCCGGCGAACGGCACCGTCACCTCCCGCGCGCCCGAAGGGGGAAGAGAGCGCCTCCGCGGGCTTCCCATTGTCACGCCGGCCGGAGGTCGGGCCGGTTCAACCCCGCCTGCGGCGCCGCGCCCAGGGGAAGAGCCCTGCGCGCGGCTTCGGCACGCAACCTACAGCAGGGCCAGGCCGCGCCGGTCGCAGCCCGACCCCGCCCGCTTGCGCACCTCAGGGGCTGAGCCACCCCGAAGGCCGGCGTCCGCCGCTCCCGTCAGCAATCGGCTGACCAGCAAGGGAGCAGACCATGACCATCATCCGCCACAGCGCCTGCCCGGCCCTCAACGCCGCCATGACCGAGGCCGGCTACGAGATCATCGCAGTCGAGACCTACAATTGGCCGGACGGCGTGACCGAGACCGAGATCCTCTGGGGCCGGGACGAACCGCCGATCACCGAGGCGGAGCTGCCGTTCTGACGCCGACAACGGGGCCGGGCCCGCGCGGGTCCGGCTCGCCGGCATACCCGTCGCGTCGCCGCGATGCCGGATCAAGTGTTGCGCTGGCGTCGGCCCGGGGCACTGAGCCGACGTCTCGCGGGGCGGGACGTCTCCACAGGGGGTTTCGGGGTGGTGTCGAGCAGATCGGCAGGCTGGATCTTCAGCGCATCGGCAAGGTGCCAGAGCGTGATCAGTGTCACGTTCTGTCTGCTGCCGCGCTCCATGCTGCTGACATGGGCGCGGTCCACGCCCATGCGCTCAGCCACCGCTTCCTGACTAAGACCGGCCGCCAGGCGATAATGCCGCAGATTCGCGCCGAAGGTCCTCCGGATGTCCATCCGCAGGATGGAGCGCAATAGCGTATCCTGGCGCTACGCATTATAATACTCGGACTTGTCACGGGACTGGCCGTGCGCGACATCCCAAGGCGCGCTATTCGTCCGATTCCGAATACGGTGGCATGCCAAAAATTGGCCGCAGGGGAATAACACCGATGATCAGGCCGAGCTTCGACGCGCCGGTCGCCGACGAGCCTCCCACCTCGGATCAGCTCACCGGCTACGACCGGCTGCACATCATCCACTACGTCATCCTGCTCGATGCCGAGCGCGAGAACGTGCCGTGGGACGAGGTTGCGCGCGAGGCACTTCAGATTGATCCGCTGACAGAACCTGCGCGCGCGCGGCGCGCTTATGAGACGCATCTTGCCCGGGCGAAGTGGATGGCGAACTCTGGCTGGCGTCAAATGCTGCGCGCCGGCTCGTTCGAGGGACAAGTCTGAGACTCGTCAGACAGAAACAAACACGAACAACTGCGTCCTGCACTTCGTCAATCGCGATCATTATGAAAATTCTATGACGCAGGTTGCGAATTCACCCGCACGTCCGAATCAATCTCGGTGGGCGCGTCAGAACCGCTGTCGCGTCGGAGGAGCGACATGCGGCCCTTCACGCGAGAGCGGCTGGCCGCCCGGTATCGATATATCGAGAGCCTATCGCCGGACGGGCTGGTCTGGGAGTTGCAGCGACGGAGCACGGCGTACCGTGCAGACTACGAGGCGGTCACACGGGTCGAACACGACCTGTTGCCCGAAGCCTCGAACGCAATCTCCGAACGATGGAGGTTGCGATTTCCTCGAAAGCCCTGACACGACCGGCGACCAAGCGATGCCGTTCTGGAACGCGGACGCCACGGCCCGCATCGTCCGGGTTGTCGTCGCCGCGGGGCCGGCGGCCGACCGCGCCCTGGTCCGATTCGAGCCGGACGTTTGGAGTGCCCGCCACATCGGCAGGCTCACGCCGGACGGCTACCACCTGATCGTCGCGCCGGACGTGGGCATCCGGCATCACCTGCTGCTGCCCGGCCCCGAGCCGCCCGCTCTCGGCGCCACCCTGGCGCCAGTCATCCCCTGGGATGCCTGGCACCCCGAGCGGCTCGAGGCGGCCCGCGCGTTCTGGCACTTCGCCGCCCGGCCCCGGGTGTCGCCGGCGCCGCGCAGCCCACCGGCTCGGCCGCACTCGCGAAGCCTGAAGATCGCCTACATGGCCTGGGCGCTCGATTTGGTCGGCGCGGGCGCCAGCGAGCGCGACATCCACCGCGCCGTCATCGGCGAGCCGCCCGCCGCCTGGGAAGACAGCGGCGCCCGCAGTCGCATCCGGACCTTGCTCGCCACCGCCCGAAGCTGGCGCGACGGGGCGGTGTTCCGGCTGCTGATGCCCCAGCGGCGCTCGCTGGCCGGGTAGCCAGCGACCGGCCGCGGCGACCAAAGCGACCGTCATCGCCCTGGCCGAATTCGGCCACCCCCCGGAATCGGCCCTGAGCATGACGCCGCCGGGCGCCGATCCTGCGTGCGGACGCGCGCCGATTGCCGGCCGCCCGACGCCGAGGATCACCACCATGCAGCCAGAGCCACTTCCCAACCTGCCGCCGCGCTATCTGCGCACCCCCGAGGCGGCCAAGTTCCTTGGTCTCTCCGGTCGGACGCTGGAGAAGCACCGGACCTTCGGCACCGGCCCCGCCTATCGCAAGATCGGCGGCCGGGTCGTCTATCGCCTCGAAGACCTCCAGCATTGGGCGGAAGCCGGTGCCCGGACTTCCACCTCCGATCCCGGCCTCGGTGCCGCCACCACGCGCGGGCCGGGGCGCCCGGCGGTGTTCGCCCGCCGATGATGGCCGAGCCTCCCCTGCCGGCGATCCTGGAACATGCGCGCCCGCGCGCCCCGGTGGATCTGATGAACTGGCCCTGGTTCAGCCTGGCCAAGACGCCGCGCGCGGCCCCGATCCGCTATCAGGGGCGACGACATTCGGTGCTGGTGACACCCGCGCCGGGCGCCAGCGCGATCGCGACCATCTGGGACGCCGACATCCTCTTCTGGGCCACCTCCCAGCTGATCCAGGCGCAGGACGAGAAGCTCCGCGTTGCGCCCAGGCTGATCGTGCCCGCGCGGCGCATTCTGCGCTTCCTGGGGCGCGACACTGGGCACAGCCAGTACGAACGGCTCGCCGCGGCGCTCGAGCGCTTGGCGGCGAGCGAGGTGACCACCACCGTCGGCACCCTGTCTGACCGCCCGGTGCGGTTCCATTGGATCGAAGCCTGGCAGCAAACCGAGGACGGGATCCTGCTCACCCTGCCAGAGTGGCTGCTGGACGCCGTTCGCCGGCGACGCGTGCTTGCCATCGATCCCGGCTATTTCACGCTCACCGGCGGCGTTCAACGCTGGCTCTGGCTGCTTGCGCGCAAACATGCCGGGCAACAATCCACAGGCTGGCGAATTTCATTCGACGCGTTGCATGCCCGTTCCGGTAGCGCAACACGGCACTGTCACTTCGTCGCGGCACTGCGGAGGATTGCGCAGTCCGGGCGGCTCCTGACGTATCGAGTCGAACCCGTCCAGCACTGCGGAAATGAAGGGCTCAGCATCGGTCGATGGGCCGTGCCTGTCCACAGTGCCGCGTTGGTGCCTGGGGATAAGCCGGGTTTTGATCCACAGTTACGGGAACGAATCTGTGAGTGAGCGCAGCCTATCACTTGAACGGGCACGGCCTATCACTCGAAAAAGCGCGGCCTATCACTTCACGCATGGTGGAATTACGAGTTTTGAATCAGATAGATGCCAGCCGTTCGCGGCGCCCTACTTAAGTACTGACTCTAGTACTGAGTCTTTCCTTGTATTTGCTGCGTGTTCTCACCCCGACAATCACTCGCGTCGGCGCCTTCGCGCACGCCGACAATCGACGTGTCTTCCTCCGACCGACCGTCGTGTCGGACCGCCGAAGGAAGGCGCATTGAGAGAGGGATGGCTCCACGGTTCGTGCGTCCTTCCCGCCGTCGGGAAGGACACGGAGCGGGTGCCGGGAGAACCACACCGGGATGGCCTGGGAGGCGAGCGGTGATCGCGCAGGAGCCTCTGACCAGCGTCAGGCTGGTGTTCTATCGGGATCGGGTCGAACACTGGCTGCGCTTCGGCCGCGATGCCGGCGAGCGCATCCTCGATCGGCGCCGGCGCCTGATCTTCTTCGCACCAGGCGCCGTGTTCGCCTTCGTCCGCTGGCAGGCGAACGACTTCGGGACCGTCCTGTCGCGCATCGACATCCTGCGCGCCTGCGGGGCGGGGGAACCCTGCGCGACGGTGCCCGGCGTGCATCCAGGCGGCGAGATCCTGCTGCGGCTATCCGGTTGGGCGCGTGTGCAGGGATTGCTCGCACTGATCGACGCGGTCGAGCAGGCCGGCGTCGAGGCGGCGGATGTCGCGCCAACCTACTGGCAGCACGTCCACAACCGCTTCCTCTGCGGCGAGCAGCCGCGACCCTATACCCGCGATCAGCATCGCGCCTGGCTGCTACGGCGCGGGGTGATCGCGTCATGAAGCGGAATCGGCGGAATCCGCACGCCGTGCTCCTCGCCATGCTCGCGGGTCTGTTCTTGCTCGCCGCTTCAGCGGTGCAGGCACGGCCGCTGGTGGTCTGGAACGCCACGGCCAGCACGCCGGTCGGCCTTTGGCGCGTGCTGCCGGCCGTGAGCCGGAAGCACCTCCGCGTCGGCGACTACGTGCTGCTCTGGCCCAATCGCCGCAGCGCCCAGATGTTCGCCCGGCGCGGCTACCTGCCGCGCGGCGTACCGCTGCTGAAGCGCGTCGCCGCCGTCGCCGGACAGGCTGTGTGCGAGCATGACGGCGAGGTTTCGATCAATGGCCGCACCGTCGCCCGCGCCCTGCCGGTGGACGGGCGCGGACGCAGACTGGCCGCATGGAGCGGCTGCGGCAGGCTCCCGAACGGCGAGATATTCGTGCTGATCCCGAGCGTGCCGACCTCGCTGGACGGGCGGTATTTCGGGCCGACGCCGATCCGCGCCGTCATCGGCCGCGTCACGCCGCTCTGGCTTCCCGGCGGGCGGACGCGATGACCGTGCCGCGTATCTTCCACGCCATCCTGTTGTTCGGCCCAGGGACGGCCATCCTGCCGCCCCTGCCGGTTTCCGCACCGCCGGCGCGCGCAGCGGCGGTCAAGGGCGGCGCAGCCGGCGCGCCCTGGCGCGCTTTACCCTTGACCGGAGCGAGCACGCTGGCAGCGCTTCACCTGTCAGCGGCGTGGCAGCGGTTTGGCTCATGGAGGGGTTCACGATGGACGTGCTGACCCTGGTCGCGACCTGCGGTCTTGCGGCCCGCGCGGCGCTGTTCGTGCCGCTTGGCAGTGCGCCGCTGTGCACAAGCGCGGCGTCCCTATTGCGCAGCGACGGACATGAAGCGGTCGCGGTTTGGCAGCCCGACATCGCCGCGGCGGCGCACCGCTTCGCCATTCCGGAAGCATGGATCGCCGCCGTGATGCGCGCGGAGAGCGGCGGCCAGGCGACCGTTGACGGCCGGCCGATTCGCTCACCGGCGGGCGCGATGGGCCTGATGCAAGTGATGCCGCAGACCTACGCCGCGCTGCGTGCCCGCTACGGGCTGGGCGCCGATCCCCGTTCGCCGCGCGACAACATCCTCGCCGGCGCGGCGTATCTGCGCGAGCTGCTGGACCGCTACGGCGTGCCCTGGTTCCTCGCTGCCTACAACGCCGGGCCGGCGCGGCTCGATGCGTTCCTGCACTCCGGGCGCGCGCTGCCGGCCGAGACACAGCGCTACCTCGCAGCACTCGCGCCGCAGATCGGCGGCACGTCGGGCGCGTTGCAGGCGGCTGTCGGGACGATGGGATCGAGCACGAAGTCTGCTCCGGAGGCGGCTCTCCTGGGCCCAAACGATGCCGTCAGCGCCGGCCTCTTCGCGACCGTCGTCGTGCATCCCGAGGCCTCTCCGGCGCGCTCGGTCCCGCCGATCGTGAGATCGAGCCAGCCGCCGATGTCTGCGCCGACGGAGGTCACGGGGGGTTCGGCTGCGGTTGGACTTGAGCCGCGATCCGTCTCCGGTTCTGCCCTCGATGTGCGCGGAAATGGTGCGCTGTTCGTGGCCCTCCAATGACGCGGGCGCACCGCGGATGATCTCACGACCGCTTCTGTCGATGCCACGGCGAGGCGTGACGTCCGTCTGTCGAACTGCACGTCGGCTGCACCAACTCCGCATTTGATCGCACCGCCGATTTGCGTGGCGGCGTCGATCCATCCGACTATTGTGGCCCGCCGTGCAAGATCGCAGTGCATCGTGTTGCTCGCGTCGATTTCGTTTGGTATGCGCTTGGACAAAGACGATCGGAGAGAGACCAATGTTCCAATTAGGACGGACTGACGGCGTAATCGGGCTTGCGGCGGCGAAGCCAGTATTGGCGCCTCGGTTGCGGGGAAAAGCCGCAGAACCGGTTCCGGCGCAGGCGGCTGTCCTCCATGATGATGCGGGTCCCACGGGGTCGCGAGCGCGCCCCAAGCTGCATCGGAGGACAGCCATGGAGTATTTTGCCGGACTGGATGTCGGCGTCAAAGAGACCGCGATCTGCGTCGTGAACAGCGCCGGGGCGGTGGTGCTCGAAGCCAGCGCCGAGACCACCGCGGACGCG